>Ga0137409_10008590_pt1 | contig 10426 bp, 6 predicted proteins | sample CZODoug1_16funga_FD_122059 | JGI IMG/M metagenome (GOLD analysis project Ga0137409, IMG submission 122059) | Vadose zone soil fungal communities from Angelo Coast Range Reserve, California, USA - CZODoug1_16fungal (Hybrid Assembly) | ecosystem: Environmental > Terrestrial > Soil > Vadose zone... | reverse complement strand
CATTTGAGAAGAAATCATTCGCGTCCAGCTTATCGTTGCGCAGGAACTCGTAGATGTCGCCATGGAACGCGTTCGTCCCCGATTTGCTGATGGCATTGACCACTCCGCCGGAGGTCTTCCCATACTCAGCCGAGTAGTTGCCGGTGAGCACGGAGAATTCCTGAATCGCATCCACCCCCAGGCTGACGCCAATCACGCTTCCCGGTCCGCCGTTGGCGTAATCGTTGATACTGAGGCCATCGAGCCGGTAATTGTTTTGTGTGGGCCGGCCCCCGGAGATGGTCAGTTGGGCCCCAAAGCCCCGGTTCCCACGCACGGCGCCGCTTTCGAAGGGCATCTGGGTTTCGATCGCATTGACTCCGGGGGAAAGGGTAGCCAGCGATGCCCAGTCGCGGCCATTCAGGGGCAACTCGCGCACCGTTGTGGCTTCAACCTGGGAGCTGATCGTTGACGTGCTGACTTGCACCATCGGGGCGACCTCAGTCACCTCGACGACTTGATTCGTTTGTCCAATTTGCAGGGAAATGTTGAGCCGCTGTTGAGCCCCCACCCCCAGTGTAATGTTCGATTGCATCGCGGTGCCGAATCCCGGTTTCGAAACTGTGACGTCATAATTACCGGACAGCAGATTGGGGGTCGAGTAAAAGCCGGCCTCATCGGTCGTAACATCGCGAACGACGCCAGTGGCCCTGTTCTTGATGGAGACCTGCACACCGGGTATCACCGCGCCGGAAGAGTCCGAAATCGTGCCGAAGAGCGTTGCGCCGGTCACCTGGGCATGCGCCTGACCGGCGGAAAAGATGGTGAGGGCCAGAACAAAGAAAACTGTGACACTTATACTAACGCGCTCTGAAAAACGTCTGACTAGCATAGGAGCCTCCCACATTCGACGAAGAGTTGGCTCCTCGGTGCCGCCTGTCATCGGCGACTGAAGCGGGGAACCAGAGTTTAGGTGCACATCTGCTTTATTTGGGGCGGAGTGTACACGACTAGCTATCTGCCAAGGTTAAAACAGAATTAATTTTCATTTATCTTGGCTGGTGCGATCACCAACGTGTGGGCTTCCAGTTGCCTTTTGCGACGGCAGGGATGAACGTATCGAGACCCGCAGGCGGAAAGTCGACCGAGCGGCCTTGTTCGGCGCTGTAATATCCGGCCATCAAGAGTTGTACGACTTCCAGGCCGTCTTCGAAAGTCAGCGCGGGCTTTTCGTTTTTCAGGAACGCCTTGACGAAGTGGCGGTCTTCCGCCTCGTATCCATAAGCCGCGGCCTCATTGGCGACGACCGGCATCTGTCCCACTTCCGCGTTCTGTTTTTCGACGAGGTCCTCGCCGGATTTTCCTTTTACTTCACGGCTGAAGAACAGCTTCAATCCACTGTCGAGCGAGTTCCACGACATCGAGTATTCGGGGCCTAGCAATTCGGCCGAAAGGCGGAGCCCGGCTCCCACGAAGCTCCACGACGTGGTCGCTTCACCGATGGCAAGCATTCCGTCTTCTGTTTTGAAATCGATCATCAAGCTGGCGAAATCTTCGGCGGGCTGAGTCCGATAATTCACGCCGTCGCCCATGACTTGTTCGAGCCGCGCGGCGTATTCCGGACGGGTCCACTTCAAGCTGGCGATTTGTCCGCATACGCGGACTGGCTGGAGAGAGGAGTACGGAACGCCGGGCGCCGTTAGAAGATGTCGAACGAGCATGACCGAGTGGCACATCATGTCGTTCAGCACACCGCCGCCTTGCAGCTCACCGCGCCAGAACCACGGCTTGTGCGGACCGCTATGTTCTTCTGCCGCCCGCGCCAGATAAGGACGCCCTGTGGCAGGAACGCCTCTTTTCCAGACGATGTCGCGGCCGATTTCGACCGAAGGCGCGAAGAGTTGATTCTCGAGATATCCGTGACGCAAGCCAACCCGCCCCACCAATTCCACGATCCGCTTCGCCTCACCGACATTCCGGGCGAGAGGTTTCTCGCAGGCCAGGCCGTTCAAGGTCCCGCGGCCGCGCTCGATCGTACTCACGATCTCTTCCACGTTTTCGACGCGAGTGTGATTCGGACCACAAAGCCAAATGGCGTCGATGGCGGGATCGGCGGTCATGTCGGCAATAGACCGGTGCAGCCTGGGCTTCCCGACACCCAGAGATTGCGCCAGCGCTGCCGCGTCGGCTGCGTTCTTTTCGTTCGGGCTCCATAGACCAAGCACGTCCGCGTCTCGAACGCCGACAAATGCCTGCAGGTGAAACCGGGCGTTGAAGCCGCTTCCGATAATTCCAATCCCGAGCCGGTCTTTACTCATCTTTTTTCTCCTCGCCATGAGGCAACGCGAAGGCGACATAAACACCGCCGGAGGGCACGCGGCGAGCCTGGCCTCCGCCGGCGGCGATGACGACGAACTGCCGGCCGTCAGCTTCGAAAGTGACAGGTGTCGCGTTTCCAGCGAATGGCAATGTGCCTTCCCAGAGTAACCGTCCGTTCGCCTTGTCGAAAGCTCGAAACTTCTTGTCGAAGTTGGTAGCGGCGATGAATACCAGTCCGCCTGCGGTTACGATCGGGCCGCCGTAGTTCTCCGTCCCAGTCGCGGGCTTTAGCCCGCGTTCAGAACAGGAGTTTCAGCGCGAACTGGATCTGGCGGGGCGTGTATGGCCCGGCCATTTGAGTGACCTTGCCGAAGTTGGCGTTGCCAAAGATGTCCGTGTTCGGATTCCCGAAGTTCGGATGATTAAGGACGTTGAAGACTTCCGTACGGAACTGAAGATTGGCTCTTTCCGTCATCTTGAAGCTCTTGAAGAGCGACGCATTCACAACGCTCTGGTTCGGCCCATACCCGACATTGCGGGGCGCATTACCCAGCTCGAAATTCGCAGGCATTGCAAATGCTGCCGGATTCAGCCACTGACCGCCGCTGCCGACAGTCGGAGTCGACATTCTGATGTCGCTGTTCACCCGGTTCGGACGTTCGGCGCCGCCTCCGATACCGATAACACCGCTCACCGCATTCTGATCCCGAACCGTGAAAGGCAATCCGGTCTGCCAGATCACACTGCTGTTCAGTTGCCAGCCGCTCAACACCAGTGCGGGCACACCCGTGAACGATTTACCGAAAGGCAGTACGTAGTTTCCGCCAAACGACCAGCGATACTTGATGTTGAAGTCGCTGGTGGCCCAGTCGTAGCTTCTCACGTTAGCGACAGCCTGCGACAACGGTCCGATTCGATTCCCGTAGCCGTTGGTGCTGGTGCCGAGGCCGGTGACATCATCCAGACCGTGAGCGTATGTGAAGCCGGAAGTAAGACTGAGACCCTGTGCGAAGCGGCGATTGAAAGTCAGTTGGAGCGCGTTGTAGCTGGCCTCGCCCTGTGTCGTGAAATAGGCAATGGTTGCCACTCTCGGCGCAGAGGCGGCATAAGGCCGTGGACTCGGAGTCGCGGTTCCGGTGGGAAGAGCCCTATTGATGTCCGGCAGGGCCATCGGAAGGTTCCGTCCCCTGGTTCCGATGTAGCCGGCGCTCGCCACGTTGTTGCCGAACTGCTTCTCCAGCGTCAGATTGAATTGATAGTTGTAGCTGGTCTGGAAATTGAGATCGACGGCATTGATGGTGCTGGACGGAATCCGAGCCAGATCCAGCACACCACCGGACGTGGTCGGAAAATCGGCCGGCGCCAAAGGAACCGGAGCGCCCTGGGACAAGGTGCCGATGCCCGCCGGACAACCGGTGTTGACCATACTGCCGGTCGTGGACGAACCGCACGTCAACGCACTGGTGAATGGCGGATTCTTGAGTGCAACAGCAGAAGTGTAGTCGCTTGGGAAGAAGCTCAATCCGAAACCGCCGCGCACCACCATCGAATTCCCAAGGCTGGCGGCGAACCCCAGCCGGGGCGCCAGGCTGCCATAATCCGTGGTGATGTTGGTGGTGGCGCTGCTGTTCTTTCCGGCTACCAGGATGACGGAATTCACCGGATCAAAATTGGCCAGCCGCGCATACTGCTCGGTCTTGGGTGTATAGATGTCGTACCGGACCCCCAGATTGAGCGTCAGCCACCGGTTTGCACGCCAATCGTCCTGCACGTAATAGCCTGTCTCCCACGAGCGATAGCCCGGCTTATAAAGGCTCGCCTGACGGGTGATCGTCACCGGTGAGCCGACTATGAAATTGGCCAGGCCGACATTGAGGGGAGCAGGCGCGGCGGTGGTGGAGGCGTTGAATGTAAACTGGCCTCGCGGCGTGGCGCTCTGGACCAGTGAGAACTGGCGCCGGATCACATTCGCCCCGAATTTGATGTTGTGCGCGCCGCGGGTCCAGGTGACGGCCCCACTGTATTGAAACGTGTTGTCGAACTGCAGGAGGGGTACGAAAGTGGCGTCACCGAGACCCTCGAAACTCTGAATCACCAGGCGCGGCACTCCATAGGTCTGAGTGTCGCCGGTGTTCACGCAACTGATCGCGTTGCATGGAAAACCCAGGTCATTGGAAACATTCTTGCCATCATTCACTGTCCTCGATTGAATCGACGAGCGCCAGGCACCGGCCTTCAATTCGAGCAGAAGGTTTGGCCGCAGCGTGTGGACCAGGTTGAGTTGTAGATTCTGAGCCCGCGTTGCATTCGGGCCTGCGAAGCTGAACTGCCCGCCGGGATTTATGCCGTTCACATCCGGGAAGCCTGTCGGCTGAACCGTGGTGATGTCATTGAGGGAATACCTTCCGAAGAGGTTCCACGTAGCGGAGAACAGGTGGTCGATCCGCCCGTCCAGTGTCGAGGCATCCTGCGGCCGGACCGGAGAGGAAGCGAAGTTGGTGACATTGATACCCGGACCGTTCGGCAGCGGATACAACGCCGCAATCTTTCGTGCGAGAGGATCCAGCAGGCTGCTGTAAGGCGCCAGATCCAGCCGGTTGAACGGCACCGCACCGGCCGGCACCCCGCCGACAGAGTTCGCGACACTGAGTTGTTGCGCCGCATCGGCGCAGATGCCGCTGCTATTGAAGCCTGTCGAGCAATTCTCCGAGAAATCACCAATACGCTGCTTCGCGGTCGGCACAACGGCCGTAATCGGAATACCCTGCCGTATTTTCAGCCCTTCGTAATCGCCAAAGAAAAAGGTCCTGTTCTTCGCGATCGGCCCGCCCAGACTTCCTCCGTACTGATTCTGCCGGAACTTCTGCTTGGCCAACTGTGTCCCGCCGGTGAGGTTGTAGTTGCCATTCGCGTCGAGTCGATCGTTGCGGAGGAATTCAAACAGCGAGCCGTGGAAATCGTTGGTTCCCGACTTGGTCAGAATGTTGATCACGCCGCCCGATGTGCGGCTGATTTCGGCGGTGTAGAGATTCGTCTGTACCTTGAATTCCTGAATGGCATCAATAGAGGGCCGCACTCCGATGGTGCCGATGAAGCGCTCGTTGTTGTCCATGCCGTCGATCATGTTGTTGTTGGCGACCGGGTCTTGCCCGTTCACCGAGTACGATGAGTTCAAGCGGCGGTCGTCCGGACGTGTACCTGTGGCAAGACCATTCGGTGGCCCGGGACTGACACCGGGAACGAGCTGCGCGAGCTGAACGTAGTTGCGCCCGTTCAATGGCAGGTCCTGCACCAGCTTGCCGGTGATGGCGGTGCCAAGCGTAGAGCTGTCGGTCTGCAAAGCGGGCAACTCTGCGGTGATCTGCACGGTTTCGGAGGTCGTTCCAACCTCCATCCTCGCATCCACTCGCGCGCGGTCGCCGGCCACCAGCGTGAGTTCGGCAGTAAACGTCTTGAAGCCCCCCACCTCGACGCGCACGGAATACCGGCCGATCGGCAGCAGGTTCACGACATAATCACCCCGTTCGTCGGCCGTGACCGCGCGGGCGATATTCGTCCCGAGATTGGTCACGGTCACCATGGCGCCCGGGACCACGGCTCCGCTGGCATCCGTTACCTTACCGACGACGTCGGCGGTGGTCACTTGCGCTCCTGAGGCCGGAGCGAGCAGGAACATCAGAAGGCTGATAAGCATGGCAATGGAAGCTTGTCGCGTGAAAGTCAAAGTCATCATACTTCTCCTTTCGGGGGAGGGGCTGCAATCGTTTTCATCGTGGGTGTAAACGGTTACAGATCCTACCAACAGGGGGACGTTCTCGACAAGGAAAATGGGGTCCAACGCGGGCTAAAGCCCGCGACTACATCTGGGGCAAACGTTCCGGCCTGAAATGTAGTCGCGGGCTTTAGCCCGCGTTCGATATGATGAGCGCGCAAATGCGCGAACCTTCTGTTCCCAATATCTATGAAGTTGCAAAGCGCGCGGGAGTCTCCACGGCAACGGTATCGCGCGTTTTGAGCCGGCCGGACGTGGTGGCGCCGAACACGCGTCGAAAGGTCATGCGCGCGGTGGAGCTTCTCGGTTATGTGCCGAATTCTGCTGCGAAGAACTTACGCACGTTGAGATCCGGCAAACTCCTCGTGACCGTTCCCGATATTTCGAATCCTTTTTTTTCTTTGATCATTCAGGGTATTGAAGACATCGCGCTGCGCGAGGGCTACGCGGTGCTGGTGGGCGATACCCAGCACGACCTGAAGCGCGAAGAGCGCTACGCGCAAATGCTCAAGCGTAAGGAAGCCGACGGTCTCATCTTCCTCGGCCATCGCCTTCCAAAGGAGGTCGCGACTCTGGTGCGTACGATGGCGCCGCGATGCGCGCCTGTGGTGAACGGTTGTGAGTTCAGTCCAAGCCTCGGCGTGCCGAGCGTTCACATCGACAACGCGAAGGCGGCTTACGAAGCGATGGATCATCTCTATCGTCTTGGACACCGGCGCATTGGCGTGATCACAGGCCCGCTTGTGAGTCCTCTCAGCCGCGATCGGCTGCAAGGTGCAAAGTCACGCGCCAAAAAGCAGAGGGCCGAAGACGCATGTACCGTCATGCAAGGCGACTTCTCGATCGAATCCGGCGCCGTCGCCGCCGAGCGGTTGCTGGCATCTCAGGGCTCTCCCACGGCAATATTCTGCTTTAACGACGAAATGGCGATGGGAGTAATTCAGACTGCGAAACGGCGTGGGTTGCGGGTGCCCGATGAGCTTTCCGTCATTGGGTTTGACGACATTCGCTTCGCGCGTTGTATCGACCCGCCCCTGACGACCGTCGCTCAGCCGATGCGCGCCATTGGAGAAGGTACTGTGCGGTTGCTTCTGGAGATTCTGAGCGGACGCGCGACTCCGCCGGAATCGATTACGTTACCGCACACGCTGATCGTTCGCTCCACCACCGCCCCGCCACAGTCCGCGTGAGGCCCTGGACGTGAAGTAAGTCCCCGGATTCCGCAAGACGGAATGATTGTCATTCAGAATCGAGATCTGAGAGAATCGGCGCACTCCGAAAGACATCAGGGGGAAAGAGCTATGAAACCGTATTGGATACCTCTACTTTGTATTGCCCTGTCGGCGATCAACGCGAATGCCCAGACACCGGCAGGCACGGCCCAAACCCACGTGGCAGCGGCAAAGGCGGCTGCGAAAGAGGACTTTTCCGGCGTGATCAATCTCTGTAATGAGCCCCAGCCCGCAACCGGCCAGCGAGCAAACGCTCAACAGGCAAACGCGCCTGCGCAGCGGACGATCCCTCCTGCCTCGCAGTGGTATGCGGAGCCGGCGAAGGTGTTTGACAACCTGTACTTCATCGGCAGCAAGGATGTCTCGGCGTGGGCGATAACGACGTCGGAAGGGATCATCCTGATCGATTCGCTTTACGACTACTCCGTCGAAGAACAAATCGCAAACGGACTCAAGAAGCTGAGCCTCGATCCGGCCAGAGTCAAATATGTCCTCGTGAGTCATGGACACGGCGATCACTATCTGGGCTCCAAATTTCTCCAGGACCGTTACGGCGCCCACATCATCTTGTCGCAGGCGGACTGGGACCTGATGGCGAAAGACCGCACTGCCGCACAACTGAAGCCCAGGAAAGACATGGTTGCCACCGATGGTCAGAAGCTGACGCTAGGGGACACCACGCTTACGCTGTATGTGACGCCCGGCCATACTCCGGGCACCATTTCATCACTGATCCCGATCAAAGACGGAAACCAGCGGCACCTTGCCGGCATGTGGGGCGGTGTGGGCTTCAATTTCCAGAGGTCGCCGGACGCTTTCAAAACCTACGGCGCGTCGGCCCGGCGTTTTCAGGACATCGCCGCGAAAGCCGGAGTCGATGTTCTTCTTACGAACCACTCGGGCCAGGACAAAACATTGGATAAGATCGCTGCACTCAAGGCGCGCAGACCCGGTGGTCCTCATCCTTTCATCGTAGGTAATGATAGCGTGAAGCGTTTTCTGACCGTTGTCAGCGAGTGCGCGGATGCTCAGTACCTCTGGATGACGGCAAGCGCGGCGAAGTGAGAAGTACCAAACTGTAGCGGCGGTCTATGACCGCCGACGATGTTAAAGACTGCTAAATTGCCGGCGCTCATAGAGCGCCGCTACAGCTGCTCAGCCGAGCTTACCCACGTGCCTCTCGAGCAGCGTCCAGGTCTTCTGCCCGATCTCCTGCTTCCATCGGGCGTAGTAACCTCCGAGCATCGCTTTGAAGGATGCGGCGTCAGCCGTATTGAAGATCATGCCTCGGTCCGCGAGCCGAGTACGGAGCGTGTTGTTTAGCGCCTCATTGTCCGCCCGTTGAAGCCTGGCAAACCGGGCGGCGTTCCGCTGAATCACAGCCTGCACATCAGCAGGCAACCGTTCCCATGCCTTCAGGTTTGCGATCAAATTGAAGCCGGACCACATGTGGCTGGTCAGACTCTCGTACTTTTGCACTTCATAGAGCTTTAGCAGCTCCACCACGTTGAGGGGGTTGTCCTGTGCATCGGCCGCGTGGGTCTGCAATGTCTCGTAGAGCTTGTCGAAATTGGCGATGACGGGAGTAGCGCCGAGAGCCCGCCAGCATTCGACGTAGATCGGCGCGTCGGGGGTACGCATCTTGAGCCCCTGCAAATCGGCGGCGTTGCGGATCGGCCGGGCGGAACAACTGATCTGGCGGAATCCATTCTCGAAGCAACCCTGCGGAACGGCGTAGATTCCTTTCGCGCGCATCTCCTGTCCCAGGTAGTCGCCCAGATCGCCGTCGAGCGCGCGATACACCTGCGTCTGCGTGCGAAAGACAAAGGGGATCCCCTGCACATTCACGGCCGGGACAACCGTGCCGATCAGTCCGCCATTCAAGTTGAAAAATTCGAGTCGACCGTCCACGAGCATCTTGAGGACCGCAGGATCGCCGCCGGGAGTCTGATTGTTATCGGCGAACGTCTCTACATGGACGCGCCCGTGCGTTTCCGTTGCGACCGCTGACCACATTTCGATCAGCCGCTTGTGCAGAGGGCTATCGGCGGGCTGATTGTGAAAACTCCGCAGGTTGAACTCGGCCGCCGGCAAGCGGCGCGGTAGCAGAATCGATCCTCCAGCCGCCGCGAGGCAGAGAGTAAAACGACGACGGGAAATCCGATAGTTCAACATCGATTAAGCAACTGTAGCGGCGGTCCATGACCGCCGAGGATCCCGATTGGTGATTGCTTTAACGCGCCGAAGTGGTCGCCTGTCCCTTGAAAACCGCGTCGATCGCCGCCTGGGCGCATTTCTCGCCGTCGCCGCTTGAAACACCCATCGCGCCCACAACCTGGCCATTGACGATGATGGGTACGGCACCCAGCTGCGGGAAGTCGTTCATGAACGTTGGCGCCAAATTTTCACCGCTCCGCACCATCTTGTTGGTCTCCGAAGTCGGTCGCCGCCACCGCAGGGCTGACTTCGCCTTCAAGAGCGCCGTGTCGATGGCGTTCATGGGTGCGCCTTCCATGGCATGGGACTCGATGAGATTGCCACCCCAATCCAGAATTGCTATCGCCACGACCAGCTTGTTCTTCTCCGCCCAGGCAGCACATGCGTCCGCCAGGGCGCGCGCGCCGGCGCTAGAGATGACTTTGACGTCTCTCGTCAATTGCATCGCGGAAGCATCGGCGGCGAAAGAAACCATGACCATTACGGAAAGCAAAAGCACACAAAGCCCAACGCGCATTTTCATGTCTCCTTGGTACGTTCGTTAGATTGCCGAAATGCTGAATTTAGTCCCCTCCGATACCAACATTGCAGATTTAAGTCAAGCGAAAGACTAGAACGCGGGCTGAAGCCCGCGACTACATTCAGACTGAATTTGATTCCAAATGTAGTCGCGGGCTTCAGCCCGCGTTGAGCCCCGACAGGAGCATAGCGCTTGCCGATTGATTATGATGTTTGACAAAGGAGAACCCGTGGGAGTCGCTTTGAGTTGGTTAGCGGTTCGAGGAAAGTCGCCCGAGAGCGTTCTGACCGAACTCGGGTTTCGCGCCACCGGCGAGCAGGAGGAGTTTCCCAGGTCGCCGGCCACCGGCTCACAGCTGCCGGCTGGATGGTTCGCAGTCATCATTCG
>Ga0137409_10008589_pt1 | contig 10426 bp, 9 predicted proteins | sample CZODoug1_16funga_FD_122059 | JGI IMG/M metagenome (GOLD analysis project Ga0137409, IMG submission 122059) | Vadose zone soil fungal communities from Angelo Coast Range Reserve, California, USA - CZODoug1_16fungal (Hybrid Assembly) | ecosystem: Environmental > Terrestrial > Soil > Vadose zone... | reverse complement strand
CCTCGCGGTGACCGGCATCGTGCTCGGCGGCTCCACGCAGATTTTCTTCCTCACGTCGATCCTGCCGCGGGTGCTCCAGGACCTCGGCGTCGCCGACCACCGCACGCTGGAGGTCGGCGGCCTCGTGATCTTCGCCTCCGCCCTGGCGGCCGCCCTCGGCTCCGTGCTGGCCGCGCGGCTCGCCGACCTGGTGTCCGAGCGGCGGCTGATCCCCGGCCTGCTCGTGCTCTCGTCGGTCTTCGTCGTCGCGCTGGCGCCGGTGCGGAGCGTGTGGCTCTACGGCGCATTCCGCTTTCTGCAAGTGATGTGCATCGCGCCCGTCTTCCCGCTCGCCGTCGCGCGGATCGCGCACTCCGCCGGCGGCGTCGCCATCGGCGTGGTGAACTCCGGGCGGATCGGCGCGGCGTTCCTGGGGCCGGTGATCGCCACCACGCTGCTGGCCTGGGCGGCCCCCGCCGCCCTCTACGCGACGCTGGCGCTGATCGGGCTGGCGTGCGTGCCGCTCGCGCGGGCGGCGGCGCCGCGGCGCCCATGAGCCGGCCGCTCGTCGACATCCGGCTCGACGCGCTGGCCACGCGCGGCGGGGTGCCGCCGGGGCCCGGCGGCGTCACCGTCCACGTCCGCTACGGCGAGTTCTTCACGTTCCTGGGCCCGCGGTACTCGGGCAAGACCGATGTGCTGCGCGCCGTCGCCGGCTTCATGACGCCGAGCGCCGGCCGCGTGCTCGTGGACGGCCAGGACGTCGGCGCGCGGTCGCCCGGCGCCCGCTCGATCGGCTACGTCTTCCAGGAGGGCGCGCTCTGGGAGCACCTGACGGCGCGCGAGCACGTCGCCTTCGGGCTCGAGCAGCAGGGCCTGGGCGCCGACGACGTGCGGCGCCGCGTCGAGACCGTGCTCGCACGGCTGGGGCTGGCCGACGTGCCCGATCGCCGACCTCCCGCGCTCACCCTCGAGCAGCGGCGCCGGCTGGCGCTGGCGCGCGCGCTCGCCCCCGAGCCGCGCGTGCTGCTGCTCGACGAGCCGCTGTCGAACCTCGACCCGGCGCTGCGCGAGCGCACGCGCCGCGAGCTGCGCCAGCTCATCAAGCGCGTCGGCATCACCACGGTCTTCGTAACGCACGAGCAGGAAGAAGCCTTTGATCTTGGTGATCGCGTCGCCGTGCTGAGCGCCGGGCGCCTCGAACAGGCAGGCCCACCTGACGATCTCTACGAGCGTCCGGCGACCCTCTTCGTCGCGACGTTCGTCGGCCGTGCCAACGTGTTTCGCGGCGCGGCTGCGCGCGCGCTGTGCGGCGGTGCGGACGCCGGCGACTCGCCCGTCGTCGTGCGGCCCGAACGCCTGCGCTTCACGGATGCCGGGTTGGCGGGCATCGTGCGCGAGCGCCGCTACACGGGCGCCTCCGCCTTTTACATCGTCGAGAGCGACGGCGGCGAGCGCTTTGAAGTCCTGGCCGAGCCCGACGCGGCCAAGGTGGGCGATCGTGTCTACGTTCAGGCCGAGCGTGTGATCCGCTTCACGGAGAACGGTCGTTGAGTCGCCGCAACGCGCAGATCCTCGGAGCCGCGCTCGCGCTGCTGCTCGTGTGGCTCGTGTTGTTTCCCATCGTGGTGGTCGCCCGGGATGCCGCCGACGGCACCGCCCTGCGCGCGTTTTTCGGCCGGGGAGGGGAATGGGCGGCGCTCTGGGCCAGCGTGTGGATCTCCCTCGTCAGCGTGGCGCTCGCCGCGGCGATCGGCGTGCCGCTCGCCTTCCTGTTCGAATGGTTCGACTTCCCGGGACGGAAGACCCTGGGTTCGCTCGTCGCGCTTCCGGTCGTGCTTCCACCGTTGGTCGGCGTGATCGCGTTCCTGTTCTTGTACGGGGAGTCGGGCTTCATCGCCCGCGCCGTGCAACGGTTGTTCGGGCTGCAGGAAGCGCCGTGGCGTCTCCAAGGACCCGCGGCGATCCTGCTCGTCCATGCCTACTCGATGTACGTCTACTTCTATCTGTTCACGCGCGCGGGGCTCGCCAAACTCGACGTCTCGATGCTCGAGGCGTCCGAAGCCCTCGGCGCCGACCGCTGGACGACGATCCGCCGCGTCGTGCTGCCGCTGGTGCGCCCGTCGCTGGTCGGCGCTGCCATCCTGACGTTCATGACGTCGCTCGGCTCGTTCAGCGCGCCGTACATCTTTGGGGGCGGCTTCCGCGTGATGACGACGCAGATCGTTGCCACCAAGCTCAACGGCGACCTGCCTCTCGCGATGGTCGAGACGATGGCGCTCGCCGTTGTGGCGGTGGCGGGGCTCATGCTGCTGCGCCGCACCGAAGGGGACGACATCCTCGTCGCGTTGGGAAAGGGGATCGCGCCCAGGCCCCGGCCGATTCGCCGCGCCGGCGTGCGCGCCCTCGCGACGGCGGCCGGCTGGGGGTTCGCGGTGCTGCTGCTGCTCCCGCACCTGACACTCGCGCTGGTCTCGCTCGTCCCGTACGGTGCCTGGACCACGCAAATCCTCCCTCCGGTCCTGAGCTTCGAGAACTACCGGCGCCTGTTCAGCGAAGCGGAGCGACTTCGGCCTCTCGCCAACTCGCTGTGGATGGCCGCGGTGAGCACCGCCATTGCCGTCGCCCTGGCGCTCGCGGCCGGGTGGTTGATCGTGCGGCGGCGTGTCGCGCTGCGGCGGGCGATCGAGGCGTTGCTTGCGCTGCCGTGGGCCTTGCCGGGAACCGTGTTCGCGATTGCGCTGGCGATGACGTTCAGCGTGCACGCGCCGCCGCTGCGCTGGGTGCTCGTCGGGACCGCGACGATCCTGCCCCTGGCGTACCTGGTGCGCGCGTTGCCGCTCACGGGGCGGGCGCTGCTCGCGGGCTACCGCCAACTCGACCCGGCCCTCGAAGAGGCGGCGGCGAGTCTCGGCGCCGGTCGCTGGCGCACGCTGGCGCGCGTCACGTTGCCCCAGCTCCGGCCGGGGCTCGCGGCGGGCGCGAGCCTCGCGTTCGTGGCGGCGCTGGGCGACATCGTCGCGTCGATCGTGCTGTACACGTATGAGACCCGTCCCATTTCGATCGAGATTCTGTCGAGCCTGCGGCTCTCGGAGACGGGAGTGGCGGCGGCGTTCGGGGTGGTCCTGATGGTGGTGAGCGCGCTGGTGCTCGGAATCGGAGCGAGACGATGAAGCGGTTGTCGGTCCTGATGGCCGTGTGTTTCGTGGACATGCTGGGGCTGATGCTCGTGGCTCCGCTGATGGCGTTCTACGCAACCAGCATGAAGGCACCCGAATGGTTGGTGGGACCGCTCATCTCGTCGTTCGCGGTGGCTCAGCTGATTTCGTCCCCTATCTGGGGAAAGTTCTCGGACCGCTACGGGCGCCGCCCGGCGATGATCATCGGGCTCAGCGCGTCGGCCTTCGCGTATGTCATCTTCGGGTTCGCGACCAGCCTGTGGATGTTGTTCGCCTCGCGAATCGTCCAAGGGCTGGGGGGCGGTACGACCGGGGTCGCCCAGGCGTACGTGGCTGATACGATGGCGCCTGGGGAGCGGGCCAAAGCCCTGGGGTGGATCTCCGCCGCGACGAGCGCCGGCGTGGTCATCGGTCCGTTTATCGGTTCGATGGCGTACGCCTTCGGAACAGCGGTGCCCGGGGTGGTCGCCGCGGCGCTCGTGCTCGTCAACGTCTTCTTCGCGTGGAGGTGGTTGCCCGAGTCCCGCGTGACCCACACGCATACGCCGAGCGGTCAACAATTGCCGCCCGGTCGTTCGATCAAGCAGGCCCTATGGGAGATCCTCGAGCGCCCCACGGCGCCGGCGCACCGCGTCATCTGGATTTACGTCGTCGGCATGCTTGCACTCAACGTCGTGATCGGTGTGCTCGCTCTCTACTTGAAGGACACGTACGGGATTACGGCAAAGACTATCGGCTACTTCTTCCCGATCTTCGGAATCGTGGGCGTGCTGATGCGAGTGTCGCTCGTGGGATGGTTCAACGACCGCTTTGGCGAAGTGCGGACCATGCAGATCGGGACCGTGGCGCTCCTGCTCGGCCTCCTCTTGATGCCCCTCCCCGCCGCGATCCTTCCGCAAGCGCCCGCGATGGTTTTGTTCATCGTGTTCCTCGCGCTGGTGCCGGTGGGGACGGCGTTGCTGTTCCCGGCCTCCACATCGCTCGTCAGTCAGCGAACTGACCGTCACGAGTTGGGGCTCGTGATGGGAGCGCAGCAAACCTTCCGGGGCATCATGAGCATCGTTGGGCCGGTCGGCGCGACCATCACGTTCGCGGCGTGGGGGCACGGGATCCCTTTCATCCTCGCCGCGGCCGTCGTAAGCGTGGCGCTGGTGCTAGCATTCCGGGAGCGACGTGAGGAGCCGGTGGCGGCGACGGCGTGACCGCCGCTAGTTTGTGTCCATGATCCTCTCGATCCTTGCGCTCTGTTGTGGCCTCGCAGGGCCCCGTCCGCCGGCGCCCGCGCGTCCCAAGCTGGTCGTGGTGATCACCGTGGACCAGCTCCGTCCCGATTACTTCGACCGCTGGAAGAACCAGCTCACGGGGGGCCTGTTCCAGCTCGTGAGCGAGGGCGCCGTCTTCGCGGACGGTTTCCAGGATCACGCCGTCACCGAGACGGCGCCGGGACACTCGACGATCCTGTCGGGCCTCTGGCCCGCGCACACCGGCATCATCCGCAACTCGCAGGGCGTCCAGGATTCGACGGCGACGCTCCTGGGCGGCGTGACTGGGCCGGGCGCGTCACCGCGCCGCTTCCGCGGCACGACGCTCTTCGATTGGCTCAAGGCGGTCGATCCCACGGTCCGCGCGCTGTCCGTGAGCCGCAAGGACCGCGGAGCGATCCTGCCGATCGGGCGCGCCAAGGAACAGGTGTACTGGTATCAGTCGGGCCTCTTCACCACGAGCCGCTACTACGCCGACTCGCTCCCAGCCTGGGTGGGGACGTTCAACGCGCGGCGACTCCCGTTCAAGGCCGCGAACGCGACGTGGTCGCTGCTCCTCCCCGATAGCGCCTACAAAGAGGACGACAACGAGCCCTGGGAGAACGGCGGCCGCGACGTCCTGTTCCCCCACCGGTTGCCGGCCGACAGCGTGCGCGCCACCGGCGCCATCGTGACCACGCCGATGATGGATTCCCTCACGTTGCTCTTCGCCCTCGACGGCCTCGAGGCCCTCCGTCTCGGTCGCAAAGGCACCGACATTCTGGCCGTGAGCCTGTCGTCCACCGACGCCGTGGGCCACGCCTTCGGGCCCGACTCGCGCGAGATCCACGACCAGGTGCTGCGGCTCGATCGCTACCTGGCCTGGTTCCTCAAGCGCGTGACCGACAAAATCGGGCGCGATAACGTGGTTGTGGTGCTCACCGCCGATCACGGCGTGACATCATACCCGGAGCGCGTGCGCGCCAAGACCGGAGCGCAGGTGTATCGCGTGTTTGTCGATTCGATCGTCACGGCGGTCAACCGTGACCTCGACCGCCAGGTGGGCGCCGGAACGTCACGCGAATGGTTCAGCTTCGACACCGGCATGCTCTTCCTGCAGGACAACGGCCGCTTCGCGGCGACGGGCCTGAAGACCGACAGCGTCCTCGACGTCATCGCGACACGGATGCGGGCCGTCCCGGGACTGGGGCGCGTCGATCGCGTCGCCGACCTGGCGCGCGCCGACACCGCCTCCGATCCGGTCGCGCGCCGTTGGATCCACCAGCTCGTCCCGGACGCGGGCGTCGTGCTGGTCGCGTCGCCGCAACCCGGGTCGGTGTGGGGAATCGAGAACACGCCGATCGCGATGCACGGCCAGCCCAGCGACGACGACTCCCACGTGCCGATCATCTTTTGGGGCCGCGGCGTGAAGCGCGGGGTGTATCGCGGCCGCGCCAACACCGTGGATATCGCCCCGACCCTGGGGCGGCTGCTCGGCGTGACGCCGCTGTCGCTGGTCGACGGCCGCGTGCTCACCGACGCGCTCGCGCCGAGGAACTAGGCGTGGTCGAAAAACTCACGCCGGGCCAGGTCCGCCAGATCGAGCTGATTCAAGGGTTCATTCGGAACGTGAACCACGTGAAAAAGCTCGTCGGCGAGCTCGAGGGGAACCGTGCGGCTCGGCCCGTGATCATCAACAACATCTGCGGGGCCATCGCGCGGGAGCTATCGCAGATGCGGCAGCGCGCGCTCAGCGCCAACGTCGGCACGCTGGCCGATACTGCCGGCGCACTCGCCGTCCTCGCGTCTCGACAAGGGAGCGGCCTCAACTTCAAGCTACGTGCCCTGGGCGAAGGCGTGAACAGTCTGATGATCCAGCTCGACCAATCGCTCAAGAGCGCGTCGCAGATGGAGAAGCCGGACGCGGAGCAAGCACCCTCCTGACCACTGCACCCGCCATCCGTTGCGTCGGTCTGGTCAAGCGCTACGGCGACGTCACCGCCGTGGCGGGGCTCGACCTGACCGTCCCCACCGGCGAGTGCTTCGGCCTGCTCGGACCGAATGGCGCGGGCAAGACCACCACGATCGAAATCCTGGAAGGCCTGACACCACCGGACGGCGGCGATGTCCAGGTGCTGGGCACCCCGTGGCGCGACGGCGCCGAAGGGCGCGCCCTGCGCGAGCGACTCGGCATTCAGCTGCAAGAGACGCAGCTCGCCGACAAACTCACCGTGACCGAGACGGTCACGCTGTTCCGCTCGTTCTACCGTCGCTCCCACACGGTGGACGAAGTCCTCGCGTTGGTGGAGCTCGAGGAAAAACGCGGTGCGCGCGTGTCGACGCTCTCGGGTGGCCAAAAACAGCGTCTCGCCGTGGCGTGCGCGCTCGTGAGCCGGCCCGAGCTGCTCTTTCTCGACGAGCCGACGACGGGGCTCGATCCGCAGTCGCGGCGTCAATTGTGGGAGATCATCCGCAAGTTCAAGGTGGCGGGCGGGACGGTCCTCCTCACGACGCACTACATGGAGGAAGCCGAGCGCTTGTGTGATCGCGTGGCCATCATGGATCACGGCAAGGTCATCGCCCTGGGCACTCCCGCCGAGCTGATCGCCTCGCTCGGCGCAGATCAGATCGTCGAGTTCGCGCTGAGCGATGGCAGCACGCCGGCGGGGCTCGACGCGTTGCCCGGGGTGAAAGGCGTCCGGCCGGGCCCCGATCGGATCGCGCTCACGGTGGCGCAGGTCCATCGCGCGGTTCCAGCGTTGCTTGGCCTGGTCGAGCGCCAGGGGGCCGAGTTGTCGCTGCTCGCCACCCACCAGGCGACGCTCGACGACGTGTTCGTCGCGCTCACGGGCCGGCAGCTGCGCGATGAATGAGCATCCGCTGTATCAGCTGACGCTGGCGCGCATGCGCGAGTTCTATCGTGAGCCGGAGGCGGTTTTTTGGGTCTTCGGCTTCCCGATCGTGCTGGCGTTCGCGTTGGGATTGGCGTTCCGGAACTCGGGGCCGGGCGAGCTGAAGGTCGGCGTCGCGACCGGGGCCGGCGACAGTGCGCTCGCCGCCACCCTCGACGCGTCGCCGCAGCTCGGTGCCGCCGTGCTCGACAGCGGGGCGGCCCGCCTCCGCCTGCGGACCGGCCGCATCGCATTGCTCGTCGTTCCCGGCGACCCCGTGGTCTATCGCTACGACTCGACGCGCACCGAGAGCCGGCTCGCGCGCCTCGAAGTCGACGACGCGCTGCAGCGGGCCCGGGGCCGGAGCGATCCCGCCCGCGTGCGCGACGAGCGCATCGTCGAGGCGGGCTCGCGCTACATCGACTTCCTGATCCCCGGACTCCTCGGGATGAACCTGCTGGGCAGCGGGATTTGGGGCGTGGGCTTCTCAGTGGTGCAGGCTCGGCAAAAGAAACTCCTCAAGCGCTTCATGGCCACACCGATGCGGCGCAGCCATTACCTGCTGGGCTTCATCCTGTCGCGACTGGTGTTTCTCTTCGTGGAAGTCATCGCCCTGGTCGGCTTCGGACGCCTGATGTTCGGCGTCGGCGTGCGCGGGTCGGTGTTCGGGCTCGCGGCGATCACGATCCTCGGGGCGCTCGCGTTCGCCGGGCTGGGCTTGCTCGTGGCGAGCCGGGCCCGCACCATCGAAGGCGTCTCCGGGCTCATGAACCTCGTGATGCTGCCGATGTGGATCCTCTCGGGGACCTTCTTCTCCTACGCCCGCTTCCCCGACGCCATGATCCCGTTCGTGAAGGCGCTGCCCCTCACCGCCTTGAACGACGCGCTCCGGGCCGTCATGATCGACGGTTCCGCTCTCACCGGGCTCGGCGCGCCATTGGCGATCGTGGCGGCCTGGGGCGCGGTCAGCTTCGTCATCGCCCTCAGGATCTTCCGCTGGCGCTAGCCCTCGGGGCGTAGCAGGGTCCAGAGCCGCCGCAAGAATCCTCCCAAGGCGCTCTCGAGTCCCTCCCGAAACGCCACCGCCGTCGCGAACCGCTGGGCCGGCTCGCTGCGCACGGCGTGACGCAGCACCTCTTCCAACTCCCGCGACACATCCTTTCGCTGCGCCGCCAATGGCGGCAGATCATTGGTCGTCTGGCGCGCGAGAATCTGCTCCGGTGTGACGCCCGCGAACGGTGGACGACCGAGCAGAGCGAAATAGGCGACCGCGCCGAGCGAATAGAGATCGGCGCGCTGATCGACGCGCTCGCCAAGGAGCTGCTCCGGCGCCGCGAACTGCGGCGTGCCGCTCCGCGAGGTGGCGCCGCCGAAGCGTCCCTCGCCGCGCAGCGCCAGGGCGAGCCCGAAGTCGGTGATGCGCAGGCGGCCGTCGGGTTCGATCAACATGTTCTCGGGCTTCAGGTCGCGGTGCACGAGGCCCAGGCCGTGGGCGTGTTCGAGCGCCGACAGCGCCTGGGTGAGCAGCCGCTCGGTCTGATCGACCGACAGCGGACCCTCGCGCTGCACCAGCTGCGCGAGATTCGCGCCGGGGACGAGCTCCATCGTGTACCACTGCAGGCCGGCGCGGCCCATGATGTCGTAGATGCTCACGATGTTCGGGTGGCGCAGCCGGGCGGCGAGCTGGGCCTCGCGGCGGAACCGTTCCATCACGCCCAGATCGGCGGTGAGGGACGGATGCAGGACCTTGATCGCCACGTCGCGCTCGAGGCCCAGGTCGCGCGCGCGATACACTCGCCCGAAGCCGCCGGTGCCGATCTCCTCGAGCAGCTCGTAGTCGTCCCCCAACGCGCGTCGCAGTCGCCGCTCGAACCCGGACTCAGTCACCTCGGGCGCCGCGGCGGGAGTGTGGAACGTCCCTGCGTCGCTCACGAAGTCCTCGAGCATCTCGGTCGCGGTGAAGTAGCGGTCCTTCGGCACGTGCGACAGCCCGCGCAGAATGACGCGCTCTACCGCGACCGGGATCGCCGGGCGCAGTTGGCGCGGCGGCACCATCTGGTCAGGATCGGGGTTGGGCTCGTGCCCGGTGAGGGCGGCGTAGACGTTGGCCGTCACGGTGTAGACGTCGCTGGCGGGCTCGCCGGCCTGGCCCCCGCGCACTTCCGGCGCCATGAACGCCGCGGCCGTATCGTCGGCGGGCACGTGGGGGAGGCACCAGTTGGCGTAGCGGAGATCGGTGATCACGCCGCGTCCGGCGGTGTTGATCATCAGCGTGGTGGGTACGACGCGGCGCATGATGATGCCGCGGGCATGCGCATGCTCGAGCGCCGAGAGCAGATCGCGGATCAGCGACAGCGCCGTGGGGATGGGGCGGGGACCGCGCCGCAGCGCCTCGGCGAGACTTTCGCCCTCGACCCAGTTCGCCGTCCGGTAGGCGAACGTTCCGATCTCGCCCGCGGCGTACGCGTGGCGGATCGCGGGATGGTCCAGGGCGCCGAGCGTTTCGGTCTCGCGTATGAACCAGGCGCGCCCCGGGGTGCCTGGCAGCAGATGCACGCGAATCGCGACGTGGCGCTTGAGGAACCGATCCCACGCCTGGTACAGCGCGCGCTCCGGCGACAACGCCACCAGGTTGTCGAGCCTGAACCCGGGCTCCAGCGCGCGGATCGCCTCGTCGAGGAGGCCGATCGGCGGCGTCGGACCGGAGGCGCGAGGGGCGATAGACGCAGGAGTCGTCGGTTCGGAATGCACGAGCGCGAAATCTAGTCGATAGCGGCGGCTGGCACGAATCACGCGTTCGCCACAAATTGGTCACATGGACAAGCGCCGCCCCGACCTGCGTCATCGTGTGGAACGTCGGGTGCGGCCCGACCGCCGTCGCGGCTTTGACCGCCGCGTGTCCGACCGCCGGTTGCAGGTCGAGGGTGAGGCCCCGGTCGAGCGTCGCCGCTTTGCGGATCGACGCGCGCTGGTCGAGCGGCGGGGCCCTCAGTCGCGGCGCAGCTGGATCGACCGTCGCGGCTCGGGCATCGACTTCACCGAACCCGGTTCAGAGTAACGCGAGTCACCGCCCAACCGTCGCGCCCCCCCGCCGTTCGCGCGTAGCGGATGTCCCGCAGGTACACCGTCACGCCGC
>Ga0137409_10008587_pt1 | contig 10427 bp, 9 predicted proteins | sample CZODoug1_16funga_FD_122059 | JGI IMG/M metagenome (GOLD analysis project Ga0137409, IMG submission 122059) | Vadose zone soil fungal communities from Angelo Coast Range Reserve, California, USA - CZODoug1_16fungal (Hybrid Assembly) | ecosystem: Environmental > Terrestrial > Soil > Vadose zone... | reverse complement strand
ATGTCCCGCAACAACAGCCTCAACGCTTCGCCGTCGACATCGGGATGCGGGTCGTCCGGGCCGATGATCTCGGCGTCTCCCTCGACCGTCGCCCATCGCCAGCCCGCCCGGACGACGATCGTGGCCCGGGGATCGGCACGCAGGTGGTGCAGCTTGCGGGAGCCGCCGGCGGCGACGAGCCCGACAACCTGACCACCCCGCAGGGGATGTTCCAGGACCCCGGCGTTGACCACCGACGCCTGGACACCGCCATCGGCCCGCAACGTGTTGATCACACACAAGCCATGATCGAGCGGTACCAGCTCCGCAAAGGCGGCAAGATCAGTCACCATGGAGTAAACCCTTTCGCGCCGGATCGTTCGGGTCGTCGCGCCATCGGATCACGGAAATGCAGCATAACGTCGCCGTTGTACGAGGCGACTTGTCGTGTGAATACGGCAGCGCCCCTCCCGGGTTTTCGCTGGCGCCCAACCCGGGCTACAGCGTCGCCCCTCAAAAACCCCCCCGACCGATGTTCTGGTCAACACAAAATGCGGGCGGCCTGCCTGGTTGGTCTTCGCAAGTGCGAGAGAAATAGTCGCTGAAAGTCAGCGCGAACATAAACGAGAGCCACACCAGGCCCGCAACGGCAATCAGCCGGACCAGGGCGTCGGAGCCGATGAGATCCATCAAGAACAGCCACAGCAGAATCACCATGATGCCGGCAATCGCTAGATTCAGGGGCGTGTTGAACGCGTTGAGCGGCAGGTACGCCGAGATGAGGCTCGCAAGGCCGAGCAAAACCAGGGCGACCCAAACAGCGATCGGCCGTAGCCAGATATGCATGGGCCGCAGTTGAGAATTACTCATGATCGGTCGACCAGATAGAGCAGCGGGAACAGAATGATCCAAACGGTGTCGACGAAGTGCCAGTAAGTCGCGACGCCCAGCATGGCCGGAGACTCGATCGGCAGCAGCCGGCGCCAGAGGATCAGCGCGAACACGCCGACAATGGCGATTCCGATGGCAAGATGGATGGCATGCACGCCGGTCATGACCCAGTAAAGGCCCCAGAACAGCTGGGTTTGCGGCGGCTGCAGCGGGAAATGCGCACCGGGGAACAAGCCCTTGGCGATATCGGCGCTATATTCCAAGCCCTTGAACATCAGGAACGCGGCACCGAGAAGCATCGTCAGCGCCAGGCAGGCGATGACGGTGCGGCGCATCCCGTGCCGCGACGCATCCACCGCAATCGTCATGGTCACGCTGCTGGTCAGGAGCAACAACAGGTTCACGCTGCCGTAGAACACCTCGGTTTCAGCACCGGCGATGCGGAACGCCTCGGGGTACAACGCGCGGTACACCGCATAGCCAAGCAAGAGCGCGCCGAAAAACAATACCTCGCTGGCGATGAACAGCCAGATGCCGACCAAGACGCCGTCGCGCTGGCGGTCGAGGTCGGGCCAGGGTTCCCGCAGGGCGGTGGCAGCGTCGCTCATGCGGTTTCGCCCTGCCCCCTCCCTACCCTCCCCCGCTTGCGGGGGAGGGTAGGGAGGGGGGCGCGCGATCATCCGTCGTCGGCAAATGAACGAACGCGTCATAAGCGTACGGTTCGACGTCGACGCGGGGGATGCGATGGAAGTTCTCCTTCGGCGGCGGCGAACTCGTCTGCCATTCGAGCCCGGTGGCGTTCCACGGGTTGGCGGGCGCGCGGCGCCCATAGATCAGCGACCAGCCGAAATAGATCAGCGGCAGCACATAGGCGACGGCGAGGATAAGGGCTCCGACCGACGACATCACGTGCCACGCCTGGAAAACGTCGGGATAGTAATGGTAGCGGCGCGGCATGCCGTTCCAGCCCATGACGAACTGCGGCAAGAACGTCGCGTTGAACCCGAGAAACGTGGTGATCGCCGCAAAGCGCGCCCACGCTTCGGAGTACATGCGCCCGGTCACCTTGGGCCACCAAAAGTGCAGACCGGCCATATAGGCGGACACCGTTCCGCCCACCATGACGAAATGGAAATGCGCGATCACGAAATACGTGTCGGTGGCGTGAATATCGATCGGAACCGAAGCAAGGAAGAGCCCCGTCAGTCCGCCGATCGTGAACAGGCCGACGAAGCCCAGCGCATAGAGCATCGGCGCCTCGAACGTGATCTCGCCGCGGTGCAGGGTCGCGGTCCAATTGAACACCTTGATGGCGGAGGGGACCGCAACAATGAACGAAAGGAATGAAAACACCAGGTTGGCGAGCGGCGACTGGCCGGCCACGAACATGTGGTGGCCCCAAACCATGAACCCGACCACCGCGATGGTGATCAATGCGTAAACCATGAATGCGTAGCCGAAGATGGTTCGCCGCGCGAAGCAGGGGATCACCTCGGACACCACCCCCATCGCCGGAAGAATCATGATGTAGACAGCCGGATGGCTGTAGAACCAGAACAGATGCTGGAACAGCACTGGGTCGCCGCCGCGGGCGGCATCGAAAATCGGCAGCCCGAACGCACGCTCCGCGATGACGAGCAGGAGCGACATCGCGAGCACCGGCGTCGCCAGCACCATGACCATGCTGACCGTGTACATCGCCCACACGAACAGCGGCAGCCGAAACCAGGTCATGCCGGGAGCGCGCAGCATGTGCGCGGTGGCAATGAAATTCACGCCGGTTGCGATCGAGGAAAAGCCGACCACGAAAACGCCTGTCGCCGCCGCAACCACATACCCGGTGGCGTAGCTCGTCGACAGCGGCGTGTAGAACGTCCAGCCGGTATCGACGCCGCCTGAGATCAGCGCGTAAACCGTGAAGGCAGCGCCGAAGACGTAGAGATACCACGAGAAGAGGTTGAGCCGCGGGAACGCGACGTCATGGGTGCCGATCATGAGAGGCAGCAGGAAATTTCCCATGGTCGCCGGGATCGACGGAACCAGGAAAAACCACACCATGATGATGCCATGCAGCGAGAACAGGCGGTTGTAGGCGTCCGAGGTGAGAAAGAGCCCGTGGGGCGTCATCAGCTCGAGACGCACCAGGCCGATCGCGATGCCGCCGATGAAGAAGAACAAAGTGATGGAGACCGCATAGAGGATGGCGATCCGCTTGTGATCGGTCGTGGTCAGCCATGAGAGGAGAGTATGCCCGGCCGTGAGATAGCTTGCGGGCTGCGTATCGACGGCCGCATCGGCGATGGCAGCGTCGGTCATTGTGGCGCTCCCATCCTACGGTCCCCCTGGGAGCGCGGGCGTCCCGCCCGCTCTTTCTTTCCCTGATGCGGGCGAGACGCCCGCATCAGGGGACGAAGACAGCGACTTCAGGTAGGCGATGAGCTTTACGAGGTCATCCTCCGTAATGGCGCTACGAAAGCTCGGCATGATCGGCGCATATCCGGCCACGATATCTTTCGCCGGCAGGAGGATGGAATCGCGCAGATACGCCTCGTCCGCCGTGACCATCCGGCCGTCGGCGAGAGGGACCGCGCGGCCGTAAAGGCCGTGAAGGTCCGGCGCGTGGATGCTGGAGGTTGGGGCGTGGCAACCCGAGCAGCCGAGTGCGCTGAACACAGCTTCGCCCTGGTGGGCGAGGTCGTCGGCCTCGGGCTGCGCGTTGGTCCAGCGCGCATAATCCGGTGCGGTCATCACCACCAGACGGCCCGCCATCACGGAATGATCCGTCCCGCAATACTCCGCACAGGTGAGGTGGAAGACGCCGGTCTTGGTGGGTGTGAACGAGAGGTAAGTGTAGCGGCCCGGCAGAACGTCTTGCTTGAGCCGCATCGTCGGCAGGAAGAGATCGTGGATCACGTCCTCCGAGGTCATCACCAAACGGATCGGCACATTTTCCGGGACGTGAATCTCGTTGATCTCCCGCGCACCGCCGGGCTGCTGGACGCGCCACATCCACTGCTTGGCGACCACATGGATTTCCATTGCGTGGCCCGGGACATCGAGTGCGGAAAGCTGGTTCGAGGCGGCCCACCAGAAGATGAAGAGGAACAGGAACAGAGTGGCCACGGTCCAGCCGATTTCCACGTCGCGACCGAAGCGCTCGGGCAGCGGTCCGCGCCGCGCGGTCGACCCGCGCCGATAACGCAGGCTGAACCCGGCGATGAGCGCTGCAACCAAAAGGGTGATCAGGCTCGATATCGTGACGAGGACCCAGAATGTGCCGTCAACCTGGGTGGCGTAGTCGGACGCCGCGGTCATGAAGCGATCGATCGTCATGATGGCGCACCGCGCCGCGATATCGCGTTCATCACGACCAGGGCAACCGCCATGCCGAACAGCGTGAACATCGCGGCGAGTTCAAGCCAGAGCGTGATCTTTTCCGTGTAGACGCCGCGTACCGCATCGAAGCCGTAGCAAAAGAGCCGCAGGCGATCGCCGAGCGAGCCGACACGGCCTTCGCCGGCCTCCACCAGCGCCAGGCGCAGCTCGGCGCCGTCGAGCGTGAGCCCGGAGAGCACGCGCGTGACGCGGCCCGCCGCGTTGACCGCGAAGGCCGCGGCCGGGTGGGCGAACTGATCATGCTCGGCGTCGTAGGCGTAGCGATAACCGAGCGCCGCGGTCGCGGCCGTGATGGCGGCCTCTTCGCCGGTCAGCATGACGGTTGCGGCTGCGAGCGGGGTGCCGGAGCCGATGCGCGCGACCTTGGCGGCTCGGGCGGCCGCGAGGTCATCCTTGGGATCGAGGCCGATCACAACGAGCCCATAATCGGCACCGGCTGCGAGTCCGGACCGCTCCAGGCCGGCTGCGACAAATGTCAGGACGGGGCCGCACAGCGTGCGGCAGGTGTAATCGGCGAAGACCAGGATGGCAGGCTTTCCCGCCAGCACGTCGCCCAACGTCCGCGGTTGGCCGTTTTCGTCCGAGAACAGCAATCCGAGAGGCAATGCAGCGTCCGATCGCGGCTCGGCCGCAACGTCATCAAGGACGGCTTGCGTAAGGCCTGCTTGCGCGCCAGCGCCGCCCGCAATCAACAGCATCAGGAGCGCGCCGAGGATACTCAAGGCTTTCCCTCCGGCTGACGCGTTCCAGAGGAAGGCCCTTGTCCGGTCGTTGCCCGCTGGGCCCCTGCCGTAGGATCAGCGGTGGCCGGACCGGGGGGGAGGAGCGGCGCGTAGGCTCTAGCGCCGCGCTGCGCGATGATCTCCATGGCCCGCTCGATCGGGATGCGGATCAGCGTCTTGTTCTGATCCGCCCATTCATATTCGGTCAGCTGCTGGCGCTGTGCCGCGAGCAAATCCTTCAGTTGCTCGGCCTGATGGGTTTGAACGCGCGGCGACGGGAATTGTTCGGGGGCGGGAAGCGAACGGTTCGGGACCTGCCAGTCGTAAACGGCGTTCAACCCCCAGATCGCGGCCAGCATGAGAACCACGGATGCGATCGCCCCTAACAGCACCGGCCAGAGCGAGACGCCTGCCGGTTCGAGCGGCGCTTGGGCCTCAGCGTCATGTGCCACGGACAGCTCTCTCGGCAACAGCGGCGTCGCTTATCGGGCGGCCCGCGAGGGCGGCGACAATGAGGCCGATGACGATGACGGCAAGCGCCGCAGCGCCGAGCGCGCGTGCGCCGAACGGCGGTACGATCAGATACGCATAATAGAAGGCGAGACCGGCAAGAACGCTGATGGCGACAGCCCGCAATTGGCGAATGCCGTTGCGGACGCGCGCGAGCAGCAGCGCCAGGATCGGCACCGCCGATCCGAAAACGAAGGCGGCCGCTGCGAGCGGAACCCACGCGTCGCGTTCCACGAACCAGAACAGCTTGCTTGGCAAGTCGCTGTACCACATCACCAGGAACGCCATGAAATTCACGTATGTGATGCCCAGCACGAAAGCCAGCAACAGGCCGCCGACGTCGCCGGTAACCTGACCGTCTGCCGCCTGAGGCGCCCGCAGAGCCGCCCACGCCAACGCGGCAATAAGCTGTGTGATGGCCATGCTGGCGCCAAACGATGAGGAGATGAACGGCGGCTCGAGCGACAGAACCCAGTCGACCGAAACAACGCTGATGACCACGCAGTGGAACACCAGTCCGACGGCGGCGACGAGCTGGCCGGGACGGCCAGTTGTTCGGGGGAGCAGAAACGCCAGCACGCTCCAGCCCGCAATGGCAATCAACGACCGGGCGATGAAAAACGGCGTGTTGAGGTAGTATGAGAGCACGTCGGGCTTGACGTCGCCGGCGCGGTGCGACCAGGGACCGAGCACCGGGATGGCAATGAAAACCGGAACGATGAGCAGGAACAACAGCGGCACAAGCCGCGCCGCCGGCGCCAATGCGGGGTATAGCGCCTCGCCCCAGCGTCCCCCCGTCAGGCGGTGAATCATCATGAGCATCAGGCTGCCGAGGGGAATCTGGCTCCAGAACACGAACGCGACCAGCCAGCCAGCGGCAGCGATTCGGGGGGCGAAAGCTGACACGATCATCATGCCGCCTGCCGCCGCGATACCAGCCTCGACAGCAAGACCTCGAAGGCGACGCCTATCCCGGTTCATCTGAGCACACCCTCGGCCTCCGGAGCTTCGGCGACCGTGGCGCGCCGCGAAAATTGCAGCGCGCGGATATAGGCGACGATCGCCCAGCGATCATGGGGATCGACCCGATCAGAATAGGCATACATAACGCCGTAACCTTTCGAGATGGCGTTGTAGAAATGCGAAGGGGGCGCAGCGAGCAGGCGATCGATGTGGTAGGACGGCGGCTTCGGAAACCCGTGCGCAACGATGACGCCGTCGCCATCGCCGGCGAGGCCGTGACAGGGCGCGCAATAGATGTCGAAGCGTTCGCGGCCGCGGGCGAGCAGCGCCGGCGATGCGTCCGGCGGGTCCGCCGCGATGGCGGCGAGAGCGAGGTCGCCCTGAGCGACGCCGCCGTCCGGCAGCGGGCGGGCGGAAGCGCCGTCGGCCCAGAGCGTGGAGGGCGCGTACGTCTTGTACTTGCGCTGTTGCGTCATGCTGAGGCCGCAGCCGCCCAGCAGCAGCATGAGGCAGACGGCGGGCGCAACGCGTCTCACGATAACACCTCGCGGACCATGAGCGCGCCTGCGCCCTTGAGCGAGTCTACGGCGTTGCGCCTCTCGTCTTCCGTTTCCGGCGCCTCGATGGCGAGGAAGAACCGATCCTGGCTGGCGCGCTCCGTTCCTTCGACCGCAAACAATGGAAAGTGGAGCCGCGGCAGGCCGGTCTCGAAGAGAAAGCGGATGAAGCCCGCGATCGTGGCGCCGAGAATGCCGGTGGCGAACGGCACCAGCATGAAGGCCGGCCAGGAGTTCAGCGGCCGTCCGCCGACGTTGTAGGGATAGTTGATGACCGCCGTGTAGTATTCACCGCCGAGAGCCATTGCGGCGATCAGGATGCCGCCGGCGAACATGAAAACGCGGACTCTGCTGGGCCGGGACTCCAGCATCTCGGCCACGCCCTCGACCGGGAACGGCGTGAAGGCGTCGACGAGTTTGTAGCCGCGCCGGCTGGCCGCTTCGGCGGCCTCGCGCAACTTGAGCGCTTGAGCAAATTCGGCCAGCAGCATCTTGCTCACGATTCGATCTCCTCGGCCACGAGATCGCGCACCTCATGCATGGACACGGTCGGAACCAGGCGAACGAAAATGAGAAAAAGGAAAATGAAGAAGCCGAGCGAGCCGAACGTCGTCAGCCAATCCCAGATCGTCGGCAGGTAGAGCCGCCACATGCTTGGCGTGTAACCATGCGACAGCGTGTTCCAGATGATGAGAATACGCTCGAGCCACATGCCGACATTGATGGCGACGGCCAGTGCAAACACCGCCGCAATGCTGCGTCGGACGGCGCCGAACCAGAATGCCTGGGGCGCCAGCACATTGCAGAACAGCATGGCGAAGAAGAGCGGCGCATACGCGCCCGTGAATGCGAACCGCACGAGACTGCGCTCGGCGTGTTCACCCCCGTACCAGGCGTTGAACCACTCGGTGAGATAGGACAGCCCCATGATGATCGAGGCGGCGAGCATGATCTTCGCCATCACGTCGAAATGTTCTGTCGTGATCAGCGGCTGCAGCCGGAAACCCCATCGCACCAGGGCCGTCAGGCAGACCACCATGGCGAAACCGGAGTACATGGCGCCCACGACAAAATAGGGCGGAAAGATCGACTCGGACCAGCCGGGCATCAGGCTCGCAGCAAAATCGAGTCCGACCACGCTATGGAGCGACACCACCAAGGGCACGCCAAGGCACGCCATGGCGATGTGGTAGAGCTGGTACACGCGCCAGTGCCGCGCTGATCCGCGCCAGCCCAAAGCAAGCGCCCCATAGATCAGGCGCTGGCGAGGGTTGCGGGCGCGGTCGCGGACGGTGGCGAAATCCGGAATGAGACCGACGTACCAGAACAGGATCGAGAACAGCAAATAGCTGAGGATTGCCCAGAAATCCCAGATCAGCGCGCTGCGCCACTGGGGCCACACCGTCATCGTGTTCGGGTATGGCGTCAGCCAATAGAAATAGAGCGACCGTCCCAGGTGGATGATCGGGAACAGCCCGGCGATGGCCGCCGCAAACAGCGTCATTGCTTCGGCGAAGCGGTTGATCGAGGCGCGCCACCGCTGGCGCATCAGGAGCAGCATCGACGAGATCAGGGTGCCGGCGTTGCCGATGCCGATCCACCAGACGTAATTGGCGATATCAAAGCCCCAGACTACAGAGGTGTTGAGGCCCCAGATGCCAATCCCCTTGATGAACACCCAAACCACGCTGACGACGAAGACGGCGGTGAACGCCAAGCTCGCCGCGAATGCGATCCACCAGATGCGCCAACTCCAGGCCTCGCGTTCGATAAGCGGGGCAGTGACGAGGTCGTCGACTTTTTCGTAGGAGCGGCCGCTCGGAAGCGTAAAGCGCCGGACCGGCGTCACCTCCTCGATTGCGGTGACGCTCATGACACCGGGCCTCCCAATTCGGGATTGGGATTGCGCACGTGCGCCAAATAGGTGGTACGCGGACGCGTGCCGAGGTGTCCGAGCAATTCATAGAGGCGCGGCTCCTGGCGCAGTTCATTGACTTGCGAATGAGGATCGTTGAGGTCGCCGAAGCTGATGGCGCGCGTCGGACACGCGGCCTGGCACGCGGTGACGACCTCGCCGTCATGTATCCGGCGTTTTTCCTTTTCGGCGGCGCGCCGCGCCCGGCTGATGCGCTGGACGCAATAGGTGCATTTCTCCATGACGCCGCGCGCGCGCACGGTGACATCCGGGTTGAACACGGCTCTCACCACCTCGGCGCCCAAATTGGCGTATTCCTGTCCGTCGGCGTAGCCGAAGAAATTGAAGCGCCGCACCTTGTAGGGACAATTCGACTGGCAGAACCGGGTTCCGACGCAGCGGTTGTAGACCTGGGCGTTCAGCCCCTCGCTGTCGTGGATCGAGGCTGCGACCGGACAAACCGGCTCGCACGGGGCGTGCTCGCAATGCATGCAGGGCACCGGGGAAAAGCCGGGACGCTCATCGATGATGTAGGTGTCCACCCGCAGCCAATGCATGTCGCGACCCATCGCGATTTCATCGGGTCCGACGACCGGGACATTGTTCTCCGCCTGACAGGCCACCACGCAGGCGTTGCAGCCGATGCAGGCTGCGTTGTCGATGACCATGGCCCACGCATATGTGTCGTAGTCGTATGGCGGATAGAGTGTCGGAAGGTGTTCCGCAGAGCGGTCAGCGAGCCGTTTGCCTGCAGCCAGCTCGGCGAGCGACGTGCGCGGCTGGAGTTCCTTCGCTTCGCCCTCGAGCTGAAAATGCTTCTGCGCCAGCAGGAGATTTTGCGACGCGCCGGTTTTGGAGAGCTTGGCGCCGGTGCGCAGCCACAGATTATCGAGCGTTCGAAGCCCGAAGATGTCAAAGCCGACGCGGTTGCCGATTGCCCCCGCAGACTGGCGGCCATAGCCGAGCGTGGCGGCGACGACGTTCTCGGGCTGGCCGGCGCGCACGAGAACGGGCGCATCAATGCCAACGCCCCCGATTTCAAGATGGACCATATCACCGTCGACAAGGCCGAGCCGCTTTCCGTCCGCCTGCGATACGTGCAGCGCGTTGCCCCACACCTGCTTGGTCAGCGGCTTGGGACATTCCTGAAGCCAGGCGTTGTTGGCAAAGCAGCCGTCCCAAACGGAGGGATCGGGTGCGATCGTCAACGTGAAGCCGTTCGGCTGCGGCGCGGGCGCGACCTGTGCAAGCGCGACGGCAGGCGCCGCAACCGGACGAGCGGCCGTATCCGGCACGACGCCGTTATGGAGCACCTCGCGCCACCAGGTGGGGAAATCATTCGCTCCGGAACGGTCCCGCCAACTCGACATGACAATGTCGTGTGAGGACGGCGAAACCTCTCCGTGCAAGATTGCGAGCAGCTGGTGCGCCGTTCGCGTATCGTACAGCGGACGGATCAGCGGCTGCACGATGCTCGCGGTTCCCTCGAATGCT
>Ga0137409_10008586_pt1 | contig 10427 bp, 6 predicted proteins | sample CZODoug1_16funga_FD_122059 | JGI IMG/M metagenome (GOLD analysis project Ga0137409, IMG submission 122059) | Vadose zone soil fungal communities from Angelo Coast Range Reserve, California, USA - CZODoug1_16fungal (Hybrid Assembly) | ecosystem: Environmental > Terrestrial > Soil > Vadose zone... | reverse complement strand
CGGCGGGCCGCGAACTGCGGCTGCGTCAGGAATATTTCTTCGTCTCGGCCTCGCTGCAGGATCTGGTCAATCGCCATCTTGCATCCGACGGGCAGTTGCGGGGGCTGGCGACAAAGGCCGCGGTGCAGCTCAACGACACCCATCCGAGCCTCGCCGTCACCGAGCTGATGCGTATCCTGGTCGATCTGCAAAATTTCCGCTGGGACGAGGCGTGGAAGATCACGGTGGCGACGCTGTCCTACACCAACCACACGCTGCTGCCGGAAGCGCTCGAGACCTGGCCGGTCGAGCTGTTCGAGCGCCTGCTGCCGCGTCATCTGGAGATCATCTACCGCATCAATGTCACGCATCTTGCGCTCGCGGATTCGCGCTGTCCCGGCGATGACGATTTCAAGGCCTCGGTATCGCTGATCGACGAAAGGTCCGGCCGCCGGGTGCGGATGGGACAACTTGCGTTCGTCGGATCGCATCGCATCAACGGCGTCTCGGCGATGCATTCCGATCTGATGAAGGAGACCGTGTTTCACGATCTCAACCATCTTTACCCGGGCCGCATCACCAACAAGACCAATGGCATCACCTTCCGCCGCTGGCTGATGCTGGCCAACCCAAAGCTCACGGAGCTTTTGCGCGAGGCCTGCGGTGAAGCCGTGCTCGACGATCCCTCGCTGCTCGGACGTCTCGAGGCCCGCGCCAGCGACAGCGCCTTCCAGCAGCAGTTTCGCGCGGTCAAGCACCACAACAAGATCGCGCTGGCGAAGCTGATCGGCGAACGCCTCCACGTCCAGGTCGATCCGGCGGCGCTGTTCGACGTGCAGATCAAGCGCATCCACGAATACAAGCGGCAATTGCTCAATATCCTCGAGACCGTCGCGCTTTATCACGCGATCAAGGACGAGCCGCAGCGCGACTGGGTGCCGCGCGTGAAGATCTTCGCCGGCAAGGCGGCGGCGAGCTATCGCTATGCCAAGCTGATCATCAAGCTCATCAACGACGTCGCCGAGATCGTCAACAACGACCCGGCCATTGCCGGACGGCTGAAGGTCGCGTTCCTCGCCGACTACAATGTCAGCCTCGCCGAGGTGATCATTCCGGCCGCCGACCTCTCCGAGCAGATTTCAACCGCGGGCATGGAAGCCTCCGGTACCGGCAACATGAAGCTCGCGCTGAACGGCGCGCTCACCATCGGTACGCTCGACGGCGCCAATATCGAAATCCGCGATCATGTCGGCGCCGAGAACATCGCGATCTTCGGCATGGAGGCGCTGGATGTGGTGGTGCGGCGCAAGCAGGGCCTGGATGCGACCGACGTGATCCGGCGCTCGCCGCAGCTTTCGCGCGCGATCCAATCGATCGAGAGCGGCGAGTTCTCGCCCGGCGATCCCGCCCGGTTCGAATCGATCGGGCATGCGTTGCGCAATCTCGACCATTACATGGTGAGCGCGGATTTCGACGCTTACTACCAGGCCCAGCGCGGCATCGACACGCGCTGGCAGGTGGTCCCGGCCTGGACGCGGGCCAGCATCCTCAATGTTGCACGAATGCCGTGGTTCTCCTCCGACCGCACCATCCGCGAATATGCCGAGGATATCTGGAACGTGCCGGTGCGCGGGACTTTGCCAGGGCTGCAGGCACCGGACGTGCAGCGCGGGGCGACCCGCTGAATTCCGGCCCGCGGAAATCCACTACCTCGGACGTCATTGAATTCGACGTGATAGCCGCGATACTGCGCAGGAAACTAAGACCGTCATTGCGAGCCAACGGGTCGCGCGAATGCGCGCCCGATGACAGGCTCCGCGAAGCAATCCATCTCGCCACATAAAGGAAGAATGGATTGCTTCGTCGCTTACGCTCCTCGCAATGACGACGACGCACCAATTACGTTCCGAGGACGCTCATGCTGACCAAGACGCCGCACCTTTTCGACGACGCCACCCGGGTGACCGCCGGCGACAGCCACTGGCAAGGCCAGACCAGCGACGATTACTGGGCCTTTGTCGGCCCGTTCGGTGGCGCCACCGCCGCCACGATCCTGCGGGCACTGATTGATCACCCGCAACGATCCGGCGATCCGCTGGCGCTGACCGTCAATTTTTGCGCGCCGATCGCGCACGGCGCGTTCGATCTCGACGTTCGCCTCGTCAAGGCGAACCGGTCGACGCAGCATTGGTGTGTCGAGCTGACGCAGGGCGGCACCGAGGTCGCGACGCTGGCCACCGCGGTTTTCGCCGAACGCCGTCCGTCATGGTCGCATCAGCAGGCGGAGTTTCCGGGCGCCACGCCGTTCGAACAAACCCTGCCCTATCCCAAGGTCGCGGCGTCCTGGGTCAAGCAGTATGATCTTCGTTTCGTCGAGGGCGAGCCGGGTTTCGGCGGCACGGCCAAATCGGCGCCGCCGGATGCGTATTCAAAACTGTGGATCGGCGATCGCGTGCCGCGCAAGATCGATGCGCTGTCGCTGATGGCGATGTCGGATGCGTTCTTCGGCCGCGTCTTTCATGCCAGGCGCGAACTGGTGCCGTTCGGCACGGTGTCGCTGACGACCTATTTTCACGCCGACGCGGAAGACCTTGCGAAAGAGGATACCAGCCGCCTCCTTGCCGTCGCCGACGCCAGGATTTTCCGCAAGAGTTATGGCGATCAGACGGGCGAGCTATGGTCGCCCAATGGCTGCCTGCTCGCGACTACGACCCAGATTGCGTATTTCAAGGCGTGAGGGAACATACCTGCTTCGCCGCTGTTCGATCTTTGAAAGCCGCACCTCATGTCCGAAATTAGCGTATCGAAAAAGCCGCGCGTCGCCCTGCTGGGGATTCCCATCGAGATCGGCGCATCGCAACGCGGCACGCTGATGGGGCCTGACGCCTTGAGGACCGCGGGCATCGGCCGCGTGCTCGAGCAACTGGGATTTGACGTCGAGGATCACGGCAACCTCGCAATATCCGCCGCTACCGCCACCGATGGCCTGCCGCCGGCAAATGCCAAATATTATGACGACATCAAGGGCTGGGTTCGCGCGCTCAGCGAACGCGCCTTTCTGCTTGCCCGCTCCGGCGCCGTTCCGATCTTCATGGGTGGCGATCACAGCCTGTCGATGGGATCGGTGAACGGTGTCGTGCGGTACTGGCAGGAATTGGGCCGACCGGTCTTTGTGTTGTGGCTCGACGCGCACGCCGATTACAACACGCCGGCGACCACCGTGACCGGCAACATGCACGGCATGTCGGCCGCGTTCCTGTGCGGCGAGCCCGGCCTTGATCGCCTGCTCGGCGACCATCCACGGGCCTCGATCAGTCCCGATCAGCTCGATCTGTTCGGAATCCGGTCGATCGATCCACTTGAAAAGGACCTGGTCCGCGATCGCCGCGTCGCGATCGCCGACATGCGCGCGATCGACGAATTCGGGGTCGGCGTCCTGATCCGGCGCGTCATCGAGCGGGTAAAAGCACGCAACGGCGTGCTGCATGTCTCCTTCGATGTCGATTTTCTCGATCCGCAGGTGGCGCCGGGCGTCGGCACCACGGTGCCGGGCGGCGCGACCTATCGCGAGGCGCATCTCATCATGGAGCTGCTGCACGATTCGGGATTGGTGCGGTCGGTCGACATTGTCGAACTCAATCCCTTTCTCGACGAACGCGGCCGCACCGCGCGCGTCGCGGTCGAACTGCTCGGCAGCCTGTTCGGCTTGCAGATCACCGATCGTCAGACGCCCAGCAATGCGGTGCTGCCGGACGGTTCCTGAACCGCAGACGGGATGGATCAGCTATCCTGGGCGGCATTGCCGGTGATCAGATTGTTGTTGCCGGTTACGGGGTCGGTGATGACCGTCCCGACCAGGGCCGCGCCGGCCGATCCCAGCGTGAACTTGGTGTCGCCGATACGAAACGAATTATCCTTGATCAGAACGCTCTGGTACTGAACGGTCGAACCGCTCTGGTATTTCACCTGCGCGCGGAATCCGCTCACTTGCGAAATCGTGAACTGGAATTTCTGGTTGTTGGAATAGGTCCCCTGCCAAGTACCCTGGTAGCTCGCCGGATCGACATTGGTGTAGGGCGTGTTGGACGGCGTGCTCAACGCCGCCGACGCATAGCTTTGCGATAGAATGCTCATGATATCGGCCATGCCGGTGCTCCGTGCCAACGATCCTCGCCGGGCACTACGAACGCATTCGGTTAATCAGGGCTTGAGCGGCTTGTCCTGATGTTGCCGAGGTTGTTTCGGACACACATTGAAACAAAAAAGGCGGCCTTACGGCCGCCCTTTCAAATCAAGTAACCAATCGATCGAACTCACTCCGCCGCGAGTTTCACTTCCGGCGCGGCGGCGCGGACTTCGGCGTCGACCTGGGCTTCGAACTTGGCGAAATTCTTCTGGAACATGCCGACCAGCGCGCGGGCGGTCTTGTCGAACTCGGCCTTGTCAGCCCAGGTCTTGATCGGATCGAGAATATGCGGCTCGACGCCGGGCAGCGACGTCGGTACGGCGAAGCCGAAATACCGGTCGGTGCGGAAATCGGCATTGCGCAGCGAGCCGTTCAGCGCCGCCGTCAACAGCGCCCGCGTCACCTTGATCGGCATGCGACGGCCGGTGCCGTATTTGCCGCCGGTCCAGCCGGTGTTGACCAGCCAGCAATCGACATTGTGCTTGGCGATGAGGTCGCGCAGCAGATTGCCGTACACGGAAGGATCGCGCGGCAGGAACGGTGAACCGAAGCAGGTCGAGAATTCCGGCTGCGGCTCGGAGCCTAAACCGCGCTCGGTGCCGGCGACCTTCGCGGTATAGCCGGACAGGAAGTGATACATCGCCTGCGCCGGCGTCAGCTTCGCGATCGGCGGCATCACGCCGAACGCATCGGCCGCCAGCATCACCACATTCTTCGGATGGCCGGCGCGGCCGGTTCTCGAAGCATTCGGGATGAATTCGAGCGGATAGGCCGAACGGGTGTTTTCGGTTTTCGAACCGTCGTCGAAATCCGGTGTGCGGGTGTTCGCATCGAGCACCACGTTTTCCAGCACCGCGCCGAAGCGCTTGCTGGCGGCGTAAATCTCGGGCTCGGCTTCCTTCGACAGCTTGATGCATTTGGCGTAGCAGCCGCCTTCGAAGTTGAAGATGCCGTCGTCGCCCCAGCCATGCTCGTCGTCGCCGATCAACGTGCGTTTCGGATCGGCCGAGAGCGTGGTCTTTCCGGTTCCGGAGAGGCCGAAGAAAATCGCGCTGTCGCCGTCGGGCCCGACATTGGCCGAGCAGTGCATCGGCATCACGCCCTTCTCGGGCAGATAATAATTCAGCGTGGTGAACACCGACTTTTTCATCTCGCCGGCATAATAAGACCCGCCGATCAGGACGATCTTGCGGGCGAAATCGATCGCGACCACGTTCTCCGAGCGCACGCCGTGGCGTTTGGGATCGGCGCGGAAGCTCGGCAGGTCGATGATGGTCAGTTCAGGCACGAAGTCCGCAAGCTCGGACGCCTCGGGGCGGATCAAGAGCGTGCGGATGAACAGCGAATGCCATGCGAGCTCGGTGAAGACGCGGGTCTTGATCCGCAAGCTCGGCTCGGCGCCGCCATAGAGATCCTGCGCGAACAGGGTCATGCCTTCGGCGTGCTTGAGGAAGTCGGCGTAGAGCGCTTCGAATTGTTCCGACGTGATCGACTGGTTGCCGGCCCACCACATGTTCTTGTCGGTCAAGGCATCGCGGACCGTGAACTTGTCCTTGGGGCTGCGGCCGGTGAACACGCCGGTGTCCGCGCACAGCGCGCCATCGGCTGACAGCACGGCCTCACCGGTAGCCAGCGAGTGCTGATAGAGTTGCGGCGCACCGAAATTCCAGTTCACGCCCTTGAGATTTTTTAAGCCGAATTTGTCGGCGCCGAAGGCACCGTTGCGTACGCCCGTCTCTTGCACGGAAGAATCCTCCTCGAACCCGCGTATCTCCAGCGCGAATGCCGCCTGACGCGCCGCCGTCGCGGTAACCGTCAATATAGCCTTCGGACCCCGGTCCGGCGACCTATTACTCATGAACGCCGGGCTTGCCAAGCCGATCCCGTGTTATTTGGTTTATTCCAAGGCAGCTCATTGATACGGCTCAAATGCTTGCTGCAACGCAGCTTCATTCGCCGGATATTTTACGCGACGATGGGCCGCAGACAGGACACCGGGCTTGTTGCGCTGCACAAATGACTGCGCTGTCAGCGTGCCGCGCCCTCGCCGATCAGCGCAAACGGCCCCCAAAATCCTGGGTAGGCGTTTTTTGGCGAGGCCGGGTCGTTGAGATAACCGAGCATGGCCTGGCGCAGCGCCTCGGCGCGGCCGAGTTTCGGATCGGCTTTCAGGCGATCGAAGGTCGATGTGGTCAGACGCGTGGCGGCCGCCGAATCGACCGACCAATGTGTTACCAGCAACGCGCGGGCGCCGGCGTAGAAGAACGCGCGCGCCAGACCCGACAGCGCTTCCGCGCCGGGCTTGTCGCCGGCGATGGTATTGCAGGCCGACAGCACCACCCAATCGGCGTTGAGTTTGAGTTGCGCTACTTCGCTCGCCGTCAGCAGCCCGTCGTCGAGTTCGGATGGCTGCGCGGGAATGCTCAGCGCCAGCGACGGCTCGGCGAGGCCTTTCACGTCACCCGCGACGAGACCGTGGGTGGCGAAATAAACGATCGAATAATCGGCGAGCGGCGTGCGCTTCAGCGTTGTCTCGCTGGCGTCGCTGCCGAGATGAATATCGGACGCGGCAACGCCGAGGTCCTTTGCAACTGCATTCAATTCGTCGGCCGTATCGGGCAATGGCGGCAAGGCCTGCGCGAGCCTGACGCGATCGACGCCGGCGCCGCGCCAGAAATCGGTGTAGGTGCCGGCTGCCACGCCGCGGGCGGCGGTCTTGGCCGGATTGCGCTTGTCGCCACCGGCTTGCGATGAATCGAACAGCGGATCGCCAAAACCGGTCATCGGCTTGACGGCCTGATCCATGCGCGCAAAGGCGCGCAGCGATTTCAGGCTGGCGACCGACGGCAGCACCGACACCGCTTGACGCTTCAACAGCCAGGCGGCATCGCGATAGCCGTCGAATTTTTCCGGGATCGCGGCGGCCGGCTGCTCCGTCACCAGCAGATGGAACGGCAGCGCCGTCAGCGCGCCTGAAGGTGCTACCAGCAGACTGCGCTTGTCCCTGGTAAGCGTCTCGACCGGCCCCAGCAGCGTCGCATACAGCTCATGGGCGAGCGCCAGATCGAACAGCCCGGACTTGCCGGATGCGTCGCTGGCGTGAGCGATATCCAGCCCACGGCGGAAAGCGGCGATTTTGCGCGACAGAACTTCGGCGCCAAGCGGAAGCGGCTTCCAGTCAAAACCCTCGCGCGTGATCGCAAAGACGTAGCTTTCCTTCTCAGTGACCGCGAACAGCACCATCGCCTCATCGCCTGACAGCAGCGACTGAATCTCCTTGGCCGTCATCGGCAGCGGATTCGACAGCGCGGCGTAATCGGGAAATTCCGCCGACAAGATTTTTTGCAACGACGCGCGCTCGGTCGAAATGGCGGCAAACTGCACCTTGGCGCGCTGTTCGGCAGCCGCGTCGCGCTTCGACCGCTCTTTCGAGACGGCCGCGACAATCGCCTTGTCCAGGGCATCCGCTTCGGCGGCAAGGTCCTGATCGCGGCGCACCAGTTCCGCGAGGCGGTCGTTGCCGGCGGCCAGCCGAACGGCCAGCTTGTTCACAGCGGACGCGGCCGACGACTGGGTGCCACGCTGGATCGCATTGAGCGCCTGATCCAGCGCTTGTTCGGCCGGCAGCAATTGTTGCCGCTGCGCATCTGCCAGTACCGGAAGGGCGGCACGGAGTTGCGCGCGACCGTTTGCGATCAGCCTTTGCACCAGCGGCAGCGCGTCGGCGGGGCGGCCTTCGGCCTGATAGAACGACGCCAGATTATTCGCCGATATCGCGGTATCGGGATGATCGGGCCCAACCGCTCGTTCACGGACCGCCAGCGCCCGCTGGTAAAGCGGTTCGGCCTCGGCATAGCGGCCCTGCCGTTCGTAGAGGTCCGCCAGATTGTTCAGCGATCGCGCGACGTCGGGATGGTCTGATACGAGCACCTTCTCGCGGATCGCCAGCGAGCGCTTGATCAGCGGCTCCGCCTCGGGGTAACGGCCCTGGACCTTGTCGACCTGGCCGAGATTGTTCAGCAAGGTCGCGACCGCCGGATGCTCAGGTCCGAGCGCTTTCTGGTAGATCGCCAATGATCGCTTGAACAGCGGCTCGGAATCGGCGTGGCGGCCCTGTTTTTCGTAATTGGTCGCCAGGTTGTTCAGGGACTGCCCGAGGTCGGGATGGTCGCGCGGAAGCGATTTTTCGCGGATCGCCAGCGACCGCCTGAACAGCGGCTCCGCATCGACGTAGCGCTCCTGCCGCTGATACAGCGCCGCCAGATTATTCAGCTGCGGTGCGACTTGCGAGGAGTCGAGGCCATCGAGCTTTTCCAGGATCGCGATCGATCGCTTGTACAGCGGCTCGGCCTCGGCATCCCGGCCCTGGCTTCCATACAGCATCGCCAGATTGTTCAGCGACGCCGCCACGTCGCGGTGATCCGGGCCGTAGGCCTTCTCGAGATCCGCCAGCAGGCGCTGCGCCAGCGGGATCGCTTGCGAATATTTTCCGGTGCGACTGAGTTCCGCGATCTGCGCACTGCGCGCGATCACGTCGATTTTTTGCGCCGACGACGGCGCACTGAGGCAAACGCTCGCGATCAGCGCCAGCCATAGTGTCAGAGCCGATCGATTACCTGAAATCATGATGCGGACTGGGCTGCGGATCTGATTGCCTTGGCCGCGGCTCACGCGCGGGAGTGCATGGGTCGCGCAAACGCCGGTCTCCGTTCAAATCGGCGGCACTTATCCCTTGCTCCGCGCCTCGCCCGCCAGCCGGACCAGCATCTTGCACAGCTCGGTTCCGCTGGTGACCCGCTCCGGAAAATCCAGCCGCAGCGTGGCGCCGCCGGCCTGCATGTCCATGCCGTCGGGATCGCAGCCGGTGCAGGTCCAGTCGGCGGCCTCGGCCCCCAGCAGTTTCGTCGCGTAGAGGTTCATGGCGTCGCGATGATCGGCATTCATGTGTTCGACGGTGCCCGGCTCGGCCTCCAGCAGCGCCTCGGCCCCGGCCATCTCAGTCAAGAACTGCTCGGGTTTGAGGTCCAGAATCCGCCCAAAACCCGCCACCAGATGGGCGCCGGTTGGGCATATCCGGAAAAAGGCAAAATCCTTAAAATCGACAAAGGCTTCCGCGGACGGATGGGCATTGAGGTAGCGCCGGCGCAGCAACACGATTTGGTCGCCGCCGGCCTCCTCGGCCCGACCCGCCAGCATGATCCGGGAACCCTCCAGCGGGTCGCCGGCGGCCCGCTCGTCCAGCATCAGCGACACCCTGCTGTCGCCGAGGATATTCCGTGTATGCAGCGCCAGCCGCGAAATCAGCAAGATCGGGGAGCCGTCGGGATGGCTGGCGACATTGACCAGCGAGCAATAGGGATCGCCGCTGCCGGGCACCAGGGTTGCCAGCGCGCCCTGCCGGCTGCGCCGCAGCAGCGACCGGGCCAGCTTGCCGGCGTTGTAATCAGCGCTGGGCTGCATTGGTCATATTCCAGCATGTCATTGCAAAAGGTGCCTTTTTCCGCTTAAACCCGTCTGTAGATAGCTGGAACCCCTAGGTAGCTCAGGCGTTTCGGGAACTCGGTCACACTTCAGCCCAGCTTGCATTGCTCGTTGACCGTGTTCGAGGCCTAATTATACGGCGCATCGCTGGATTGTTCGCCGTTTCAGCCACACCGTTTCTGAAAGCAGGCACATGCCCACAATCGCCCTGGTCGACGACGACCGCAACATTCTCACATCCGTCTCGATCGCGCTCGAAGCCGAAGGCTATCGCATCATGACCTACACGGATGGCGCGTCGGCGCTCGACGGTTTTCGAACCAGTCCACCGGATCTTGCGATCCTCGACATCAAGATGCCGCGCATGGACGGCATGGAGACGCTGCGGCGGCTGCGGCAGAAGTCCGATCTGCCCGTTATCTTTCTCACCTCCAAGGACGAGGAAATCGACGAATTGTTCGGCCTCAAAATGGGTGCCGACGATTTCATCCGCAAGCCGTTCTCGCAGCGGCTGCTGGTCGAGCGCGTCAAGGCGGTGCTGCGCCGCGCCGCGCCGAAGGATCCGACCGCGGTGCCAAAGGAAACCGACGCCAAGGCGCTGGATCGTGGCCTGTTGCGGATGGATCCGGAGCGCCACACCTGCACCTGGAAGAATGAGCCGGTGACGCTGACGGTGACGGAATTCTTGATCCTGCAGGCGCTGGCGACGCGTCCCGGCGTGGTCAAGAGCCGCAATGCCCTGATGGACGCGGCCTATGACGATCAGGTCTATGTCGACGAT
>Ga0137409_10004609_pt2 | contig 10427 bp, 11 predicted proteins | sample CZODoug1_16funga_FD_122059 | JGI IMG/M metagenome (GOLD analysis project Ga0137409, IMG submission 122059) | Vadose zone soil fungal communities from Angelo Coast Range Reserve, California, USA - CZODoug1_16fungal (Hybrid Assembly) | ecosystem: Environmental > Terrestrial > Soil > Vadose zone... | reverse complement strand
CTGGGTCGGGGTGAAAAAGAGGTGAATACGATTGTAGCCGAGGCGGACCGTATTGGTCAGCCTCGGGCCGAAGACATGATCCTCGCTGACGGTCATAAGGCTCCGTTTGCCGTCGCGAGTGTCGCCGAAGCCCGGCAAGTTAGCGTTCTGTGTCGGCTCCTGGCGAAGATCGCGCTGGTACACGAAGTAACCGTGGACACGATCGCGATCGGAGATTACGAAGTCAATGTCCGCCGACCCCTGGTTAATGCCGACATGTGCGGCGGTGCCGCCGACGAACAAGTTGAAGGTGTTTGGATCGGTGGCAGTGCCGCTGCCGACTTGGTTTGCGGCAGGAACCAAGGTCAAGAGTTGCTGAACGGCCATGGACGTGACGGCTGCACGCTGAGCGGCCGAGGGAACGGTGCTCGAAATAGTGACCGCCTGGTTTTGGCGAATGCCCTCGTACGCCAGGAAGAAGAAGAGCTTGTTTTTCTTAATGGGACCGCCAAAGGTAGCGCCGAAGTCGTTGCGCTTGAATGGGAACTGCGGCTGAAAGGCGCCTGATGCGTTGAAGATGGGATTGAAAAAGTTGCGGGCGTCGACAGCATTGTTGCGCAGGAAATCGAAGGCTTCACCGTGGAATTCGTTCGATCCCGAGCGGGTGGCCAAGTTAACGATGGCGCCAGAGTTGCGGCCGTATTGCGCCGGGAACGTGGAGTTGTCGATCTTGTATTCGGCCAGCGTGTCAATGGGAGGCTGAAAGGTCAGCTGGTTCTGCACGGGATCATTGAGGTTGATGCCGTTTACGAGCCAGTTGGTAGTGTCCTCGCGCTGTCCGGCGGTGTTGATGCCGAACGAGCCCTGTCCGCGCAGAGGCGCGGACAGGAAGCCATTGGCTGGTGGCGTCACCGTGCCGGCAGTAAGCAAGCTCAGGTCAGTGAAGTGACGGCCATTGAGAGGGATTTCCTGGACGGTTTTGTCGTTAATGACTTGGCCCATGCTGTTCGTGGTGGTGTCGACAACCGCGGCGCCGGCGACGATTTCGACGGTTTGCGTGGCTTGCCCAATCTTCAGTTGAACGTCGCGAATTTGGGAGGACGCGACTTCGAGTCGCATATCCGATAGGACGGAAGTCTGGAAGTTGGATGCCTTGATTTCGAGACGATACGTGCCGATCGGCAGCGACGGAAACAGGTACGCCCCCGAGCTGTCGGTAGTCGTGCTGAATTCAACGCCTGTCGCTTGATTCCTGGCCACTACTGCAGCGCCGGGGACGGCACCCCCAGAGCCGTCAGTAACGGTGCCTCCGAGTGACGCAGTCGACTGCGCCAAAATCGAACTTCCAGTTGCGATAAAAAAAACGAGCAGTGCGACGGGAGCGAACGATCCCCGGTGCAGTCTAGCGCTTAACGTTGCAACTTCCATTTGTTCGATACCTCCGGTTTTAGAACCGCTGAATGTTTCGCCGGGAGCGACGAGCCAAGCGGCGAATTTTCTGGCAAACACACCAAGTCCACGGAGAATGCACTTTTAGACTTGACCTGACCATTCCGACCAGGCCGTGCAGAACTCATCGATTGCGTTCAAATCCATGTCAGACTTTGACTGACACGGCGGCAATTGGGAGACCAAACTGGAAAGAAAAAAAGTCCGCTAACGTGCTTACATTCAAGCGTTTGGATTCGTCAGGTTAATTCTGTATGTCACACTTGCATTGGACGGCATCCGTAAACCCAAAAGATATACGGAAATTCGTAGAGATCTTCGTTGTCGAACCACAAAAGCAGAGGATCCAATTTCGCGAAGGCTTAGATTGTAACGAGCTAGTACCTAGCCAACATACTGGTAACGCAGACGTGAGGTGCGTGTAGCTCAGGGCGCGACCCACGATCAGATGTGCTTCGCCGGACGATTTTTAGCTGTTAGACTAAAAGCGATCGAGGCATCAAATGGCAAGCGTTGTAGTCAAGGACCCGAATATCATGAGTGGCGAGCCGTGTTTTCGCGGTACTCGTGTGCCATTCAAGATTCTGACCGATTATTTGGAGGGTGGGGACACTCTGGATCAGTTTTTGGAACAGTACCCCAGTGTGAGCCGCGAACTTGCCGTTGCCGCGATTGAAGAAGCCAGGTTGAGTCTAGTTGCGCAGCTCAAATGAAAGTCTTGCTTGACGAGTGCGCACCCTATGAATTGAAGAAGCTGCTGATCAAAAGGGGCCATGATTGCCAGACGGTGCAGGAAGCAGGGTGGTCTGGTATTCAAAACGGCGAACTTCTAACACTCGCGGAGAACAAGTTCGATTTACTTTTGACGATTGACCGCAATCTCAAATACCGGCAGAACGTGTCACGTCGAAAGATAGCGGTTTTGGTTTTGGTCGCTAAGTCCAATCGAGTTGAGAACCTGCGTCGATTTTTCGAGGATTGCGCCTCTGCTATCGAGACGGTTCTTCCTGGAGATGTAGTGGTTGTTGGCGAACTGGAGTGAACAAACGGTGGGGACTTATTTGGCGCGTTGCAGGACGGGTGAATTGTGACGATCTTGCTGGTACCCGCGGCGCGCACTGCGATTCTCCGCGTAAGCGTGGATTTAGCGGTTGCCACCGCTTTAATCGTCGGTGCAATACGTACTGAACGCCGCTGGGCGCGTATTCTCTTGGTTTTGGTCGCCGTTCCTGCCACGGTGTTTGCGGCCTTCGGAGTGTTTGTCGTTTTTCTGGTTCTGCGGTACGGGCCGCGATAAAGCCCGAAAAATTCCCGCGTTGACATCTCCCGGCACACGCCCTAAAATTGTCGTTTGTCTCTAACGGGAAAGGTGTGGCTGATTGCGATGAGGACGTACGTAGCCAAGGGAGCAGAAGCGGAAGCGCTGAAAGTGGGCGCGAATTGGTTTGTTGTGGATGCCACGAACCAGGTGCTGGGACGCCTGGCAACGAAAGTGGCGCGGGTTTTGATCGGCAAGGATAAGGCGTCGTTCACGCCATATCTCGATTCGGGCGATCACGTGGTGGTGATTAACGCAGATAAGGTTCGCCTGACCGGTAACAAAATCGAACAAAAAGTTTATTACTCGCATAGCGGGTACCCCGGCGGACTGAAGGAAGTTCCGGCGAAGCGGGTTCGCGAAGCCAAGCCGGAATGGATGGTGCGCGAAGCGATCATGGGCATGCTGCCCAAGAACAAACTGCGCGCGCGCCGTTTGAAAAAATTGCGTGTGTACCGCGACGCTGGCGGATTGGCGCGGCACAAGGGACAGAATCCCCAGCCGCTCGCGATTTAAGTTTTTGTAGTCGGGCTCTGAAGTTTCCGCACGTTGGTTGTCCTTCTACGCGGGGCAGGTGCAGGCCTTCGCAGGGAATCAGCCGGGCGTGAAGTTCGAAAAAGTTTTTGGCCGATGAAGGCCTTGCTGTCTGCAAGCACGTTTTTTCGGTTTTAGAAGTTTCTGAAGTTTGATGAGGAGGAAGTTTGAGTTCTGAAGCGTCGAGCAAGACCTGGTTCCTTGGCACGGGCCGCCGCAAAGAGTCCATCGCGCGCGTATTTCTGCGCCCCGGCTCGGGCAAGTTCACAGTGAACGGCCGGACGGTAGATCAGTATTTTCCGAACTTTGCGTGGAAGCATGACGCAATGGAGCCGGTGAAGTTCTCAAACATTGCGGACCAGATTGATGTGGTAGCGACCGCAAAGGGCGGCGGCGTTGGCGGACAGGCCGGCGCGGTTCGCATGGGCCTGGCCCGCGCAATTTCCAAGTTCAATCCGGAACTGCGCCCTGCGTTGCGCAAGAACGGTTTTCTGACGCGCGATTCCCGAATGAAGGAACGCAAGAAGTACGGACAGAAGGGCGCGCGGAAGCGCTTCCAGTTCACGAAGCGTTAATTTTTCGTCCCGGCATTCGCCGGGGTATCGAGCTCTGGCGAGCTTGCGCAAGCAGGCTCGCCAAGATCACGGCCGGCAAGGACGCCGGCAAAAAGGCTGTTCGGCAGCTTCGCGAGAGGCGCCAGCAAACAGCTGTCCAATAAGGAGGACAAGTGGCAGTAGAAATTACAATGAAGGAACTTCTGGAGGCCGGTGTTCATTTCGGTCACCAGACGCGTCGTTGGAATCCGAAGATGAAGGAGTATATTTTCGGCGAGCGCAACGGCATTCACATTATTGATCTGCAGAAGACGCTGAAGATGTTTCGCGAAGCGAGCCGCTTCGTGAGTGAGATGTCCGCGCAAGGCAAAGCGGTTTTGTTTGTTGGGACGAAGCGCCAGGCACAAGAAGCGGTCGCCGAAGAGGCGAAGCGCTGCGGTGCGTTTTTCGTGAATCACCGCTGGCTGGGCGGCACGTTGACCAACTGGGCGACACTGCAGAAATCCATCAAGCGCTTGAAGCTCCTAAAGGCGATGACCGAAGACGGCCGCATGGAGCAGCTCTCCAAGAAAGAGCGCGCGCGGCTGGACCGCGAAATGAAGCACCTTTTCCAGAATCTCGAAGGCATCGAGAACATGACGCAGTTGCCGGACGCAATGTTCGTCATTGACTCCAACGCGGAAGAGATTGCCGTGAAGGAAGCGCGCCGGATGGGCGTGCCGGTGGTTTCCGTCGTGGATACGAATTGCGATCCGGACGTTGTGGACTGGATCATTCCGGGCAACGACGATGCGTTGCGCGCGATTCGCCTCTTCACGTCGAAGATTTCTGAATCCGTTATCGAAGGACGCAATCATTACCAGCAATCACAGGTCGGCGAAGCAAAGGCTGCCGCAGACCAGGCTCTTGCGGATGGCGTCGAGTACGTGGACACCAGCGCATACGAGCAGTACGAAAAGCAGGAAGGCGACTTCCTCGAGGCTACGGTCGTTGACCCTCTGGCGGAACCTGTCGTTGAACCTGCCGAAGCCGCCGAACCTGCGGCTGCCACCGTGCCTCCGGACGAGGGGTCACACTAATCCGGCGCGGGTAAGTGATTTTTTCTGGCCCGCCTCGATTCTTTCGCGGCGGGCCGTTTTGTAAACGAATAAGAAAATTTCGAAAATTTGCAAAGAAAGTTTAGAGAAAAAGGATGAGCACACCAAATACAGCCATGGAAATTCCAGCGAAGCTCGTGAAGGAATTGCGCGACCGCACCAACGCGGGATTCAACGACTGCCGCGCGGCATTGGTTGAAGCGGCCGGCGACATCGAGAAAGCGATCGCGGTTCTGCGCAAGAAGGGACAGGCCGCAGCTGCGAAGAAGGCCACGCGCGAAGCGTCTGAAGGGCTCGTAGGCAGCTACATTCACGCAGGCGGAAAGATCGGCGTACTCGTGGAAATCAATTGCGAATCCGATTTCGTCGCGCGCACGGAAGCGTTCCAGCAGTTGACGCACGACATCGCGATGCACATCGCCGCGCTCGATCCGCGTTACGTCCGTCGCGAGGAAGTGACGCCGGAAATGCTGGAGAAAGAGCGCGAGATTTACAAGGCGCAGGCTCTGGCGACCGGCAAGCCGGAAAACGTCGTGGAGCGCATCGTGAACGGCAAGATGGAAAAGTTCTACGAAGAAAATTGCCTCTACGAACAACACTTCATCAAGGACGAGAGTGTCACCATCGGCGAAATGGTGAACGGCGCGATCGCGAAACTCGGCGAAAACATTACGATCCGCAGATTCTCGCGGTTCAAGGTAGGCGAAGTCGCCGCGAGCGCCCCGGACGCCGCGGATGCGGCCGTGCCTGTCCCCGCAGCGTAAGGCAGGGTTGCTCAACCTGAAAAAATCCAGAGCGTTTCGGGAAACCGGGGCGCTCTTTTCCTTTTTGTGAGACTCTGCGTGTACGCCCCCGCGAAGAGTTTGTTACAATTTTGCGGGATTTGACCGGCGGTTGCGGAGAGCCATGGCTGCGAAAAAAACTTCCTCGAAGAAGAGCTCGAAAAAGAAGCCTGTTTACAAACGAATTCTACTAAAAATCTCCGGAGAGTCTCTGCAGGGCCCGCAAGGTTTTGGAGTTCACGGCGAAACGATTCAAGCCATTGCTCGCGAACTAAAGGAAGTGCACGACCTCGGAGTGGAAATCGCGCTCGTTGTTGGCGGCGGAAATATCTTTCGCGGCGCGCGGCAAAAAGGATTTGAAATTGACCGCACGACCGGCGATTACATGGGCATGATGGCCACGGTCATCAACGCTCTTGCGCTGCAGGACGCACTGGAAAAGGAAGGCGTCTTCACGCGCGTGCAAAGCGCCATCGCCATGCAACAGGTGGCTGAACCGTTTATCCGCAGGCGCGCGATGCGTCACCTGGAAAAAGGCCGCGTGGTGATTTTCGGCGCAGGCACGGGCAATCCGTATTTTTCCACAGACACGGCCGCTGCGCTGCGCGCTATGGAAATTAAGGCAGACGTAATCTTGAAAGCGACACGCGTCGAAGGAATTTACGATGCGGACCCAGAAAAAGTAGAGGACGCAAATCTGTTTCAGCAGATCACCTATCGTGATGTGCTGCAACGAAATCTAAAGGTAATGGATTCGACGGCGATTTCGCTTTGCATGGACAATGGCATGCCGATTGTGGTTTTCAATATGAACGAGTATGGGAACATCAAGCGTGTCGTCCTAGGAGACCGCGTCGGTTCCAAAGTCACAATGGCTTAGCGATTTTTGGCGCGGCAGGGGCCGCGTTTTTTCTGGCGAAAGACTGCATCTGCAAATTCAGATTGAGGAATTGAAACAATGTCAACGATAGGTTCGACCAAGGAAGCGACAGCCGCTGCGCGCACGCGCATGGAAAAAGCCGTTGAGGATTTTCGCAAAGAGCTCGCCACGGTCCGCACCGGGCGCGCGAACGCTTCGATTCTCGATAACGTGCGCGTGGACTATCACGGCGCGCCAATGGCGGTGAATCAGCTCGGCACGGTCACCGTGCCCGACGCGACGATGATTGTCATCGCGCCGTGGGATACCAGCGCTGTAGCCATGATTGATAAAGCGATTCGCACGTCGGATCTCGGGCTGAACCCGACGAACGACGGTAAAGTCGTACGCGTGCCTGTTCCGTCTCCCACTGAAGAGCGCCGCAGGGAACTCGTGAAGCACATGCACAAGGTGCTGGAAAATCACCGCACGGCGGTGCGCAACATCCGGCGCGACATCAAGGAAGCAATCGACAAATTGGAAAAAGACAAAAAAATCAGCCAGGATGAACAAAAGCGTTCGCTCGATGAACTGGAAAAGCTGACCCACTCCGAAACGAAGAAAATCGAAGACCTCGCCGCGGCAAAGGAAAAAGAAGTAATGGAGATCAAGTAAGGCAGTTTTAAGTTGTAAGTTTTTAGTCTCGAGAAAAGAAGGCTCGCGATTACGTGAGCTTTCTTTTCTTATTTTGGCTTGGTTGCCGCGGGCGGTTCCCGCTTTTCCAGAATGAAAAACTGTGACTGATCGCTTTGCACGGCATGCACGAATGCGTTCAGGTCCAAGGCACGATCGCCCGCTATGTCCCGCGCGATAAAATTCAGTTGGCGCGACGAACGGATTAAGTTTTCCTTCACGGAATATTCCGAAGCAAAAGTTGCGTAATCGCGCTTAACGCTGGTTCCTGGAGGCGCTTGCGCCGTCACGCCGGCGGGAAGGCGCAAGGTCCCACTGAGTTCAATTTCAAGTGGTGGCCCAAGCTCGATTCTTTCTCCTGAGACAGTTTTCTTCGGCGATTCCGGCAATCCAGGCAAGGGAAGCAGCGCGGGAATGTGCACCGGCTTCTTCGTCCAGTCCACGAACTTGTCCTGGGTGATTTCGTATTCCACTTCGAATGGTTCTTTCGTCGCGTAAGGGTCGGAGGTTTTCACGCTGGTCACTTTTCCGCGAAATCCATCCGAAAGCGCCAGGTACTGCGCAATTTCCTGCTGTTTTTCTTTCGGCGTCTGGTGAAGTGTCACGCGTAGCAGCAGTTCGTTGTCGCCGCGCAATCGGTACTTGACACGCGCGGAAAGCGAGCCGGCGGCGTTCAGCGACCCATTGATTTCCACTCTTTGCTTCGCAACGAAGGGCAATTCCTCGGAAACGCTGGCGTTCCAGGGGTCATCTGTATAGTCGTCTCCCAGCCAAGCAGGAACGCGAAATGCCGGCTTCCCGCGGTATTGCGGCGGCACCACGCCAAACGGCGCAACTTCCACGCTTGGATCGAGCGCGTATTGGTGCTTTGATTCCTGCACCGCGACCATCGCATGAGTGAAAACGGAAGGCCGCACAATCTGGCGCCGTGTCTCCGCAGCTGCGCCAATCAGAAGAATTCCGGGTTGCAATCCGGCAGCCTCCTCGAAAAGCGCGAGCACGCCGCACTTTTCTTCCTGGGTCGCGTAGCCGGAATCCAAAATCTCCTTGAGCGTTCGAATACGGAAGCCGGTTGCCCCAAATGGAAGATCCACGGTACGCAACTTTGCAGAAACGTATTCGTAACCGGCGCGCGTGATTTCGTTCGCGCTTGTGCTTTCCGGAATGAGCCGCCTTCCTTTTAGCTCCTCGACGCCAGTCTCTTTGGGCTCAATCCACATGCGCGCAAATTTCGCGGAGAGCGAAGACCAGCCGATCAAGGTCGAAAATAAAATGTCCGGCTCTGCCGTGTTATCGGAGACCGCTCTAATCTCCCCACCTGCGTTGTTCACTTCCCAACGATAAGTTTTTCGTTCGGGGCTATCGGTAGGCACGGCAATTGCCGGACTCCCGGTGTACGTTGAGTGCAGCGCGCTGTTTTCATTGATTTTCTCTTCAGCCAATTTTCGCGGCACAGCCAGCTCGAAAATCTCATGAGTCACAATGCCTGCGCGATCGAAGGAATGATCAATCCAAAAATCAGGCGCAAGTGGATGGTGCGTAGTCGTAGTCACAACGCGGTATTCGAGCAGGTCACTCGGCTGAAGGCCGAGAATACGGACCGATTTTACGCGCACATCTTGGAATGCGTGGAAATCAACCACGGCGGGATTCGGGTTATCCGTAATAGCGCTCGGCAAAATCTCCGCGGTGCCGCCGCTCGCATGCGTGATGTGCACCAACGGAATTTCCACGGATTGAAAACTGCGGTTGTAATCAAAATTCAGCCGCGCGAATTGGCGCACACCGAGCTCGCTGTTAATTTTCACACGCGCGTGAACTTCCTTGCGCGAATCGCCGTTCACTTCAAACCGATAGCTCGTTTCGAGCAGCTCGAACTGCGCTGCATTGGGGGGTTCCGCAGATTTCTCTACGGACTTCTGGGGCGCTTGTTCCTTGGATTTATCTGGCGCCGCTTGCGCAAACGTATTTGCCGCAAAAATCAGCAAACTAGCCGCAAAAAGTGTCGCCAGCTTAGAAATTCGTTCGAAAAGTCTCACCATGGCTTCTTCGTTGAGTCTAGAATTTGCGGTTCGCCCCGTAAAGCGTGGGTTCGCGTCATGTTTCTGTCGCTGCACTTCCCTCCATTGTCTGAGACGGTTTTGCAGGGGATGCGTCAGAAGTTAGTGATAGGCTTTGTGTGTGCAGACGCGCCAAGAGAGGAACGAATGAGCCGAACGTACGCTTTGCTGGGAGCGGCGGTGGCAGTGATGCTTGTGACGGCAACCGTGGCAGCCGCCGACAACAAGCCCAAAGGCCCCAATGAGGACGGAACCATGCCGTCCCTGGTCAAGATTGCCGGCGAAGGCCTAATGAACTCGCACGCTTATCAATATCTGACCGAGCTTAGCGACGACATCGGCTCCCGCGTCACCGGCTCACCCGCCGAGCGCAAATCCGAAGAATGGGCTGTCGCCAAAATGAAGGCGATAGGCCTCGAAAACGTTCACACGGAAAAATACACGATCTGGAAAGGATGGACGCGCGGCACAGCGGAAGCGCACCTCCTCACGCCTGTTTCGCGCAGGCTGCATGTGGATGCGATGGGCTGGACGGGGTCCACGGCTCCAGGCGGGGCTGACGGCGACATCGTCACCATCAACTTGTTCAACCTCGACGAGGAAGCGAAAAACCTCGGGCGCCTGAAAGGCAAGATCGTCCTCGTGCAATCTAAAGGCAGGCCCAAAAAAGATTTCATGATGATCTTCGCGGACTTCGGAAATTTTCTGAAGACGCTTTCGAGCGCTGGTGTTGTCGCGGTGATTGGCGGTCAAGGCGGTTCCCGCGCGACGGGCATGAACCTCACCCACACGGGAATTCTCGGTTTCGACGCGGACTTCTCCATTCCCGTCGTTTCGATGACGTCCGAGGATCAGGGTCAACTCGAACGGCTCATCGAACGTGGTATAACCCCCCGGCTGCACATCGACGTGCAAAACTCCTTCACGAATGGCCCAGTCGAAACGGCAAACGTTGTCGGTGAAATTCGCGGCACCGAACACCCTGAACAAATCTTCGTCGTCGGTGGCCATCTTGATTCGTGGGATCTCTCGCAAGGGACAACGGACAACGGCTCAGGCACAGCGGCCACGCTCGGCGCAGCTGACGCAATCCTTCGCGCTG
>Ga0137409_10008585_pt1 | contig 10428 bp, 8 predicted proteins | sample CZODoug1_16funga_FD_122059 | JGI IMG/M metagenome (GOLD analysis project Ga0137409, IMG submission 122059) | Vadose zone soil fungal communities from Angelo Coast Range Reserve, California, USA - CZODoug1_16fungal (Hybrid Assembly) | ecosystem: Environmental > Terrestrial > Soil > Vadose zone... | reverse complement strand
CAGCCTGCGGTGACGTTGCCGGTTCTTCCGTCTGTGCCTCGAGCCAGCGCTGCGCATCGAGCGCGGCCATGCATCCTGTACCTGCCGACGTAACTGCCTGACGGTAGATATGGTCTTGCACGTCTCCGGCGGCAAATACGCCCGGAATACTGGTCATCGTCGCCAGGCCGTTGTTTCCGCTGCGCGTGACGATGTAGCCGTTGTTCGCCATCGCCACCTGTCCCGCGAAAAGCTCGGTGTTGGGCTGATGGCCGATCGCGATGAAGCACCCCTGCACGGGCAATTCGGATTTCGCGCCGGTGCGGCTGTTGCGGATTCGCACGCCGGTGACACCGCTTGCATCGCCCAGCACCTCCTCCAACTCATGCCAGAGGTGGAATTCGACCTTGCCTTCCGCGGCGCGCGCCTTGAGCTTGTCGACCAGGATCGGCTCGGCGCGGAACTTGTCGCGGCGGTGAATCACGTGCACCTTCTTTGCGATGTTGGCGAGGTAAAGCGCCTCTTCCACTGCGGTATTGCCGCCGCCGACCACGCAGACATCCTGGTTGCGATAGAAAAAGCCGTCGCAGGTCGCGCAACCCGACACGCCCTTGCCCATGAAGGCCGCTTCGCTTTCCAGGCCGAGATACTTGGCCGATGCGCCGGTCGCGATGATCAGCGCGTCCGACGTGTACTCGCCGCTGTCGCCGACCACCCGGAACGGCCGCTCATGCAGAAAAGCTGTATGCACATGATCAAAGATGATTTCGGTGCCGAAGCGCTCCGCATGCTGCTGAAACCGCGCCATCAGCTCGGGACCCTGCACGCCGTCGGCATCGGCGGGCCAGTTGTCGACGTCAGTGGTGGTCATCAACTGCCCGCCCTGGGCCAGGCCGGTCACAAGGACGGGAGCGAGATTGGCGCGCGCGGCGTAAACCGCCGCCGCATAACCGGCGGGACCGGACCCGAGGATCAACACCCGGGCGTGTTTTTTCGCTGCCATGAAGGTCTTTCGCGTGACGGTCGACTGGAAGAAATTATAGGTGGCGGGTGCCGATTCAAGGCCCGCGACTTTGTCATTCCGAACGGACGGCGAAAGGCCACGATTTGTCATTCCGAGCGGACGGCGGAGCCGGACGAGAGGAATCTCGGTCTTTCCAACAGCGAGATCCTTCGTCGCTGCGCTCCTCAGGATGACACTGCGCTGCGCTCGGCAGGATGACACTGCGCTGCACTCGGCAGGATGACACTGCGCTGCACTCCTGCGGATGACACTGCGCGGCGCTCTCAGGATGACAACGCGCTGCGCACCTCAGGACGACCCCGCATCTACATCTGCCGAAACAGATGCGTGTACGTATCCGACACCAGCAAGGTGTCTTCGCGGCCCTTCAGCTTCACCAGCATGCGCCCGCGAAAGTCGCGCGCTACACCGGCGATGGTGCGGGCGTTGACCAGCGTCGAGCGATGGATCTGCCAGAAGAGCTGCGGATCGAGCTCCTCGACCAGTTCCTTCAGCGGCTTGCGGATCAGTGCCTCGGCGTCGCTGGTCACCACTCGCGTGTACTTGTTGTCGGCCTGGAAGTAGACGATCTCGTCGACCGTGATCAGGCGCAGATGTTGTCCGACCGACGCGTTGATCCAGCGCAGGTAGCTGCGCCCCTGTGCCGGTGGCGTGATCCGATCGAGCACGGCATCCAGCCGCGCCGGCGGTGTGCCGAGCCTTTCCTTCAAACGGCTCACGGTGGTGAACAGGCGCGCGGCAGAAATCGGCTTGAGCACATAGTCGATCGCACCATGCTCGAACGCGGCCACTGCGTGCTCGTCGTAAGCGGTGACAAAAACCACGCGCGCGCGCCCGTTGGCCTGGCGCGCCACCTCCATTCCCGTGGCACCGGGCATGTTGATGTCGAGGAACAGCACGTCGGGGCGGTGCTCCTCGAGCAGCCGCAGCGCCTGGATCCCGTCGGCTGCCTCGGCGATCACATCCAGTTCCGGCCACAGCTGGCCCAATTGCTCCACGAGCTGTTGGCGCAGTGTTGCTTCGTCTTCGGCGACGATGGCGGTGGTTGTGCTCAATGCGGTACGCACAGGGTGAACTGGCTCACTCCGGGTTGCGGCTCTTCGCAGGAGAGCCGGGAGCGGCCATCGTACAACCCTGCCAGTCGGTCACGCACCCGCGCCAGTTCGGCATCGTCGGCGCATAAGCCGGGCGCTTCGACACGCAACTGCGCGACCACCTCGTTGCCCGCCGCCCGCACCACCAGCTCGACGCTGCGCGGCACCTTGCCCTCGTTGCCAACACCGCGCATGGCGCGCTGAACCAGCGGCAAAAGCAGCATCGGCGAAAAGCGCGCGGTCGCGCACTCGGGTGCGAGCGTAAAACGCGCAACCGGGTACCCGCCGTGGCGTGCCGCCACCACCGCGAGATATGCCGCAAGCAGATCGACTTCTGCCTGCACGGTCGAACCCGATTCGCGCAACCGCGGCAGCGCCACGCGCAGGTAGGTGATCAAGCGATCCATCACATCGGCACCGCGGTCGGCGTCACGATCGTAGGTCGCCTGCACGTCGACCAGGCTGTCGAAGAGGAAGTGCGGCTCGACCTGCGCCTGCATCGCGGCCAGGCGCGATTCGAGCAACTCGCGCGTGAGGCGCGTCTGTTCCTGGCGCGCGGCTTCCAGTGCACGTTGCGCGCTGGTACGGCGTCGATACGTCTCGAGCACTGCGACCCCGATGCCGGTAAAAAAGGTCACGTCAAGAAAACTCGCGGTCCAGTACGCCCAGGACGGAATCATGACCTCGCCTTCTCCGTACAAGCTCCGGTCGGCACTGAGGTCGAAGCCAAGCAGCTCGACGATCGGCGGCACACAAAAGACCACTATCCCGGCGCCGGCCATCACGCCGATTGCCAGGCGCCACGGTCGCGGCAAACGTCCGCTCGAACGATCGGCGATGGACCACGAGGCGAGCACGAACGGCAGCACCAGCATCGGCAGCAGGATGCTCATCGTGAAGAGGTCGTTGCTCTTGGCGGGGTGCTCCTTGAGCATGCTCTCGACCATCCAGGCGAGATTCAGTCCGACAACGAGCAGCGAGATGAAGAGGAAATACGCAAACTCGCGCCACGTGATGCTGCGGATCGCATCGAACGCAAACCGCAGCCAGCCGATGAGCGCGTGGCCATTGCCGTTGTTGGTGGTTGCGCCTTCTTTTGCGACGATGCTGTTCATGCTCCGACCTCTTGCGGTTGTGCGGCAGCGACGCGACGCCGCAACGTAAGCGGCAGCACGACTGTCGCTACGACTCCACTCGGTTGATTGGCCGCAAGTTGCATCGCCGCGTTGCCCCCGTAAAGCGCCGCCAGCCGCGAGCGCGTATTGGCGAGTCCGACCCCGGTGCCACCTTCGCCGAAGAACCCGCGCCCGGTGTCGTGCACCTCGATGCGCAACTGCTCCGCCTCACGCAGCGCGCGGATCAGGATGACGCCGCCTTCGGGCAGCGGTGCCAGCCCGTGTTTGAGCGCGTTTTCGATCAGCGTGCCGAGCACGAGCGGCGGCACCTCGGCGTCGAGCAGCTCGTCCGCAGCTTCGATGGAAAAGCGCAGGCGCTCGCCCATGCGCATCTGCAGGATGGTGAGGTACGAGCGCGCAAGCTCGAGTTCGCGCCGCAGGGTCGAACCCGACTGGCGCATGGTTGGCAGCGCCGCGCGCAGGTAACCGATCAGGCTCGACAACATCTCACGACCGCGCGCGGGCGCGGTTTCGTACAGGCGCTTGACGTTGGCAAGCGTGTTGAAAAGAAAGTGCGGCTCGATCTGCGCTTGCAGTGCGGACAGGCGCGCCTGGGTCATCTGCGCCGTGAGCGCTTCCTGGGCCGTGCTTTCCTCGTCGAGCGCGCGCCGGGCGACCTCATCCTCCTGCACGAAGTGCAGCAGCGCATAACCCATACCGCCGATCATGGTCCAGAGAAACCAGACACCGATCGCCCACGGCCAGCGCGCCGGAATCTGCCCGAGCGGCACGCCAAACACCAGCAGCCGGAACAACGCGCTGACAATCGTCGCCACGCTGACGCACGCCACGCCGACCGCCAGCGATTTTGGACGCGACCAGCCACGACCGAGAGCCCACGCGCGCACCGCAGCGATCGTGACGAGCACCGTGAGGCCGCTGATCAGGTTCTGGCGCAGGAAGGTAAACGTGCTTCCGACGCTGCGTTCATTCAGCCCCACCGAAAGGACCGGCAGGAACCGTGGCAGCACGACGCCCAGGCAAAGGTAGAACAGCACCGTAACCGTGTGCACGTTGAAGACGCGGAAAAACTCGGCGCGCCGCTGTCCGGCCGGAGGCGGTGCAATGGCGGGAGCGGGAAGGGCTGTCATCGACCCTATTGTGCTCGGCCGGCCTTGCGGCGGTCGCCGCGGTGCGACGAATCCGCCGCCGTGGTCGCCAAAGCAGCATCAAAGCGATGAACGCGGGACCCCGGGTGCGGTCTGAATAGGTCGCCTACCTATAATCCCCACATGGCCAGCCGCTCCGCAGCAGACATGCCCGGCACCCCCCGCCGCCGCTCGCAACGCAACGAAGCCCCGCCCGCACCGTCCAGGGTGGCGCGGCTCCTGGCAGAAGCGGCCTACATCATCGGCGCACTGCTCGTTCTCGCCCTGGCGGCGTTCCTCGTCACCTACGACCGCGCCGATCCTGGTTTTTCGCACGCGGTGACCGCGATCCCGGTTGGCAATGCGGGCGGCCGTGTCGGCGCCTGGATCGCCGACCTGCTGCTGTACCTCTTCGGGTTCTCGGCTTGGGTCTGGGTCGCCGCCGGAGCAGCCTGGGTCCTGCGCGGCTTTCGCAGGCTGCATGCACCCTACGAAGACCGGGGCCTGCCGGACTGGATCCAGGCGCTTGGGCTGCTGCTGTTGCTGCTTGCGGCGACCGGGCTGGAATCGCTGCGCATGCGCGGGTTGGCGACCATCCTGCCCGATGTCGCCGGCGGGGTGCTGGGCAGCGTCGTCGCGCCGCCGGTGGCGGCTGCCCTCGGCGTCACATCGGCCAGCGTGCTGCTGATCGTGCTGGTGGCCGTTGGCGCGAGCCTGTTCTTCGATTTCTCGTGGCTCGCGGTTGCCGAGCGGGTCGGCGCCATCCTGGATGGTTTTGTCGGGCGCTTGCGCGCGGCGCGCGAAGCCAAGGAGGATCGCGCGATCGGCGAGGCGGTGGCGCACGCGCGCGAGCAGCGACTGGAACAGGAGCGCGAGCGCATCGAAGAAGTGGCGCCGGTACACATCGAACGGCCTGCGCGCGTACCCGAATCGTCGCGCAAGCAGAAGGAAAAGCAGGTACCGCTGTTTGCGGAACTTTCGGATGCCAAGCTGCCGGCGCTCGATCTGCTCGATGAGCCACCACCGAGCGTGGAAGCGATCCCCACCGAGACGCTCGAGTTCACGTCGCGCCTGATCGAAAAGAAGCTGAAGGACTTCGGCGTCGAGGTCACCGTGGTGGCGGCGTACCCCGGCCCGGTGATCACGCGCTACGAGGTCGAGCCGGCCGTGGGCGTGAAAGGCGCCCAGATCGTCAACCTGGCGAAAGACCTGGCGCGGGCGCTCTCGCTGGTTTCGATCCGCGTGGTCGAGACGATTCCCGGCAAGAACGTGATGGGACTGGAACTGCCGAACCCCAAGCGCCAGATCGTCAAGCTCTCCGAGATCCTCGGCTCCAGCGTCTACAACGAAAGCCACTCGTTGGTCACGCTCGGCCTGGGCAAGGACATCGGCGGCAAGCCGATCGTGGTCGATCTCGCGCGCATGCCACACCTGCTCGTTGCCGGCACAACCGGCTCCGGCAAATCGGTCGGTGTCAACGCGATGATCCTGTCGCTGCTCTACAAGGCCGATCCGTCGCAGGTGCGCCTGTTGATGATCGATCCGAAGATGCTCGAGCTCTCTGCCTACGAGGGCATTCCGCATCTGCTTGCGCCGGTGGTGACCGACATGCGCGAAGCCGGTCACGCTCTGAATTGGTGTGTCGCCGAGATGGACCGGCGCTATCGCCTGATGAGCAAACTCGGCGTGCGCTCGCTTTCTGGCTACAACCAGAAGCTTGCCGACGCGCGCGCGAAAGAAGAGACGATTGCAAATCCGTTCTCGCTCACGCCCGATGCGCCCGAACCGCTCGATCCGCTGCCGATGATCGTGGTCCTGATCGACGAACTTGCCGACATGATGATGGTCGCGGGCAAGAAGGTCGAAGAACTGATCACGCGCATCGCGCAGAAAGCACGCGCGGCCGGCATACACCTCGTGCTGGCGACGCAGCGGCCTTCGGTCGACGTGATCACGGGTCTCATCAAGGCGAACATCCCGGCGCGCATTTCGTTCCAGGTTTCCAGCCGCGTCGATTCGCGCACCATCCTCGATCAGATGGGCGCCGAAGCACTGCTGAGCCAGGGCGACATGCTTTACCTCGCGGCAGGCAGCGGCCTGCCGGTGCGCGTGCATGGGGCCTTCGTGAGCGATGCCGAGGTGCACCGTGTCGTCGACTACCTGAAATCGAAGGGCACGCCGCAGTACGTCGACGGCTTGCTCGACGCGCCCGAAGCTGCCTTGTCCGGCATGGATGGCGTTGAAGGTCAACCAACCGGGGAGGCTGATCCGTTGTATGACCAGGCGGTCGAGATCGTGCTCAAAAGCAAGCGCGCCTCGATCTCGCTCGTGCAGCGGCACCTGCGCATCGGCTACAACCGCGCAGCGCGTTTGCTTGAAGACATGGAAAAGGCGGGACTGGTGTCGGCAATGCAGGGCAACGGCAACCGCGAGATCCTGGTGCCGCATCGCGAGCCAACCTGATCCGGGAAACCTGGTTGAACATCATCCGAGCCACTCGGAACACAGCGCTGGTCTGTGCACTTGCTGCGGCAACGACGCTGCTGGTCGCCTTGCCCGCACGCGCCGGCGGCGCAGATCAACTGCGCCAGTTCCTGACGCAGACCAAAACGGCCAGCGGTGAGTTCACGCAGCGCGTGACCGGTCCCAACGCGCGCACCGGTGCCAAGGCGCAAACCTCGAGTGGCCGGTTCACGTTCCAGCGCCCGGGCAAGTTCCGCTGGAGCTATGAAAAGCCGTATGAGCAGATCCTGGTGGCCGACGGCGAAAAACTTTTCATGTTCGACAAGGACCTGAACCAGGTTACGGTGAAAAAACTCGATGCGGCGCTGCCGGCAAGCCCGGCTTCGATTCTCTTCGGCACCAACGAGTTCGAGCGCGAATTCGAGGTCAAGGATGGCGGCACGCGCGATGGCCTGGAGTGGATCGACGCACGGCCGCGCAAGAAGGACACGACGTTCGAACGCATCCTGGTCGGTTTTCGCGACGGGTTGCCGGCTGCGATGCAACTCACCGACAGCTTCGGTCAGACCACGCAGCTCACGTTCACCAAGCTCGAGCGCAATCCGAAGATCGATCCGCAAGGATTCAAATTCACGCCGCCCGCAGGCGCCGACGTGCTGGAAGACAAGTAGCTTCTAACGCTTCGACGTGCGCAGTTCCTTGCGCACGACCAGCTTCAATCCCGACCATACGTCGCTGACGGCGCATACCTTCACGTCAACGAACCCCAATGGCAGCGCCACGCCGCGGATGGTGTCCTCGGTGATGTCGGTCTCGACCTTGGCGGCCTTTTTCGGCCACGACACCCAGACCACGGCCTCGTCGTGCAAGGTCTTGCGCAATGAAGCGAGATGACGCGCGAGGATGGCGCTTTGCTGGGCGAACAGATGTACGAGATCGGTCTTCGCATCTGCTTTGCCGAACACGACGTCGTCGGGCAAAGGCGCGAGCCACTTGCGCAGCTCGCGCGGCGCATCGATGAGCGCGACGCGATGGCCGGCCTTGATGCCGAGCTTTTTTGCGAGCGGGGTGCCTGAGTAGCCGATCGTCATGTGAGCAAATTCCCTCCCCCGCCTGCGGGGGAGGGTTAGAGGGTGGGGGCCGAACGTGCACTATCTCTTCGCCACCTCCGGCTCAAAAAACACCCATCTCGCCTGCGGAAACTTCTCCTGCAACGACATCTCGACCCGATTGACCGCCGCAACCAAATCCGCCGCACTTCCGCTCATATCCATCTCCGCCTGCACCGCGACCACGAGCCGCTCGCCCCACTGCAACGTGATCAAGCGGATCACCTTGCGCACTTCCGGATGTGAGCGCAGATGCGCTTCGATCGCGGTGCGCACAGCCGGCTCGGCCGACTCGCCGACGATCATGCCCTTGACCTCGCGAATGATCGCGACTGCGACCACAACGAGCAACACGCCGACCGCGATCGAACCGAGTGCGTCGTAACGCGGATCACCTGTTAGCGATGCGGCGAGCACGGCAAGAAACGCCAACACCAGCCCGCCGAGCGCTGCGATGTCCTCGCCCGCGACCACCATCAGCTCGGACTGGCGGGTCTCGCGAAACCAGGTGAGAAACGGGCGCGACCCACGCACTTTGCCGATTTCGCGCAGCGCGCCCATCAGCGAGATCGCTTCCAGCACGATCGCCACGGCGAGCACCACCAGCGCCACTATCGCGTTCGACACCGATTCCGGATGCCGGATGCGCTCGACCCCTTCATAGATTGAAAACAACCCGCCGACCAGAAACAGCAGCAACGCGACCATCATGGCCCAGTAGTAAACGACGCGCCCGTAGCCGAGCGGATGCTCGTCGGTTTCGGGCCGCTGCGCCTGGCGCATGCCGAGCAACAGCAGCAGCTGATTGACGCAATCGGCGAGCGAGTGGATCGCCTCGGCGAGCATCGCCCCCGATCCGGTGTAGATCGCAGCACCGAACTTCGTCACCGCGATGCCGGCGTTGGCACCGAGCGCGTACAGGATCGCGCGCACGGGTCCACCATCGCTAACTCCCCTCTCCCCTTGCGGGAGAGGGGTAGGGGAGAGGGGTTGAGCCTTCATTAGCGCCGCAGTCTAGCCGTGCAAATCATTACCATGCACCCATGGCCGACGATCTCTTCGCCAATGCGCGTCCTGGCGCCACCAAGCCGGCCGGCGCGCCGCTGGCCGAACGGATGCGGCCACGAAGCATCGACGAGGTGATCGGCCAGGCGCACCTGCTCGGACCCGGCAAACCGTTGCGGGTTGCATTCGAATCGGCGCGGCCGCATTCGATGATCCTGTGGGGTCCACCCGGGGTAGGGAAAACCACGCTTGCGCGCCTGATGGCCGACGCGTTCGGTCTCGACTTCGTCGCGATCTCCGCCGTACTGGGCGGTGTGAAAGACATTCGCGATGCGGTCGACCGCGCGCAGGCGAACTTGCGCCGCGACGGCAGGTCGACGGTGATCTTCGTCGACGAGGTGCATCGCTTCAACAAGGCGCAGCAGGATGCCTTCCTGCCGCACGTCGAATCAGGCCTGTTCGTTTTCGTCGGCGCAACCACCGAAAATCCCTCGTTCGAGGTGATCGGCGCGTTGCTCTCGCGCGCATCGGTCTACGTGCTCGAACCGCTGCAGGAGGGCGATCTGCAGGCTTTGCTCGAACGCGCCTGCAACGATTTCCTCGATCATCTGGAGGTCGAGACGTCTGCGCGCGAGATGCTGATCGCGCTGGCCGACGGCGATGCGCGGCGTTTGTTGAACACACTGGAAACGGTCGCGGCAACCGCGCGCCGTGCCGGGCGCAAGAGCGTGGATGCACCGTTCCTGCGCGAATCGTTGCCGGCAACGTTGCGCCGCTTCGACAAGGGCGGCGAAAATTTCTACGACCAGATATCGGCCCTGCACAAGTCCGTGCGTGGTTCCGATCCGGACGCCGCGCTTTATTGGATGGCGCGCATGCTCGACGGCGGCGTCGATCCGCACTACATCGCGCGGCGTGCGATTCGCATGGCGAGCGAAGACATCGGCCTGGCCGATCCGCGCGCGTTGCGCCTGACGCTGGATGCCGCCGAGGCGTTCGAGCGGCTCGGTTCACCCGAGGGCGAGCTCGCGCTGGCGCAAGCGATCGTTTATCTCGCGGTGGCGGCGAAATCGAATGCGGTCTATCGCGCGTTCGGCAGCGCCAGCGCCTTCGTGAAGGAAGATGGTTCGCGTCCGGTGCCGATGCATCTGCGCAACGCGCCGACGCGGCTGATGAAGAACCTGGGCTACGGCGACGACTATCGCTACGCGCATGACGAAGAGGGCGCGTTCGCGGCCGGTGAGCAGTACCTGCCGGACGGCGTCGAGGCACAGCGCTGGTACGAGCCGACCGAGCGCGGCCTGGAAGCACGCATTCGCGAACGGCTGCAAGAACTGCGCCGCTTGAACACCGATGCCGCGAGCGCGCGCAAGCCTGGTGAAAATTCCTGATCGCTCTTGCCACCGCGACGGCCGGCAGGCAAACTCCGGCTCATGTTGCCGTTCGCCCTTCACCTCCTCAGTCGCCGCTCCTCATCGAGTCGCTCGCGCT
>Ga0137409_10008584_pt1 | contig 10430 bp, 10 predicted proteins | sample CZODoug1_16funga_FD_122059 | JGI IMG/M metagenome (GOLD analysis project Ga0137409, IMG submission 122059) | Vadose zone soil fungal communities from Angelo Coast Range Reserve, California, USA - CZODoug1_16fungal (Hybrid Assembly) | ecosystem: Environmental > Terrestrial > Soil > Vadose zone... | reverse complement strand
TTCGTCAGGAACAGCAAGGCGAGCTGTGCTCCGATCGCGACCCAGCGCAAGGCCAGCAAACGGCGCAGGCTGAGCGCAAAGTCGGGCTCGGAGTTCAAGCGAGGCATCACGGCGACAGCAAGCTTCAGCAAGACAAGGTTAGACAAGGGCCAGACGAGTCACACGAGAACCACAGCGCGCAGACGCGTGGGTTTGCCGCTAGCGTAGCCGGGACCCTGCGTGCGGTCACGCGCGAGAGCAAGCCACATTCCCCCGTACGCCGATATCGCGCTCCTCCGGGTGCGACGATATGTCGCACCGCTCCTGCACTTGATCACCCCTAAGCTCGTTGTCGGGATGGGTCCCGTGAGACCAACAGCGCCCAGCCTGATGCGAGGAGCTTTCTGATGAATAGATTGACTGGAGCTCGGGCTTCGGTGTGGCTGGTCGTGGCGGTTGCAGCGGCAGTGCTTCCGGTGAGCGGCCACGCGCACGGATTGGCGGGCAAGCGGTTCTTTCCCGCCACGATCACGACCGATGATCCGTTCGTGTCCGATGAGCTCTCGCTGCCGACTGTCGCAACGTCGCGCAGCTCCGAGTTGCCGGATGAGCCGTTGACGCGCGAGACTTCGGTCGCGGTAGATTTTTCCAAGCGCATCACCCCGGACTTCGGCCTGTCTCTCGGTGCAGAGTACCTGCGCTTGTCTTCAACGGGGCAACCGTCGAGTCGCGGGTTCAACAACGTCGAGGTGGAGGCGAAGTATCAGTTCTATCGCGACGATGCGCGCGAGACGCTGCTCTCTGCAGGGCTCGGATGGGAAGTGGGCGGGACCGGAAGCAAGGACATCGGCGCCGATCGGTTCAGCACCATCACGCCGACGTTTTTCTTCGGCAAGGGATTCGGCGATTTGCCGCAAGACGCGCCTTTTCTAAAGCCGTTCGCAGTCACGGGCACCGTAGGTGTCGCCGTGCCGACGCGCGCGAGCACCACCACCGTGTCGGTCGATCCGGACACCGGCGTCACGGTAACCGAGGTAGAGCAGCATCCGAATGTGCTGCAAGTGGGTTTTGCGATCCAGTACAGCCTCTTGTATCTGCAGCAGTTCGTCAAGGATGTCGGCCTCGGCGCGCCGTTCGATCGGATGATTCCACTGGTCGAAGTCTCGCTGCAAAAGCCGCTCGATCGCGTGACCGACCGCAAGACGACGGGCACGGTGAACCCGGGCGTGATCTGGGCGGGCCGCTATGTCCAGGTGGCCGTCGAAGCCATCATCCCGATCAATAGTCGCAGTGGGCACGGCGTCGGCGCACAGGCGCAACTACATTGGTTCCTGGACGACATCTTTCCCCGCAGCATTGGGCGACCTCTGATCGAAAAGCAATGAAGCGCTGCACATGTGCAATCGTCGCCGTCTGGATGCTTGGCAATGCCACGCCGTCCGAAGCGCATGCGTTCCTCGATCGCGCTGAACCGCGGGTCGGCGCCACGGTGCAAGCGGCGCCCGACGAGGTGAAGCTTTGGTTCAGTCAGAAGATCGAGCAGGCCTTCAGCAGCCTGAATATCCGCGACGCCAAGGGCGAGCGCGTGAACAAAGCAAATTCGCGCGTTGACCCAGCAGACCACACATTGCTGCGTGTCGCCATCGGGGCGCTACCGCCCGGCACCTACACCGTGGTGTGGCGCGTGGTTTCGGTCGACACGCACGTCACCGAGGGAGACTTTGTATTTCGTGTAAGCCAGTGATGCACGCTAGACCCAGCGACCTGTTGGTCGTAGCGAGGGCGGTGTGATGTTGGTTGTCCGCGCCATCCAGATGGCGGCCATCGTGGCGACCGCGGGGGTGTTTGCGTTTGTGTTCCTTGTCCTTCCGCGCGCTAGCAGAGAGATACTGCCCGCCGAGGGCAAAGAACTCGCTCGATGGGTTTGGCTCACCTGCGTCTGGGGCGTGCTCCTCGCTCTGGCGTCCTGGTTGCTCTGGCTGGCTCTCGTTGCCGCCAGCATGAGTGCCAAGGCTATTGGTCAAGCGCTCAGTGTCGATGTCTTGAGCGCGGTATTGTCCGGAACGACGTTCGGCAAGGTCTGGCTCCTTCGTTTCGGGTTGATGCTGATCTTGGCCGCCGAGATCTTTTTGTCGCAGCGCCGGGCTCATGGAAGCGCGCCAGCGCTTGAGCCGATCGGAGCTTTTCTGGCATCGGCCTTGCTGATCACGTTGCCCTGGGCCAGCCACGCTGTCGGCACCGAATCGTCGATGCGGCCGGTTCATCTCGCCGCCGATGCTGCGCATATTCTGGGAGCAGGCCTGTGGTTGGGCGCTCTTGTTCCCCTGCTCTTCGTACTCAGCGTGGCTCGAAGCTCCGGCGATCGAGCTTGGCAATCACTGGCAGCGATCGCGACACAGCGCTTTTCCTTGCTCGGAATCGTTGCAATCACGCTGCTTTTGTTGACGGGTCTGATCAACGCATGGCTCCTGGTGGGAAGCTTCCCGGCCTTGTTTGAAACGAGCTATGGGCGCCTTGTCTCGTTGAAGGTGGTGCTCTTCGTGGTCATCGTTGCGATAGCTGGCGTGAACCGGCTGAAGCTGCGGCCCCGTTTGTCTGCAAACGAAGATTGGGACGAGCGGGCAAGGGGGGCCCTGAAGAAGCTACGCCGCAACGTGATCGCGGAGATCTGGTTGGGCGCGACCATCCTCGCCATCGTCGGCGGCTTAGGCGTCACACCTCCGTCGGCCCACGAACACCATCGCATGCAGGATCACCGCCACAGCTGAACCGGGTGCGTGCATTCGCCGATGAGCGACACGTCGTGCAGCGGCGGCATCGAACTCGACCGCGGGCTATTCAAGCATCTGTTTGGACGGTATCGGGCAACGTCCTGATGGACGCACTCCGAGCCGTGAAGCGCGGTCTAGGCCGGCGGCCCTAGGCTTTCGCGCGACGTGCGCATCGCTCATTGCTCAACGCGCGCCAAACGATAATTGTCTCGCGCCGCGGTCCGGTGCCATAATGAAACCAGACTTCAACCAAGTTCCCGCAGTGCGGCGCGCCATCAGGCACAAACGTTTGCAGTGGAGCAGGCTGTTCCGCAGCCTGTTCGTTCCATTGCTGCTGGTCATTGCCCAGCAGGGCGCGGCGCTGCATGAGCTAAGTCACTACGCGCCGACGCAAGCCACCGGAGACAGCAAGAAACAAGCTCCTCGCGGTGATACGTGCGAGCTATGCCTTGCATTCGCACAGATTGGTTCCGCCGCCCCATCGCAGGCAGTGGTCGCGCCACTGCTGGCGGATTTGTCGCATGAATTGGTACCGGTTTCCCCGGTGCATTTCGAGGTTGCGCAGCTTCCCGCCGAGCGCAGCCGAGGCCCACCTCTCTTCCTCTGATCGCGTTGCCGGTTGTTGCCCCCTTGCGTCGTCGCATGACTGCAGGGCGCGTGCCTTTGCCACGTTCAGAGAAAGAAGATCATGCAAGCTTCCCGCAAGCGCTGTATCGCGCTCGCCGTCGCTGTCGCTTATCCGCTCTATTGCTTCGCAGACGAACCAGTCTCACTGGTCGCGCAGGCGACAACGCCCGTCGATGCGCCGTCGCCTGCGCCTGCGAGTAGCGCAACGCCATCGCCGCCGCTTCAGACCCTGCCGCCAGTCGAGATCAGCGTCGCGCGCAAGCGACTCGATGCCGCACGCAACGGGTTGTCGCCGGACACCGGTAGCAGCATCTACAGGCTCGAGCGGCAGGACATCAGCAACCTTCCGTTGGGCGACAGCACGCCGCTCAATCAGGTGATCCTGCAAACGCCTGGTGTGGTCCAGGACTCCTACGGCCAGTTGCACATCCGCGGCGATCACGCCAACGTGCAGTACCGCATCAACGGCGTGATCATCCCTGAATCGATCAGCGGTTTTGGCCAGGCGCTCGAGACCCGCTTCGTCGATCATTTGAGCATCCTTACCGGTGCACTGCCCGCGCAGTACGGGTATCGCAACGCGGCCGTGATCGACATCCAGAGCAAGGATGGTGAACTCGAAAACGGCGGCGGCGTCGGACTCACCGTCGGCGGTCACCGCCACGTCGAGCCGACCTTCGATCTAAGTGGTACGCGCGGCGCTTTCAGCTACTTCCTGACCGGCTCGTACCTGCGCAACGACATGGGCATCGAGAACCCGACCGGCGAGCGCGACGCATTGCACGACACGACCCAGCAAGCAAAGGGCTTCGGCATGCTGTCGTACCTGCTGGGCACGGACAGCCGCATCAGCCTGATGTTCGGCGCGTCCAACAACCGTTTCGAGATTCCCAACGTGCCGGGCCAGACGCCGAGCTTCACGCTCGACTCCGCGCCGCCGGCCGATTCCGCGACGCTGGATGCGCGCCAGCGTGAAAGCAACCGTTTTGTCGTCGTCTCCTACCAGGCCAGCGCGGGGGCGAGTTTCGACTACCAGGTGTCGGTCTTCAACCGCTCGACCGATGTGCACTATCAGCCGGATCCGATCGGGGATCTCCAGTTCAACGGCATCGCGGCCGACATCCAGCGCCGCAATGATGCCAACGGGGTTCAGGCGGACACGAGCTACAAGCTCAACCCGACCCATACGCTGCGCACGGGACTGTTCGCGCAACACGAGAGGTTCACGGTCGAAAACGGCTCGACGGTGTTCCCGGCCGACGCAGACGGCAACCAGACCAGCAGCATGCCGATCTTCATCCAGGACAACACGCGCATCAATGGCAACCTGTGGGGCGCCTACATACAGGACGAATGGCAGCCGACCAGGCAGCTCACGCTCAACTACGGCTTGCGGTACGACCAGGTGAGCACAGTCGTGGATGAGCATCAGACCAGCCCGCGTGTTGGACTGGTCTACGACCTCAGCACCGACTTTCGGCTGCACGCGGGCTACGCGAGATACTTCACGCCGCCGCCCACCGAGAAAATCGATACCACCTCGGTGCAGAAGTTCCAAGGCACGACCAACGCCTTGCCGTCGGACGCGAACACTGCCGTCAAATCGGAGCGATCCGACTACTTCGACGCCGGTGCCGCCTACCAGGTCACGCCCAAGCTCACGCTCGGCCTCGACGGCTATTACCGCAACGTGAAGCACCTGCAGGACGAAGGGCAGTTCGGCAACGCGCTGATCTTCTCCGCCTTCAACTATGAGCAGGGGCGCATCTATGGCGTCGATCTGTCGGCAACGTACAAGGACCAGCCGTTCTCCGGTTACGTCAACCTGGGCTTCACGCACGCGCGCGCGAAAGGAATCGAGACGGGGCAGTTCAATTTCGAGCAGGACGAGCTCGACTACATCAGCACGCATTGGGTCCATCTCGATCACGAGCAACAGCTGAGCGGCTCCGCGGGCGCGTCCTATCGTTTCGCCGACAACGTCACGCTCAGTGCCGACGCCCTGTACGGCAGCGGCCTGCGCAACGGCTTTGCTAATACCACCCACTTGCCGAGCTACACGACCGTCAACGTGGCGGCGGCGAAGACCTTCGACTTCGGAGGTGGATTCGGCAAGCTGGACACCCGGATCGCGATGGTGAACCTGTTCGATCGTGTCTACGAGCTGCGCGATGGTTCCGGCATCGGCGTTGGCGCGCCGCAGTTCGGCATGCGCCGCACCGTGTACGTGAGCGTCCGGAAGCCGTTCTCAATCTGACGATCTGACACGGCGCGCGCACTAGCGACACGTGCTCGAGAGCGATCATGGCGCGGAACTCGAGATTGATTCGACCGGGCGTTGCCTTGGCAGGCGTGATCGTGGCGGCGGTGATTTGTATCGCCGTCATCCCAATCCCGCAGGCCGCACTCGATTTCAGCCTGATCGGCGGCACCGCGCCATCGGATTCGGAGGCAGGCAAGACCACGGTCTTTCGCGAGACGCGGTGGTACGAGCTGGTCCCGGCGGGCTGGGATCCGAATCAACAGGCGCGCCAGATACGGCAGGGCATGCGCGACCTGCCGGACTCGGACCCGCGAGCAGTGGCAATGCTTCAGAAACTGCGCGCTGTGTGGAGCGACGCGCCAATCAATGCCAGCCTCGATGGCGCAGCGGTGCGTATTCCCGGGTACGTTGTTCCACTCGAGGAGAGCAGCCGCGGCCTGAAGGAGTTTCTGCTGGTGCTGTACTTCGGCGCGTGCATTCACTCGCCGCCGCCGCCGTCGAACCAGATCATCCACGTCCGTCTAAAACGACCTGCACCAGGCGTGCACGCCATGGACTTCGTATGGATCAGCGGGGAAATCCATGGCGAGCACAGTGCTTCGAGCATGGGCAGCAGCAGCTATGCAATGAACGCCATCGCGGTCGCCCCTTATGTTCAACCGAACCCGTAACAACCATTCTCTCTGATCAGGAGGGGCGATGGATCGCACGCTTGCCGTCATTCGCGCGCTCTTCGTCGCGGCGACATTCGGGCTTGCGCTGCACGTCATCGCCCGTGGCGCTGAACATGCGCACGTGCACGGCGCGGTAAACCTCAACGTGGCGATCGAGGACAACCACGTCACGTTGCAGCTCGAAGCGCCACTGGACAGCCTGGTCGGTTTCGAGCATGCCCCGCGCACCGCTGAGCAGAAGCAGGCGGTGCGGCGGATGTTCGAACGCTTCAACGTGCCCCAATCGTTGTTCGGATTCGCCGGAGCGGCGCAGTGCACGCTCAAGAGCGGCAGCGCGGAGTCCGATGCACTAAGAGCGAGTGCGGGCGAGCCGGCCAAAGGCGGCGAAGAACACGCCGATCTCGATGGGAGCTTCGTTTTCGAGTGCAGACAAGTGAAGGCGGTCGATTCAATCGATCTGTCCGGCCTGCTCGCCGCCTTCACTCGCATCAGCCGCATCGACGCCGTCGTGGTGGCGCCGGGCGTGCAGGCAAAGCGCGTGGTGAAGCGCCCGGAAGCGATACTGCGGTGGGGACGATGAGCGCGCTCCCGGCGGCACCGTCAGCAAGCGCGTTGATCAGTGTACGCGCGCTCAGATTCCGCTGGCCGCGCACGCAGCATGACCTGATCGACATCGAGTCACTGGACGTCCAACCTGCCGAAGCCCTGTTCGTGCGCGGGCCGAGTGGCTGCGGCAAGAGCACCCTGCTGTCGCTGCTCGCGGGCGTGCTGACAGCCTCAAGCGGGGAGGTGAAACTGGTCGGCCAGGACTGGCAGCGGCTTTCAACTGCGCAACGTGACCAGCGCCGAGCGGACCACGTCGGGTACATCTTTCAGCAGTTCAACCTGCTGTCGTACCTGTCGTTGCTCGACAACGTATTGCTGCCACCCCGCTTTTCGGCACAACGCGCGGCCCGCGCAAGCAGCGGCGGTCGCAAACCACGCGCTGCCGCCCAGGAACTGCTCGAACAACTCGCGCTCGGCGCAGCGTTCTGGAAGCGTCCCGCTTCGGAGTTATCGGTCGGGCAACAGCAACGCGTCGCTGCTGTGCACGCGTTGATCGGCCGGCCGGAACTGGTGATCGCCGATGAACCCACGTCGGCACTCGACGAGGAACTGCGGACATCGTTCATGGACCTTCTGCTGCGGGCGTGCGCGGCCGCCGGCAGCGCGCTGGTGTTCGTGAGCCACGATGCGCGCCTGGCCGATCTGTTCACCCGGCATGTCGATCTGCCGGCGCTCAATCGCGGCGCCGGCCCAGCCGAGTCGTTGGCCGCATGAGCCCCCAGGCCGCCCTGGGGGCTCATAGCTCCCTCTCGGAGGGACAGCGCGAAGGGCGAAGGGTGCACCAATGAGTGCCCTGCTTGCGCTCGCCGCGCATAGCGCTTGGAACCGACGCTTCGTGCTGTCCTTGATCGTGCTCTCGATCGCGCTCTCGACGTTTCTCCTGCTGGGCATCGAGCGCATACGTGTCGACGTGCGTGACAATTTTTCGCAGAGCGTGTCCGGCACCGATCTGATCATCGGGGCACGCACCGGGCCGGTTCAGCTGTTGCTGTACTCGGTGTTTCACATCGGTAGCGCATCCAACAACATCCGCTGGAGCAGCGCGCAAGCAATTGCGCAAAACCGTGCGGTGGCCTGGACCGTGCCGATCTCGCTCGGCGATTCGCACCGCGGCTTTCCGGTGGTGGCCACGTCGCACGCATTCTTCGAACACTTCCGCTACGGCGACCGGCAGGCGGTCGCGCTTGCCCAGGGCCGTGCCTCTGACGGGGTTTTCGACGCGGTGCTCGGTGCCGAAGTCGCACGCCGCCTGTCGTACAAGCTTGGCGACCGGATCGTGCTGAGCCACGGCGATGGAGTGCTGGCGAGCAACGATCACGCCGACAAGCAGTTCACCGTCATCGGGGTCTTGCAGCCCACCGGCACACCGATCGACCGCTCGGTTCTCATCGGCCTGGAGGGCATGGAAGCGATGCATATCGACTGGGCCGCTGGCGCCCGGCTTCCGGGTCTCGCCGTCCCCGCCGATCAGGTGACCAACTACGACCTGACGCCGAAGAACATCACCGCGATGCTTGTGGGCCTGAAGAGCCGCGCTGCCGTGTTCTCGGTGCAGCGTGCAGTGTCCGAATTCGAGGGCGAGCCTCTGATGGCGGTGCTGCCGGGGGTGGCGCTCGACGAGCTGTGGGACGTGGTCGGCGTGGGCGAACAGGGCCTGCTTGCGATGAGCGCGCTGGTGTCGCTGGTGAGCCTGGCCGGATTGGTTGCCGCGATCCTGACCGGATTGAACGAACGCCGGCGCGAGCTCGCGATCCTGCGCACGGTCGGCGCCGGGCCGCGTCAGATGCTTCTGTTGCTCGCAATCGAAGGCGCGCTGATCACGGCCTGCGGCGTGCTGCTGGGCGCGCTCGCGCAGTTGGTCGCGATCGCATTGCTGCGCGGCTGGGTACAGACGCACTTCGGCATTGCCCTGCAACTGCGGCTGCCCTCGACCAACGAATTTCTGCTGCTTGCGGCTGTCCTTGTCGGCGGATGGCTGGCCAGCCTTGTACCGGGTTTCCGCGCTTACCGGCTGTCTCTTGCCAACGGTCTCTCACCGAGGATCTGAACATGAAGATGATCGCCACGCTCAAGACCGCGCTGATCGCAGCTCTCATCATTGGTGTGCCGCTCGGAGTCGTCGGTGGCCGCGCCTGGGCGGGGTCCACGGCAAACGCCGCAGAAGCGCGGCAGATCCGTTGGTCCGAGCTCGTACCAGAGGGATGGGACCCTTTTGCCATCTTGCGCGAGAAGAACAGGGAGCGCGGCGCAGTCCTTCTTAGCGATGCCGACCCGCGCATGTTGCAGCTCATGCGCGAGATGCGCGAGATCTGGGACAACGCGCCCGTCAACGAAGCAATGGATGGTGTGGTCGCCAAGCTGCCGGGTTACGTGGTGCCGCTGGAAGAGGCGCACGGCGCGGTTAAAGAGTTCCTGCTGGTGCCGTACTTTGGCGCCTGCATCCATTCGCCGCCGCCGCCCGCCAACCAGATCGTTCATGTGGTGCCCACCAAGCCTGCGCGCGGCCTGCGTTCCATGGACGTGGTCTGGATCAGCGGCAAGCTGCAGGCGAGGCGGCAGGATTCGCCCATGGGCAAGAGTGGCTACCACATGGACGCGTTCAAGATCGAGCCCTACGTAGCGCCGCCGCAGTGATTCGCGGCGACGCCTCACCCGACCAGGTGAACCACGAGGAACATCGCGGCGGCTCCGAGGCATGTCAGCGCGATGAGGACGCCCGTGATGCCCGAGCGATTCTGCGAATGTGCTTCGGGCAGGATGTCGGACGCACCGATGTAAAGAAGAAAACCCGCGAAAAACCCCAGGTAGAGCACTAGCGTCGAAGGTGGTACCCGGAAAAGCAGCGTCGACGCCGCACCCGCGATCGGGGCCAATGCGTCGACACCGAGCAGCAATAGCGAGCGGCGCGTCGTATTGCGATGAACCAGCATCAGGCCAACCGTGTTGAGTCCGTCGCAGAAATCGTGCGCAATCACGGCGACCGCGACGACAACGCCCACCGATTGCGAGACCTGGAACGCGAGGCCGATGCCGACGCCGTCCATGAAGCTATGGCCCGCCAGCGCGACCGCCGAGAGCACACCGACGTGCGGATGATGATGGGCCGGGTAGTCGGTCTCGTGTACATGGTGGATCAGCACGAATTTCTCGAGGCCGTGAAACACGATAAAGCCGGCCACGAGCGCGATCATTGCTCCGGTGGGATTCAGCTCGTGTTCGCGCGCTAGCGCGAATATCTCCGGGAGAATGTCCGCACTCACGACGCCGAGAAGGACACCGGCAGTGAAGCTGAGAATGAAATGCAGTCGATCCCGGAACTTCAGCGCAAACAGCCCGCCGATCAGCGTCGAGACGAATGTCGCAAGCGACAGCGTCACAGCGTTCACAGATTCCTCCCAGCAAGAGGCGGCATGGTGACACGCCGAACCTTCCGTAGCCCTCAATTTGGAAGTCGACGCCCGCGACGCCGAGAGCACTCAGAGCAAAACGCCACTAGAAGTTCGATTTACT
>Ga0137409_10008583_pt1 | contig 10430 bp, 9 predicted proteins | sample CZODoug1_16funga_FD_122059 | JGI IMG/M metagenome (GOLD analysis project Ga0137409, IMG submission 122059) | Vadose zone soil fungal communities from Angelo Coast Range Reserve, California, USA - CZODoug1_16fungal (Hybrid Assembly) | ecosystem: Environmental > Terrestrial > Soil > Vadose zone... | reverse complement strand
GATCGCGGCGGCCATCGCGGTCGCGGGATTCCTGAACGCGCGGCTGGTCGGCCGCATCGGCATGCGCGTGATCTCGCATGGCGCGCTGGTCGGCTCGCTCGTGGTCGCCCTGATCACCTTCGCGGCGGCCAGGATGGACGTCCTGCCGCTGCCGCTGTTCATGGCCTTGTCGGCCTTGATGATGTTTTCGTTCGGCCTGACGTTTGCGAATTTCACGGCGCTGGCGATGGAGCCGCAACGCCAGAACGCGGGCACGGCATCGTCGCTGTACGGGTCCATCACCACCTTGCTGGGCATCGGGGCCGGCACGGTCATCGGCCAGCATTTCGATGGCACGCTGGTGCCTTTTGCAGGCGGGTTTCTGCTCTGCACGCTGGCGGCGCTCGCGGTCGTCATCGTCACGGAAAAGGGCCGCCTGTTCCAGCCGCACCATCGTCCGATCGCGTAAGTGCGAAAGCGGTCACCGATCGCTACGGCGCGTCCCGCTTGTTTTTTCCGGCCCCGCCCTTCCCTTCATGCTCCAGCGCCTTGCGCACGGCCTCGAACTCGCGCTTCGAGTCCTTGTCGACGCGCGGGAAATGGAGATTGAGCGCGTCGAGCGTGCTGACGATGGCGGAGCCGATCACCACCCGCGCGAACCATTTGTGGTCCGCCGGCACCACGAACCACGGCGCCACCGCCGTCGAGGTGTGCCGGACAATGTCCTGATACACCGCCATGTATCTCGGCCAGCGCGCGCGCTCGGTGATGTCGTTCATCGAGAACTTCCAGTTCTTCGCCGGCTGCTCCAGCCGGTCGAGGAAGCGTTCGCGCTGCTCTTTCTTCGAGATATTGAGGAAGAATTTCAGGATCACGGTGCCGTTGCGCGCGAGATAGCGCTCGAAGGCGGAAATGTCCTCGAAGCGCTCGCGCCAGATGTTCTTCGTAATCAGCTTCGGCGGCAGCTTCTCCTTCACGAGCAGTTCCGGATGCACCCGCGTCACCAAGCATTCTTCATAGTAGGAGCGGTTGAAGATGCCGATCCGGCCACGCTCCGGCAGCGCGATCATGCTGCGCCACATGAAATCGTGGTCGAGTTCGTGGGACGTCGGCTGCTTGAACGAGGTGACCTCGCAGCCCTGCGGGTTGACGCCTTCGAAGATCGCCTTGATCGCGGAGTCCTTGCCGGCCGCGTCCATGCCCTGGAAGATCAGAAGCAGCGACCAGCGGTCCTGGGCATAGAGTTTCTCCTGGAAATCGCTCAGCCGCTTGCGGTTGGCGTCGAGGATGTCCTGCGCCGCCGCCTTGTCGAGGCCGCCCTTTTCGTCGGTCTTGTGCGATTTGAGATGAAAGGGTTTCGAGCCGTCGACGCCGAACGGCGAAATGAAGCGATCGAGCTCGGCCGCAAGCGTCTGCGAATGTTTTTTGCTCATGAATATGGGGCGTCCCGACTGGCTGGGTGAGCTGGATTGCGTCGTCGCTTACGCTCCTCGCAATGACGGCTAGGACAGAGACCAATGCTTTTCGACAAAGGCAGTGACAAAACGCGGCATAGTCGCGGTGAGATCAGCCGGACCACGAACCAGATGAATCGCTGAGAGTTCGGGCTCGGACTGCCCGACCAGGTTGGCCTCGATCCGCGCCCGCATCGCCTCACCCGAGATCGCGACATGCAATAGCCGCATCATCGCGATCGACGGGCCCACGACCACGCAATCCCAATGCGCGCCCAATTGATAATCCGCCGACGTCAATCCGGTTTCCTCGCCGACCTCGCGCTCCACGCTGCCGGCGATATCGACGGTGTCGCCCCTGATATCGTCCAGGTCGGGCGTCCCGGACGGAAAATAGATCCGTCCGGCATTGGCGGTATGCGCGCCCATCTCGCCCATCACGAAGGCACCGTCGGCGCAGCGCAGCGCGCCCATGCCGAAGCCGTTGAACACATTGTTGTCCGGGAACCCCCAATCGCGCCAGGCCAGAAAGCTCGCGAAATCGGTCTCGAAATAACGGGCCGCGAACCGCTCGCCGGCGAACTCCGGATCGCGGCCGAGCAGCACGCGGCCGTTCCAGAGAGCAGGCTTCTCGGCCTGCTTGAGCGCGAAATGCGCATCGATCTCGGCTCGCCGTTGTTGCGCGAACGGCCAGTCCGAAGGCTCGAATTTGAGATCAAGCGTGGTGACGCGATGGATGCGTGGGAGCGTCATGCCGCGCTATTTCGCGTTCATTCCCGTCGTCTTCTTGACCTGATCGACGAATGTGTTGGTGAAGGTCTTGCTGACGTCGATATTGGCTTTGGCGACCTCCGGCGAGCCTTCGCTGAACACCGCGAGCACCGCGTCCGCGCCCTTCGGGTCCATCTTGCCGGTCTCCGAATACATCGGGATCGTGTTCTTCAGCGCCGCGAGATAGAGCGCCTTGTCCTTGCCGACCGTTTCCTCCGGCATCTTCGCCATGATCTCTTCCGGCGAATGCGAATGAATCCAGGACAGCGTGCCCACGATCGCATTGGTCAGCGCCTGCACCTCCTTCTCATGCGAGGAGACCCAGGCCGTCGTGGAGTAGAGCGCGCCGCCCGGATATTCGCCGCCGAACACCGCGAGCGTGTCCTTTTGCGTGCGGGTGTCGCTGAGAATCTTCAGGTCGGCGTGCTTGCCCTGCAGCACGGTGACGGACGGGTCCAGCATCACGGCGGCATCGATCTGGCCCTGCTCCATGGCCGCGACCGCGGTGGCGCCGAGGCCGACGCCGATCACGGCGGCGCTGGCCGGATCGAGGCCGTTCTTCTTCAACATGTACTTCAGGAAGAAATCGGTCGAGGAGCCCGGCGCGCTGACGCCGACCTTCTTGCCGGCCAGGTCCTTGATCGAATTGATTTCGCCGGTGTGCGAGGGCGAGACCACCAGCACCAACCCAGGATAGCGGTCATAGACCACAAAGGCTTGCAGCTCCTGCTTCTTCGCCGCGAGGTTCACGCAATGGTCGAAGTAGCCGGAGACCACGTCCGCGCTGCCGCCGAGCACGGCCTTGAGCGCATCCGAGCCGCCTTTCAGGTCGACCAGATCGACGGCAAGGCCCGCCTTCTCGAACTCGCCGAGCTGCCTGGCCAGCACGGTCGGCAGATAGCACAGGCAGGCGCCGCCGCCGACGGCGATCGTGATCTTGCTTTGCGCCGCGGCGAGCGGCGACATCAGGACCAGCGCGAATGCGGTCGCTGCGAGCCTGCCAAACATGCTTTTCATCGTTTCCTCCATTCGCAGGCCGGCAGGATAGAGCAGCGCGGACTGCTTGAGAAGGGCGCGCAGCCCGTCATTGGGAGCCAACAGATCGGCGCGAAGCGGCGCCCGATGACAGCGGCCGCCAGCGCAACAGCCCGCGCTGGAGCACGAGCGCCGCGGCGACCAGTTCCAGGGCGATGCAGAGCGCAAGGACGGCATCATAGCTGCCGCTCCAGCCGTGAACGAGTCCGGCAAGCCCCGGACCCAGCGCGCCCACGGTCCCGCTGATCGCATTCGACAATCCCATCACGGCGACAAAGCTCGCGGCATTGAACTCGCGATGAATGATCAGCGGCGGCAAGGTGATGAGATTGCCGACCGAGAAGCCAAAGACTGCGCAAGCAGCCAGGACAATTGGTGCTGTATCGCTCTGCAGGATGACCAGAAGCGCGGCCGCTTGACTGACGAGCGATATGGCGGTGACCATCCGCGGATCGAGCCAGTCGACAACCATGCCGAGGCCGAGGCGTCCGGCGATCGCCATGAACGACATCACGGACACCGCGGCTCCCGCGCCAGCACGGCCGATCTTCGGCTCGAGCATCGCGATCTGGTGCACGATGAAACCGATCTGTGCCACCAGGGCAAGTGCAAACGGGATCGAGATGGTCCAGAACGCGGGGCTGCGCAGGAGTTTTCCGCGCGACATCTCGCCCGTGACGGAAGACGGCCGGGCTGGCGACGAATCATCAATGCTTTCCTTGGCCGGGCCGCCTGCCGACGGCGGTCCGATCCAGCCGACGGCAACGGGCACAAGGACCGCAACCATGACCGCTGTCCCGATCAGCATCGCAGACCGAAAGCCGAACCTTTCGACCAGAAGCACCAGCAAGGGCGTCACGACGACCCCGCCAAAACTCGCGCCGGTGAACGCAAGGCTGATGGCGAGCCCGCGACGGCGCACGAACCAGAGGCTCACGACGGTCGCGATCACGATCGTCCCCATGCCGATCCACCCGAGCGACATCAGGATGAAGGCGACATAGAGCTGGAACGGCGTGGTCGCCGATGCAAGCAGGATGGTCGAGGCCGCCAGCGCCGCAAGTCCCAGCAGAACGAGCCGCTTCGGGCCCAGCCGGGCCACGAGCTCGTTGGTGAAGGTCGCAAGGATGTTGCAGAGCAGGAAAGACAGCGTGCTCGCACCCGAGATCAGCGTTGCCGGCCAGCCGTTCAGGCGCTGAAGCTCGGCAAGATAGACGCCCTGGCCGTAAAGGCCGAAGCCGAACAGAAACAGCGCCATCAGGAAGCAGGCGAGCACCACCCGCCAGCCGGCATAGCGCGGCGACGTCTCATCGGACGGGCTCATGTCCTTGGCGGGAATCATTGCGCGGGAATCATTGCATCCGGCCGCTGCGCGGGTCGAAGCCGCTTCGCTGCACGGCCTGGCTCCATCATGGGCCTTGATCATGGGTCTTGATCATGGGCCTTGGGCCAGCGGAAGGCGAATAACAATCGCCCGGGCGACTGTAACAAATCAGCACGCGCGTGACGGCCTGCTCAATCCCGCCCGTCGGCCGCGGCCGGCCGCCAGACCAGGAGCCGCCGCTCGACCAGGGTCACGCCCATGTCGATCAGGATGACGAAGGCGGACAACACGAACATGCCGGCGAACACGCCGGCGACGTCGAACACGCCCTCGGCCTGCTGGATCAGGTAGCCGAGGCCCGCCGCCGAGCCGAGATATTCGCCGACCACCGCGCCCACCACGGCGAAGCCGACCGAAGTATGCAGCGAGGAAAACATCCACGACAGCGCCGAGGGCCAGTAGACGTGCCACATCAACTGCCGCTCGCTCATGCCCAGCATGCGGCCGTTGTCGAGCACGGTCCGGCTGACCTCCTTGACGCCCTGATAGACGTTGAAGAACACGATGAAGAAGACGAGCGTCACGCCCAGCGCCACCTTGGACCAGATGCCCAAGCCCAGCCACAGCGTGAAGATCGGCGCCAGGACCACGCGCGGCAGCGCGTTGACCATCTTCACATAAGGGTCGAACACGGCGGCAACGGTCGGCTGGCGGGCGAACCAGAAGCCGACCATCACGCCTGCGAGCGAGCCGATCGCGAACGCCAGGATCGATTCCCACAGCGTGATGACGAGATGCTTCCAGATCACCCCGCTCGCAAACCAGGTGAGGATCTGGCCGAACACATCGACCGGATTGGAGAAGAAGAACGGCGGCAGCAGCACCTTGCCGAACACCGGCACGGTGGCGAACAACTGCCACAGCCCCAGCCCGACGATGGCGACCAGCAGTTGAAGCGAGAGGAGCCCGACCCTCGACATGCTCAAGATCCTCTCATCTTCATTGGCAGTTACGGCTTGAAGTTCAAGGCTTGAAGTTCAAGGCTTGGAGAATGTGCCGATCAGGCCGGTCGCGCCCTTGGCATGGCCGTCCAGCGCCTTGATCACCTCGTCCCGCGTCATTCCTTCCTTCAGCGCGGCCGGCTCGAGGTCGGTCGCGATCAGCGTGAACGTGTAATGGTGCGGCGCGCCGGGCGGCGTGCAGGGCCCGAAATAGTTCGACAGTTTCATCGTGCTCTGGCCGCCGACATATTTGTCGCTGGGCTTCGAGACCTCGCCCTCGGCGAAACCGGCCACGGCAATCGGGATGCCGTAGGCCACCCAGTGACTGACGCCGCCGGGCGGACGGCCTTCGGGATCGAACATCAGGAGCGCATAGCTCTTGGTCCCCTCGGGCGGGTTCGACCAGGTCAACGCCGGCGACACGTTTTCGCCGACGCAATTCGGGTTGGATTTGATGTTGCCGGCGTTTTTCACCGCCAACCGTTCGCCGTCCTTGAAGCTCGGCGAGGACAGCGTGAAGGGCCCTTCCGCCTTCGCTCCGTGCGCGCCAAGGATGGCAACCGCCGCCATCGCACCCACGCGTATCAACCAACGTCCAGACATGACACCTCCTCTGTCGTTTTGCATTGCATTGCCAGCGTGTCGGGAACAACCGGAATCAGCCGGTTGCCGACTGCGCGTAACCCTTCAACACCTCGGCCTTCAAAACACTCCATATCTCGCGGTGCAGCGCATGGAATTCCTTGTCGAGCCGGGCCTCGAAAATGTCGCGCGGGCGCGGCAGCGGCACGCGCCAGTCGCCGATGATGCGGGCGCCAGGCCCCGCCGACATGATCACCACCCGGTCGGCCAGCGCGATCGCCTCCTCCAGATCGTGGGTGACGAACAGCACCGCCTTGCGGTCGGCGGTCCACAATTCCAACAGCAGGTTGCCCATGATCTGCCGGGTTTGGGCGTCGAGCGGCCCGAACGGCTCGTCCATCAGCAGGATTTTTGGATCGCGGATCAGAACCTGCGCGAGCCCGACGCGCTTGCGCTGGCCGCCCGAGAGCATGTGCGGGTAGCGGCCCGCGAAGGCGGCAAGCCCGACGGAGGCGAGCCAGCCTCGCGCCCGCTTCAGCGCCTCGGCGCGCGGCGCGCCGGCAATCTCGAGCCCGATCGCGACATTGTCGATCGCGGTCTTCCAGGGGAATAACGCATCGGCCTGAAAGAGATAGCCGGCGTCCTGATTGAGACCCATGAGCGGGCGGTCGAAGATCCGGACCGATCCCGCGACCGGCTTCAAGAGCCCGGCGGCGACGTTCAGCAATGTCGATTTTCCACATCCGGTGGGGCCGACGATAGCGACGAACTCGCCCTGGGCAACCGCGAGGCTAGCCTGTTCAACCGCGGTATAAACACGCGCATCCGCCACGCGAAATGCCACCGTCGCGTCCTCGAGCGCGACCGCCATCGGCGCTGCCATGTCCACCCAGGTTCCCTCCCAATTCCGGTGCCTGCTTAGCGTCTTAAGGGGACAAGTTCAACGAAGCGCTGCGACGTGCTACTGCAACACGTCACTCTCCAGAGGAGGGTCAGATCGCGCTGCCAAGGGACCGATAAGAAGCCGATAAGGGGCCGATAAGGGCCGACAAGGGGGATCGACACCGCAAATGCCAACCGCGCCCATGATCGCCTATGACCATGTCGGCAAGAGCTTCGACGGCGGCCAGGGCGGGAAACGCGTTGTCGCCGTCGACGACGTATCGCTCGCGGTCGCCGACGGCGAGTTTCTCGCCATCGTCGGCGGCTCCGGCTCCGGCAAGACCACGCTGCTGCGGCTCGCCAACCGGCTGATCGACGCCGACGCCGGCCGCATCACGATCGAGGGCGAGGACGTGCGCGCGGCCGATCCGGTCGGGTTGCGCCGCCGCATCGGCTACGTCTTCCAGAGCGGCGCGCTGTTTCCCCATATCAGCGTCGCCGGCAATATCGGGATCACCCCGAAACTGCTCGGCACGCCACCAAAGGAAATTTCCGCGCGGGTCGACGAACTGCTCGATCTGGTGCGGCTCGACCGTGCCCAGCATCGCGACCGCCTGCCGCAGGAATTGTCCGGCGGCCAGCGCCAGCGGGTCGGCGTGGCGCGAGCGCTGGCGGCCAAGCCGCGCATCGTGCTGATGGACGAGCCGTTCGGCGCGCTCGACCCCCTCACCCGCGACGCGCTCGGCGACGACTACCGCGCCCTGCACCATAAGCTCGGGCTGACCACGGTCATGATCACCCATGACATGACCGAGGCCATCCTGCTCGCCGACCGCATCGCGGTGATGCGCGCCGGCCGGCTGCTGGCGCAGGGCACACCGGCGGAGCTGTCGGAGAGTACGGACGCCTACGTCATGGAACTGCTGCGCACGCCGCGGCGGCAGGCCGAACGGCTCGGCGCGCTGCTGCCGCGGGACGGCGCGGCATGAGCATTTTCACCGATCCGCGCTGGGGCGAGGCGTGGACACACCTGCCCGATTATCTCGGCAATCATGTCAGGGTCAGCGTCACCGCGCTGGCGCTGGGGCTTGCGGTCAGCTTTCCGCTGGCAATCGCCGCGCGCAACCATCCGCTGTCGCGCGGGGTGCTGCTCGGGCTCGCCAGCATCGTGCAGACCGTGCCGGGGCTGGCGCTGCTGGCGCTGTTCTATCCGCTGCTGCTGGCGCTGGCGTCGTTGACGCTCGGCTGGTTCGGCTTCGGCTTTTCCGCCTTCGGCTTCCTCCCGGCGGTATTGGCGCTCGCGCTCTATTCGATGCTGCCGGTGCTGCGCAACACCATCACGGGCCTCAACGGCGTCGATCCCGCGCTTCTGGAGGCAGCTCAGGGCGTTGGCATGACGCCGCGGCAGTCCCTGGTGTCGGTCGAACTGCCGCTGGCGCTGCCGGTGATCATGGCGGGCATCCGCACTGCGGCGGTCTGGGTGATCGGCACCGCGACATTGTCGACGCCGATCGGCCAGACCAGCCTCGGCAACTACATCTTCGCAGGGCTGCAGACCCAGAACTGGGTATTCGTGCTGTTCGGCTGTTTCGCATCCGCAGTGCTGGCGCTCGCGGTCGACCAGTTGCTGGCGCTGGTCGAGAACGGCATCCGCAACCGCAGCCGCCTCCGCACGGCGCTCGGCGGCGCCGGCATCGCCGCCCTGGTCGCGGCCACCTTGGTGCCGGCCGTGGCGCGCGCGCCGTCGAATTACATCGTCGGGGCCAAGACCTTCACCGAGCAATACATCCTGTCGGCGCTGATCGCGGAGCGGCTGCGCAGCGAGGGGCTTTCGGCGACCTCGCGCGAGGGGCTCGGCTCCAACGTGATCTTCGATGCGCTCGCCTCCAACGAGGTCGACGTCTATGTGGATTATTCCGGCACGCTGTGGGCCAATCAATTCCACCACACCGATGTCAGGCCGCGCGCGGAACTGCTCGGCGAACTGAAGGACGTGCTCGCCATGCAGAACATTACGCTGTTCGGCGAGCTCGGCTTCGAGAACGCCTACGCGCTGGTGATGCCGAAGACACGCGCCGACCAGCTTGGCATCCGCTCGATCGCCGATCTCGTCTCGCGCGCGGGCACTATGTCGATCGCAGGCGACTACGAATTCTTTTCGCGGCCGGAATGGGCCGGCCTGCAAAAGGCCTATGGGTTGTCGTTCCGCGCGCAGCGGCAGATGCAGCCGGACTTCATGTATGCGGCAGTCGCCTCCGGCGAGGTCGACGTGATCGCGGGCTATACCAGCGACGGACTGATCAAGAAATACGATCTCGTGGTGCTGGACGATCCCAAACACGCGATCCCGCCCTATGACGCGATCCTGCTGGTCGCGCCGAAACGGACCGGAGATCGCGTGCTCATCGAAGCGCTGCGGCCGCTGGTCGGTGCGATCGACGTGAAGCTGATGCGCGAAGCGAACCTGCGCGCGACGTCGAGTGGTGCCTCGCCGGAAGAAGTGGCGCGCTGGCTGTGGGAGGAGATCGGGCGGCGAAAATAAACATCATTATTCTGTCGGTAGCTTTTCAAGTTGTCCGGTTTTGGTAGCACATCATTTGTCCGCTTCTGTTTGTTTCTGCGGTTGGCTTGTGGGGCTTGTGGGCGACGCGGCATGCGTCGTCCATCAAATCCACAAGCCGTTGAGATCGAGCGTCGAAGCGGGTCACGCGGCGACCTTCAAATCTGTGTCTGCGATGGCCTGGCCGGCGGCGTCGTAGCGCGCCAGCAGCCGGGGTCCATGGAACACGGCGAGCGCGCCGTCCGAATACTGGCGCACCTTGACACGGGCCTTGACGTAGTGCGCTCGGGCCCGGCTTTGCGGCAGTTGCAGGCGGAGCCCCTCGTAGGCGACGGTGTTGTCGCGGGCAACGACCCGCTCCTCCTCGACGCAGAGAATGTCGGCGAGGCCGGCCGGGTCGCGCACGGTCACGAACGCGCTCTCCGCGAGCGCCGGCGGCCTGGCGAAGCGGGCATTGTGCGCCGGCAGATAGACCTCGCGAATGAAGCGATTGGCGCCATCCACGTCGCCGATGCCGGCCAGCTTCAGCTCCTTCGGCAAGCGGTCCTGCAGCGTGCCGAACATGCGCTCGCTGCGCCCACGCGCCTCCGGCGAATAGGCCGGAATGTGCTCGATTCCGAGCCGCTCGAGCGCCCGACCGACCTGGGTGAGCCGGTCCTTGTCCACTGCCTCGCCCGCCTTCGGCGTGAAGAAATAGTGGCTGCCGCGGTCGGTATACAGGCTCGACGGCAGGCCGTGGGCGCCGAACACTTCCAGCAGCCCCCGCAACGTCGAGGCGGTGCCTTCCTCCTCGACCAGGAAGGCCGAGTAGATCGCGCCCGTGGCATCGTCGAGCGTGACGA
>Ga0137409_10008582_pt1 | contig 10430 bp, 9 predicted proteins | sample CZODoug1_16funga_FD_122059 | JGI IMG/M metagenome (GOLD analysis project Ga0137409, IMG submission 122059) | Vadose zone soil fungal communities from Angelo Coast Range Reserve, California, USA - CZODoug1_16fungal (Hybrid Assembly) | ecosystem: Environmental > Terrestrial > Soil > Vadose zone... | reverse complement strand
TGCGCGCCGACGCGAACGTTGTGGCCGATCTGGATCTGATTGTCGAGCTTGACCCCGTCCTCGATCACGGTATCGTCGAGCGCGCCGCGGTCGATCGTCGTGTTGGCGCCGATTTCGACATCGTCGCCTATCAGGACGCGCCCAGTCTGTGGAATCTTGATCCAGCGCCCCGCCTGGGGCGCCAGACCGAAGCCGTCGGCGCCGATCACGGCTCCCGCATGGATCAGGGCGCGCCTGCCGATCGCGCAGCGCGGATAGATCGTCACCGAAGGACCGAGTTGCCCGTCCTCGCCTATCTGCGCGTCTTCCCCGATGGTGCACCCGGGGCCGACCACCACGCGCTCTCCCAGCCTCGCGCCGCGGCCGACATGGCAAAAAGGTCCCACGGTGGCCGATTCCGCCACCTCGGCACCGGCCTCGACGACCGCCTGAGGATGAATTCCCGGAGCGGGTCGCTCCTGCGGGTTCAGCAGCTGCGCCGCCTGGGCGTAGTACACGTAGGGGTCATCGCACAGGATCCTCGGCAGCTTCGTTGCTCCCTTCTGCCCCTTCGGGAGGATCACCGCAGCTGCGCGTGTCTCGCGCAGTTGCGGCAGATATTTCACGGCGGACACGAAGGATAGGTCTCCCGGGCCGGCGCTTTCCAGCGTGGCTATCCGCCGGATCTCGACGTCCGGAGCCCCGATCAGCTCCCCGCCCAGTTTCGCTACGATTTCACCGAGCCGTCGGATGCGGGAGTTGGATTGCGTCACGGGTGATCTGCGTTTCCGTCGCGGCCGCCGCCCGCGGACTTACTTGCCGCCCGCGCGGGGTTCGCTCAGCGCCTTGATGACTTTGTCGGTGATATCGATGCGACTGCTCGCCCAGACGACCTGGTCGTTCTGAAGCACCAAGTCGAGCTTCTCGATTTCGGCGACCTGCTTCACGGCGCGGTTGGCGCGCTCGATGACGCTCTCGAACGCCTTCTTGCGCTCCTGGGCCAGCTCTTCGTTGAAATCCCTCTGCTTTCGCTGAAACTCCCGGTTGGTGTCGCCGAACTCGCGCTCGCGCTTCTGGCGCTCGGACTCGGGCATGGTCACGGCGTTCTTCTCCAGGTTTTCCTGCATCTTCTTCAATTGCTCGGCCTGCCTGGAGAGATCCTGGGCGCGCTGGGAGAATTCCTGCTCCAGCTTCTTCTGCGCCTGCTGCGCGGGCGGCGCCTCGCGCAGGATCCGCTCCAGGCTGACGAAACCGATGCTGGTCTGGCCGAGCGCCGGACCGGCGTTCACCAGAAGCGCTGCGAAGGCGCAACCCGCGAACGCGAGCCGCTTCGCCTTTGCCGTCAATGCTGACATGGAGGAGATTATACCGGGGCGTCAGAATACGTTGCCAAGGGTGAACTGGAAAGCCTGCAGCGAGTCTCCGGGCCTGTCGTTCAACGGCCTCGCGATGCTGAATTTCAGGGGCCCGACGGGCGAGTTCCAGGCGAAGCTTATCCCCCACGCCGCGCGCATCTGCGCCAGAGCCACTCTCTCGTTCGCCGCGTACACCTGCCCTGCATCGACGAAGACGCCGAGCCGCATCGAGCGATCGAGCGTGTTTCCCGGCACCGGAAACAGGAGCTCGCTGGTCGCGTTGAGCTTGCGGTTTCCCCCGAGGAAGACCCCGTCCGCATCGCGCGGCCCCAACGAGGCGGTGCGGTACCCGCGCACGCTGCCGATGCCACCCGAGTAGTAGTTCTTGAAAAAAGGCAATGGCTTGCTTCCGAATCCGTCCGCGGTATCCGCCTCCCCGGTCAGCACGAGCGTGATAAGACGCGACGCCGGGTAGAAGTACTGATGGGTGTAGGTCGCCTTCCAGTATTCCAGATCCCCGGGCGGCAGGCCCAATTCCAGGTTGGCGCGCTGCAGGTGACCTCGGGTCGGCCAGATTGCGCTGTCCCGGGTATCGCGAACCCAGCCCGAGGTGTCGATCAGCGTCGAGTACCGGCTGCCGAACTGGTTTTCAAAGCCGAGATAGCGCTGCGGGCTGCCGTCGTCGAGGGTCAGCTTGACGTACTCGACCCCCAGACCGAAGAACAACGTATCGAACTCGGTGAAGGGCACGCCGAAGCGCACCGCCGTTCCAACCGTGCTCGTTCTGTAGTTTCCGACCCCCAGCGTAGAGGAATTGACGTCGCGGCGGTACACGTCGAAGCCGCGGCTGACCCCGTCGACCGTGTAATAGGGATCGGTGAAGGAAAACGAGGCGACTTTGTTGACCGTTCCCGACGCGATTTGAAAGCCCAGGGTATTGCCGGTGCCAAAGAAGTTCGCCTGCTGGACCGAGGCCTGCAGAATCAGCCGGTCCACGCTCGAGAAGCCCACTCCCACCAGGAACGCCCCAGTCGGCTTCTCCTTGACCCGTACGTTGATGTCGACTTGGTCGGTCGTGCCCTGAACAGCCGGCGTCTCGACCTCCACTTCGCCGAAGTAACCGGTCTTGTCGATGCGCTGCTTGGAGAGCTGGAGCTTCTGGCTGTCGAAAAAGCTCCCTTCGAGCTGCCGCATCTCGCGCCGAACGACTTCGTCGCGCGTACGCGTATTGCCGGTCACGTTGATCCGCCGGACGTACACGCGGCGCCCGGGATCGATCAGGAAGGTGAACTTGACCGTGCGCTTTTCCTTGTCGATTTCCGGGTTCGCATTCACGTTCGCAAAAGCGTAGCCCTCCCTACCCAGCCGCTCGGTGATCGCCTTGCTCGAGTCAGTGAGCCTCTCCCTGGAGAACGTTTCCCCGGTCCTGATCGTGACCAGAGAGCGCAGCTCGCTCTCGGGAACGAGCAGGTCCCCGCCGAACTTCACCTCGGTCACCTGGTACTTCTCGCCTTCGGTGACGTTTACGGTGATGTAGATGTCGCGACGATCAGGCGTGATGGACACCTGCGTCGAGTCGATGCTGAACTCCATGTAGCCGTTGTTCAGGTAGTACGACCGCAGCGTTTCGAGGTCGCCCTGCAACTTCTGCCTGGAGTATTGGTCGTTTTTCGAAAACGCAGTGAACAGGCCACCCGACGTGCGCAGCTGCATCACGTCCAGCAGATCGTCTTCCGAAAACGCGCGATTACCCACGATATTGATTCGCTTGATCTTCGCCGCTTCGCCTTCGACGATGTTGAAATTGATCGCCACCCGATTACGCTCGAGCGGCGTAACCGTCGTCGTAACCTCAACACCGTATAGCGCCCGCGTCAGATACTGGCGCTTCAGCTCCTGCTCTGCCTGGTCGAGAAGAGCGCGGTCGAAGATACGGCCCTCCTGGAATCCAACGTCCCGCAATCCCTGCTTGACCTTGTCTTTCTCGAATTCCTTCATCCCGGCGAAATCGATGGATGCGATGGCGGGCCGCTCCTCGAGGTTCACGATCAGGACGTTGCCCTGCACCTCGAGCCGCACATCCCGGAAGAAACCCGTGCCGAACAGCGCGCGGATCGCGGCCGAGGCCTTTTCGTCGGTCATCCTGTCTCCGACTTTGATCGGCAGGTAGCTGAATACCGTTCCGGCTTCGATGCGCTGAATCCCTTGGACCCGGATATCCTTCACCACGAAGGGATCGAACGCCCACGCCGACTCGGCGAGCATGAGCACGAGAATCGCCGCCCGCAACGCGTTTTTCACTTAGGAAGGATTACCCCGTCAACAGACGGTTGAAGTCGTTGTAGATCGCGAACGCCATCAGAAACAGAAGCACCGTGAGTCCCACGCGCTGCCCCAGTTCCATCACGCGTTCGGAAACCGGGCTGCCTTTGAAAATCTCGATCACATAATACAATAAGTGTCCGCCGTCCAATAACGGGATCGGCAGCAAATTGAGCACGCCCAGGCTGATGCTGATCAGCGCGAGAAAGGCCACGTAAGCGCCGATCCCGAGCTGCGCGGACTGGCCGGCGTAATCGGCGATCGTCACCGGGCCGCTCAAGTTTTTCCACGACACCTCGCCGATCACCATCTTACCGAGCATCTTCAGGCTGAAAGCCGAGGTCTCCCAGGTTCGCTCGAGCGCCATCCCGAGTGCCGCGACCGGGGCGTAGCGAACGAGCGTAACGAGGTTCTTCATCGATTCGGGATCGACCTTCGGAGCGGCACCGATGCGGCCGATGTTCCGTCCGTTCTCCTGGAACGTTTCGGGACGCAGCCTGAGGTCGATCTTATCCCCGCCGCGCTCGATACCGAACCGGACGAGCTCCCCGGGCCGGCGCCTGACGGCGTTCACGACGTCTGTCCAAACACCCATCTCTTCGCCGTCGATCGAGACGATGCGGTCGCCTATGCGCATTCCCCCTTGATCCGCAATGCCTCCGGCCACCAGCTTGCCGACGACCGGCGCCACATCGGGGCGATCGAGCCTGAGCCCCAGACGGGCGAGCGGATCGCTGTCGAAGCCCTCGAGGTCGAACGCGGACAGATCCAGAGTGCGCCAGGCGAGCCGCTGCCTGGCGTCGATCACTTCGAGCCGCGCCGGCTGCTTCCCGACCGCGAGCTGCAGCAGCCGCCAGCGAACCTGCTGCCAGCTGGCCATCGGTTCGCCGTTTATCTTCAGTATCGTTTCGCCTCTTGCGAGCCCGGCGGCTTCCGCGGCGGTCCCGGGTTCCGGGGCACCGACGATCGGCTTGGCTTCCTGCACGCCGCCGACGAAAAGCATCCAATAGAACGCGATCGCGAGCAGGAAGTTCGCCACCGGCCCGGCCGCGACAATCGCGATGCGCCGCCACACGCTCTGGCGGTTGAACGCTCGGTGCGCTTCCTCCGCCGCGACGGGCCCTTCGTGCTCGTCGAGCATTTTCACGTAACCGCCGAGCGGCAGCACCGCGATCACCCATTCCGTGTGGTCCCGACCGCGCCGAAACCGCCACAAGGCTCTGCCGAACCCGATCGAGAAGCGCAGCACCTTCACGCCGAACAAGCGCGCCACAAAGTAATGGCCTAGCTCATGGAACAGGATGAGCACGCCCAGCGCGACGACGAAAGCGGCGATGGTGACGGCGATGTTCATGCGGCGTTGGAATCGAACCGGGCGACAAGCTGGCTCGCCCTCGTGCGTGCCGCTGCGTCTGCGGCGAGCACTTCCTCGAGCGTGCCCGCGGGACCTGAACCGAGACTATTCAGGGCTTCCTCGATCACCGCAGTGATCTGCAGGAAAGGCAATCTTCCTTCGAGGAACGCGGCGACCGCGACTTCGTTGGCCGCGTTGAGCGTAACCGGCGCGGCACCTCCGCCCTTCAGGGCGGAATAGGCGAGGCCCAAGGCAGGAAACCGCTCGAAGTCGGGTCGTTCGAAGCTCAGCGAACCGATGCGGAACAGATCGAGCGAGGGCACTCCGGAATCGATGCGCTCGGGATAGGCCAGCGCCTGGGCGATCGGCGTGCGCATGTCCGGGTGCCCCAGTTGCGCGATCACCGAGCCGTCCGCATACTCGACCATCGAGTGCACCACGCTCTGCGGATGCACGACCACCTGGATTTGCTCGGGCTTCGCCCCGAAAAGCCAGTGGGCTTCGATGATTTCCAACCCCTTGTTCATCATCGTCGCCGAGTCCACGGAGATCTTGCGCCCCATCACCCAATTCGGATGGGCGCACGCTTCCTCGGGCGTCACGCGGTGCAGCTCCTTGCGCGCGCGCGCGCGGAACGGGCCACCCGAGCCGGTGAGCAGAATCCGGCGGATGCCCTTTGCCGCCAGCTCGCCCGCCGCAAACGCCGGGAGACACTGGAAGATCGCATTGTGCTCGCTGTCGATCGGCAGGAGCGTCGCGCCGCTTGCGCGCACGGTCTCCATGAACACCGGCCCAGCGACAACCAGCGCCTCCTTGTTCGCGAGAAGCAGCTTCTTGCCCGCTTTCGCCGCCGCGAGAGTGGCGCGCAGGCCGGCAGCTCCGACGATCGCCGCCATGACGCAGTCCACATCGCGCAGGGAAGCTATTTCAATCAGACCTTCCTCCCCGGTGAGAACCTTGCAGCTCACCCCGGCCCATGCCAAGCGCTCGCGCAGACGCGGCCCCTGGGAAGCGTCCGCGACGCAGACATAATCGGGACGATGGCATCGGCACAATTCCGCCAACTCGTCGACCTGGCGGTTCGCGGTCAATGCCGTCACGCGAAAGCGAGACGGATGCCGGGCGATCACATCCAGGGTGCTTGCCCCGATCGACCCGGTCGCTCCGAGTATGGCGATGTTCTGCATCTTGCTCATCTCATGAACGCAAGCACTGCGAGCGGCAGCATCGCCACGGGCGCGTCGATACGATCGAGTAGGCCGCCGTGCCCCGGAAGAAGCGTGCCGCTGTCCTTCACTCCCGCCTGGCGTTTTATCAGAGATTCGAACAGATCGCCAATGATTCCCACCGTGGCCAATCCCAGGAGGATGGCGAGAAGCCCTGTCGGCGGCGTGCGCGTCCCACCTGTCCAGCGGATCTCCGGCGCACCCAGGTACGCCCACGCGAGCGCGTAGAGCGCGACTGCAACCAGGGCTCCGCCGGCCCCTTCCCAGGTTTTCCCTGGACTGATGGAAGGAGCGAGCTTGCGCCTGCCGAACCGCCGCCCGATAAAGTAGGCGGCCGAATCTGAAACCCAGACCGTTCCCAGGACGGCGAGCAGCAGGGCCGGGTGTTCGCTGCGCAGATCGACCAGCGCGGCGCACGCGGGCAGCAGCACCAGAATGCCGACGGCGAGCAGCACCGCCTGGCTGGGAACATGGTCGCTGCGCCAGATCCAGGCCGGCGCAAGCAGGAGCCAAAAAACGCCGGCGGCGACGTAGACCCAGACCGGCCCGTACAAGCCGCTCGCCGCAAAATCCTGAAGGTACAGTGGCGACACGAAGAGCAGAACCAGCAAAGCGGTATACATCGAACGCCTGACCGGTGCGAGCGCGGCCAGAGCCGCCCATTCCCACCCCGCGATCCCGAGCAAGGCCGAACAAAAGACGACCCAGCCCAGCTGCGGAAGAAAAAAGAGCGCAGAACCGAACACGACGAGCAGAACGGCCGCGGTCAGCGCGCGCGTCTTGAGCATGGAAGCCCGCGCGATCCTGCCCGCCGGGCAGGGAGCGCTACGCGATCCTCCGGCGGCCGCTGCTTTCCCGCTTGGACTTCTCCAGCTGCTCGCTGGTGCGCCCGAATCGGCGCTCGCGCTGCTGGTACCAGACAATCGCAGCGTCGAGCTGCTCGGCGTCGAAATCCGGCCACAGCGTCGGCGTGAAATACAGCTCGGTGTACGCGAGCTGCCACAGCAGGAAATTGCTGATGCGTTGCTCTCCGCCGGTACGCACGAACAGGTCGGGCTCGGGCGCGTAGTTGAGCGCCAGATGCGGTGCGAGCTGCTCCTCCGTGTACCCCTCGGCGGGAATCGGCTGAGTCCGCACCAGCTTTCCGAGGGCTTGCATCAGATCCCAGCGGCCGCCGTAGTTGGCGGCGATGGTTAAGGTGAGCCCCCTGTTGTGCGCCGTCAATTCCTCCGCGCGGCGCGCAAGCTCGACAACGCGGGGGCCGAACGGGGCGATATCGCCGATCACCTTGAGGCGAACCCTGTTGCGGTGCAGGCGCTCGGCTTCCTGCTCAAGCGCCACCATGAACAGCTGACGCAGGGTCGAGACTTCCTCCGCCGGGCGGCGCCAGTTCTCCGAGCTGAACGCAAACAACGTGAGGTACTCGATGCCGCGCTCGGCGGAGCACTGCGTGACCCGGCGCACGGTCTCCACGCCTTGCTTGTGGCCTGCAACCCGGGGCAAGTATCTTTTCTTCGCCCAGCGTCCGTTGCCGTCCATGATCAGGGCGATATGCCTAGGCATGCCGTGGGGCGACGGAATCTCGCGGGTCGAGCTGCTGAAGGATGTCATGTCCGGGAGCGTCTCCATGGAATCAAACGGCGATCAGTTCTGTTTCTTTCGCCGCGATCATCTTGTCGATATCGGCGATATGCTTGTCGGTGAGCTTCTGGATGTCCTCCTGGGCGCGTCGTTCCTCATCTTCCGAGACGGCCTTGTTCTTCAGCAGCTCCTTGAGCGCGTGATTGGCGTCGCGACGCAGGTTGCGCACCGCGACTTTGGCGTTCTCGGCTTCATGCTTGATCACCTTGACCAGGTCGCGACGGCGCTCTTCGGTGAGCGCGGGCATCGGTACCCGGACCAACTCCCCTTGAGAGGCAGGATTCAGGCCAAGATCGGACTCGCGGATCGCCTTTTCGATCGCGGCGAGCATCTTCTTCTCCCACGGGGACACGCCCAGAGTGCGGGAGTCGAGCATGCTTACGTTGGCTACCTTGGGAATGGGCATCTGGGAGCCATAGTAGTCCACCGTAACGTGGTCGAGCAGTCCGGTATGTGCCCGCCCGGTCCGGACTTTCCCCAAATCGGCCTTCAGCGCCTCGAGAGACTTGTGCATTCTCTGCTCGGCGTTCTTCCTCACGTCGGCCACGGTGTTCATGCGTTCTCCCCTGGTCCCCGCGGATTCAGGTGTTGACGTAGACCAGCGTGCCTTCGGGCTCGCCGGTGACAACCCGCTTCATGGCGCCGGCCTTCAAGATGCTGAAAACGGTAATCGGCAGCTTCTGGTCGCGGCACAAGGCGAACGCGGTCGCGTCCATGACCTTGAGGTTCTTGCCGATCGCTTCGTCGAAGCTAAGTTTGTCGTAGCGCTTCGCGTCCGGACGCAGCTTCGGATCCGCCGTGTAGACCCCGTCGACCTTGGTCGCCTTGAGCACCATCTCCGCGCCGATTTCAGTTCCGCGCAGCGCGGCTGCGGTATCGGTGGTAAAGAACGGATTGCCGGTGCCCGCAGCAAAGATCACGATCTTGCCCTCTTCCAGATAGCGGATCGCCTTGTTGCGGATGTAAGGCTCGACGACCTGCTCGATGTTGAGTGCCGATTGAACGCGGGCGTTCAATCCCGCATTGCGCATCGCGTCCTGCAGCGCGAGGGCGTTCATGATGGTGGCGAGCATGCCCATGTAGTCGGCCGTCGCACGGTCCATTCCCGTTGCGCCTGGCGCCACGCCGCGAAAGATGTTGCCGCCGCCGATCACCACGGCGATCTCGAGGCCAAGCGCGGCCACCTGCGCGATCTCGCCGACGATGCGCTCGATGGTCGCGCGGTTGATGCCGTAGGCGTCATCGCCCATCAGGGCTTCGCCGCTGAGCTTCAGCAGGATCCGCTTGTATTTCGCGGTTGCAGCCATTTCAGGCTGCTTTTTCGGACTTGTTTTCATCCTTCTTGGCCCTGCTCACTTGTTCCATCACCTCAGCGGCGAAATCGCCCGATTTCTTCTCCATGCCTTCTCCGACGACGTAGAGAACGAAACGCGCCACGGAGGCGCCGCGCGCCTTCAACAGGGCGTCCACGGTCTGCTTGCCGCTCGGGTCCTTCACGAAAGGCTGCCCGAGCAAGGTGACTTCCTTCAGGTACTTCTGCACGCTGCCTTCGACCATCTTTTCGACGATATTCGCAGGTTTGCCCGACTCGGCCGCTTTGGTCTCGGCGATCTTGCGCTCGGTCTGCACCAGCTCCGCCGGCACGTCGTCCTTGGACAGACCCTTGGGCTTGGAAGCGGCGACATGCATGGCGAGATCTCGCCCGAGCTGCCCGTCGCCGCCCACGATGTCGATGAGGACGCCGATTTTCGCGCCGCCGTGCACGTATTGCGACAGGCGCCCCTTCGCCTCGATCCTGGCGAAGCGCCGGATCGACATGTTTTCGCCGATGCGTCCGACCAGTGTCTTGCGCGTCTCTTCGACTGTAGATCCGCCAAGCTGCGCCGACGAAAGGGCCGCCACATCCGACGGATTCCTCTTGGCGACGAGGTCCGCGAGCGAAGCGGCGAACTTCAGGAAATCGTCGTTCTTCGCGACGAAATCGGTCTCGCAGTTGACCTCGACGATCGCGCCCATCCGGGCGTCGGCCGCGACGTGGATTGCGATGACGCCCTCGGCCGCGGTACGCGCCGAAGCCTTGGACGCCTTGTTCCCGAGACGCACGCGCAGCAACTCCTCGGCCTTGGCCAAATCCCCGCCCGCCTCGACGAGCGCCTTCTTGCACTCCATCATCGGAGCGTCGGTTCTCTCGCGCAAATCCTTGACCGCATTCGCGGTGATCTCTGCCATTTCCCTACCGCCTCGTTTCTTCCAATAGGTTTAAAAAAAAGGGGCTGCCGAGCCCCCTTTTTTTCTCCGGCGAGGAGCCGTTCACTCTTGTTTCCTGCCGGGCTCGTCGACTTCGACGAATTCGTCCGAGGCCGCGCCGATGATTTCCTGCACCACCTGGTTGCGCCCCTCCATGATCGCATCGGCGATGCCGCGCGCGTACAGGCGGATCGCGCGACTGGAATCGTCGTTGCCCGGAATCACATAAGCGATGCCGTCCGGGGAATGATTGGTGTCGACCACTCCGATAACCGGGATGCCGAGCTTCTTCGCCTCGGCGACCGC
>Ga0137409_10008580_pt1 | contig 10432 bp, 7 predicted proteins | sample CZODoug1_16funga_FD_122059 | JGI IMG/M metagenome (GOLD analysis project Ga0137409, IMG submission 122059) | Vadose zone soil fungal communities from Angelo Coast Range Reserve, California, USA - CZODoug1_16fungal (Hybrid Assembly) | ecosystem: Environmental > Terrestrial > Soil > Vadose zone... | reverse complement strand
GGTGATGGCCGATGCGGAGAAGGCGTCCGGCTATGGCTCACGCACGATTCTCTTCGTGGATGAGATTCATCGCTTCAACAAAGCACAGCAGGATGCGTTTTTGCCTTATGTGGAGCGGGGAACGATCCGGCTGATTGGGGCGACGACGGAGAATCCTTCGTTTGAGATTATCTCGGCGCTTCTTTCACGCTGCCGGGTGTATACGCTGCATGCTCTGACGGAAGAGCAGCTTGTTGGGCTGCTGAAGCGGGCGCTTGGCGACTCGAAGCGCGGGCTTGGGACGATGCAGATCGAGGCGGATGAAGATGCGCTGGAGGTGCTGGCGTCGTATTCCTCGGGTGACGCGCGGAATGCCTTGAATGCGCTCGAAGTTTCGGTGAAGCTGGCGGATGCGGATTGGGCACCAATTGGGGTTCGTTACCAGCCCTCTACCGCATGATGGCTGCCAAGGTGCATTTCAGGGCGAATTCCAGTTTCAGTTATTGGGCTGGTGTTTTGGGAAATGCGAAAGTGTACGCACCTGTTTTAACTGGTATGACGGGCGGTATTCCAGACCAGCACTGTTCGAACTGGGTCGAAGGAAACTGGCCTTGCATGACGCAATCGGCAGACAACTCAGACCTGCACCTGTGCGAGATGACAATCCCATGAGCCGTATTGACGATATATACGAAGCGAAGTGCATGGAATCGAGCGACTTGAACGAGCATCTGCCTTTACTCAAGCGGTACGCTTCGCATTGCAAGCACGTTACTGGTTGGAACGATAGAACCAGCGCGTCAACATGGGCGCTGATTGCTGGCAAGCCAAAGGTTGTAATCGCGTGCAGTGAAAAAGCGCCGACTGACAATCATCTGGCAGAGATTTCAAGCGTAGCTTCGCAGGCCGGTGTATCCTTCACATTCGTTGAAGGGCCGTTCGACATTAAACCGACAAACCTGCTGTTCCTTGCGAACGTTAGGATTTATCCCGAGCTACGTCATTACTTGCACGTCTTCTCGGTCTGGGTTGCTGACTACATCATCGTTCACAATACGAAGCGATTTGCCCATCAAGGCGACCAGCGAGAGGATAGAGGCTTGCAACCGGCGATCACAGATTTCTTGGCCGCACACGATATGTGGGTCATTAAAGAAGTTCACAACAACAACAACGGGTTAACCGTTTTAGAAAGGCGATAATGGTAAAAATGATTAGTCCAATTGGAGATAAACTGCTGGTCAAACCGATTTCGAAAGAACCGGACCCCAGAGTAATGATTCACATACCTGAGTCGTACAGGGGTGAGCCGATGATTTTTGAGGTTGTGCGGCTCGGCACCGAGCGACCCGAGAACAAACTTTGGCCGGTCACAATCGGCGATCACATCGTCATCAACCAGTTCGTCGGCACCAAAGTCAAGGTTGACGATAAAGAGCATCGCATCATCAACACTGACGACGTGTTGGGAGTGTACCGAGACGCATGAGTGATAAATTAATCAGCGTCGTGATGCCGACAAGCTCGCGGCAGCATACTCACGATAGTTTGGTGAGGGCACTGCGTTCGATTAAGGACACCGCTACTGACTTTTCCAAGATTGAACTTTGTCTGCGGATCGATGAGGACGACAAGGAACGCATCGACCGAATCCCAGAACTTGAATCGCAGTTCAACGTAAGATCATTCATTGGTCCACGGTTCGAAGGTTACAATAGCATGTGCGTGTTTCTTGATGACCTTGCGAAGATTGCAACCGGGCGCTGGTCATGGTTGTTCGATGACGACGCCTACGTTGAAGGGGATTGGCAGAAGCCGCTGGAAAGCATTCCATGCAGCGATGATGGGCCTGCGGTGAATGCGGAGTTCTATTGCTTGGGCTTGAGCCGGTATTCCAACTGGCCGAAGTGCAGCCCTCCGGGGTTGATTATGCCGACAAGTGTTATCAAGCGGTTGCAACATCGCTCGCCGGTCGATGACCAATGGTTGAGCTTGGCGCTCCAACTGAATTGGAAGATCGTGCTGCTGAAAGGCGTCAGTTATTTTCACGACGGAAAGGCGAGGTAATTTGAATGAGTTACACCTATTTGCAGGAGCAGGGGGAGGAATCCTCGGCGGAATGCTTCTCGGACATACCTGCGTCTGTGCTGTTGAAATTGAACCTTATCGAAGGGAAATCCTGTTTCAACGGCAACGAGACGGAATCCTGCCAAAGTTCCCAATTTGGGATGACGTGCGAACATTTTATGGAAACACGTGGTGTGGAAAAGTTGATGTTGTCTGCGGAGGTTTCCCCTGTCAGGACATTAGCATTTCTGGAAACGGTTCAGGTATCAAAGGGGAGCGAAGTTCTTTATGGAAAGAAATGGCCAGAGTCATTTGCGAAGTTAGACCTAGAAACGTGTTTGTGGAAAACTCCCCAATGCTTGTTATTCGCGGACTTGGAACAGTCCTTAGAGATCTGGCCGAGATGGGGTATGATGCACAGTGGGGAGTGTTTTCATGCCGAGATGTTGGTGGAGTTCATTTACGAGAACGTATCTTCATTCACGGTTCCAACGATAGGAAAGAACGAATTCAGAGGGAGCAGCCACAAAAGGTTTTTAGATTCTCCGGCTTTCCATGGGGCGAAAATGTCGGAAGGGTTGAGGACTTGCGAGGACGATCCGATTTACCTGAACCCCTGCTTCGCAGAATTAACAATGGATTGGCCTTTGGGGTGGACAGACTTGCAGCCATTGGAGATGGCCAAGTTCCAAGTGTGGTTAAACTCGCATGGGAGACATTAAGCCGATGGGTCTAAGTATTTGTTACATGACTGCGCGGCGGCAACCCATGGTTGAGTGGTTCCGCCAGAGTCTTATTTCACAGATTCTACCGACCGATGACATTCAGGTAATCATTGTGGACTTTTTTCACGATGAACGGCGTTGGCCGGTTCTTGAGGGTTGGTCCCATGTACGGCCGAAACCGAATGTCTGGAATGGGGCACACAAGCTGACGCAGAACGATTACTTCGCACCGAGTTCGGCTCGTAACACAGGTCTATGTTACGCCAAGCACGATTGGATCGCTTACGTGGATGACGTATCCGTTCTCGCTCCTACTTGGCTCACTGCCGTGCGTCAGGCGATGGCTGAAGGTTACATAGTCTGCGGTGCATTCAGGAAGGTTGCCCACCTTGAAGTTGCCGGTTCCGGAAAAGTGCTTCAGTTCATGGACCATCGCGCCGGTCACGACCATCGCTGGCCTGCTGGTAAGGACGATCAGGCGGTTGATTGCGCTGCGAACTGGCTCTTTGGCTGTAGCTGCGCGATGCCGGTCGCTGCGCTTGAGAAGATTAACGGCTGGCCAGAGACAGTGTGTGATGCCAGCGGCGTTGGAGCAGAGGATAGCTTCACTGGACTTGCTCTTGTGAAAACGGGGCATAAACTCAAGTACGACCGTCGCATGTTCACGTATGAGAGCGAAGAACTTCATTTTCAAGAACCGCTTATGATGAGAGTCGAGCGCGGGGAAGTTGGTACTGAAAACTCAATGAGTTGGGCAGCGGTGAGAATGCTTTCAAACGTTGGTTACTTTGATAACGAGTTTCATGGTTTTCCTGACATTGCAGCACTCCGCAGACATATCCTTAAAGGTGGGGAGTTTCCAATACCGAAGACACCTGAGCACTTGTGGTATAACGGGACAGCATTAAGTGAACTTTAACATGGACAACGCCAAAGACATTTTTCTTCGCGACAAGGAGTTGAGTAATAAGTGGTCCGGCTGGACGCATGGTCCTGACGCTGCAAGGGTGTTTGCGTTCGCTGATGCGGAGTTGCTCAATTGGCCGCGGTTGACTGCTGAACAGATGCGGGGGGCAATCATTTACAAGAGCATCCTGCAAAGCTTAGCTGACGTGGATGATTCTCAAGCGCCAATTCCTGCCAGCGGCTTGCGGCATGACATTGACCCGAAGTCACGTTCAAAGAAGATTACGGTTAGTAAACAGAAAGATTGATTTATGCTACGACGAATACTCAACCTTGCGCCCGATTCTGCTGGCGGCACTGGTACTCCACCCGCTGCAACCCAAACACCGACTAAGGCGGCTTCCCCACCGCCAGCGGCGGGAACACCTCCTGCCAGTGCGCCAGCACTTCCTACTTCTGACAATCCGCCTGATGACAAGGCAGACATATTCAGTGACTTGGACGCGACCTTCGCGCCGCCGCCGAAGCCTGCCGCCAAACCAGCAGAACCGCCTAAGCCTGCGGCTGCTGAACCTCCAAAGAAAGCTGACGCGCCGCCAACACCGCCTGCGACTGCTACACCTGAACCGAAAGGCATCAAAGAGATGCGTGATTTCGGCAAGCGCATGGAGACTGAGCGAAACACGCTGAAATCGAAAGTTGATGAACTTGAAGCGAAGCGGACTGAATTTGAGGCTCGCGGCAAGGACACCGAGAACCTGACCAAACGCATCACTGAACTTGAGTCGCATATCGCAGAGCGCGATAAACGCATCTACGCGCTGAACGTCTCTGAGATGCCTGAGTTCAAGAATAACTTCGTCAAGCCGTTCGATGACCAAGCAACTTTCGCCGCTGAAACGATTGGCACATTGGAAGTAGCAACTGCCACAGACCCGGAAACCGGCGAAGTGACGGCTGTTCGAAAGGCTGATTTCAACAGCGACTTTATACCGATTTACGAGATGGCGCGTAAGAGCCTAACTGAAGCGCGGAAGATGGCTAAAGCGACGTTCGGCGAAGACGCTCCGACAATCCTCAATCACGTTCAAGAATTGCATCGGCTGGACAGGGCACGCGCCTTGAAGCTTCGCGAGCTACAGGAGTCAGCCGAAACTGAACGGTCCAAGGAACAGGCAAAGCAACAAGGCGAGAAGGATTTCATCGCAAAAGCTTGGCGCGATGTGAATACGGACATTGCCGAGAAAAACCCTGAGTATTTCCAGCCTGATCCAAAGGACAAAGAACGCGCTGAAATCTGGAACAAAGCAATGTCGATAGTCGATTCACGGCACAACAAGAACGGCCTGACACTTCAACAGCAGGTCATTCTCGACGCTCAAACAAGGCACCGAGCGGCTGGCTATGCCGTAGCACGTTACGACCTAACGAAAGCGCGTGAACGCATCGCTGAATTGGAGGCCGATCTTGCTCAGTACAAGAACGGCGGTCCCGGTGCGACAAAGAGTCCCGGTGGTGAAACATCAACCAAACAGCCGGAAAAGAGCTTTGTGGAAGAACTAAATGCCCTCGAAGCTTGACACTGGTAGGTGTTCACCTGACTGTTCACTTGTCTATGATTGTAGCAAATCATCAAGTGTTAGACTTAGGATTTAGATTCCAAGGTCGAAAAGGCAGAAATGCCTTTCCCTGCGCTTGTGGGTTTGCTACCGATACTTGGCATCGTCCCGGCAGTGGCCTAAAAACCCTGCCGGTTTTTGCTTTCATGGACCGTTTGCGCTCCGGTTGGTAATGCTCCAACCCCGCATTGGCGGATAATCAAACGAGTGCTAAAACACGGTCAGGTGAGATAATCAACCCGACTGACTTAAAAACGCTGTATAGCCTCTTGTTGGCATTCAGTACGGCGGTGCAGAGCGGAGCGCGTCAATGCTCTAAGGTTTCTGATGGGAAAGGTGTACCGAAAGCTCTGAAAACTATACCTCGGCTCCATACCCTGTGCTGCCTCTTTATAGTACTACTCTTAGAGATAGGAGTAGTCTGCCCTCCCACCACCCCAATGCTGGCCCTTTAAGGGAAGGACTCAGAGATTCTCCTTAATGATAAAGTCAACGAAATCGGAGTAGGTCTGAAAGCGTTCTTCTTCAGCTTTTGAATACAGATCGAGTTCCTTATCTGTGAGTCCCTGAAGGAACACATTCTCGTACTTCTTGGCACCTGTGAAGGGGTGTTTCGACCAAAGCCGCATGGCCTTCATAATGTCATCCGTTGAACGATTCTGTGATTTGAGAGAGAGGAATGTTGACCGAGCGCCTGAATCATCGCCGTCACGGATTTGCTGACGTAGTTTGGTGTACGAGTCAGCGTCAGTCATCACCTGTGCCCAGCCGGTTTCTTTCTGATAGCCTTTCTGCTGCATGAAGTCTCTGGCTAAAGCGGTGATGCGTTGATAGGACGTTTCTGTGGGATGCAGTTTAGCGCCGGTTGATTGTACCAATTGAGAGAGTGTAGCGCCTTTGCGCGTCGGTGGTACTAGAGACGGGACTACCGCATGACCAACATCTTGAGCGACTTTGGAGATAGTGATCGGGACTGGGAGCAATTGTTTACCGGCGGCTTTGAGTTGGCCGAGAGAGGTCGTGAAGCGCTGTTGACGACCGGGGATGCCAAGCGGAGCGCCGATTAGGATTGCTCTGGTTAAAGGCGATTCCTTGTTACCGGCGATCTGGTCTAACGCATCCATGAACTTCGGTTTGGAGTGCGAGATACGCCAAACGTCATCGGTCATTTCGGCGAACATGGAGAATGGAGAGAACCAGAAACCATCACCGATAGGGACGTAAGCATCCATGCCGTGACCTTTTTCATCATTGGTCCACGTGGGTTTGCCGCGTGAGATGAGATTGATGGCTTGAGCGAGTCCGAACATGAAGGCTAGGCCAGTTGCCATTCCTGTGCCGGTAGTTCCCCAAGCGGCTTTACCTTCGCGATAGCCCGTTTCAAAACCGAGCTTACGTGAGACACCGGCAATAGTTCCAGCGGTCAAGCGCGTTGCGCCAACAGCTTCTTTTTTGATGAGTCCTTCGACCCACTGCGGAGCGAGCCAGAATAGGCGGGCGAGGTCTTGAGTGGATTTTGAGCGGAACAAACCTTGCCTTCCGATGTTACCATAGAAATTGTTGGTGTCCCGTGCAATGTCTCGCATGAGGATATTCGGATCGGCACCGGGATTCGCTTTCTGTTGGCGTTCAAATTCATTTACGAACGTTTCAGCCATAAGACCGCGAGTGTATTTATCGAACAAGAAACGGTTGTAGCGTCCTGTCGTTGGATCGGTGATGCGAGCGAAAGCGCGTCGGATTGGTCCTGCTGTTGGCGTCAGTTGCGTAAACACGTCTTTGTAGAGCGCATCTTGAATCCTGCCGATGTTGAAACCAACACCGCCAGTCTGAGCGCTAACCAGCAATTCACGACGGGTAATTTGCTTATTACCAAACGGAATGAGTGTGCGGCTCCAATCCGCTTGGCCTTGGCTGAGAAAGCCTTTTTTGACGGCGGCATTCAAGTCGCGATCTTGGAAGTCGAGTGCAGACCAGCCGCCCTTGAAACCGGCTCGCGACCGCATCAAAGCAGCGGCGTAATAACTGATTCGGCCAAGGTGAAACAGATCACCCAGTAAGAGCGAGTGCTTCAATCCTTGTGTGAGATGCAATGCCTGCCGTAACACTGGCGTGTCTTCAATGAAAGAGCGGCCTGTGAGGTTGCGCCATGCACCAGCAAATTGTGGATGAACCGCAAGACCGCCGACAACTTCATAACCAGCGTAACCTTGTGGTGGAACAAGTTGAGCGCCGGGCCCGCCTCGACTTTCAGCAGCAACCGCCAAAGGATTGCCGTCTGGTGCAGTCATTCCTTTCAAGAAATCCTCCGTCTGTTTCTTCTGAATCAACTGCATCCCTTTCCGAACAGCGTTGCCGGTCAGTGAGGCTGCATCAACGGTAGCTGGCACGTACACTTCACCGGGGACCGCTATCGCTTCGTAGTAATTCTGGAAGGTCTTTGGCTCTCGGAACTTGGTGCCGATGGTACGCGGTTCCTGCATGTACAAGAGCCGACCATCAGTACCGGCAACATCATAGCGACCGGGGATGAAATTCTCTTTGTAATTGACTGTCTCGCCAGCTTGTACGAGAGCGATGTAAAGGCGGTTGTTTTCCCCACGCACGCGATGTGCGGTGTCGATTAACGTCTGGTCATCGAGGTGTGATTCGGCGTAGTTAAGCTCGTCTTTGAGTTGGTTTGCTGCACGCAACTTGATCCGTCCACGTCGCCGTTCGAATAGAGAACGTGACTGCATCATGCTCTTGGCGTCAGCAATGCCAGCGTCAACCATCGAATTAAACCGGCTGATTTCAGATTGAGCGTGTCCAACGTCAATGACGCCAGTGCCTCGCAACGCACCCGAGTAAACCAATGCCTTCGCAGCGGCTAACGTGTTCTTATCGCCATGCTGCCATTGAGTAAAAACACGCTTTGCCAAGCCCGGTTTCTTTTCAATGGATTTGAGGCGGATACCCTGTTCAACCTGACGCGACTGGTTATTGGGCAGATTGGTCATGTCATCGACCATCCGCGCCATGGTGTCTTTAATCTCGCGCTCTTGAGCGAGGTTACGAATAAACTCACCAGTCGCTCTTACATCATCTTCGAGAGACTTGGGAACGTACCGCCTTAACGCACCCGGCGCTTGAGTAAGTCCCGGTTTTCTTGCAATCGCAACATTCGGGCGATCCCCGGCACCGCCTTGCGAAAGCGTTCGGCGTCGAAAGGCTTCGAATGGGCTTTCGCCTGTGGCTGGTTTACCGGCTGCGATATGGTTTTCATAAATGTTCTGCGATAATTTATTAATTACTCCAACGTCGGACAAATCCGGGTTACGCCGCTGAATTTCAGCAGCAAGCTTCCGATACCCTGAGATAACCTGATAATTTGGCTTCTCTCTTAGACCTTCAAGTGATGCTTTAATATCCTCTGGACTGTCAAACTTGCCAACTTCTGAGGTGATGTGATCGAGTATTCCACCGGCTTCAGCATCCGTAATTGGACCGAACGATTCCCAAGAGCCTTCCTTTGGAGTCTCACCTTCCGCCAGAGGTGGCTCTATTGCGCTCTGGCTGGCTCTACGTGCGTCTGTACCGAGTTTAGACTCAAAGTCACCTAACGAGTCAAATGACTGCCTGAAACCGCGTACAGGCTCATCTAACAGCATTGAGGCAACAGGCCGGTAACGTGTCAGGATTTGAGACAGTGGTTTGTGGGCGCGTGCTGTGGAAAGAGACGGGTCAAGCAGCATCGCTCCTGAGCGTCCATGCGGATACGTTGATACGAGAAATACTTTGCCAGTCTGTTTGTCCAAGAGGGCTGTGACACGTTTCGTTAACGATACCGGATCGCGATTACTGCGGCGGCTGTCAGCGGTGATGCGCTGTGAGAGGACACCGGGATCGCGCACATCCTGCGTTGTAATATCGAAGAACGGCGGCTGTGTTGATTGACCTTTGAACCGAATGTCTCTTGGTGAAACACTGGTCCGAGTTGGCTTGTCTTGTTCTAGTGAGTCGCGAGCTTCACTGAGTAACTTATCCGCAATGATACGGATAGCGCCTGTCCGGTACCGTTGGCGTGATGCTGCGCCAAGCGCTTCTGCACGCATTTGCGTTCGCGCTTCCGGCGTGCCGCCTTGGACTTCCAATTGAGTTCTCGGTCGCGCTGGTGCATCTGGGATACGGCCTTTGACCTTGACGCCAATAGAGCGTTGTAACGCTTCAAGAGTTTTACCGCTGGCATTGAACAAGCGTTTGTAGAGGTTGTCTGAGAAACTTTCATAAAGCTGGCCGGGTTGAACATCGCCGTACTTTCGCTTGAGGTCTTTCACGTACTCGTCAAACGACGGCGGTTTGATATTGGCATCAGGATTCTTGTTGTACGCCTCGGTGATGCGATCTGTTTCGGTCGTCAGATGTTCGTAACCAGACGCGGCAATTCGTTGAGGTGTGACAGGTTCAACGCCAAGCTCTGTTGCAGTAGCACGTTCTTCGCGTGTGGCACCGGGGAGCAATGGCAATGCGCCAGTCTGTTCATCAGGCTTGCGTCGGCGTAAAGCGGCAGGCGCTTCTTGTTTTGACTTCCAAGCGTCCAAAATCTCTTGGCGAGTAGCGCCTTCTTTGGTGTAGAACGTCAGTCCTGTCTTTTGGTCAGTAAACTCCCATTGCTTCGGCTGCGCGGCTTTGAGTGCTGCAAATTTCGCTTGGTCTTCAGGTGAATAACGCGACAAGTCATCTGGTATTTGTAATGCGCCAATCTGCGGAGTTGCGTCGAGTTCAAGCCCTTGTTCATCGGCAGTCTGTTTGGCGATTAACGCAGACCGAGCAAAGTCGAGGTTCTTCTGTGCTCGTTCGATTATGTCGATGCCTCGACCAGCGGCTTCAGTGCCAATTGCTTCACGCGCCTTACGTAGAACGGTACTCAACGCATCAACTGTCTTCAGCGTCCAACGCTCTTTTAGTGCAGCTTCAGCAACTTCGGTTGGTGTCTGACCATAGAGCTTCTGCAAACGTCGGCGAACAGCTTCATGTCCAAGTGCTGTGTCATTGAGATTGATACCAAGCGCTTGATTGGCTCGCTCAAGACTCCGATGACCAGTGTACATGTAACTCTCCGCAGCTTTTTCGAGCGGCGTAAGTGTGCCCAAGTAA
>Ga0137409_10008575_pt1 | contig 10435 bp, 9 predicted proteins | sample CZODoug1_16funga_FD_122059 | JGI IMG/M metagenome (GOLD analysis project Ga0137409, IMG submission 122059) | Vadose zone soil fungal communities from Angelo Coast Range Reserve, California, USA - CZODoug1_16fungal (Hybrid Assembly) | ecosystem: Environmental > Terrestrial > Soil > Vadose zone... | reverse complement strand
CGGGACATTGCCTATGAAGGCAACGTCATGCCCCAGAAATCGACGGATTTCTATCCCAAGGTTTTGTCGGGGTTGACGATGTATGCGCTGGAGTAAAGGGCGGTGCAGGTATTCCCCTCCTCGGAGAGGAGGGGTGGCTGCGCCATAAATAAAAAGGTCCCGTTCCGAAATGGCGCAGACGGGGTGGTCTGTTCGGCGAAACATTTCTTGTGAGCGACCACCCCCGTCTGCGCCGCTTCGGAGGCTTCGCGTCATTTTCTTAATGGCGCAGCCACCCCTCCTGTATCAGCTATGCGGGTCCCATAAGTTTTTTACTGGACACAGGGGGTGCGTTTTTGTAGATTGCCCGAAGTGCGAGTCTGCGGGCAAGAGTTTAGCAAGGAGACGATCGGTCGAATTCAAAGCACCATCGACAGCGAGCCGGAGTTGTCGCGGTCGGGATTGTCGCGGCGAGTGTGTGAATTGCTGGACTGGCGCACGCCGAAAGGAAAGCTGAAACAGATGAGTTGCCGAGTGGCACTACTGGGGCTGGAACGGGAAGGTGAGATCAAGCTGCCGGCAGCGAAGGAGTTTGCAGGGCGGAACAAGCGCAGGTATGAGGCACCGACAAGAGGTCCAGAAAAGCCGTGGAGCGGGAAGTTGGAGAAGCTTCAGCCGATCGAGTTGATACAGGTTGGCAGTGCGGACAGTCGGGCATCGCGGGAATGGAATGAGATGATGAGTCGGCATCATTACCTGGGAGCCGGGCCGTTATGTGGAGCACAGATACGGTATTTGGTCTACAGCGCCAGCTATGGATACGTGGGCGGGTTGGCATTTTCTTCGGCGGCATGGCGACTGGAAGCGCGTGATAACTGGATCGGATGGAGTGATGAAGCGCGACAGCAGAATCTGAGCCGGGTGGTGAGCAACAGCCGATTCTTGATTGTGCCGTATGTGAAGGCGCCCCATCTGGCATCGCATGTACTGGGTATGGTCCTGAGACGGCTGAGAGCCGACTGGATGGAGCGCTACGGCGAGGACCCGGTGTTGGTGGAAACATTCATTGAAAAACAGCGGTACCGGGGGACATGCTATCGGGCAGCCAACTGGATCGAGGCGGGAGAAACCAAAGGACGGGGGCGTCAGGACAAGGATAATCAGCGTGCGGTGGCAGTCAAGAAGATGCTGTTGTACGCACTGGATGAAGACGCTCGTCAATTGCTATGCGAAGCGGTGGCGACAGTAGCGACAGGGATAGAAGAGCCACGGTCCAAGCCAGCAAACGCGGATTGGGCGGAGGAGGAATTTGGTGGAGCGCGACTAGGAGATCAACGGCTGAATCAACGGCTAGTGACGATTGCGCGAGACTTTGGTGCAAATCCGCAAGCGCAGATTCCGGGGGCGTGTCAAAGTCGTGCCAAGACCAAGGCGGCATACCGGTTCTTTGAACATCCGAAGACAGCGATGAAACTTCTATTGGAACCGCACTACAAATCGACGATCCAGAGGATGTCACAGGAAAAGGTGGTGCTGTCGGTGCAAGACACCACCAGCCTGAATTACAGCGCACACCCGGAGACGAATGGAATGGGACCGATCGGCTCCAGTAAAGATGGAGCGGTTGGGTTGATCATGCACGACACGATGGCCTTTACGGTGGAGGGAACGCCATTGGGATTGATCGATGTGCAATGCTGGGCACGGGACAGCGGCACGTTTGGCAAACACCATGAGCGCAAACAGAAGCCCATCGAGCAAAAGGAGAGCATCAAGTGGCTGAAGAGTCTTGAAGCTGCTGGTGATGCTCAGCGGCAGTGTCCCAACACGATGATCGTGAGTGTGGGTGACCGCGAAGCGGATATCTACGAGCTGTTTCAATTGGCGTTGGAAAATCTTGCAGGGCCCAAGCTGCTGGTTCGAGCCGAGCAGGACCGTTTGCTGGCCGATGGGCAAGGACATCTATGGTCTGCGGTAAGGCAGCAACCCTTGGCGGGCATTCATGAGATCCGAGTTCCCCGCGCCCATAACCGACTGGCGCGGGATGCACGCCTGGAAGTGCGTTTTGCACCGGTCCGCCTGAATCCTCCTCAAGCCAAGCCGCATCTAAAACCGCTCACCCTGTGGGCCGTGCTGGCTGAGGAAATGGACGTCCCTCAAGGCATCGAGGCCATCTGCTGGATGCTGCTGACCACCTGTACGGTGTCCAATTGCTCGCAAGCCATCGAAAAACTGACTTGGTATACGCGCCGATGGGGAATCGAGATTTACCATCGCACGCTGAAAAGCGGTTGCAAGATCGAAGAACGTCAATTGGGCAGCGCCTGCCGTATCGAAGCCTGCCTCGCTATCGATATGGTTGTCGCCTGGCGCGTCTTCCACTTGGTCAAACTGGGCCGTGAAACGCCCAACGTCCCCTGCACTGTGTTTTTCGAAGAGGCCGAATGGAAGGCACTTTATACCCATATCAAGAAAGAACCCGTTCCCCCAGCTGATCCTCCGGCATTGAGTGAGACCGTTGCATGGGTAGCTACTCTCGGCGGCTATCTCGGACGCAAAGGCGATGGTCGACCCGGCACCAAATCGATATGGCTTGGCTTGCAGCACCTGGACGACCTCAAAGAGATGTGGCAATTCATGGCGATGACCTATGCGCCACATCTGTTATCACCCCCTGTGTCCAGAGTGCCAACTTGAGGGGAACGCATAGCTAACTCAGGAGGGGAATCGGCGCGCCCTGCAATTCATTCACACCTTCCTATGAGCGCCGGTTTTTCCTGGAATCAACGAAATACCGGCGGTCATAGACCGCCGCTACAGTAGACGGCAAGCCGAACGGCTGAATACAGCCGCCGATTTTTCCCGGGTTCCCGGAAAATATCGGCCGTAATAAGCGAAAGACGCAAAACTTGTTCCCGTCTGCGTTTACCCCGATTTCCCCCAACGCGGAGCCCCTAAACACTGTGTCTGATGGGTGGTAACGCGATTCCACGTACCCGGACTCATTCATAAGCCTCGGCTGCGGAGCCTTGCCCAGTCAGGGTTTCAGCCGATCTCAGCTTTGGTGAAAGACGTGCGAAGGGGAGTGTCTATGCTTACCACCTGGAGGAAATTGTGAATTCACGTAAGGTCGACGTTCTTGTTATCGAAAATCAGGTATCTGACATTGAGATGATCCTGGAGGCATTGCACTGCCACTCTGCGGGAATCAAGACAGCCGTGGTCACCAACGGTTTCTCGGCTTTGGATTACCTCGAGAAGCACAAGCCCGGCGTCATTCTACTCAACCCGATGCTTTCGGATATGGAGGGCATTGAGTTTTTACGCACGTTGCGCGCACAGCCGCCCACGGCGGATATTCCGGTAATCGTATTGACTCGGCATTCCGATGACAGGAGCCGCAGCGATGTTCGTGAGCTGGGCGTGAATGGATACGTCCACAAGACGAACGACGTTCAGGTTCTTGCAGATCACTTCACCGCCTTCCAATACCTGATGTCACACGAAGCGGTAGGAAAGGCTGCCTGAGATAAACCCGTGCACCTTCCGGAACTAATCAGGCGTGGACTAATTTTGAAACGGCAGCTATCAACACGGCCGGATCAAACGGCTTTGAGATGTATTCCTGAAACCCTGACGCCAATGCAGTTTCACGATCCGCCGGGCTTGTGTAGGCTGTCAGGGCAATAGCCGGTGTCACTCTGCCGAGCGTCCGGTCTTCTTCGCGAATTTGACTAATCAGGGCGTAGCCGTTGAAGTCTGGCATCCCTATGTCTGCCACGACGATATGCGGTTCGATTTCGTTGTAGGCCTCGAGAGCCTCGTCGACGGAGGGAACCGCTACCACGGCCGCTCCACGCTGCTCCAGGACGAATTTGACGATCTCACGTGCATCTCTTTCGTCCTCAACCACCAATATGCGAATATCTTTCAAAGACTCATTGTTCGGTTCCACGATTTGTCCTCCTCCAGCCTACTTCATCCGATAAGGAATACCGAATAACGTGGAACGAGAGCAAGTTTCAAACCAATGGTCCGCGGCGCGTGTATACTCGCAGCGATCGGAGAACGTTATGTGCGATACAGGCCACGATCATCATCGCGAGGGATTCGGGTTCCTTGTAGATGCGCCGGAGATTCAGGCTCTCATTGCGGAGACGCGGCGGATCACCGAAACGATTCCGGCGGCTGCCGGCCGCGTGGCCGCGCTGCGCCCGGCGTTCGCCGCGCTCCTGGCGGCCGACGGATGGCTGCCGGAAGCCTGCACGCGTCCCGATGAGGCCAGCAGGATGGGCGGCGGCGTTGGACAATACGCCCTGTACCGTGCGGAAGACGGATCGCTCTGCCTGTTCTCGCTTGTCGTCCCTGCCGGCGTCTCGACGCCGGTTCACGATCACCTGGCATGGGGCGTCGTGGGTATCTATCGAGGCGTCCAGGATGAAACCGTATATGCTCGTCTCGACGATGGGAGCAATCCCCTGCTGGCGCAGCTCGAAATCGCAAGGCGCCGGACACTGCGTCCCGGTGAGTTCTACACGCTGCTTCCGCCGGTCGAAGACATACACTTTGTGAGGACGGTGTCCGACACGGCATCGATCTCGATTCATCTGCTCGCAAATGACACCGCGTGTATCTGGCGGCATCGATTCGACCCCGCATCCGGCGCGGTCGCGCCGTTCCGCTCCGGCTATGTGAACGCTCCATGCCCGCCGGACCCCGTTCCGTGATGTTGATATTTGCTGGAATTCCGCCCGCGGGTTCAGCATGATACGTGCAAGCAGGAGGGATCTGGCATGAAACGGCGTGAGTTCGTTGCAAGTTCGCTCTCGATCGCTGCATCATCGGCGCTGCCGCGGCAGGAAGGTACCCGTCAGTTTCCGAATGTACCCGGGCTGACGAAGTATGTTTCCGAATTCATCGTCAATACGAAATATCAGGACATTCCGGAAGAAGTGCTGGCGTTGGGAAGGAAATCCATTCTCGACGGCTTCGGCCTGGCTCTTGCGGGTTCCGTCTCGCCCATGGGACCGCTGATTCGCCAGTACGTTGAAAAGTTCGCCGCGCCCGGTTCCAAAGCCAGCGTCATCGGAACGGGAATGAAAGTTCCCACGCGCTTTGCGGCTCTGGCCAACGGCACTTTCATCCATGCCGATGATTACGACGACACGCAACTTTCGGTCGCGCCCGATCGCGTCTACGGCTTGCTCACGCACCCGACGGTGCCTGTCCTTCCGCCGATCTTCGCGCTGGCCGAAATGAATCACCATACAGGCCAAGAGCTCACGCTCGCGTACCACGTCGGAGTCGAAGTCGAATGCAAGATTGCCGAAGCAATCTCACCGCGTCATTACGGAGACGGTTTTCACTCCACGGGCACGCTTGGGTCATTCGGCAGCGCAGCGGCATGCGCCAAACTGCTGAAGCTCGATGCCGGGCGCACTGCCATTGCTCTGGCAATCGCGGGCGCACAGGCAGCCGGACTTCGGAGCAACTTCGGATCCATGACGAAGCCGTTTACTGCCGGGCATGCCGCCGAAAATGGGGTTGTCGCGGCCGATCTTGCTTCAATCGGTTGGACCGCCTCGCCGGAAATCCTCGAGGCGAAGGAAGGCTGGTTCAGTGCGGCCGGCGGCGGATTTGATCCGCAGGCCATCATGAACCGTCTTGGTAAACCCTGGACATTCGCGAACCCGGGAGTTTCCATCAAGCCTTTTCCTTCCGGTTCACTCACGCATCCCGCAATGGGTGAAATGCTGCGTCTCGCTCGCGAACAAAACCTACCGGCTGCGAACGTGGAGAAAGTAGACATGGGCGGGAACAGCGCCATGATGGCTGCGCTGATTCATCATCGACCCGAAAATTCACTACAGGCCAAGTTCAGCATGGAATTCTGCATGGCCATTCTTCTGCTGGACCGCAAGGCCGGACTGACAGAGTTCACGGACACGGTGGTTCGCCGTCCTGACGTCCAGCAACTGTTGAGACGCGTGAATTTTTACGTGGATCCGGAAGCCGAGAAGGCCGGCCTCAACAAGATGACAAGCATCATCAAGATCCACATGAAGGATGGCAGGACGATATCCGGCCGTGCGGACTTTGCAAAAGGACATCCGGCGAACCCGATGAGCTACGAAGAGGAAGCCGACAAGTTCCGGGGCTGCGCCGAGTTCGCGAAGTGGCCGTCTGCAAAAACGGAACCGGTCATTCAGATCGTCCGAACGCTCGACAAAGCTCCCGACGTCAGCAGGATTTCGGCCGCCCTGACCAGTTAACCAAAACAAAATTAGCCGCGGATTACGCGGATGAGCGCGCTAGCCTCTGTACTGTACTCCCTGCCGTGTGAAGATAACTGCGCGCTCATCCGCGTAATTCGCGTAATCCGCGGCTAATTTTGTATCGGTGTGCCCCGCAGGGGAGTATTATCTCTTTTCCCAAACATTCGTATAACGAGGAGGAACTATGGCTAGAACGCTGTGGGGTACATCTTTTCTGCTGATTCTTGTGGCACTGACGCAAGCCGCACCGGTAGCACCGCCGCCGCAGGCGGGTCAACAATTCCCACCGGGGTATATGGATCCGCGGCCCATTCTGGAGGCGGCTCGAAGAGCTATCGGCAACGACGCCCTTCGTTGCGTCACGATTTCAGGATCGGGCTATAACGGTGCCGTGGGCCAGCAGAAAGAGGCTGCGAAGCAGGTCGACTGGCCGCGCCCCGACTCCCTGGCGAACTACACGCGGACGATGAACTGGGACAACTGGACGATGAAGGAAGAGTTCGATCGAAAACCAGGGCTCACGCCGGCACTATGGAAGTACGGAATCGGCTGGATCGACGGTACGCCGATCCAGAAGAACCCGCACCAGATTTTCATGCTCAACGGCAAATACGGATGGCACATGGATGGCGCGAACGGCGCGCCGACCGCCGTGCCGCCGGACATCGCCGAAGTCTGGCCGGTGGAACTGGTCCTCAATCCGCATGGGTTCCTCAAGGCCGCTCAATTGCCGGGCGCAAACCCCAAAGCGGTATGGCGCTGGGAACTGGGCGAAATGGGACGCGACGGCCCGGAGGTTCAGCCGGAGATCACGCGGATCCTTGCAATCAATTGGGGCAAATATCGCATCGATGCCACCGTCAATAAGGAGAACATGCTTCAAAGGCTTCACACATGGGTGCCGGACCCTGTCCTTGGTGACATGAACTACGAGCACGAATTTACGAATGCGAGTTACATCGACGTCGGCAACGGCATCAAGTTCCCGACCGGCTGGCATTCGCATCAAGGCTGGGATGACAACACCAACTCCCAGAGCATCACCGCCGGCCACAACGCATTCGGCGGCACGATGAAGGATGTCAAGCCGAACGTCTGCCCGGACGCCGTCGCGGTTCCGGACTCTGTGCGCAATGCGACTTTCCCGGTTCGCGTCGAAACGACCAAGCTGGCCGATGGCGTGTTTCTGCTGGGAGGCGCCACACACAACAGCGTGGCCATCGAGTTCAACAATTACATCACGGTCTTCGAGGCGCCGCTCAATGAAGACCGGAGCCTGGCAGTCATCGAAGAAGTGCGGAAGCTGATTCCCAACAAGCCCATCCGGTTCGTCATCAATACGAATCAGCACTTTGATCACGCCGGCGGTCTGCGCACCTACGCCCACATCGGCGCGACGATCATCACCCAATTCAGGAATTTCGACTTCTACAACCACGACTTCATCAACTACGCCCCCCGGACGTTGAAGCCCGACATGGTGTCTCTGTGGCCGCCGACGGAGTTCGCCGAAGGTTATAACTACGAGACGGTCCGGGAAAACTATGTGCTGAGCGATGGCACACGCAACCTGAACATCTACTACGTCAACCCGCTCCAGAAAGTGGAAGGCATGTTGATGGCGTATCTGCCAAAAGAGAGACTCCTGCTGGAGGCCGATCTGGTCGATACGAACGAGGCGCTTCCGGCCACGCTCAGCCGGGACCAACAGAGTTTCGCCAACGCCGTTCGGCTCTTGAAGCTGGACCCGGCCCGGATCGTACCTGTTCACGGGAAGCCGATCCCCTGGTCCGATTTTTCGAAAATCGCTGGCAACAAGTCGAACTGAAAGCCGGAGGTCTCACATGACTCGTATTTCAATATTCCTTACGGCCGTGGCCTTCGCCACACTGACGATGCTGGCACAGGCGCCAACCAGTACCGGCGTCGTCGCGCTCACCGGCGCGCGCATTATCGACGGCACGGGACGCGCGCCGCTCCAGCAGGGAACGATTATCGTGAACAAAGGCGTCATCGAAGCGGTCGGGCCGGCCGCCGCCGTCAAGATCCCGGCGGGCGCCACTCGGGTCGATCTGTCCGGCAAGACGGTTATCCCGGGGCTCATCAATGCTCACGCCCACCTGAATGTCGACCAGGGGGCGGGGCTGCCCGTTCGTGACGACTTGATCCGGCGGCTTAAAACATACGCGATGTACGGCATCACAAGCGCCGTAAGCCTCGGGTCGAGACCGGCTGACGAACTGGAAGGCCTCAAGCTGCGTGACGAACAAACGCATGTCACGCTCGATCGCGCTCGGCTTTACACCGGGGGCCTGAACGCGATCGGCAAGACGCCCGACGAAGCCCGGAAAAGCGTGGACCGCCTCGCGGACCTGAAAGTCGACGTCATCAAGTACCACATCAATGGCAATCCGAACGACATGACGCCCGATATCTATGGCGCCCTGGTGGACGAGGCGAAAAAGAAAGGTCTCCGGACATTCGTGCACGTCTTCTATTTAAAGGATGCGAAGAGTGCAGTTGAAAAAGGCACCGACGTCCTGGCGCACAGCATTCGCGACCAGGATGTCGATCCCGCGTTCGTTGCTGAGCTCAAGCGCAGGAACATCGGCTATATCCCGACGCTGACGCGGGATCTGTCCGTGTTTGTATACGAAACGAAGCCGGCGTTCCTCGACGAGCCGTTCTTCCGGAAAGGCATCGCCCTTTATGGCAGGGAGGTGGACCAGCTCAGCAGCCCGGCCAGCCAGCAAAAGGTTCGTAACGACAAAGAGGCTCAGGCGATCAAGCCGGCGCTGCAGCAGGCGAACCGCAATCTGAAAATTCTCTCGGATGCGGGCGTTCCGATTGCAATGGGCACCGATAGCGGAGCGGAGGGCAATCCCGGCCGCTGGCAGGGCTACTTCGAGCACGTCGAGATGGAAATGATGGCCAAAGCCGGCATGACGCCGATGCAGGTAATCGTGGCGGCGACCGGTGGTGCTGCCCGCGTCACGAAGGTCGATCAAAAGATCGGCACGATCGAGCCCGGCAAATGGGCCGACCTGCTCGTACTGAACGCGAATCCGCTGGACGACATTCGCAATACGCGACAGATTCATTCCGTGTGGGTCGGCGGGCAGCGGATAACGGGCGGTAACTGACCGCGCGGGACTCCAGGTGAAGCCGATCGACATCGGGTAATCTATAGGCATGCGCATCGCGACCTGGAACGTCAACTCGCTGAAGGCCCGTCTCGAGAAAGTCGTATGGTGGCTCGACCGGGCCAGGCCCGATGTGCTCCTGATGCAGGAGACCAAGCTGGCCGATGCAGAGGCGCCGACGGCGGTGTTTCGTGAGGCCGGCTATGAGCTGGCGCACCATGGCGAAGGCCGGTGGAACGGCGTCGCCATCGCGAGCCGCTGCGGCATCGACGGCTTAGTCACCAATTTTGGCGAGCCGCTGCGTCCCGCGCAGACTTCTGAAACCGGCGACGACGAACCGCTTGCCGAGGCGCGGATGATTTCCGCCGAGTGCTGTGGCGTGCGCGTCGTTTGCGTGTACGCGCCGAACGGCCGCGTCGTAGGTTCTTCGTTCTACGAGGCCAAGCTGGTATGGTTCGACCGGCTGGCGCGATGGCTCGGCGAGGCGGTCGACGCCAGGGCGCCGGTCGTGCTCGGCGGCGACCTCAATGTGGCGCCCGAAGACGTGGATGTGTGGGACGCCCGCGCCTGCCATGGTGGAACGCACGTCTCCCAGCCTGAGCGGGACGCGTTCGCACGCCTTTGCCGCGGAGGACTCGTTGACGCCTACCGGCTGCGCCATTCCGAGCCGGGGCGGTACACGTGGTGGGATTACCGCGCCGGCAACTTTCACAAAAACTTTGGCATGCGTATCGACCACCTGCTGGTGTCCGCCCCGCTGAAGCCGCGCGTCGTCTGGGCCGAGATCGACCGTGAGGCGCGCAAGGGAAAGCCGATACCCTCCGACCATGCGCCGCTGGTGATCGACGTCGACGAGCCTGGCCGCCCCTTCGATGCCGGCTGGGCCTCGGCCGACGAGCGCATCGCGGGACGCCGCGCACGCCTGTAGCGGCGGTCTATGAAGGTGTGAATGAATTGCTGGAAAGGGCGTTCCCCTCCTCGGAGAGGAGGGGCTTTGCACATAAAGTCGCAGGAGTGGCACATTCCCCTCCTCGTGAG
>Ga0137409_10008573_pt1 | contig 10436 bp, 6 predicted proteins | sample CZODoug1_16funga_FD_122059 | JGI IMG/M metagenome (GOLD analysis project Ga0137409, IMG submission 122059) | Vadose zone soil fungal communities from Angelo Coast Range Reserve, California, USA - CZODoug1_16fungal (Hybrid Assembly) | ecosystem: Environmental > Terrestrial > Soil > Vadose zone... | reverse complement strand
CCAGACGCGACGCGACGCTTCTCCGGCGGATCTTCGGATCACGGATGGATCGATCGCGTCGAGCGCGGCTTCGACCTCGCTGGCCGACCGGTAACGCGAGTTCGGATCCTTCGCGAGGCAACGGGCGATTACCAGCTGAAGGCCGGCCGGTACGCGCGCGGTCAGGGGGTTCGGCCTCTCGTTCACGATCGCGCCGGCGAGCTCGGCCACGGAAGTGCCTTCGAATGGGAGCTTGCCCGCGGCCATCTCGTAGAGCACCACTCCCAGCGACCAGATGTCGCTCCGGGCATCGGCGCTTCCTCCGAGGAGGACTTCCGGCGGCAGGTAATTGGGGGTCCCCAGGATCGTGCCCGAGGCCGTGAGGCCGGGATCGCCTCTGTCGCCGCCCTGCGAGTCTTTGAGACGCTTGGCGAGCCCGAAGTCGAGCACCTTCACCCTGCCTTCAGGGGTGATCATGACGTTCGCGGTCTTCAGATCTCGGTGGACGACACCGTGCTCGTGCGCGTAAGCCAGGGCGCTCCCAATCTGCGCTCCGTACTCGCAAACCGTCGAGAGGGGAAGCCCGCCGCGCGGGATCACTTCTTGGAGCGACTTGCCCTCGACGAGCTCCATCGCGAAGAACATGTGCCCGCGGTCCTCACCGACGTCGTAGATCACGGCGATGTTGGGATGGCTGAGCGAGGAGGCGGTGCGCGCCTCGTCCATGAGCCGGGCGCGCGCGTTCGGATCGGACATCGTGCCGGGCGGCAAAATCTTAAGTGCCAGGTCTCGGTCGAGCCGCGCGTCGCGGGCGCGATAGACCCTGCCCATGCCGCCGGCGCCGAGCATGCTGACGATGCGGTAGTGCGAGATGGTTTGTTCGAGAAGGTCGTCCATTGGAGGGCCCAGCCACTGCGGCGGCCGGAAACCACTCTAATGCTTGAACGGAGCAACGTCCACCAGGGGTTATAGTGCGTCCGTGAGCCCGGCTTCCAACGAGACTCGCAATGCCGTCCTCGCCGCCACGGTGACGGCGGCGGCGAGCATCGCATTCCAGGTCGGAGCCAAAGCGACGCGGGACGCCCTTTTCCTTGCCACCTTCGGGGCGAGGGCCCTCCCCGCGATGGTCATGGCGACCGCCCTGCTCTCGATCGCGTTCGCCTTCCTGTCCGCGCGGGCGCTCACGGCTTGGGGACCCGGGCGCGTCATACCGGGCGCCTTCGCGGCGAGCGCGGCGTTGCTCCTCGTGGAGTGGACCGTCTCTCTGTGGTTGCCCCAGGTGGTTGCCGTGCTCGTATACCTCCACTACGGGTGCCTGGGAGGGCTCCTGATTTCCGGGTTCTGGTCCCTGGTCAACGAGCGCTTCGATCCTCGAACGGCGAAGCTCGAGCTGGGACCTATCTCCGCCTGGGGCACGATGGGGGGCGCACTCGGCGGCCTGATCGCGGCGCGTCTGGGAAAGACCCTGCCCGCCACGGCCATGCTTCCCATCCTCGCCGCTTTTCATCTCGTCGCGGCGGCGGCCGTAGCGCGCGTGCGCCTGGGCGAGGGCGAGGTGCGACGCCCGTCCCTCCAGCGTGACGCCGGCGACTCCGCGAAGAGCATGCGCTCCGGACTCAAGGCTCTGGCGCGATCGCCCTACCTCCGCGGGCTGGTGACGCTCGTCCTGCTCGTGACCGTCAGCGAAGGATTCCTGGATCTCGTGCTCAAGAGCCGCGCGGCATCGGCGCTCGGACGGGAAGAGCTCCTCCCATTCTTCGCGCTCTTCTATGCGGTGACCTCGATCTTCACGCTCGCGGTCCAGGTGGTCGCGAGCCGGCTCACGCTCGAGAAGCTGGGACCCGCCCGGACCGCCGCGTTCCTGCCCGCCGGAGTCGCCGTGGCCTCGGCGGGCGCGCTGGCCGCTCCCGGGCTCTCGACGGCCGTGCTCGCGCGAGGCGGCGAATCCGTTCTTTCGAATTCCCTGTTTCGCGGCGGTTACGAGGTGCTGTTCACACCGGTTTCGGCCCGCGAGAAGCGCGCGGTAAAGCCGCTCGCCGACGTCGGAGCCGCGAGGGTCGGCGATCTGATCGCGGCGGGAATCGCGCAGGCGGTGCTGGCGGTCTCCATGCTCCACGCCCCCGCCATCCTCACGGCGCTGGCACTGGTGGTCTCGATCGCGGCCATCGTGGCCGCGATCCGCCTCAACGGAGGCTATGTCCGCTCTCTGGAGCGCGGGCTGCGCTCGCGCGCGATCGAGCTCGACCTCTCCGAGGTCCGCGACGCGACCACGCGCTCGATCATGCTGAAGACGCTCGGTCCTCTGGAGATGAGTCGGATCCTGCCGCCGGGCGAAGGAGGAGAATCCCCGGCAAGAAGACCGCCCGAGCCGCCCCAGGCGAATCGAATCTCCGACTTGCGGTCGCGGGATCCGGACCAGGTACGGCGCTCGCTGCGAGAGGAGCGCCTGACGGCCGCGCTCGTGCCCGAGGCAATGTCGCTCCTCGCCTGGGACGATGTGGCGCGCGAGGCGATCGAAGCGCTGAGAAGGGCCGGCCCGGAAGCCATCGAGCCCCTCATCTCGGGACTCCTCGACCCGCGGGAGGAATTCGTCATACGGCGCAGGGTTCCCCTCGTCCTCGCGGAACACAGGGACCCGCGCTCGGTCGCAGGGCTCGCGCGCGGGCTGGGAGACCGCCGGTTCGAGGTGCGTTACCGCTGCGGGCGGGGCTTGAGCCACCTCACCGAGCTCGATCCGTCGCTCACGGTCGCGCCCGCGGTCGTCTACCAGGCGGTCCTGCGCGAGGTGGAGACGGGCGCGGGGGTCTGGGAAGGGCGCCGCCTCCTGGATCAGCTCGACGACGAGCCCTGGTCTCCGGTCGTGGACGACGTGATCCGCGAGCGCGCGGACAAGAGCCTCGAGCACGTTTTCACGCTGCTCGCGCTCGTTCTGCCACGGCAGCCGCTCCGGATCGCGTTCCGCGCTCTCTACGTGAAGGATGAGTTTCTTCGCGGCACCGCGCTCGAGTTCCTGGAAAGCGCCCTGCCTCCTGAAATCCGGAAGCCGCTCTGGCCCCACCTGGAAGATCGGAGACCGCGCCGCCCTCCGGCGGTACGTCCCACCGAGGAGACGCTGGCGCAGCTCCTTCGTTCGAGCGATTCGATCGTGCTCCAGCTGGACGAGCTGAAGCGGAAAGGCCCGGGACCCGGAGGGTGACCCTCCGGGTCGCCCGACTACCGGATCACCGAGAGCTTGCTGAGCGAGGAGCCGCCGTTCTGTTCCACCCGCACGAAGTAGGTGCCGGATGGGACCGGACGGCCGCCGTCATCCTGTCCGTCCCATCGGACCTCGTGCGCTCCGGCTGGGGCGGCCTCCTCGAATAGCGATCGGACGAGCCGCCCGGTAACCGAGAAAATGCGGATGGAGACAACCCCGCCTGTTTCGACCGTGTAGGAAATCGACGTCTGCGGGTTGAACGGGTTCGGACCTGCGAGTGATGCGACCGTGGCGGTGCCTTGCTTCACCATGTCGATGGTTCCCCGGATGTGAAATCCGTCCGACACCGCGCGCGCCGTGATGATGAGTGTAATGGATCGACCGTTCGGGACGTGCGCGAGCAGAGCGCGAATGTCGGGCGTCCTGAACGCGAAATCTAAATCTCGGAATCCATCCCCGTCCAGGTCCCCGATTCTCGTGTTCTGGCCGGCGATCTTGATATCGGACACGGTCCCGGCGTTGGGAAACGTCGTGCTCATGCGGATCGTGCTCGGATCGATGTCGGTCACGGGACGCAGGAGCATCCAGAGTCCGAATCTCTGCACACCACTCCCGCCCGTTCGAATCACCCTCGCGAGCGTGTTCTGTACGACGGAGGCCTCGATGTAGTCGAGAATCTCCGCGGTGGTTGTCGCCGTATTCTGTAAACGGGTCACGTCGGAGTCCGTAACGGTCAGGGTCACCGTGAAAACGGACGCGTGGCTGTACGTATGGAGGGGCAACGGGCCGGTGCCGGTCGTACCATCGCCGAAGTCCCATTCGTAGGTCAGCGTCTGCCCCGGGTCCGGATCGCTCGAGCCTGTGCCGTTCAGTTGAATGGGTATCTCCGTGAACCCCACGTAGAGGCCGCCCGGATTCGCCACCGGCGGGCTGTTCTGCGCGCGTACACGCAGGATGAAGGCCCCCGCGGTCGGAGCAAGACCATCCGAGACGGTGATCGTGACCGCGTAGGCGGCCGCGTCGACTGGTTTGGGGGTCCAGGTCAATAGGCCGATCGTGTGATCGAACGAGGCGCCCACCGGCAGGGGGGGCGTGCTCGCCAGGGACCAGTCGAGCGCATCGCCTTCCGGGTCGGCGGCGCCCGCCGTCAGACTGAACGGAACAAACGCATCGGCAAAGTAGGTGGCGAGGAGGGGTGGCGTGAACTCCGGGGGGTTGTTTGCCGTCCCATGAGCGAGGATCACATAGGACCCGTTGGCGGCATCGCTGGTGACGGTGAAATTGTCCGAGATGGGGCCGCTGCCGATCGAGGTCCAGGTCACCATCAGTAGGCCCGTCCCCCCAGGAGCAAGGGTGCCCCCCACGGTGGCCGTGAAACCGCGGCCGGGGTTGGTCTCGGAGGCCCCTGAAATATGAAGGTCCGCGTCCCCCGTGTTCGTGACCGTGAAATCAAAGCTTCCGCCGGAGTCGCCTACATTCACCCGGCCGAAATCGTGCGACGGCGGGGACACGCTGATGATCGGACCGCTGACCGCAACGGCGCGCGTCGCGGCGTTGGCAGCCACTTGCCCGGCAAGATCCCCCCAACGGTCGGCGGCTCTTGCGGAGCCGGGCCCAAATGCAACGGTGAGAAGGCCGACGAGAGCAACGATGAGTGTAGACCTGGTGGGCATTGGAGAGTCCTCCCGTGATGCGAGCCTGCGACTGGGGAAATGTCCAGGGAGACGGGCAGAATCCTACACCCGGGGAAAACAGAGGTCTAGGGCAACTCGCTTGTGCCGGCCTGTAAAAATCGTGAGGGGCGATTCCGGAGCGGCGGCCACGCCGCGGGTTAAACCGCTGGGGCCCGAGCGGGGGCGAGCGTCACGGTGCTCTTGGCGGCGAGGTAGGCATTCGGGTCGTGGCGCAGCGCCCCGTGCGGAAGGAAATCCCAGTGCGCGCCCAGGTCCCGCTTGACCCGGTTCACGTAGAATTCCGGCACCGAATCGCTCTTTCCTTCGAAGTAGCTCCCGAACGAAACGTCCTCGTCGAGCAGGCGACGGACGGTCTTGTGATACTTGATCCGGCCAAATCCCTCCGTCGAGACCGCGCGCACGACGTTCATCCAGCGCGGAATGGCTTCGTCGATCGCCCTGTAGCGGTTCCAGATGGCCCGCCAGGAGAAGGAGTACCTCGTCAGGTCCACGACGTGGTCGTAGAACTCCCGCCACTCGTAGTTCTTGGGCTTCACGTTCATCGCGTGGTTGTTGTTCAGGAAGTGGAACGGGAACCCCAGAACGCGTCCGTCCCTCTGCAGCTCCAGATTCAGCGGAGCAGCCTGCCCGAACGCGGTGAGCAGCGAATAACCGGGGAAGGCACCTGGGGTCATGTCCACGAACCGCTTCGTCAGCTCGAAGGGCTCCGCCCCCTCGTCGGCGTCCAGCCCCAGGACGAAGTTGGTCTGAACGTACGGGATGTAGCGGAGCACCGTGTTGATGTGCTTGGAAACCTGCATCACCTTCTCCGAGCCCTTCATGCTGCTTCCGGTTCCCGCCTTGTTCCCCAGGGAGTACCAGGACTCGATACCGGGAAGGATCGCCTTGAAGCCGTTCTTCTTGAGGCGGACCAGGTGCGGCTCCGAGAGGAGCGAAAGGCTGCTCTCCGCCAGGAAGTCGATGCTCCCCGGCGGCACCGCGTCCTCGATCACGTTCATGTAATCGTTGAACCGGACGCCGAAATTCGGGTCGTGCCACGCCACGCGCGGCCGCTTCATCTTCGTTCGGAGAAACCGGAGATCCTCTCGGATCTGATCGAACCCCAGCGGCTGGTAGTCCACCGTCGAGTCGATGCAGAAACTACACGTATAGGGGCACCCCAGACTGCCGATCATCGGGACGATCTTGATCGTCGGTGCCTTGGCGATGATGGGCTCGATGAATTTCCAGCGCTCGCGGACGCCGGGCAGCGTCTCGGGTTGGCGTTTGGCGGCCAAGTGAATTCCCATCGGCCGCTGCGGCGAGCAATCTTGCAGTACGGCCCTGAGAGTCTCCTTGTCCGTGAACCCGAGCACGTAATCGAAGTATTTCCGGGCGTCGTCGGGATAGCAGCGCGCGTGGGGCCCCCCGAGAACCGTGACGACACCCTTCTGTCGGAACTGATTGCTGATGGCGTAGGAAAGCTGTGCGGCCTGGGTGAACGCGCTGATCAGGAGGAGGTCGATGTCTTTTGGAAGGAGATCGGCGATATTCTCGAACCCCGTGTAGCAAACGAGGTGAACCTCATGCCCCTCCTCCTCGCACCAGACGCCGATGGCCTGAGGCATGATGCTGGCGAGATTGGCGTGCATGAGGCGGGCGTATAGGGACGTCGTGGGCGCCCTGGCAACAAGGTCAACGATTCCGATCCGAAGTTTTTTCATGGAGTTAACGGTCTCACTGGATGACGTGCCGGTGATAGAACAATCGCGTAGGTGAAAGTACCCGATTCAGTCGAGCTCCAGCGAATAAAATCGCGCGGAGTCGCTCTGGCGGACATATCCGAGGTTTTCGTAGAGCGACCCGCGCGCGGCCGGAGCCACGAACAGGTCGTTCAGCACCCAGATCCGGCACGCGCCTACCGAGGAAAACGAGGGGTAGAGCTGCACGAAGCCCAGCGCCTCCGTCGTGCCTTCTCCGCCCGCCTCGGCGAGGAAGATCGCGCTCTCCGCTGCCTCGAGGCGCTCGCGGATGAATGCCGCGGCGCGCTCCGCGTCCGCGGGCTCGTCGTAGAACTGGCGATAGGAATCGAACAAGGGCGCGATGAGCCCGACGTCCCGCTCTCCGGCTTCGGCCCTTCGGATGGCGATCGTTCTCACGACCGCCAAGGTAACGCTCTTGCGCCCGCCAGCCAAGGGTGCAACGATATTCCCCTGCTCCATCGTTCAGTCCCGACCGCTCCAAAGGAGAAGACCGTGCGTACACGAATCGTCTACCTGAATCTGGCGATCGCATCCCTCGCGATCGCCGCAAGCGTCGCCTTCTCGGAGGATCAAGCCCCCAAACCGGTCGCGCAGATCGGTAATCCGGATTCGACGCGATGGACCGCGACGACCTACGAGGCGGCCGCCTCCGATGCGAACAAGAAGGTTCTGGCGAGCGGAAAGCCGGTGACCGTGACCGGCGAAGTCGTGGACGTCTCGTGCTACCTCCAGCTGGGTAAGCGTGGAGAGGCCCACATTCCCTGCGGCAGCAAGTGCATCGAGCACGGGCAGCCGATCGGGCTCCTCGACAAGGACGAGAAGCTCTACATCCTGTTCGCCGAGGAGCACCACCCCCGGCGGGACGGTATGGTGGATCTCAAAAAGGCGTTCGCGCCGCTCCTCGCGAAGACCGTCACCGTCAGCGGGATGGAGACCGACATGAAGGACTACCACGCGCTCTTCGTCCGGGCGTCCGATCTGGATGGGGTGAAGGCCGAGAAGAGCGGCACGATGAAATAGATTCAAGGGGGCAGGAGAAGTACCACGAGGCGATCGCGAGTAGCCCTCACGCCCTGAGCCACGGCTCAGTGATAGAATCGGGGCTCACGGAAGCCCCCCTGTCACTGTGCCCGGAAGGACGAGAAAGCGATGACCCAAACCTCGCAGCCAGCCCCGCCCATTCTCGATCCAAATCAAGAGAGGATGTTCCCCACGTTGGCCCCGGCGCAGATCGCCCGGATCGGTCCCCATGGAAAGGCGCGCCGGGTCGAGACGGGAGAAGTGCTCGTCGAGCCGGGCGATACGAACAGACGCGTGTTCGTGGTCGTTACGGGGTCCCTCAAGATCCTCCGCGTTTCCCCCATGAGGGAGGATCTCGTGACCGTCCTCGGGCCGGGCCAGTTCAGCGGCGAGGCCAACATTCTATCGGGTCGCCGCGGATCCGTCCGCATTCGAGCCGTCGAATCCGGGGAGGTCATCGAGATCGACCGGGAGCATCTCCTGGGCCTCGTTCAGACGGACAGCGCGGTCGGGGACGTTCTGCTGCGGGCCTTCATCCTACGTCGCGTGGCGCTGATCGAGCGTGGGATGGGGGACGTCGTGCTCGTGGGATCCAATCATTCCGCCGACACCCTCCGGATCAAGGAATTCCTCACGCGAAACGGACACCCGTACGCGTATGTCGACCTCGATGTCGCCACCGACATGCAGGACTTGCTGGACCGCTGGCAGGTCACGGTCGCGGACGTTCCCGTGCTGATCTGCCAGGAACATCGCGTGCATCGGAACCCGACGAATCAAGAGATCGCGAAGTGCCTCGGATTCAACGAGGCGATCAATCGAACGGACATCCGCGACGTCGTCGTCATCGGTGCGGGACCGGCGGGGCTCGCGGCGGCTCTCTGCGCCGCGTCCGAGGGACTGAAGGTCCTGGTGCTGGAGTCGAACGCGCCCGGGGGACAGGCGGGCTCCAGCTCGAAGATCGAGAATTATCTCGGCTTCCCCACGGGCATCTCAGGCCAGGAGCTTGCAAGCCGCGCGTACACGCAGGCGCAGAAATTCGGCGCCCAAATCATGATCGCGAAGGCGGTCGCCAGCCTCGAGTGCGTCCGAAAGCCCTTCACGGTCGAAGTCGAGGACGGAAGCCGCATCCCCGCGAAGGTGGTCATCATCGCCACAGGGGCGGAATACCGGAAGCTCAACCTCGAGAACGCGAAGCAATTCGAAGGCGCGGGGCTCTACCACGCCGCGACGTACATGGAGGCACAGCTGTGCCGGGATGAAGAGGTGATCGTGGTGGGCGGGGGCAACTCAGCGGGGCAGGCCGCGGTATACCTCGCGGAGACAGCCAAGCGCGTGCTCGTGCTGGTGCGATCCAATGGGCTGGCCGAGAGCATGTCACGTTATCTGATTCGGCGGATCGAGGAGCATCCTGCCATCGATCTCAAGACGCGGTCCGAGATCGTGGCCCTGGAGGGCGGCGATCATCTCGAAGGCGTTCGCTGGCGGGACAACGCATCCGGGGAGATCGAAACCCAGCCCGTTCGCCATGTCTTCGTCATGACGGGCGCCGTCCCCAACACGCCCTGGCTCAAGACGTGTCTCACGCTCGACCCCAAGGGGTTCATCAAGACGGGCCCGGATCTGTCGCGCGAGGAGCTGGCGGAGGCGAAGTGGCCTCTCCCCAGGGCGCCCCATCTCCTCGAGACGAGCCTGCCGGGAGTGTTCGCCATCGGCGACGTGCGGGGTGGGAACTTCAAGCGCGTCGCGCCGGCCGTCGGAGAGGGATCGATCGCGATCGCGTTCATACACCAGATCCTGCAAGAGTGAATCGCCCTGCCCGCGCTGCGGCGGCGCGCCTCTAGACCCCGCTGGCCGCCATCACCGGGTCGCCGATCACGGCGCGCACCGTGTGGGTTCCACCGTCCTCCCTCAGGGGAATCGAAGCCGCATCGACGGGAACGCCATCCAGCTCCACGGTGGCGAGGCCTCGGCAGCGCTGCCTCGGATTCTCGACCGTGATCTCGTAGCGCGTCCGGCCGAATCGGAGCACGACCGAGAATCCGGGCCAGGCGAACGGGACGCACGGATCCAGGGAGAACGCCGCCCCACGGCGTTTGAGCCCGAGGACCATTTCCAGCCCGGCCCGATACATCCAAGCCGCCGACCCCGTGTACCACGTCCAGCCGCCACGGCCCACGTGCGCTGGATGGGCGTACACGTCCGCCGCGACGACGTAGGGCTCCACCATGTACCGCGCTACGTCGGCCGGCGTGCGCGAATGGTTGATGGGGTTGAGAAGGTGGAAGAGCTCGACGGCCTCGTCGCCGCTCCCCATGCGTGCCGCCGCCATCAAGACCCAGATGGCCGCGTGCGTGTACTGACCTCCGTTCTCCCGCACGCCCGGCGGGTACCCCTTGATGTAGCCCGGATCCAGCGCGGACGAGTCGAAGGGTGGGGTCAATAGCAGGACGACCCGAGCGTCGCGGCGGATGAGATGGGTCCGCACCGAGTCCATGGCGCGCTCCACGCGCTGGGGCGGGGCCGATCCGGACAGCACGGCCCAGGACTGGGCGATGGAATCGATGCGGCACTCGCTGCTGGAGGCCGAGCCCAGGGGCGTGCCGTCGTCGAAATAGCCGCGGCGATACCAATCGCCGTCCCAGGCCTCGCGCTCCACGGATTCCCGCAGCGCCGCCGCATGCTGGCGCCAGATGGCCGCGCGGGCCTGCTCGCCGCGCGCCTCCGCCAAAGGCGCGAAGGCCTGGAGCGTGGCATAGAGGAACCAGGCGAGCCACACGCTTTCGCCCTTGCCCTCGATCCCCA
>Ga0137409_10008572_pt1 | contig 10437 bp, 10 predicted proteins | sample CZODoug1_16funga_FD_122059 | JGI IMG/M metagenome (GOLD analysis project Ga0137409, IMG submission 122059) | Vadose zone soil fungal communities from Angelo Coast Range Reserve, California, USA - CZODoug1_16fungal (Hybrid Assembly) | ecosystem: Environmental > Terrestrial > Soil > Vadose zone... | reverse complement strand
TCATGTGGCAGCACTTCTTCTGGTTCTTCGGTCACCCCGAGGTCTACATCCTCATGGTCCCGGGCTTCGCCTTCGTCTCCGAGATCATCCCCGTCTTCTCGCGGAAGGTGATCTTCGGTTACCCGATGGTGGTGGCGGCGTCGATGGCGATCGGGCTCCTCTCGATGAGCGTCTGGGCCCATCACATGTTCGCGGTTGGCATGGGCGCTCCCCTGAACGCGGCCTTTGCCGCGTCCACCATGCTGATCGCCGTGCCGACCGGGATCAAGATCTTCAACTGGGTCGCCACGATGTACGGCGGGCGGATCCGGTTCGCGTCGCCGATGCTCTTCGCGTGCGCGTTCCTCTTCCAGTTCCTCTGCGCCGGCCTCACGGGGATCATGCTGTCGGTGGTGCCATTCAACTGGCAACTCACCGATAGCTACTTCGTGGTGGCCCACTTCCACTACGTGCTGGTCGGAAGTCTGGTGTTCACGATCTTCGGGGCGATCTACTACTGGTTCCCGAAGGTCACGGGCCGCCTCCTGAGTGAGCGGCTGGGCCGGTGGCACTTCTGGCTCTTCGTCATCGGGTTCAACGTCACCTTCCTGCCCATGCACTGGCTCGGAATGATCGGCATGCCCCGGCGCATCTACACGTATCCCGCCGACCGCGGCTGGGACTTCTGGAACCTCGTCGTCTCCCTCGGGGTGTTGTTCCAGGCGGCGGCAATTCTCGTGTTTCTGGTGAACATCGTGATGTCGGTGCGCGGGGGGGCCGCGGCGGGCGACGACCCGTGGGACGCCTGGACACTCGAGTGGGCCACGACCTCACCGCCGCCCGCCTACAACTTCGACGTGGTCCCGGTGGTCTCGAGCCGGCGGCCGCTCTGGGACCTGAAGCATCCCGACGATCCGGACGGTCCCCATGAATGAGCGCGGGCGGGTGGGCATGATCGGCCTCATCGTCGCGGAGAGCTCGCTCTTCGCGGTTTTCGTGGTCGCCTATCTCTTCTACATCGGCAAGAGTTTGAGTGGGCCGTATCCGAAGGACGTGCTGGAGCTCCCGATCTTCAATACGGTGTGCCTGCTCTCGAGCAGCATCACGATCGCGGTCGCCCTCCGTGCGCTCCGTACCGGCGCGACCCGCCGCTCCGGCGTCTGGTTTCTCGTGACGGTCGTGCTGGGCGCCGTGTTCCTGGCCGGGACCGCGAGGGAATGGTACCGGCTGATCGTCGGGCACGGCCTCACGATCGGGACCAATCTCTTCGGGACCACGTTCTATTCCCTCGTCGGGCTCCACGCGAGCCATGTGATCGTCGGGCTCGTCATCTTGAGCCTGCTCTGTGTCTTCTCGTTCTCCGGCGCCTTGCGGCGGGGAGACGTCGAGCGCGCGGAGATCGCGTCCTGGTACTGGCACTTCGTCGACGGGGTGTGGATCGTCGTCTTCACCGTGGTTTACCTGGTGGGCCGATGACCCCGCCACCCGCGGCCGAGCCCCAGACCATCGAGATGCCGGCGCCGACCGCCTGGCCACTGGCCCTCGCCCTGGGAATCACCCTGACCGTTGCCGGCCTGGTGACGAACGTGATCGTGTCCGCGGTGGGAGTGATCTTGACGCTCGCCGCGGCTCTCGGCTGGTGGCGGCAGGTCTTGCCCGAGGGGAAGTACGAGCACGTGCCGATGCGGTCGGTCGCCGAGCAGGCGAGACCGATCGTGCCATCTCCCGTCGCGGTCGGAAGGCTCGACCTCGGCGAGGGTGGGCACCGCATGCGGATCCCGGTCGAGGTTCAGCCGATCTCGGCGGGCGTCAGGGGAGGGATTGTCGGGGGCGCGGCGATGGCGCTCGTGGCCCTCGCGTACGGGGCCGTCTTCCAGCACAGCCTGTGGTACCCCGTGAACTTGCTCTCCGCGGTGGCGATGCCCGGGATGGCGCAAGCTAGCCTGACGGAGCTCCGCGCCCTCAGCATGAGCGCCCTGATCATCGGGATCATCGCGCACGGCCTGATCTCGGTGCTGGCCGGGCTCCTCTATGCCGTGATCCTGCCGATGCTGCCCGGCCGACACGTCCTCTGGGGAGGCCTCGTGGCGCCGCTGCTGTGGACTGGAGGGCTGTGGGCGGTGCTGGGCGTCATCAATCCGATCCTGAACGCCCGCGTCGACTGGACCTGGTTCGTGGTCTCCCAGATCGCGTTCGGGCTGGCGGCCGGATACGTGGTGTCCCGGGCGCAGCCGGTCGCCACCATGCAGACATGGCGGTTGGCGGCACGCGCGGGGGTCAGGGCCGCTGGCGCGAAGGAATCCCGCGAGCGCGGCCCCCACGAGATCGACCGATGAACCCTTTTCCGCGGCTACTCGCGGCTGCCGTCGCGGTCGTCGTCTGTCTCGGCTTCGCCGCCTGTGACGCCTTGCCCGGGCGCCCGGCGGTAGCGAACCGTGAGGTCATGCCTTCGCAGGTGACGTCGTTCGATGTGCTCTACGGACGTAACTGCGCGGGCTGTCACGGTGCCGGTGGTCGCCTCGGCGCCGCCCGGTCGCTGAACGATCCCGTCTACCTGGCCCTGGTGCCGGCGGACCGACTTCGCACGATCATCGGCGAGGGGGTGCCGGGCACCTCGATGCCGGCATTCCGAAACAGCTCAGGCGGCGATCTGACAGACGCGCAGGTCGACGCGCTGGTCAAGGGGATGCTCACCCACTGGGCTCGGGCCGACGCGGCGGCCAGCACGACGTTGCCGCCCTACGCGGGTCCCGGCAAGGGCCCCGGCGCCGGGGACAGAGACCGAGGTGCGGTCGTCTTTGCCGGCGCCTGCGCGCGGTGCCATGGACCGGAGGGCAAGGGTGGGCCAACGACTGGCTCGATCGTGGATCCGTCGTATCTCGCGCTGGTGAGCGATCAGTCCCTGCGGACCACGGTGATTGCCGGGCGACCGGACCTGGGCAAGCCCGACTGGCGGGACGACCTGCCGGGGCGGCCGCTCACGCCCCAGCAAATTTCTGATCTCGTGGCCTGGCTCGTCTCGCATCGTCAGCCGGTCCCCGGCCGGCCGGAGAGCTGAACCTATGTGCACTGGGACATCCTCGCGCCGCGGTTTCCTGTTCAAGCTCGGGCTCGGGCTGAACGCACTGGCCGCCGCCCTGGTCGGCATTCCCGTGATCGGCTACATCCTGGGGCCCGCCCGCGGTCGATCCGCGCAGGCCTGGATCAGGTTGGGGCCACTCGGAAGCTTCCCCGAGGGCCAGACACGGCTGGCCACGTATCAGAACCCAATGCGCGTGGCGTGGGATGGCGCGACCGCGACGATTCCCTGCTGGGTGCGGCGGATCAGCGGCGAGCGCTTCCAGATCTTCGCGGTCAACTGCGCCCACCTCGGCTGTCCCGTTCGATGGTTCGCCCAGTCGCGGCTGTTCATGTGTCCTTGCCACGGCGGTGCCTACTACGAAGACGGCTCGCGCGCGTCGGGTCCGCCGCCCCGGGGATTGTTCGAGTACGAGTACGAGGTCCGCAACGGAGAGCTCTGGGTGCGGGGCGGCCAGATCCCGACCTTGTCCCAGCCGGCGTGATCGCAATGTTTCGCGCGATCGGTCACTGGTTCGAGGAGCGCACGGGGATCGGCGGGATCCTCGCGCTCCCGATGGAGCATCGGGTCCCGCGGCAGACCGCGAGCTGGGCCTACGTGTTCGGCAGCGCGACCATGATCCTCTTCGTGCTGCAGATCGCCACCGGCATCTGCCTCGCGCTCGTCTACGTCCCCTCGCCGGACCAGGCCTTCGACAGCCTCGAGTACCTCAACTACCAGGCCGCGCTGGGATGGTATCTGCGGGCGATCCATTTCTGGGGCTCGAACGCGATGGTCCTCGTCATGACGCTCCACATGATCCAGGTCTTTCTCTGGGGCGCCCACAAGTATCCGCGGGAGCTGACCTGGATTGCCGGCGTCCTCCTCTTCCTGTGCACGCTGGGGATGGCGTTCACGGGCCAGATCTTGCGCTGGGATCAGGACGCCTACTGGGGGCTCGGCATCGGCAGCTCGATCGTCGCGCGGGTGCCCTTTGCCGGCTCGGCGCTGGTTCACGTGCTGCTCGGCGGACCGATCGTGGCCGGCCGGACCCTCTCGCGCTTCTTCACCCTTCACGTCTTCGCGCTCCCGGGGGTCCTGATCGGGCTCGTGGGACTGCATCTGTGGCTGGTCCTCCGGCTCGGCATCAACGAGTGGCCGATGCCGGGTCGGCTCGTCGACCGCGAGACCTACCGACAGCAATACGAGGAAGAAATCGCGAAGGACGGCGTCCCCTTCTTCCCGGTGGCCGCGCGCAAGGACATGGTCGCGATGGGCGGGGTCGTCCTCCTGGTGCTGCTCTGCGCCGCGATCTTCGGCCCCAATGGCCCGAACGGAGTACCGGATCCCACCATCATCGACACCGTGCCGAAGCCGGACTTCTACTTCCTGTCCCTCTTCGCGCTCTTCGCGCTGCTGCCACCGTGGACGGAGACCGCAATCCTGCTCGTCGGCCCGCCGCTGGCCATCGGGTTCCTGCTGGTCCTCCCATTCCTCGCCGGAACGGGCGAGAAGAGCTGGCGGCGCCGCCCGGTATCGGTGCTGGGGGTGCTCCTGATCCTCGTGACGGTCATCACCCTGGCGTCCCTCGGAGTGAACGTTCCGTGGTCTCCCGTCATGGACGCGTGGAGCGGGCTGCCCACCCCGGTCGCGTACGTGAAGGGGCGGAGCCCGCTCGAGCTCCAGGGGGCCGTGGTGCTCCAGAACAAGCAGTGCCGCAACTGCCATAGCCTCGGGGGCGCCGGAGGCCGACGTGGTCCCGCCCTTGACCGCGTCGCCACGCGGCTGACGCAGGACCAGCTCATCCGCCAGGTGCTCCAGGGGGGCGGGAACATGCCGGCCTATGGCAAGAACCTGGCCCCGGCCGAGGTGACCGCGCTCGTGGCCTTCATGCAGACCCTTCGCCCGGCGAATCAATCCCCCGCGCGCACGGCGATTGGATCGGCGACTCCGGCGCCCTGACGATACGGAGCATGGTGGTGATCTGGGTGCTCAAGTGAACTCGCGTGTCGAGGCCGGAAGCGGTGTTGCCTCGCCGGCGATCTTGCGCTCTCAACCATCCGCATGGCGTCGCGTGCTCGACTTCGTCACGCTCACGAAGCCGCGGGTGGTGCTCATGGTCCTCGTGACGACGGCGGTAGGCTACCGTCTCGGCTCGGTAGGTACCTCCGACTGGGTCCGCTTGCTGCAGACGCTAGTCGGGACAGCGCTGGCCGCCGCCGGGACGTTGGCCCTGAATCAGTACCTCGAACGCGGCAGTGACGGCCTCATGCGAAGGACGCAACGTCGGGCCCTCCCGAGCGGGCGGTTGACGGCGAGCGAGGCGCTGGTGTTCGGTATTCTCGCAACCCTCGTCGGGCTCGGTTATCTCGCGGTTGTCGTCGGGGTGTTGGCGGCCGGTGTGACTCTGGCGACGTCGGGCATCTACCTATTCCTCTACACCCCCCTCAAACGATTGACGCCGCTCTCCACAATTGTTGGCGCGATCTCCGGCGCGCTGCCGCCGTTGACGGGCTGGGCCGCCGCGCGAGGCGAGCTTGGCTCAGGTGGCTGGATCTTGGTCGCGATCGTGTTCCTGTGGCAGGTCCCTCACACGCTGGCGATCGGCCGGCTCTACCAGGAGGACTACGCGCGGGCGGGAATCCGAATCCTACCCGTCGTCGATCCGGAGGGCAGAAGCACCGAGCGCCAGATTGTCGTGGGGTCCCTGGCACTCTGGGCAGTCGCACTCCTGCCGAGCCTCGTGGGTTTGACGGGGTCGCGGTACTTCTTTGGGGCCGTGGCGCTTGGCGGGGTTTTCCTGGCCTGCGGGATTGTGCACGCCCTCGGCCCGTCGCGGGCGTCGGCGCGGCAGGTCGTGCTCGCCTCCGTTCTGCATCTGCCCCTGCTATTCGCGCTGATGGCGTTCGACGCCCTCGGATGAGCGGTCCGCGTTCGATGACGGCGTACTGCGCCTGAAGCAGCTCGTGTGAGCCACCAAGTCGGACCCGTCCCCCCTGCAGGGTCCGCAGCCTCTCTGCTGCCCTGGGTCGGGGAGCCGGTCGTGGTCGTGTCCGTCCTGGCCGCCGGTCTTTACCTGAGGGGGTGGACAACCGTCTCGCGCCGGATGCCGGAGCGCTTCGGCACGAGTCGTCTGGTCGCGTTCATGGCCGGGATCGCCAGCGTCATCCTGGCGCTCAGTCCGCCGGTTGATGCGCTGGCGCCCGTACTCCTGCAAGCTCACATGACTCAGCATCTCCTCCTGATGATCGTCGCGCCACCGCTCCTGTGGATGGGCGCGCCGGTGGCGCCGATGTTGCTCGGGCTGCCCAAGCCGATCCGTCGGTGGGTAGCCATCGCGCTGGCCTCGCCCCTGGGCCGGTGTCTCGCTCGCGTGCTGGCGAGCCCGGTGGTGAGCGGGGCCGCGTTCTTCATCGCCTTCTGGACGTGGCACGTCCCCGCGCTCTACGATCTGGCCCTGCGCTCCGACCTCTGGCATCACGTTGAGCACGCCTGCTTCTTCGCGACCGCCGTGCTCTTTTGGAGGCCCGTGATTCTGCCGTGGCCCGCGCGCTCGGCCTGGCCGCGCTGGGCGATGATTCCGTATCTCGTGCTCGGCGACCTTCAGAACAGCGTGCTGGCCGCGATCCTCACATTTTCCGACCACGTGATCTACCCGGCGTACGACGCCGTGCCTAGGTCCCCGGGGTTCTCGGCGCTGGAAGATCAGGCCATCGCCGGCGTGATCATGTGGGTGCCGGGGTCGCTGGCCTTTCTCCTGCCGGTGCTCTGGATCGTCGCGACTGCGATGGTGACGCGAGAACCCGATCGGATGGGGACGGCGCCGAGCCACGACTGCCAATCGGTTGGCGACTGATGATGTCGCATTCTTGCGGGAAATGGGCGGGAGACGGCGCCCGTGCCCGTGATAGGCCGTCTGAAGCGGAGTAGAGTTACTTCGCAAGGAGGAGAGACACCATGGCACAAGGGCGAGAGTTCGACGGGCCCCTGCTCGCCGAGATCCGGAGCCGTCTTGAACGACTCTCGGAGACGCAACACCAGCTGGCCCGCGACCACCGGATCCTGACCGATGCGGCCACTCGGCTCCGACTCGGGAAGAGTGCCGAAGCCGTCTTGGCCGAGATCAGAGAGCAGAGTCCGGAGCTGCTGCGGGACTACTGCGACATTCAGCTCACCCTGGCCGCGGCGCCTCTTCGATCGATTGGTCGCCTCGCGGCATCGGCGTGAAGGCGGACGGCGTGGGAACGAGAGTGAAGGAGGCAGGGGCGAGGGAGGATTGGCTGGGCTACGCGATTGCGGTGTGCATGGTGCTGCTGTTCATGATCCTCGTCGGCGTATTGCCCGCAGGTCAATAGTGTCCGTCTTCTCGGATTCTGCCAACCGGCTAACAGCTGGTAGTCCCTTGGCACGGCTGCGTGTGGCACCGATTGGTCGGGCGACGCTGGGCCCGGCTGGAGCGTCTTCCCGCTCAGCTAGTTGGCGCCGAACTGCGCCTCCCGCCGCTCGGCACAGCTATTGCTCTCCGCCGATGGGTGAGAGAGGTCAGGAAATCCATGGATGATCGCGTTCCCCGGGTCGTCATCGTGGGGGGAGGCTTTGGGGGTCTCGGGGCCGCCAAGGCGCTGGGGAAGACACAGGCGCGTGTCCTCCTGATCGATCGCACGAATCACCACTTGTTTCAGCCGTTGCTGTACCAGGTGGCGACGGCCGTCCTCGCCCCCGGGCAGATCGCTTCTCCGATCCGCGAGATCCTCAGGAGGCAGCTCAATACCACGGTCATCCTTGGAGAAGTGACGGGGGTGGACGTGAATCGCCAGTCCGTCCTCGTCAACTCTGCCGATCGGGAAGAGGTGCCGATTCCGTACGATTACCTCGTTCTCGCGACGGGCGCGGGGCCCAGCTACTTTGGCCACGACGAGTACGAGAAGGTCGCACCGGGATTGAAGAGCCTGGCGGATGCCGTCGCGGCCCGGAACAAGATTCTGCGGGCATTCGAGCAGGCGGAGGCCGAGGAAGATCCCAGTCGTCACCGTGACCTCCTGACCTTCGTGCTGGTCGGGGCCGGGCCCACCGGCGTCGAGATGGCCGGCGCGCTCGCGGGGTTGGTGCGCAGCACACTGCGGTCGGAGTACCGGCGAATCGATCCCTCTGCGGCGCGAGTCATCCTGGTCGATATGGGGAACCGAGTGCTGGGCGCTTTTGCGGACGCCCTGTCCAGGGCGGCGAAGGAACGGCTCGAGAAGCTGGGGGTGGAGGTGCGGCTCGGACATGGCGTCGATCAGATCGATGCAGAAGGAGTCACCGTCGCGGGTGAGCGTATCGCGAGCAAGACGGTGATCTGGACCGCGGGGGTGGCTCCGTCGCCGGCCGGCAAGTGGCTCAAGGGGGAGACGGATCGCGCGGGCCGGGTCCGCGTCCAGACCGACCTCACGGTGGCCGCGCACCCGGAGATCTTCGTGATCGGTGATACCGCATCGCTCGACCAGGATGGCAAGCCGCTGGCCGGCGTGGCCCAGGTGGCGATGCAACAAGGGCGCTATGTGGGGAGGCTGATTCACCGACGTGTCACTGGACAATCCGCCCCGGGACCGTTCCGGTACTTCGACAAGGGCAACATGGCCGTAGTGGGAAAGGGGTTCGCCGTCCTGCAGAGCGGGAGAGTCCACGTGAGCGGCCTTCTCGCGTGGTTGGCGTGGGCGGCCGTGCACCTCGAATTCGTGGGGCAGTCGAGCCTTCGGATCAGTGTGTTTCTGCAGTGGGTCTGGACCTACCTGACGGGGCAGCGTGGCTCTCGCCTGATCGTGGATTACCATGCATCGGGCAACGATGACGCGCGCACCCGGTCGGCGCCGGAGCGCCAACTGGCGGGCACGCGGTAGCCCGCTATCAGGCCGGCATTGGCGCGCATCGTTCCCTCCGGGCCGGGTACTCGCGTAAGTGCCGGTCGCCGCAGCGAATGCGAAGTGATCGCACGGTTCGTTGGGTTCGGCATGGTGGTTGCCCGGTGAGAGACCGTGGACGTTGGTCATCGGCTAAGACCGTCAGTCGACGAGGTGAATGAATGGTTGTTCATCGCTTGCTGAGCGACGCGCTCCCGGTCGTGTACCTGGCAAGGCACGGCGAGACCGCCTGGACCGTTTCTGGTCAGCACACCGGCGTGACCGACCTACCGCTGACCGCGCAGGGCGAAGTCGAGGCGCGCCGGCTGGGAGAGCGGCTCGCGGGTTTGACGTTCGCCGGGGTGCTCACGAGTCCCTTGCGGCGGGCGGTCCGGACGTGCGAGCTGGCCGGCTTCGGCTCCGCGGCCCAGGTCGAGCCTGACCTGCTCGAATGGAACTATGGCACGTACGAAGGTCTCACCAGCGCCGACATCCGTGCCGAGCACTCTGACTGGCAGCTGTTCCGCGACGGCTGCCCGGGAGGGGAGTCGCCGGACCAGGTCGGCGCGCGGGCCGACCGGGTGGCACGCCGGGTGCGGGCAATGCGAGGGGACGCAGTGCTCTTTTCGAGCGGACACTTTCTCCGAGTGTTCGCCGCGCGCTGGCTCGGGCTCGAACCGGGAGCGGGCAGATACTTCCTGCTGGGTACGGCCAGCCTCAGTGCGGTGGGATATGAACATGGCTGGTCCGAGCCGGTCATCCGCCTCTGGAACGAGACTCCTCACGGCGGGCGCATCAACCCGGCGCAGGTGCGAGGACACGGGGAGGAGGCACGGCGATGAGCGCAAAAGAGCCGGCGGCAACTCGAGCAGCGACGACCCCGGATGCCCTGGCCGTGCTGCGCCGGCAATACGGATGCGGTCCGGTCGAGCTCACGGGTACCGCTGATGCGCTCTATGAGCGGCACCTCCTCTTCGACAACGTCGCCGATCCGGCGGCGGCCGGGCCGCGTGAGCGCTACGAAGCCCTCGCGCGCTCCGTCCGGGACGTCCTTTCACAGCGATGGGTCCGCACGGAGCAGATCCACGAGAGCGTGAACCCCAAGCGCGTCTACTACCTTTCGATGGAATTTCTGATCGGACGCTCGCTGACCAACAACATCACGAATCTGCTCCTCAGTCCTTTTGTGAGCGAGGCTGTCAAGCAGACGTCCCTCGATTGGCTCGGCCTGCTCGAGGAGGAGCCCGACGCCGGGCTGGGAAATGGCGGGCTCGGGCGCCTGGCCGCGTGCTTTCTCGACTCGATGGCCACGATGCAGTTGCCGGCGATGGGGTACGGGCTCCGGTACGAGTACGGAATGTTCCGGCAATCCATCGAGGACGGTTGGCAACACGAGCAGCCCGACAACTGGCTTCGTCGCCCCGACCCGTGGGAAGTCGCTCGCCCGGACGACAAGGTCGAGATCACGCTGAACTGCTCGTTCGAGGCCCGGGAGGGAGCGCTGCGCCCCATCGTCGGCCG
>Ga0137409_10008571_pt1 | contig 10437 bp, 11 predicted proteins | sample CZODoug1_16funga_FD_122059 | JGI IMG/M metagenome (GOLD analysis project Ga0137409, IMG submission 122059) | Vadose zone soil fungal communities from Angelo Coast Range Reserve, California, USA - CZODoug1_16fungal (Hybrid Assembly) | ecosystem: Environmental > Terrestrial > Soil > Vadose zone... | reverse complement strand
TTTTCGCCACTCTCATCAGATGTTGGCACGGCAAGTTTCACAACAGCCTGCTTAACTTCATTCGAGAGGTGCGCAATCGCCAGCAGTAATTCTTAGACATTTTTACTACGACAAGCTCCGTAAGATTCCGGCATGATTCCACAAAGAAAGAGAGGAACAGACAAATGGATGAACGACCAGTGAACGCAGATCCTGAGGACGATGAGAGCGAGGTCGATGGATGCGACGTCGAAATCAAACCCGAAGATGCAACTACCGATGAAGATCTACCTGCGGCGGAAGGAGGCGTAGCGTCATGACATTTTCCTTGACGTGGTTACCCGATGTGCTGAAGGCTGCGGGTCTGAAAGTCTCCGAGGTTGATGGCTGGAAAAATCGCGGTTCTCGCGACGTTGGCAGCATCCTGGGCGTTCTCTGCCACCACACCGTTGGGCCAAGGAATGGAAATATGCCCAGCTTAAAGGTTCTCCTCGACGGGCGGTCCGATCTTCCTGGGCCTCTCGCGCAACTTGGCCTCGCCCGGGACGGTACATACTTTATTATCACTGCCGGAAGAGCAAATCATGCCGGGAAAGGTGAATTCAAAGGCGTGGTGAATGGCAACTCCAATTTCATTGGTATTGAGGCGGAAAATACAGGAGTTGCGAACGATTTCCCGTGGCCGGAGGTGCAAATGGATGCTTACCATCGTGGGGTGGCAGCCATTTTAAAGCACATCGGACGAGCGGCTGATTTTTGCGCTGGGCACAAAGAATATGCGACGGACAAAAATGGTCGCAAGGGTCGCAAGTCCGATCCTGACTTAGACATGAACACGTTCCGTGCGGCCGTTGCCGCGATCCTGGCTGGCACCGCGCCTGCCCCGGAACTCATCCCGGCGGCCGAGCCACCGGCACAACCGGGTGGACCCGTTGGTCGTCCGACCCTCCGCCGCAACTCAAAAGGCGATCGGGTGAGAGAGGTTCAGGCGAAGCTCGGAGTCGAGCAAGTCGGTAACTTCGGACCTAAAACAGAGGCCGCGGTGCGCGTCTTCCAACGCGCTCATGGCCTGGTGCCCGACGGCATTGTCGGACCGAAGACCTGGGCTGCACTAGACCGTGTGTAACCTCTTACGACTTCCGCCATCCGATCAAACGGATGGCGAGTGTTGGAGGAAGCATTTTGTTCCTTCAATCGTTCGAGGCAGTCGAACAGTGTGAAGTTATCAAATAGAGATTATCAACTCTTCAGACGACTGAAAGCGTTTCGTCTGGCGCGCTCGAATTGACGCGCGCGCTTGTTGATGATCACAAAACAATCTCGGGAGGAATTCAACCTCCCTTTAAACCGTCCTCGCACAACACAAAGGAGCACTTTATGCCAGCCAGAAAATCCCGCAAGACCAGCAGTTCAGCCAAACGTTCAGCCTCAACCAGCTCGACAATTATTTTTACAGGTCTTTCCGACAAGCAGGTCACCTCGCTGCGTGCGGCCAAACAGGCTGCCGCTCAGCGGCTTTTGCAGCCCGCGCAGACGATGCAATTCTCAGCCCTCGCAGCCTCAACCAGCCCCGAGCCGAGTACGAACCTCGTCGGAGTTGGCATTGGCGAACAAATCTCCGGCGGCAAACACACGGGCATCATGGCGATCAAGTTTCTCGTGCGTATCAAGTATCCGTATAACCAGATTCCTGATTCCGATCGGCTGCCTACCGAGGTGGACGGCCATCCCGTGGACGTAGAGCAGGTTGGCACTTTTCGCCGATTCATGCCCGCAATCGGTTTCGCGGGCGCGATGACGATGCCAAACCCGCGCAAGAAAATCAGACCGGCCCAGCCGGGTTGCTCAATCGGCTTCAAAGATCCAGCCAATAAATTCATCATGGCAGGGACGTTTGGCGCGTTGGTCAGCAAAGGGACGAAGCGATTCATTCTCAGCAACAACCACGTAATCGCCGACGAAAACAAACTGCCGGTCGGCTCATCGATCTTTCAGCCGGGCTTTCTGGACGCCGGCAATCCGCCAAACAACGGACCCATTGCCAAGTTGACCAAGTTTGCGCCATTAAAGTTCGGCGGTGCTTTGAACAAGGTAGATTGCGCTATCGCTGAATTGAACAAGCTAAACCTTGCTACCAACTCGGTGCTGTTTATCGGCCCACCAAAGGGGAAGACTCCCGCGCAGATCGACATGGTCGTGCACAAGTTTGGGCGCACCACTGGCTTCACAGTGGGCCGCATCACCAGCGTTGAGACTGACGTTAGCGTTGGGTATGAGGGGGGCACGGCAACGTTTGATAATCAGATCATCATTGTCGGTTTGAGCGCACAACCCTTCAGCGCTGCGGGAGACTCCGGATCTCTGATTCTTGAACGCAGCACCAACAAAGCGGTCGGCTTGCTTTTCGCCGGTTCTTCAACCCATACTATTGCCAACCACATTTCGGACGTGCTTAACGCCCTCGGCGTTACTTTGACGCTCTAGAGCGTGTGGCCATTGGAGGAACGATCGCCACAGAACAAGAAATACGCGAACTAAAGCGCCGCCACTCGGCGCGCCTGCTGAGCCAGCCAGGCGTGTCGGGTGTTGGCATCGAAAAGGACGAGACGGGTGACTATGTCCTCGCAGTCCATGTGGACAGCGACGCTCCCGAGGTGGACAAGTCATTGCCCGATGAAATCGAAGGTTATCGCGTCAAGTACATCAAGAGCGGACCCTTTCGCAAACTGCCGGCCAACGACAAAGCATAGATTGCCTACTACCCGACAGAGGCGTTGGTGCTTTCCCTCAAGTCTTCCGAACAGCCGCCCCACTTCCAACTGATTTGTTTTAGACATTGATTAGCCAACCGTTATAATTCTCCTGTTTGAAGCAGCAAGACAAAACCAGTGATCGGGCCCAGAGCAGGGCGGAATTTTCCTCAGACATGTTTCGCGGCATTTTGCTGCCTTTCACCACGCTCTTTGACCCCAGCGGAAATCTCAATCTGGAAGGTCTTATTGCCAACCTCGGGAAGTGGAACGAAACGGGTATTGCCGGATACGTTGCGCTTGGTTCCACAGGCGAGCGAGTGAATCTCGACGAGCACGAGTACCTTCAGGTTATTGAGGCAACTCGAGAGATCGTGTCGAGTGAAAAGATCCTCATAGTTGGCGCCGGCCAGCAGAGCACGATTGGAACTATCAACGAAATCAAGCGAGTCTGCGACATCGCGCCGGTGGATGCATTCCTGGTGATCACGCCACACTATTACCGTCCGAGCATTACCGAGAAAGCTTTGCTGGATCACTACCGCCGGGTTGCCGACGAATCGCCTGTGCCGATCATTCTCTACAGCATGCCCGCGCTCACGGGAATCAAGATTGAACCAGAAACTGCCGCGCGTTTAAGTGAACACGAAAACATCATTGGCATCAAAGACAGTTCCGCGGACCTCGAGGGACTACGAGATACCATCAAACTCGTCCGAAAAGATTTCGCCGTGCTCACCGGAAACGGCACTGTGCTTGATGAAGCATTGCGCGCGGGAGCGTGCGGCGGAATTCTCGCCGTGGGCTGCGTTGCCCCGGCACTTTGTATCGCGATCTTTGATGCAGTGAACTCCGGAGAAACTGAAACTGCGGCGCGGCTCCAATCCCGGCTGACTCCGCTTGCACAAGCGGTGACGACACGTTTTGGCATTGGCGGTCTTAAGGCTGCACTTGAAATGAAAGGTTACGTTGGCGGTGCGGTGAGGGCGCCACTAACCATGCCGGACGATAATGCGCGCGCCGAGATTCGACGCTGTTTGGAAGATGCAGAGGATAAACCGCCAGGACGCTAAGAACGCAAAGTGGCCACAAACCCTCGGCAGATTTGGCATAATTTTCCATATATCATTTGCCATTTCTCATTTGCCATTTAAAAGATCACAAGGCATTAATTTGAGTGATGAGAACTTATGGCTCGGCAATGGCAAATGAGAAATGAAAAATGAGAAATGGAAAATCTATTTACCGCCCCTGTTCTGGGTGAAACCCCGGCAGACAAACCCTACTGGTACAACCCGGGTATCCTGCGTAAAATGCTTCCTCAGGGAGTAACCTTAAATTGAGCACCGCCGAACCTGCTTGTCACAGCACGCCTGAAGAATCTGGCTTGCGAGTCGAAACTCTTTCCTTCGACCGCATTCCTCATCAAAGTCGGCTCTTCCTCGACTACCTGCGCGACCCGATCTCGTTGGGTGAGTTTTATCCCTCTGCCGTACGCTTTCATCACGAGCTGCCGGCCAGGGCGCTGGAAGTTTTGGCCGCGCACCAGACCGATCGCAATTCGCTCTGCGACGCGCTTCAGGACATGAATGCCGCCTGGGGCGCCGGCGAAGAGACGCTCAAGAACATCGAACGGTTGCGTGAGGTAGATTGCCTGGCCGTCGTTTCCGGTCAGCAGGCTGGTTTGTTTTCCGGTCCGCTGTACACAATCTACAAAGCGCTCTCGGCCGTCAAACTCGCCGGCTGCCTGACGCAGCGCAACACCAAAGCAGTTCCCGTTTTCTGGATCGCGACGGAGGATCACGATTTTCTCGAAGTAGCGAAAGCTGAGTTCATTGCACGCGACTGCAAGTTGGCGCGTGTGGAGGTTTCGCCGGAATTGCATCAGGAGGGACAACCGGTTGGCAGCGTTGTCATCGACAGTTCCATCGATGCGGTCGTCACTCAATTGCTCGAACAGCTTCCCAGCTCGGAGTTCACAACGGATCTCGAAGCCTTGGTGCGCGACGCCTGGCGGCCCGGGCGCTCGTATGGCGAAGCGTTTGCGCGCACGATGACTTCACTGCTTGGCCGTCACGGCCTGGTGCTGCTCGATCCGCTCGATCAGAGACTGAAAAACCTGGCGGCGCCGCTCTATGCAAACGCGGCGATGCGCGCACATGAAATTGCGACGGCGATCGAAGTGCGTAGTCGAAAACTTATTGAGCGAGGTTATCACGCGCAGGTTACGCCCTCGGAAAATTCCTTTCCCCTCTTCATACACGACGCGAGCGGCGCGCGACACGCACTGACTCGCACGAGCGACGGGAAGTACACGACAAAAGATGCGGATGAGGCTTACACGGTTGAAGAACTCTCAAACCTCGCGTTAATTCACCCCGAGCGATTCAGTCCAAACGTCACACTGCGCGCGGTGGTTCAGGACTATCTCTTGCCGACCATCGCTTATTACGGTGGCGCCGCCGAGATCGCCTACTTTGCGCAAACGGCTGAGGTTTATCGCTTGCTTGAAAGGCCCATCACGCCCATCCTGCCACGCTCGAGCCTGACGATGATTGAGCGTCACACCGGCCGCGTGCTGGAGAGATATGGATTGACGCTGGAGGACTTGTTTGCCGGTCCGGAAAATGTTTTGAAGCGCGTGGTTGAAGAACATTTCGGCGCCGACACCGCCAGGTCTTTCGAAACAACCGAAGGAAGCGTTAACAGTCAACTCGATGATCTGCGCGAGCAATTGCGCAGTATCGATCCGACGTTGGCGGATGCGCTCGAAACCGGCCGGCGCAAGATCAACTACCAGCTTGAAGGCTTGCGCACCAGATTTCATCGCGCGCAGATGGCCCGGGATGAAGCGGCCCACCGGCAACTGCTAAGGGCGTTTGATCAACTCTATCCCAATAAGGAGTTGCAGGAGCGACATATCAACATCACCTCGCTACTGGCGCGCCACGGGCGCTACGTCATCGAGTGGATCTACAACGCAATCAATCTCGGATCGAATGAGCACCAGATTGTGTACTTGTAGATGCTGGATGCTGGATGCTGGATGCTAGATGCTGGATACTGAAAGCTGGATGTTATGTTAGGAAGCAAGCCCGCGGTGAAAACAGTAATAAGAAGTCATCGAGATCTAATCGTCTGGCAGAAAGCGATGGATCTGGTGGTCACGGTGTACCGAGCGACCGAAACTTTCCCCAGAACTGAAACTTACGGACTCACAAGTCAGATTCGCAGAGCAGTTACTTCGATCCCCGCCAACATTGCAGAAGGTCAAGGTCGAAGGCTAACGAAAGAGTTTGTTTATTTTCTTGCCAACGCCAGAGGCTCGGTTTGGGAACTTGATACGCACCTTGAATCGGCGACGCGCCTCGGCTACTTAAGCCCTGATACACATCACGAAATTCAGTCTCAACTAGATGAGGTCGGTAGAATGCTGAATGGACTCATGCGTTCTGTGAGCAATTCACCGAGCGCCCAGCATCTAGCATCCAGCATCTAGCATCTCTTCCCTATGTCCAAAATTCGCGTTCTCCCAGATCACGTTGCCAATCAGATCGCCGCCGGCGAAGTGGTCGAGCGCCCGGCATCGGTGGCTAAGGAGTTGGTCGAGAATGCGATCGATGCCGGGGCCAAGCGCATTGTGATCGATGTTGAAGGCGGCGGGCGCCGTCTGTTGAAAGTGTCCGACGATGGCGACGGGATGGTGCGCGACGATGCGGTGCTGGCTTTCGAGCGCCACGCTACATCCAAGATTGCGAAGTCGGAGGACCTGAGTAGCATCGCGACGCTCGGATTTCGCGGTGAAGCGCTGGCTTCAATTGCTTCGGTTGCGCGCGTAGAACTCATCACGAAAACTGAAGAAGCCACGGCCGCGACGCGCGTATTAATCGAAGGCGGCAAGATGCGCGACGTCAAAGACGCGGCGCACCCGCGCGGCACGACCATCGTCGTCCGCGATCTCTTCTTCAACGTCCCGGCGCGGCGAAAGTTTCTGCGCTCCGAGGCCACGGAAAGTTTTCATCTCACGAATCTGGTAACTCACTACGCACTCGCTCACCCGGAAATAGCTTTCACGTTGACGAACAATGGCCGCGAGATCCTGCGCACGGCTCCCGCCGCCGACTTGCGCGAGCGCGCCTATCAGGTTTTCGGAGCGGAGTTTCTCGACAATCTACTCGAGGTCAACGGCGGACACCCGAAGATCGCGCGCGTGAGCGGCTTTGTTTCCGCGCCGCGCGACCGGCGTACCTCCCGCGATGCGCAGTACTTGTTTGTGAACGGCAGGTTCGTGAGAGATCGCCTGATTTCGCGCGCCCTTTCGGAAGGCTACCGCGCGGTCTTGCCGCATGGAGTTTACCCGGCGGCGCTTTTGTTCATCGACATACCGTTGGAAGAGGTGGACGTAAATGTTCATCCCGCAAAGACGGAGGTGCGCTTTCGCCGCGCGGCGGCCGTGGCTGACGCGGTCCGCGAGGCGGTGCGCGCGGCGTTGGCGAGCGGCGGTTACGTTCGCGCTGATTCAAGAGAACAAACGCCATCCGCGATCGATGAAGCCGCAGATCAACCCCGACCCGAAGCCGCCGGTTTCGCCAACGCAATGTCGGCCGCAGCTCTAGAACCGGCGATTCAACCACGAATTGAATACACTCCATTGCCGGTCCAAAGTCCAACGTCCAATGTCCAAACTCAACTGAACGCTGGGACCGCGGGCGTCTCGCCCGCAGCGAGCGCGGAGCGCGAGCCGCTCCGTGTCAATAGCTCGACCATCAGGGAACGCGTCGATCAGTCGGCAGGAGGCAGCAGCACTCGGCAGGAGGAGTCGCAAGGAATATCTCTCCCCCCACTCGCCTCCGCCGATAAGTTCACGCGCGAAGTTTCCATCGAGTCTTTATCGAGCGACATTCGTCCCCTGGGCCAACTCGACGAAAGCTTCATCATCGCCACCGACAACGAAGGCCTGCTGCTGATCGATCAGCACGTGGCCCACGAGCGAATTCTGTTCGACAAGTATCGCGCGCTCGAATCCGCGCGCCTGGCCGAGTCGCAGCAGCTCTTGATTCCGGAAACTTTCGATCTGACGCCCGCGCAAGCTTCCATCTTCGATCTGCTCGCGCCCGAACTTGAAAGCTATGGCTTTGAGCTGATGCGTTTGTCCGGTCGCACCGTGGCGATAAAAGCCGCGCCCGCGGATTTACCTGCCGGCGAAGCGCGCAACATGCTCGCGGAAATTCTCGACACCGTTGACGCGGAGAAAAAAGGCGCCGCCCGCGAAACCCTGCGCGACGACATCGCCGCCTCGCTCGCGTGTCACGCCGCGATCAAGGTGAACATGCCGCTCTCGCCCGAGAAGATGCGCTGGCTAATCGATCGACTCCTAAAAACCTCCTCGCCCACAACCTGCCCCCACGGCCGCCCCGTGATCCTGCGCCTCGCCACCCGCGATATCCTGAAAGGCTTCCATCGAATCTAGTAAGTGCAAATGACGGTAGTGATGCAGTTTGAAAATGCATCACTACCCAAATGACTGCCAACGCATTGACGCCTGCCAAAGCATGTATTATCGTTCGTCCACCTCGCAGCCAGTTAGTTTCGAATGAATAAGCTTTGATTGAAACACAAGAGCTGGCCCGCAGCAGCGGGGGGATTCTCAAGCTACTATCGCTTCTTGTCCGAGCCGGTCTGAAGATCCGACCTTGGTCGCATTACTCGTATAGTCTCCGCCCTCAGCGGGCCAGTTTAGGAGGTAAGCTGCCATGCCAAATCCGTATGCTGTGGTTGGACTAATTTCTCGCATAGACCCACCGGTTTCCAGACCGACCGCCGAGTTGTTACGCGAGTTTCCCAACGGCTTTTTGGTTGAGCTCGAAGGTCAACCATCGACCCGCCTATACGTGAACGAACGGGCCGCCGTCATGCTCGAGATTCTCGAAGGACTGAGGCGGCTGCGCACACCCGTGTACCTGGAACTCGATCCCGACACCCGGGGAATTAACCTTCTGCTTATTCCTCTCGTCAGCAAGGTCGTAAGAATTTCCGAAAGCGCCACGGGTGATCTTGAAGTTGAGCTGGAACAGTCTCACGCGCGGCATGTGTTGCGACGCGCGAACGCTGATGCAGGTCAACTTCTGGAAACACTGCGTAGTGCTCACGCGCAAGGCATGCCGCTCATCGTCGTCGAAAACGACGCGCACGAGATTATCGACGTGCGGCCTTATACCGGCGAACTGCCTGCAAACAAAGGTGGCGGAGGGGGTTCACCCGAACGACGCCCTGGCGGATTTCGCCACTGGTGGTGGCGCTGTTTCCGTTGCGTCACTCCAAAGAGGGCGCAAGAGTTGTTTGATATGTGCGCCGCGCAGACATGTAACCCACTAACAGTTCCGCCGCCGTGCATTCCGTTTCTCTACCCGGATGATGGCTGTTGGGCCCGAGCACATGAGATGTGTCGGTTGATGATTAACGCTGGCGCATATCCCAGGAAAGTTTGGATCGACGGTCACCTGCATACGCTGACGAAAAATAATCCCGCTTGTTTTGTAGATTGGTTCTGGCATGTGGCGCCCACACTCTGCGTCAAAAAAGGCTTTTGTCGCCGAAGCGAAGAGGTAATAGATCCTTCGCTTTTTACCGGACCCGTCTCGCAGGCAACTTGGAAGGGAGTGCAAGGCGATCCGGGAGCTACGCTGACGCCCACAGCCGCATCTGTTTACCAGCGACCGGCGACAACCGATCCCACCTACAGCCAAACAAATTTTTATTTGAATGTTTACCGTTTGCAGCTCCAGAATCGATCAAATGGGCCATCGGGACCCCCACCTTATGCTTTTTGCTGAGGAGGAGGATATTTACCGAGAAGCCGGAGTTAGTACGGTATTCATAATGCTGCCCCCACGGCCGCCCCCACGTTTGTGCTAAATTGTCGGCACGAAGGAATAGATTCGGGAGCGCAGAGATGACCAATAGCGAGATCATTGATCAACTAAAACAACTCACTACCGCGGAACGCCTTGCCGTGATAGAGGCCGCAACTCGGTTGATAAGGGAAGATCTTTCGCAACCTGAAGCCAACGAAAATGCTGAAGATGAGCTACTGGCCCAGGCGGCAAAGGCGCTGCTTGCAGACTACCAATCAGACCGGGAACTGACGGCCTTCACTTCACTGGACGGTGAGGATTTTCGCCATGCGTAAAGGCGATGTCTGGTTGATCAACCTCGATCCAACCATCGGGGCCGAGATCAAGAAGACACGTCCGGCAGTTATAGTGAGCGAAGACGTCTCCGTGGAGCTTGGCCGATAACTTGTGGGTTCATCTACGATGAGTTTGCGTGGGGAGTGACTTAGCTACTATCAAATGATAGACTCGGCTCAACAAGTAATGAGTCATATTTGTAGTAGTTTTGATCAGCTGTGAAAGGAAGTTCATGGACTACAGGGCAACACGAAATGAATCCGTTGACGTGAACCATTCAAGTAATGACCTGGAGATCCTCAACGAGGTTCTTGCCGCTTTCCGGAAGTTGGAAGCAGATAGTCAGGAGAGAATGCTGAACACAGTAGCGACTTTTTTGGGATTGAATCCTCGCCACAATCTCGGGATGTCGCCTGGCCCGGCCAACCACGCAGTGGCAGCAGGAAACCAAGAGTCCCTCTTCTCGGAGGACCGCTCAATTTCGCCTAAGCAGTTTATGTTTGAGAAACAGCCAAAGA
>Ga0137409_10008570_pt1 | contig 10438 bp, 10 predicted proteins | sample CZODoug1_16funga_FD_122059 | JGI IMG/M metagenome (GOLD analysis project Ga0137409, IMG submission 122059) | Vadose zone soil fungal communities from Angelo Coast Range Reserve, California, USA - CZODoug1_16fungal (Hybrid Assembly) | ecosystem: Environmental > Terrestrial > Soil > Vadose zone... | reverse complement strand
TCATGGTCACCTTCTCGGGCTGCGCGGCCGGCGGCGGTGACTTCTTCTACCGCGGCTGGAAGCACATCGAGTGGCACGTCCTTGGCGCGTACAAGGACCTCGTCCAGCTCCATCGCGACATCGACAAGTTCGTCTTCAACCTCGACGACCGCGATCCGGACCGCTACTAAACCTTCCTGAAAAACACGAAAGCCCCGCCGGCTCGCGCCGGCGGGGCTTTTTCTTTTTCCGTCGATCTCACTTCGACCGTTTTTCGAGGAAGTCCCGGATGCCCCGCTGCACCGGGGCCGGGGCCTGCACCCGCAGCCACCCGGTTCCGACCTCCATCGCGCTGACCCCCTCCCCCCAGGTCTCCGGAGCGACCAGCCTCCGGATCTCCTCCGCCACCGCCTCCGCGCTCGCCCCCGCCGGAAGCTCATAGCGCTCCACCGACATCCCGTCGGGATCCATCATCGACCGCCCCTCGGGTCCCGCCTTCGCCGGCCAGAACAGGAGGATCGCGGCCACTGCAAGAACTGCCGCCGCCGCCACGGAGCCCGGTCGGAGTAGGGTAAGGTCGGTCCGTCGCGGACGGCGGCACAAACGCAGAAGATCGTTCGACACTTCCGGAGGCGGCGGCCCGTCCGGGACCGCTCCGGCCGCCTCCCAGGCCGCGCGCGCGTGATCCGCATAGCGGGCGCACTCCGGGCAGGCCGCGCCGTGGTCGCCCGGCGCCTCCGATCCGTCCGCCAGATGGACGGTCACCCGTTCCCGGTATTCGTCGCAGGTCATAGAATCGTCCCCAGGGAAAGCCGCCCGGACAGAACCCGCACCAGCTTCTCGTGCGCCCGCGCCACCGCCATCTTCGCCGCCGACAGCCCTACGCCGGCCACCGCCGCCGCTTCCGCGAACGTGAAGCCGTGGTAGCGCACCAGAAGGAAGAGCTCCCGCTGGTGCTCCGGGAGCGACTCGATCCCGCGCAGCACTTCGCGCACGAGCTCCCGGTCCTCCGGCGGCAGGCCCGGGTCCGCCGCCCGCCCCTTCAGGTCCTCGGGCGACACCAGCCGGATCGGATCCCGCTTCCGCCGCCGCATCTCGTCGCGGGCCTGGTTCACCGCGATGGTGAAGAGCCACGCCTTCTCGCTCCCCGGCGTCCGCGTCTCGAAATGCGTCCAGGCCTTCAGGAAGCTCTTCTGGAAGAGGTCCGCCGCGCGCTCCTCGTCGCCGGTGAGGCGGCGGAGATAGTTCCACACGGGCCGCGCGTGCGCCGCGAAGAACGCGTCGAAGTCCCCCATCTGTATTCCAGACGTGCGGGGGAGCCGGAAGGTCACCGAAATCAGGGCGCGAGGAATTTTCTCACGGCCTCGCGCCGCGCCCGGCAGAGCCGCTCGTTCTCCCGGCGCGTCTCGTCCGGCGACACGTAGAGGCTGGAATAGCTGAACAGCGCGAAGCCCGCGCGGCACATCGACAGCTGCCGCAGCGTCTGCTCCGCGGTCTTGTGCTTGTACGCCCCCACGCCGGGGAAGCAGACGACCTTCGACGTCGACGTCTCCACCGGCTGCCCCGTCCGCGACACGAGCGATTTCCCCCGGGACGAGGTCACCCCTCCGGTCCTGAACAGCGCGTAGCCCTCGTCGATCACGTCGCGGAAGTCCGCGTCCGAGTCCTCGTACGTCATCGGGAAGACCCAGTCGATCAGGCCTTTGCGCATCCAGCCCTCGGCGTCCTGCAGGACCCGCTCGCGCGATTTCGCCGACGGGAACACGGCCGCCGAAAGCACCGCGCGCGGCCGCATCTCCTTCAGCATCTGCCGGGTCATCCGCACCAGCTCGGTCACCGCCGACTTCCGGAATGCGGCCCAGGCCTCCGGCTTCTCCTCGGGCGAGGCCCCGGTGATCGCGCCGAAGAGCGACAGCGTCCTCTCGTCGTAGGACCATTCGCCTTCGATGAAGCGGACGTAGTCGAGGTGCAGTCCGTCGATCGGATAGCGCTCCGCCAGGTCCCGGAAGACGGAGACGATGTACTCACGGACCTCGGGGAGGCAGGGGTTCAGGCACACGTAATGGTCGTTGAAGGGCTGGCGCCGACCGTCCTTCCCGACCACGATCCAATTGGGATGCTGGATGCAGACGTGGTTCCGGTTCGCGGGCGGCGTCTTGCCGCGCCACGCCGGCATGGTGTTCACCCACGCGTGGAGCGAGAGGCCGAGGCGCTTCGCCTCGCGGCAGGCGGTCTCGAGCGGATCGAAGCCGGGATCGCGCCCCCCCAGCCGCTCCGCCCAGGGCTCGATCGTGGAGCGGTAGAAGGAGTCCGCCTCGCCGCGCACCTGGAAGAGGATGGTGTTGAATCCGAGCGCGGCGCAGTTCGCGAAGATCGTCCGGACGTCGGCCTCGGTCTGGTACTCGAAGCGCGTCACCCAGATGGCGCGGACCTCGTCGGAGGCGGCCGGCGCCGGCGACCCGAACGCGGCGGCAGGAGCGAGCAGCGCGGCCAGCAGTGCGAAGCGTTTCATCCCTAATCCCCCTTTGCCCAGCTTTCCCTCCTCCTTATCGTCGTTCCCCCGCCGTTCCCTTCAGCTCATCGCGCGACTACCGCGACGTGCACCTCCGCCGCCCCCGCCTGCAGCAGCGCCTCCGTGCACGCGTTCGCCGTCGCCCCGGTCGTCAGCACGTCGTCCACCAGGATCACCGTGCCCTTCACGCCTGCCGCCCGGTACGCCCCCCGGGGGTTGACCAGCCGCTCCTCGCGCTCCAGGTCCGCCTGCGCCTTCGTCCGCTTCACTTTGCGCAGCGCGTCCGCGACATAGGGGAGCCCCGCGTGGGCCGCGAAACGCTCCGCCAGCAGCGACGCCGCGTTGTAGCCCCGGAGCAGCAGCTTCCAGCGCGACATCGGCACGGGGACGACCGCGTCCGCCGTCCGGGGCGCCGTCGCGGCCAGGCGCCGGCCGAACTCGTCCGCCAGGTGCCGCGCGCCGCGGAACTTGAGCGCCAGGACGAAGTCCCGCAGCCGGCCGTCGTACTTCCCCAGCGCCGTCGCCCCGGCGAAGCGGAACTCGCGGCCCTCGCATTCCCCGCAGGCCGCCGCGGGCTTCGACGCCCCGCAGCGCGGACACGCGGGCGGCGCGATCCAGCCCATGGCCCCGTCGCAGCCGGCGCAGATCGAAAGGCGCCCCGGCCCGTCGAGCCGGACGCCGCAGACCGCGCACTCGCGCGGGTACAGCAGGTCCAGCAGCGCCTCCTTCACGGCCGCGAGGATACCCGCCCCCGCCGCGGCGGACAACCTCTTGCAGCAGCCCCCCCCCGGAAGTAGGCTCTAGGCCCCATGAAGAAACGCATCCTCTCGGGCATGCGCCCCACCGGCAGGCTCCACCTGGGTCACTACTTCGGCGTCCTCCAGAACTGGATCGCCCTCCAGGACGAGTACGACTGCTTCTTCATGATCGCCGACTGGCACGCCCTGACCAGCGAATGGATGAAGCCCGCCGCCATCCCCGGCAACGTCCGCGAGATCGCCGCCGACTGGATCGCCGCGGGCGTCGACCCGGAGAAAGCCTGCATCTTTGTCCAGTCCGAGGTCCCCGAACACCTCGAGCTGAACATGATCCTCTCCTGCCTCACCCCCCTGGGCTGGCTGGAGCGCGTCCCCACCTACAAGGAGGCCCGCGAGCAGCTCACCGACAAGGGCGTCGACAACTACGCCTTCCTCGGCTACCCCGTCCTCCAGGCCGCCGACATCCTTCTCTATAAGGGCGACGTCGTCCCCGTCGGCGAGGACCAGCTCCCGCACCTCGAGCTCACCCGCGAGATCGTCCGCAAGTTCCACCACTGGTACGGCGAGGGCGTCTTTCCCGAGCCCGCCGGGAAACTGACCCAGACCCCCCGCCTCATGGGCCTCGACAACCGCCGCATGTCCAAGAGCCTCGGCAATACCATCGACCTCTCCGAGGACCTCGTCTCGGTCGAGAAGAAGGTGAAGGGCATGTTCACCGACCCCAACCGCAAGAAGCGAAGCGACCCCGGCGACCCGCACGTCTGCAACGTCTTCGCCTTCCACGGCATGCTCAACACGAAGGAGCGCCACGACAAGATCGAAGTCGACTGCAAGAGCGCCGCCATCGGCTGCGTCGAATGCAAGGCCGAGCTGGCCGGGAAGATGCTCGACTGGCTCCGGCCCATCCAGGAGCGCCGCAAGGTCCTGATCGCCGAGCCCGGCAAGCTCGACGCCCTCCTCGCCCGCGGCAACGAGCGCGCCCGCGCCGTCGCGAAGGCCACGATGAAGGAAGTCCGAAAAGCGGTCTTCAAAGTCTGAAAACCTGTGCTATAGTACGGAAGTCCGGCGGGGGGGGGCCGGGTTTGAGAGAGGGGAATCATGCCTGAAGTCGCGGAATACAAGGTCCAGCTCGACAACTACTACGGCCCGCTCGATCTCCTCCTCCACCTCGTCAAGGAGACCGAGGTCGACATCACCGCGATCGCCCTCGCCCGCGCCTGCGAACAGTACATTTCGTTCCTGTCCGCGATGGAGCGCCGCGACATCGACCTCTCCGGCAACTTCCTCACCCTGGCCTCCCAGCTCATCCTGATCAAGTCCCGCACGATCGCCCCGCCCGAACTGACGCCCGGGACCGGCGAGGACGAGGAAGAGGAGGACGGCGACGCCTCCCTCGACCTGATCCGGAAGCTCCTGGATTACAAGCGCTTCAAGGACCGCGCCCGCAGCCTCGACACCCTCATGACCCAGCGCTCCCTGAAGTACGGCCGCCCCCGCATCCGCATCGAGGGCGAGACGGAGCAGGAACCCCTGCGCAACCTCGAGCTCTGGGACCTCGTCCTGCTCTATTCCAAGGCCCTCAAGGGCACGCGCCTCGACGCGCTCATGTCCATCCTCTACCGCGACGTCCCCCTCGAGATCTTCATCGACCGCATCCTCAACACCCTCGTCGAGAAGCCCTCCACCTCCCTCTCCGAACTGCTGGGCGAGTCTCCCGACCGCACCTCCATCCTCGGCACCTTTCTGGCCCTCCTCCAGCTCGCCAAGTTCCAGAGAGTCTCCGTCACGCAGGAATCCGACTTCGGCGACATCCAGGTCCGCGCGGTCGTCCCTCCTCCCGCCGAATCGCCGGAGTCTTCGACCGACCCCTCCTTGCCGTCGGAGCTTGCGACGCCGGCCACCGCGGTGGAGTCCGCGACACCGCCCCCCGCAGCGGAGTCTTCGACGCCGCGCTCCGCGTCGCCGACGTCCCAGGAGGCGCCCCCCGTCGTCTGATCGCGCGACACGGATGGCGCTCCCGGATCGTCACCGGGCAGGGCATCAGATCCATGATTCCTGATTCGTGATTCTTGATTCTTTCGCGGATTGCCCGCGAAACCCCTACTTCCCTTCCACTTCCTTCAAGAACGCCCGGACTTCCTCCGTCGCAAAATCATTCGGATACTGGCCCAGATACGCCCTCGCATCCGCCACCGCCCGGGCCCCATCCTCCGCCCCCCGGAAGGCCAGGGCCCGCCAGGCCAGCGCCCGCCCCTGCCCCGCCTCGATCGCCGCCGTGAAGTCCGTCGCCGCGGTCTCGTAGTTCCGCTTCATCAGGTAGAAGATCCCGCGCAGCAGACGCGGCCGCGGATCCTTCGGGTCGACCGCCGCCTGCTTCGACAGGGCGACGATCTGGGCGTTCAATCCCGAGACGCTCCGCCCGTACCGCGCCTCCACGTCGGCCAGCGCCTTCCGGGTCTCCCCCCGGAACGCGTAGGTCTGGCCGCGGATCTCCAGCAGGTCCTGGTTGTCGGGCGAGATCTCCAGCGCGCGCGAGACGTACTGCAGCGCCTTGTCCAGTTCGTTCCGCGAGAGGAAGTGGTTGGCCAGGAAATAGCAGGGCCAGTCCCGCTTCGCCCCTCGCGCGATGGCCTCGTTCGCCGTCGAGAGCACCTTGTCCCCGTCCCCCTTGTTGAAGGCTTCCACGCACAGGTCGCAGAGCCTTTGCTCCTCGTCCGCGGTCATCGGCGGCAGGGGCGCCACGGGCTTCGGCGGGGTCTTCGCCGACTCCCGGGGATTCGGATTCGGCTTCGGCTCCGGCGCCACCGACGGAGCCGGGGCCGGTTTCTGCTCCTTCGAGACGGGGTCCGGCTCGGGCGCCGGCTTCGCCGCAGTCTTGGGCCAGAGCAGCCACGCGGCCGCTGCAACCACGAGCGCCGCGGCGGCCGCCGCCATCCAGATGCGGCTTCGGCGCGCCTGCTCCGCGGGGGAGACCGGCGCCTTGCGGCCCGTGATCGGCTCGCCCTTGAAGTAGTGCCCCAGGTCGTCCGCGAAGGCCGCGGTCGACCCATAGCCGCCCGTCAGCGCGCACGAGACGATGCGGTCGAGGTTCTCGTCGGTGTCCCGGACGTGCGCCTTGGGCGAGGTCTCCGCCGCCGGCGGGGACCCCGTCAGCACCTCGTAGAGGATCGCGCCCAGCGCGTGGACGTCCGACGTCCCGGTGTAGGCCCGCGCGCGCGCGGAGGGCGGCACCGCCTTCGACGACTCCAGACCGAGCACCGCGGTCGAATCGTCCTTGCGGATCAGGATCCGCGCGGGCGTGAGGGCCCCGTGGACACGGTCGCGCAGCTGCTCGGCGGCCTGCCAGACCGCGTGGGCGCTGCGCTTCACAGAGGGCCGTTTCGCCTCGAGCGACTCGCCGTCCGCGAAATCCGAGACGGCGTACGAGTGCCCCTCGACCTGGGGAAGGCCGGTCGCGGGGATCTCCTTGCGGAACACCTTCACCGCGACGTCGCGGCCCTTCGGGTCCTTGGCGCGGTAGACGACGCCGCGCTCGCGCCGGGCGAGTTCCCACTGGAGGGTGTAGCCGTCGAATTCCTGCGGGACGGAGAGGGCGGGCCAGCCGCGCCGCACCGTCGGGCGCAGCAGCGAGGAGGCGAACTTCTCCCATTCCGCGGCGGTCAGCTGCTCGCCCTCGATCAGCATCGTGTGCAGCGACTCGAGGACCGCGCGGTCGTCCGCCGGATCGGGGATCGTCACGTCGGAGCGCAGCGCGTCGGCTTCCGCGGCGGACAGGTGCAGGGCTTCCAGCAGGGAGATGGGGCGGGAGAGCTGCCGGTCCAGCGCCTTGCGCAGCGCCTTGAGGTCGGCCAATCCGCGCTTGAGGGCGCGCGTCATCAGCAGCAGGTCTTCGCGCGGGACGCCCATGGTTCTTGTGTATTATACGGCGGCCGGAGCGGTTTCCGTACACGGATCAAAACCGGAGCGCCAAAAAAACCCGGGGCGCGTCCATCCGATCCGCCGTCCGGTCTCCTGATCCGGCTAGAAGAGCGGTCCGATCGCCTTCTCCACCGACGCCAGGATCTCCTCCGGCAGCCGCGAAGAGACGGACGTGATCTTCTCCAGATCGGGACGCAGGAACCGGTCGGATTCCAGGAAGGCGATCTCGCGGCGGAGGCGGGCGTGCGCCGCCCGGACACCCTTCCCCGGTTTCAGGGGGCGGAGGAAATCCAGGCCCTGCGCCGCGCAAAGCAGCTCCAGGCCGATCACTTTCCGGACCGTATCGAGCACGCGGCGGCACTTCCGCGCGGCGATCGGCGCCATCGGGACATGGTCCTCCTTGGACGCCCCCGTCGGGATCGAGTGGACGCTCGCCGGCGCCGCATCGGCGCGGCACTCCGCGGTCAGCGCCGCCGCCGCGACCTGGACCATCATGAACCCCGAGTTCAGCCCGTTGTCCTTCACCAGGAAGGCCGGCAGCTCGCTGAGCTCGGGGTTCGTCATCCGGTCGATGCGCCGCTCCGAGATGTTGGCGAGCGACACCAGCGACGCGGTCAGGAAGTCCGCCGCCTGCGCCAGCGACTGGCCGTGGAAGTTGCCCCCCGACAGGATGTCGCCGTTCTCGAACACCAGCGGATTGTCCGTCACCGAATTCGCCTCGCGCACGAGGATGTCGCGCGCGTAGGTCCACGCGTCGCGTGCGGCCCCGTGCACCTGCGGGATGCAGCGCAGCGAATAGGCGTCCTGCACCTTCTGGCACTGCCGGTGCGATTCGAGCACCTCGCTGCGGATCAGCAGCGCGCGGACGTTGTGCGCCGACGCCAGCTGCCCGGGATGCGGCCGGTGCCGGTGGAAACGCGGATCGAAGGGCTTCAGGCTGCCCTTGAGCGCCTCCAGGCTCATCGCGCCCGCCACGTCGGCCAGTTTGAGCAGGTCCTCCGCGTCGGCGAGCACCCGCGCGAGCAGCGCCGCCGTGAACGGCGTGCCGTTGATCAGCGACAGCGCCTCTTTCGGACGGAAGCGGTAGGGCGGCAGGCCCGCCTTCCTCAGGGCCGCCGACGCGGACATTTTTTTCGTGCCGACGAAGGCCTCGCCCTGCCCCAGCATCGCGGCGCCCAGCTGGGCCAGGGGGGCCAGGTCCCCGCTCGCCCCCACCGAGCCCTGCTCGAGGATCACCGGGATCACCCCGCGGTTGTAGAGCTCGACGAGACGACGCACGAGCCCGGGCGTCACGCCCGAGTAGCCGAGCAGGAGCGCGTTCGCGCGCAGCGCGATCATCACGCCCGTCTCGCGGATGGGCAGCCCCATCCCCGCGCTGTGGGACAGCAGCAGCCGCTCCTGGAGCTCCTCGAGACGGCGCGGCTCGATCCGCGTATCCGCGAGGAGTCCGAACCCCGTGTTGATCCCGTAGATCGTGCGTCCTTCGCGGATCGCCCGGTCGACGATCTGGCGGGAGCGCGACACCCTCCGGAGGGCCGCGGGCTTGATCCGGAGCCGCACCTCGCGCTGGAGAAAGTCGCGCGACAGGGCCCGCAGGTCCGCGAAGCCCAGGCTCTCCCCGTCGAGGCCGATCGTGCGCAAGCGCGAGGCTCTATTTGGACGGGTGGTGCTTGTAGACGTCCGCCTCGTGCGACGTCAGCTTCACGTAAAGGGCGCGGCCGTCCTTCTCGAATTCGACCTTGTGCTCGCGCGCGAGCCAGCCCACCCCCTGCTGCACGAGCGCGCCGTCCTGGTCGAGCAGCTTCGGCAGCGTCGTCAGCGCCACGCGGCCCTTCGACCCCAGTAGCTTCCAGACGGCCCCCGCGGCGTCCCCGATGGCTTTCACGTACATGCGCACCCTCCCGGCAGCTCCGCGTCCGATTCCCGTGGAACCCCCGCTGCATCTTATCACGTCCTCCCGGGGTTGTGTTCCCCCCCGCTTTATGCTGCAATCCCGCCCATGTCGTGGGAGCTCATCGACCATACGGGCGACCTGGCCGTCGTCGCCCGCGCCCCCTCCCTCGAGGAGCTCTTCGCCGACTGCGCCCGCGCGATGTTCTCCATCCTCGCGGAGTCGCGCGACGCGGCCGCAGCCGCGACGGACGAGTTCCCGGTCGCCGGCGACGAGCCGCCCGAGGAGCTCCGCGACTTCCTCTCCGAACTCCTCTACCGCTTCTCCGCGGAGCGCCGGATGTACGTCGGCTTCGACGCCGTCAGGGGCGCGGTTTCGGCTCGCTGGGAGCCTTACGACGCGGACCGTCATCCCCTTCGCACCGAGCTCAAGGCCGTGACCTGGCACCAGCTCCAGGCCGTCCGCGATGTCGATGGCTGGCGCGCCAAGGTCATCTTCGACGTGTGAAGAAGAACAACAGCGACACCGCGGCACAGAGGAGAAATAGGGCGAGGAGCGGGCTTCGCTCGCGAGCGCGGTGAAGACGGCCACCAGGAGGAAAGCGAAGACGAATCCCGCCATCGTCAGCAGCTCGCCAATCGGTACCGGAAGCATCGGGAATCTCAGGATAGTGGTGAACTCGAAGAGCAGGCCGGCGATCAGCAGTCGATAACCCGGATGTGCGATGAGGGGGAGGACGGGAGCGATCCCGAAGGCGAGGAGAACATTCAACTTCAGCGGGAGGAAGAGGAATCCCGCTGCGGCCAAGACGGCGGGCAGCGTCCTCCGACGCTTCCTGGAAGCCTCCATTGCCCCATCCTCCCCAACGCGAAATGCGCACACCAGGTGGTTTGTCTGAACCTCCGTCCCTCTTCCCGGTTCTTCTCTGTGTCCCTGTGTCTTTGTGTTTTGTTTCATGAGCAATCTTAGACAGATCGCCCCGTACCTCTACGAGGTCCCGAAGACCGGCGCCATGCGCGTCCCGGGCCGCATCTACGCGTCCGCCGAACTCCTGGAGACCCAGAAGTCCGACGAGGCCGTCCAGCAGGTCCGCAACGTTGCCCATCTCCCCGGCATCATCGACTACGCGCTCGCCATGCCCGACTTCCACTGGGGCTACGGCTTCCCCATCGGGGGTGTCGCGGCCTTCGACCTCGACGAGGGCGTCCTCTCGCCGGGCGGCGTCGGCTACGACATCAACTGCGGCGTGCGTACCGTTCGGACCAATCTCTTCTATCAAGAGGTGAAACCGCATTTGCGGACACTGGTGGATGAACTGTTCCGCCAGATCCCCACCGGCGCGGGCAAGTCGGGCAAATACCGCTTCGCCGGCAAGGATCT
>Ga0137409_10008569_pt1 | contig 10439 bp, 8 predicted proteins | sample CZODoug1_16funga_FD_122059 | JGI IMG/M metagenome (GOLD analysis project Ga0137409, IMG submission 122059) | Vadose zone soil fungal communities from Angelo Coast Range Reserve, California, USA - CZODoug1_16fungal (Hybrid Assembly) | ecosystem: Environmental > Terrestrial > Soil > Vadose zone... | reverse complement strand
TCACGAAAAAACTTATGTTGTCAGCCGACCCGTGCGTAATATCGAAGCGGGCCGGCTGTGAAACCACCAGGGCCTGCTGACGGTCGGGCATCAGGATGCGCACCTCGGAAAGATGGGCGCCCTCTCCGCGCCAGTGATTAACCACCGCTAATTTGGGCAGCCAGACGGGCAACTGCGGCACGACGATATTCTGAAAGACTCCCATGTATGAGAGCTTGTTGCCCAGCTCCAAACGAACGTCATCGCAGAAGAGCGTGTAGACCAGTTCGATTTTCGTTTCCGGTGAAGTATCCATAATCTCCTTAGATGCGGGCCCTGGCCGCGCACTCGGCGGACAAGTCCGCCCGCTAAATGATTCACGCTATCCTAACATCTTTTTGAAAGCCGCCTCATCGATGACTTTCACACCCAATTGATTCGCCTTATCCAGCTTCGATCCGGGTTCAGCCCCGGAGACCACGAAAGCAGTCTTCTTGCTCACGGAGGACGTGACGCGGCCGCCGCGGCCTTCGATTAACGCTCGGGCTTCGTCCCGCGTCAGACCGGGCAGCGTGCCCGTCAACACGAATTGTTTGCCTGCGAATTTTTCGTCGGTCCGGCCGCGTTTCCGCTTCTCGGCTTCCGTCCGCACGCCCGCGCTAGTCAATCGTTTGCACAGTTCCTTGTTTCCAGGATCGTTGAACCAATCGTGGATACTCTGCGCCATTGTTAGTCCGATCTCGTGCACGTCGTCCAATTCTTCCACGCTGGCCTGCCCGAGCCTGTCCAGTGATCCGAAGTGGCCGGCCAGAATTCCCGCGGTGCGTTCGCCAACATGCCGTATGCCGAGGCCGTAGATCAAATGCCAAAGGTCGCGCGCCTTGCTGGCTTCGACTTGAGCCAGCACATTCGACGCGGACTTTTCCGCCATGCGTTCGAGTGAAGCGAGATCATCAAGTTTCAAGTGATAGAGATCGGCCACGTCGCTCACCATCTTTTTTGCGATCAGTTGCTCTGCCAGGGCTGAGCCCAGTCCTTCAATCCGCATGGCCCGTCGGGAAGCGAAATGCAGCAAGCGCCCAATCAACTGAGCCGGACAATCAGCTGCGATGCAACGCGAAACCGCCTCGCCCTCCGGCCGCGACACCAGGCCGCCGCACACCGGACACACGGTCGGCGGGAGAAACGGTCTTTCCTTGCCGGTGCGTTTCGATTCAACGACCTTAACGACTTTGGGAATGACGTCGCCGCCCCTTTCAATCAGCACCCAATCGCCAATGAGTAAGCCCAAACGCTCGATCTCGTCTTCGTTATGCAGCGTCGAACGCGACACGGTCACGCCGCCGAGCTGCACCGGCTCGAGCATCGCCACCGGCGTTAGCGCTCCCGTGCGTCCGACCTGCACAACAATGTCGTTCACTTTCGTCGTCGCCTGGCGCGCCGCGTACTTGTAAGCGATTGCCCAGCGCGGAGCTTTACCTGTCGCGCCAAACTGGTCCTGCAAAGCGGTGGAGTTAACTTTGACCACGACGCCGTCGATTTCATAACCCAGCTCATCACGCTCGGCTTCCATCGCATTGCAAAAGTCGATTACTTCCTCAATGGTTTTACACAACGCCCGATGTTTGTTAACGCGAAAGCCGGAGCGTTCCGCCCAATCGAGCGCCTCCCAGTGTGTCGCGAAGGGTTTGCGGTCGCCTGTGAGCACGTCGTAGGCGAACATATCCAGTCTGCGCTTCGCGACCATGACCGGATCGAGTTGGCGAATCGCGCCCGATGCGGCATTGCGCGGATTGGCAAAGCGCGACTCGCCTTCCTCTTCCCGCTCGGCATTGATCTTTTCAAAGACCTTGCGAGCCAGATAAGCCTCGCCGCGCACTTCAATCTGTCGTCCGACTTTGCCTATCTTCTCCAATTTCAGTGGCACGCTGCGAATCGTGCGCACGTTCGAAGTCACATCTTCACCGCGAAACCCATCGCCCCGGGTCACGCCGCGCACAAACAGTCCATCTTCATAATGAATCGAAAGCGAAAGCCCGTCGATCTTTAGTTCCGCAACGTAATCGGGCGACTCACCACCGGCGAGTTTGCGGCAGCGTTCGTCAAACGCGCGCAATTCTTCAATGCTGTAGCTGTTGTCGAGCGACAGCATTGGACGCCGGTGAACGAACTCTGCAAACCCTTCGGCCGGCCGGCCGCTGACGCGCTGGGTGGGACTGTCCGGAGTGACGAATTCGGGATGGGCCGTTTCCAGGTCGCGCAGCTTCTCGATCAGCTCGTCATATTCGCGATCGGAAATTTCCGGCTCTTGCTCAAGGTAATACAGATCGTCGTGGTGGCGAATTTCTTCGCGCAGCGCATTGATTGTCTTTGCGATTGATTTTGGTTTTGGCAAGTCTGAATTTTATTCCGAAACAAATCGCCACAGAGAGACAGAGGTTCAGAGAAAGAAAGCGAAGCAACCATCTATTCGGTTTCAAATTTGTCTCGGCTTTCCGTCCTCTGTGTCTCCGTGCCTCTGTGGCTAATCTCTATAAAACAGGTAACGCGGGCACGCCTCATCGCGCTGGAAAGCGCGGCACACCAAACCCTCTCCCAACGCCTTCAAGAACTCTTCCCTCACCCGTAACTGTTCACGCTTCCCGGCTTCCGGGTCCGACTTCAACAGTTCAGAAAAGTTGGCGGGAATCTCGATTACGTGATCGGCGGCGCCGAGCGGATACTCCAGTCCGGCCGCCAACGATTTAACGCGCGGCGAGTTCAGGTCCCAATTCGCAAACAGACGATCGCTGTCCATCCCGCTGATCCCAGCCGCCTTTTCCGCCGGATTAGTGACATAGTCGGTGCCATAAAAGTTGACTGCGTACTCGCGGACCACCACACCCAGGCGATTCAAGTTGAAATGCGCGTTGCGCGCGCGCATCGGCTCGAAGGTCCACTTGATAAGATCACGACCTTCCGACAAAGCGCGCATTCGTTGCGCCCACTTCAAGCGTGCGCCGACGCCGCGATTCTGATAATCAGCAGCCACGGCCATCATGTGCGAGTAGCCAAAGATGACATCACCGGACACCGCGGCCAGGTGGTGCACAAAGCCCACCAGTGTTCCTTTGACAAACGCGCCCAGCGTCCAGCCGCCGGCCATGCGCGAAACAATCAAGTGACGCCGTGGCGATATTTCCAGGTCGGGAAGTCCGAACACTTCGCGCTGCAAGCGGATGCACGAGTCATACTCATCGATGGTCTCTACTTCACGAATTTCGGGAAGTTCATTCTGTGGCGCGCTAGTCGCGTTGTTCAGCATAGGTACGAGCAGTAGGGCAAGCTGCCGGCTTGCCCGCGACCCAACAACTTGGCGCTCCCCTCTAAAAAAAGAGAGCAGACCAACTGAAATTCTCTTCTCGGAAACAGCGGAATAATATCACGGCGATTTGGGCGCGCGCGATCAGTGAGGTCTCAGGAAGATCCCTTTAGCGGAACGACGGCCGGAAGCTGAATCAGGATTCGCAAACCTCGCGGAGGGCGGGTCTGCCAACTCAACGTCGCGCTGATCAGATCGATATTGTGTCTGGCGATCGCCAAACCAAGTTCGCTATCCCCAAATCTTCGGTCGGTCGGGTCCCACTCTCCGACTTCGACGCTTTCGGCCAGCGGTTCCCCTTCGTCTTCAATCGTGATCAGAAACCCCTGCTCTGCTTTTTCGGCCACGATCGTGACCAGAGCGCCTTCGGGGCTCCGATTGATCGCATATGACAAGAAGCTATACAGCGCCTGCCGCAGCTTCCCGCGGTCAGAAATGATCGGCGTCAAGCCGGGCTTCGCCTCAGACTGAAGTCCCGTTTTTTGCTTCTGAGCTTGTCGCGCTACCGAGGCGCACGACTCTCGCAGTACATCTTCGAGAGAACATTCTTCCGGCTGCACTTCAGACTGGCCACCCTCCAACCGCGAAAGGTCCGCGAGTTGATTGAAATTCATTTGCAGTTGCAGGGCTGAGTTCTGAATTCTTTCACAGAAGTTACGCTGAGCTTCGGTCAGCTCTTCCTGGCTCAGCATGATTTCAGCAAAGCCGAGAATTGAAGTCAGCGGCGTGCGCAGCTCGTGGGCCAGCCGCGCTAGAAAGGCTGAACGATATTCAGCGAGCAGCTTTAGTTTCCGGTTCTCCTCTGTAAGGGCTACGGTCTTCTGCCTCAACGCATCGACGGTCAATTCCTGATCTCTGCGCTCGTCGCTTCCCGCCGGCCGCAGGTCGTTTGATTTGGAAGTTCGTGCTGAATTCATTCGATGAGGGGGATTAGTCAAAAAGGGGGAAACTTGGGAACCTGAGGAAAATTATCAAAAACTTCGGCGTTACTCAAGACGGGCTCGTTGGATCGCTGGTCGAGATTCCAGAGCCAAGACGGCCAAAGCTTTCAGGGTAGACGCTCTGAAATGGGCACTGGTTTGATTACCTACTCAGCTTTCCAAATCCAAAGAAATCTGACCAGATCTTTTTTCATCATCCTGCGCGCGGCTTCGAACTCGCCGTCGCCGCTGCTGTAGAGAAGTTTACCGCCGCCGTCCAAAATTGCGACGGCCGGCACGCCTTTATCCAGAGGAATCCTGTATAGCTTGATTAGATCCAGATTCTTGTCGCCTTCGCCGATGTCGACGTGCACCAGCAGAAAACTCTGTTTGCTGATCTTTCCGGCGGCGCCTTCGTGCAGTGCGCGGTCGAGGACGTGACAGTCATAACACCAGTTGCCGCCGAAGATCAGCAGCACTCGTTTCTTTTCAATGGTCGCACGTTTCAGCGCCTCATCGATCTCTTTCTTCGCGTCGGCATCTTTGGGATAGAGATCCTTCTTTGCGGCGACCGGTTCCAAAACCCCATCGTCATGTTGCCCTGTGGGTGTTTGGCCGACAGCAACAAACGTCAATAGCAGTACGGCAAAAAGAACCGCGACTGGTTGGAGAAAAGTTTTCATAATATGGAACGTCTCAAGTGTGTTGGCGGAGCATTAGCCCGAACCGTCAGGGAGGGCTCAATCGATCGAGCGCGGTTGGTTGAACACCAACGAGGATCATTCACCGTCGCGCTTCGCAAAATGATTGAGTAATCTGAGCCCTCCCTTACGGTCGGGCTAGTGCCCCGATTACGATCGCTTATGTATAATGCTTCGACTCCACTACGTCAATTAGAGGATTCGCTAATTCATTGATCGATGCCGAAGCGCACTGACATTCACAAAATCCTGATTATCGGCTCCGGGCCCATTGTCATCGGCCAAGCCTGTGAGTTTGACTACTCGGGCACACAGGCGTGCAAAGCCCTGCGACAGGAAGGCTATGAAGTCGTCCTTGTCAACTCAAATCCCGCCACGATCATGACTGATCCAGAGACGGCGGATCGAACCTACATTGAACCACTCACGGTCGAATCTGTCTCAGCAATAATCAGGCGAGAGCGTCCAGATGCCTTATTGCCAACAGTTGGCGGCCAGACAGCGCTGAATCTTGCGATCGCTTTGGCAGATTCGGGCGTGCTGGAAGAGTGCGCCGTCGAGATGATCGGCGCCAAGCGCGAAGCGATTAAGGTGGCCGAGGATCGTCTGCTCTTCAAACAAGCGATGGACGAAGCCGGAATGCAAATGCCGCGCGGTGGCTTTGCAAAGTCCTGGGCAGAAGCCGATGTGATCGTGCAAGGGACCGGCTATCCCGCAATCATTCGCCCGTCGTTTACTCTGGGCGGAACCGGGGCCGGGACCGCGTTCAATCCGGAAGAGTTTGAAGAGATAGTGCGCCACGGACTGGCGGCTTCGCCGATTCATGAAGTTCTGATCGAAGAATCGATCCTCGGCTGGAAGGAATTCGAGCTGGAAGTGATGCGCGACCTCGCCGACAACGTCGTCATCATCTGCTCGATCGAAAATTTCGATCCGATGGGAGTGCACACCGGCGATTCGATCACGGTGGCCCCGGCGCAAACGCTGACCGATCGTGAATATCAACGGATGCGCGACATGGCGATCAAGATCATTCGCAAGGTCGGCGTGGAAACCGGTGGCTCGAACATACAGTTTGCCGTCAATCCGGACAACGGCGAGATTCGGGTCATTGAAATGAACCCGCGCGTTTCGCGTTCTTCGGCGCTGGCTTCAAAGGCCACTGGATTTCCGATCGCCAAGATCGCGGCCAAGCTGGCCGTTGGCTACACGCTGGACGAGATTCCGAACGACATCACGAAGAAGACACCGGCCTCGTTCGAACCGACGATCGACTACGTAGTCACCAAGATTCCCAAATGGAACTTTGAAAAGTTTCGCGAAGCCGAAGACGTGCTCGGCACCCAAATGAAATCCGTCGGCGAAGTGATGGCCATTGGCCGCACTTTCAAAGAGTCGCTGTTCAAGGGTCTGCGTTCATTGGAAGCAGTCAAGCCCCTGCGTCTGGAAGACGTCTCGAACGACGAGCTGCAAAGAAAGCTGGCGCGGCCCAACTCGCAGCGCTTCTCTTATATCACCTACGCGCTCGAACACGGCTGGGCGATTAACGAGATCTATCGCCTGTCGCGCATTGATCCATGGTTTCTGGATCAGCTCAAGCAGGTGATGGAAATCCAGGAGCAAATCATGTCAGAACCACCTGCGGTAGCGGGTGGTTTGACCGACTCCCAGCACAACGTACCCAAACTAGAGAATATTCCGCTCGATCTACTCCGCGCTTTCAAAGAGGCGGCGCTTTCGGATCGCCGGCTCGCCTATCTGACCAGGCGAACCGAGGACGAAGTCCGGTCTTATCGTAAGAAGCTGGGACTTGTTCCGGTCTATAAACGCGTCGATACCTGTGGCGCGGAGTTTGAATCTTATACGCCTTATCTCTACTCGACTTATGAAGAAGAAGACGAAGCACAGCCGACGGATCGCCGGAAGATCATGATTCTCGGTTCCGGCCCGAATCGCATCGGTCAGGGAATTGAATTCGACTATTGCTGTTGCCATGCGTCGTTCGCGCTGCATGAGGCGGGCTATGAAACCATCATGGTTAACTGTAATCCGGAAACTGTCTCGACTGACTATGACACTTCGGATCGACTTTACTTTGAACCGCTGACCTTCGAAGACGTGATGAACATCGTCGATGTCGAGCAGCCAACCGGCGTGATCGTCCAATTCGGCGGGCAGACACCTTTGAATCTCGCGATGCGTCTGCATGGGGCGGGTGTTCCGATTATCGGCACTTCTCCGGACTCAATCGATCTGGCGGAAGATCGAAAGCGCTTCGGCGCTTTGCTCAACGAACTGGGCATTCCACAGCCGGAAAACGGTACGGCGACTTCGATTGAAGGCGCGCGCGCGATTGCCGAGCGCATCGAATATCCAGTGCTGGTTCGGCCCAGTTATGTGTTGGGCGGCCGGGCGATGGTGATTGTCTATGATGAAGAGAGTCTGGATCAATACATGCGCACGGCAGTTGATTTCTCGCATGACCGCCCGGTTCTAATCGACAAGTTTCTCGAGCAGGCGGCTGAGTTCGACGTCGATGCCTTAGCCGACAGTAGCGCCTGCGTCATCGCCGGCATCCAGGAACACATCGAAGAGGCCGGCATTCATTCAGGCGATTCGTCATGCGTTCTGCCGCCGGTGCGGATCGCCGAAGAGCACCTCGAGACCATGCGGCATTACACGCGCAGACTGGCAAGCGCTTTGTCCGTCAGCGGCTTGATGAACATTCAATTCGCGATCAAGGACGATCGCGTTTATGTGCTCGAGGTCAATCCGCGGGCTTCGCGCACCGTGCCGTTTGTTTCCAAAGCGACCGGCATCCCGCTGGCTCGGATTGGCGCCCTGGTAATGGCCGGCCGGAAGCTAAAGGACTTTGATTTGCCTGGCGAGTTGAGCGTCGATCGCTTCTATATCAAGTCGCCGGTCTTTCCGTTTGCAAAGTTTCCCGGTGTCGATCCGATTCTGAGTCCCGAGATGCATTCAACCGGTGAGGTGATGGGCATCGGCGAGAGTTTTGGCGAAGCCTATGGCAAAGCGATGACTGCCGCCGGACTCGGTCTGCCGCAAAAAGGTACCGCCTTCATCAGCGTAAACGAAGCGGACAAAGGCCAGGCTGTCCTGCTGGCGCGGAGGCTGACGCGTCTGGGTTTCAACCTGATGGCCACTCAAGGAACTGCAGCGCGCCTGCGCGAGGTCGGCCTGGAAGTGGCGAACGTCTTCAAGGTGAACGAAGGTCGTCCCAACGTCGTCGACCATATCAAGCAGGGTGAGATCGCTCTGATCATCAACACGCCACTGGGCCGCGCTTCGCATTATGACGAGCAGGCAATTCGGCGCGCCGCTTTGCAGTACAACGTGCCGTGCGTAACCACCATGACCGGCGCGCAGGCTCTGGTTGAAGCATTGGCTTCGCGCGCGGACGAAATAGAGATTGGCGTGTACGCGCTACAGGATTTGCACGCGGTCAGCGTGTCAGCCCGATAAGTAGCAATCAAAGAGGTTCGCCAGTCGAATAGTGTTGAGAAGGTCGAAGCTTGGTCCCGTCGGGACCAAATGTTTATAGCTTCTGACGGCTGCAAAATGCACCGAGCTCCGTTAGGAGCGTAATATCAAAGCCTGATTTCGCTCCTAAAGGAGCTTCGATTCTTTTGGATGACGGTAAACTATAAACATTTCGCTCCTGATGGAGCGAAAACAGCATGAGCCTTTCCACATCTGGTGGTCAGGCCGCGTGCGTTCAGGTTAAATTTGGGAATCAACGAACCAGAAACGATCAAACGCATTCTCAACGAATGTCGCACGATCGCGGTCGTGGGCTTGTCTTCCAAGTCTACGCGGCCTTCGCACGGTGTGGCCGCTTTTATGCGGCGCGCGGGCTACCGAGTCATCCCTGTGAATCCTAACGAGACTGAAGTTTTCGGCGAAAAGTCTTTCCCGTCTCTCGCTGAAGTCCCGGAAAAGATCGACCTGGTTGATGTCTTCAGACGTTCAGAAGAAGCCGGTGCGGTTGTCGATCAGGCAATCGCCGTGGGCGCGAAAGCAGTTTGGTTACAGGAAGGCGTCATCGACAACGCCGCTGCGCAGCGAGCTCTGGATGCTGGATTACTCGTCGTAATGGATCGTTGCTGGCTGAAGGAACACGCGCGAAGGCAAAAGTAAAAAGGTAAAGAGAAAAGTCGTGATTTCGCTTTTTTGACTTTTTTCTTTTTACTTTTACCTTGGAGTCTCAATGCCAATTCAAATCCAAGCCGTTGTGATCACTTCGAGCGATGCCTGCTCGGTTGGTGAACGTAAAGACGAATCGGGAGCCGCGCTGGTTTCTCTGCTGACCGAACTCGGCGCGCAGATCGTCGCCAAGGAAATCGTCAACGACGATCTCGATCCTTTGGCTGACATGATGCGCTCGTATGCTGATCGTAACGACGTGAACCTGATCGTGACGACTGGCGGAACGGGCTTTGGCCCGCGCGACAACACTCCCGAAGCCACTCTGCGCATCATCGAACGGGAAGCCTCGGGTCTAGCTGAAGCGATGCGCATCCAGACTTTGAAAGACACGCCGATGGCGATGATCTCGCGCGGCGTCTGTGGGATTAGATCAGGCACGCTGATCGTAAATCTTCCCGGCTCGCCGAAAGGCGTGCGTGAGAGCTTTGAGATCATCAAGCCGGTTCTGTCTCATGCGATTGCCTTGCTCGAAGGTACAGCGTCTCATTGAGCGAATGATGGGATTCCCAGTGAAGCAAAAGGAGATGATTTCGAACTCGAATCTGTCACTCCTAACCGGTGGCTATCTCTCATGGTTCCGTAACTGAGCCCTCTCTCGCGCTCGGGGCTACTGCCTCGCTCTCCGATCGTTCGTTGCGCGGACTCTAACTCAACTCTTCATTGACATTGATCTCGTCAGCCACTTAATATTTTCGCGTTAACGATAATTAGTCAAACGCGCTCGGCAAACTATGCTGCTGCTCTTACAAGCAACGACCACGAATGCCCACACCGTTGGTGGACCAGGCACGGCTTACCTGCCGGTAATGGTCTTTTTTGTTTTCGCGATTGCCTTTCCTGTTCTTCCGATCGTCCTCGGCCGCTTTCTGCGGCCGTGGAAATATGGGAAAGACAAGATGCGGCCGTACGAGTGCGGCATCGATCCGGAGACTGGCGCGCACGATCGCTTCACGGTGCGTTACTACATGGTGGCGATGCTGTTTCTGATCTTCGACGTCGAGACGATCTTTCTGCTGCCGTGGGCGATCATCTTTATGGGTGACGATTTTTCGTTCACCAAGTTTGCCCTGCTTGAGATGTTTGTCTTCATAGGAATTCTGGTGGTTGGTTATTACTATGCTTGGCGCAAGGGCGCTTTAGAGTGGGCCTAGACGATGGAACACAACGAAGGCTTTGTCTTAACCACCGTCGATTCGATCACGAATTTCGTGCGCCGCAGCATCGCGGCGAAAGCGATGGATATCGGCGCGC
>Ga0137409_10008568_pt1 | contig 10439 bp, 8 predicted proteins | sample CZODoug1_16funga_FD_122059 | JGI IMG/M metagenome (GOLD analysis project Ga0137409, IMG submission 122059) | Vadose zone soil fungal communities from Angelo Coast Range Reserve, California, USA - CZODoug1_16fungal (Hybrid Assembly) | ecosystem: Environmental > Terrestrial > Soil > Vadose zone... | reverse complement strand
GTGACGCTGGCTGCGATTTGGGAGGAACCGTATAAAGGCCAGAACCGGGTCACTGACGCGATCCTGGGAGGTTGGAGCATCATTCCGAACTTCAGCGCCCGGACCGGCATTCCTTTCAGCGTGTTTGACTGCACCAACGAAGGGTTTGTATTCTGCCCTCGCGTCATGTATAACACCCCGTTTCACCCAGTATATACGCAAACGCCGAGCGTGGACCCCATAACCAAGAAAGTGGTCCCCAACTCATTCGATTATATGGACCTGGGCACCCCGGATAGCAGTTATATGAATCCGATTGTGGGCGTTTCCGACTTCGGGCCGTTCCCGTCCACAATGACCGGCCGCGACGCATTCCGTGCCCCTGGCAACTGGACTATGGATTTCGCCATCCACAAGAACTTCAACATCAGCGAACGCTTCAAACTGCAGTTACGGGGCGAGGCGTTCAATGTGTTCAACCACTCCAATCTTTACCTCGTGTACTCGAATACGGATCTTTCGTCCACGAGCTTCATCACGGCGACGAGAGGCGTGCGTAACGACAACGGCGCAAAGCTTCAAATCACAGAGGACCGCAACCTCCAGCTTGCATTGAAGCTGCTCTTCTAAACTCTGCGCACCCGCAGGCAGTAAAGGGCGGTCCGATGCATTGAGCCGCCCTCCGAGCCATTCAGGAGAACAACGCATCCAAGGGGCCAGTCGTGAGACTGACCCCTTTTCTGTGTACCGAGCATGTTCGATCGCCTGGAGGTGAAGTCATAGCAAAACGCAAGGGAGCCGTCGCGAGGCGGGGACTCGTCTAGCCTGTAAGATTCCTAAAAAGTTCCGGTCCTGCTATGATGGCGCGCATCGTTCGTCTTTTCCCAAGGGGCCAGGTAGAGATACCTAAATCTGATAGTTGCGGGTCCCCATTTGGAGGCGCTCCGTGAAACAAAAGCTGATCAGTGTTTTCGTCTTTGCCGTGGGACTTTTTGTAGTTTCAATCCCCTTGCTTGCGCACCACGGCGTTGCGGGGTACGACTTGACGAAGACGGTCACCGTGCATGGAACGGTGACCAAGTTTGACTGGAGCAATCCCCATTGCGTGATTCATATGGATGCGAAGAACGCCAGCGGCGAAGTTCAGAATTGGACGATCGAACTGGCCGCTCCGAGCCTATTGAATCGCATGGGTTGGTCCAAGAGCGCGATGAAAGTAGGGGACGACATTACCGCCGACCTTCATCCTGCGCAAAACGGGGCGCCTGTTGGGATTTCCGGGACGATTACGTTTCAATTGAAAATCTTGATCAACGGGCAGCCTCTTCCGACGCGATGAAGATCCCGCGTGTAACTTCTGCAGGATATTGAAAGCTTACCGGGCTAATGCGGCCCGCGTCTTTAGTAGCGCCGGTATCTTGCCGGCGGTTTTGGAGCTATTAGTAAGAGCAAGGAGCCGGCGGGATCCTTCGGCAATACTCAGGACAAGCGCCGGCGTTCCCGGGGACATCGGTTCCATGTACTGGAGCTTCGGGAGAATTGAGTCACTATCGAGGAGTTGCAAGATGCGAAATCGCTTCGTGCGTTTGACGAATGCTCTCGTGGCCGTGCTGGTCTTCTCGTCTGTGCTGTCCGCGCAGACCGCCGCGCCGCCCGATGCGGCAAGATCCAAACAGCCCCAGACGTCTGCGCACGCACCCGATCTGTCCGGTCTTTGGGCCCCCAGACCAGACGGCATACGGATAAACACATGGGATTCCTCCGACCCCTACGGCCAAAAGCCGGAACTGGCTCCCATGGCTCCCTGGGCAGCGGCGAAATGGAAGGACGCCAGGCCTCCGTTTGGGGCCAAACAAACCTTCGAGGACACCAACGATCCAGTTCAGAGGTACTGCGACCCGCCAGGCATTACCCGCATTTGGATGTACCCGTGGGAATTTACGATGATTCAAACTCCCAATGTAGTATACATCCTCTATGAGTTCACGCGCGTTTGGCGGTCCATCGCGATGGATCGGGAACATCCCAAGGACCCGGACATTACCTGGATGGGCGACTCGGTCGGCCGGTACGAGGGCGACGCGCTCGTGATCGACACGATCGGTTTGAGTGACAAGACCTGGCTCGATCACACGGGCCATCCACATAGCGAATCCTTGCACGTCGTCGAGCGCTTGCGGCGCGTGGACCCGAAAACGCTGGAACTGGCCGTCACCGTCGACGATCCCAATGCCTTTACGAAACCATTTTCCGGAAAGAAATATTTTGAGTCGACCACTTCGCCCATGGCGGAAGCCCTCTGCGCCTATTCGGAGATGGATTCGTTTCAGAAGAGCGTCATCGACCCCACCACCAAGCAACCCCGCAAGTAGCCTGGCCGCCCCGATTTCAGTTCGCGGCGCCAAATGCTGTCCAAGCACTGGACGTATTACCTTTCTGGAGCAGCGCGGCATCTCGCGTGCCGATTCGGGCTAAAATGGAAGGATGCAGCGAAAGGTCTTCTGGACCACGTGGACTGTATTGGGTTTGCTGGCGGATATCGCTTTGCCGTTCTGGTGGGGAATTGCGGCGACCGTTCCGCTGGGCGTTCTGAGCTGGTGGGTGGCGTATCGCAGCGATTGGTTTTAGGATCGTGAGTCTGAATGCTTGGATCAAACGATTCGTCGGTAATCTCCGGCGCTTCAGAGTCTTTGTGGTGACCCGTCTTTGCTCCCTGTAGCGCCCGCCTTCAGGCGGGCATGCGCTCGAATCTACAGTGCCCGCCTGAAGGCGGGCGCTACAAAGACGTTTGAGGCACCACTCGCAACGCTTGCGTGTTTTGCGCCGCCAACGCCCTTCAAGCTAAACTGAACTCGGGAGAAAATCGAATCATTTGCCTCCGATTATTACTGCACAGGGACTCTCGAAGAGATATGGCGCCGAGCCTCTATTCCAGGATATTTCATTCACGGTTTCGGAAGGCGAACGGATCGGCCTGATTGGCCCGAATGGATCGGGCAAATCGACACTGCTCGAGATCCTCTACGGCCGCGTACAGCCGGACACCGGAGAGGTGGCGGTCCGCAAGCGCACGCGCCTGAGTTGCGTTACGCAGATTTCGGAATTTGCCCCCGGCGCGACGGTGCGTTCCGTGATCGAGGGCGCTCTCGAACGGGCGAAAGTACCTGATGCGCAGCGAGCGTCGCGATTTGCCGAGACGCTTGGCCGCGCGGGCTTCGCGGAATTGGACACTCCGACGGCGGCATTGTCGGGCGGCTGGCGCAAGCGCCTCGCGATTGCCGAAGGGCTGGTTCAAGGGCCGGATATCTTGCTGCTCGATGAGCCGACCAACCATTTGGACCTCGCCGGAATTAATTGGCTCGAAACGCTGCTCCAGGATGCGCCGTTCGCCTGCGTGGTGGTCAGCCACGACCGCTATTTCCTCGAAAACATTTCCACCGAAGTGGTTGAGCTTGCGCGCATGTATGAGAACGGCTTTCTGCGCGTCAGCGGAAACTACAGCACGTTCCTCGAAGCAAAAGAGGAATATCTTCACGCGCAACGCAAGAGGCAGGAATCCCTCGAGAACCGCGTCCACACGGAAATTGAGTGGCTGCGGCGAGGCCCCAAAGCGAGAACGACGAAATCGAAGGCCCGCATCGGTACCGCGAATGAAATGATCGGCGAGCTGGCGGACTTGAACGCCAGGACCCGCACGTCCAGCGCGAAAATCGATTTTTCGGCGACGGACCGGCAAACCAAGCGGCTGATCCAACTGGAAGACCTTACGTATTCCATCGGCAATCGCACTTTGTTTGAAGGGATTCATTTCGCCGTCACGTCGGGGATGCGAGTGGGCCTGGTGGGCCCGAACGGAAGCGGCAAAACCACGCTGCTGCGCCTGTTGCGAGGCGACATTGCGCCATCGCGCGGCGAAATCCGCAAGGCGGACTCCTTGCGGATCGTGTACTTCGACCAGAATCGCGTGCTTGATCCCGACATTAGCCTGCGCCGCGCGCTGGCGCCCGACAGCGATTCCGTGATTTATCAGGACCGCGTGATTCACGTGGCTTCGTGGGCGGCACGGTTTCTCTTTGATCCCGAGCACCTGAACCAGCCCGTCGGGAAGCTTTCCGGTGGCGAGCGCGCGCGCGTATTGATCGCGCAGCTCATGCTGCAGCCGGCGGACGTGTTGCTCCTCGACGAGCCGACCAACGACCTCGATATCCCGACGCTGGAAATATTGGAGGAGAGCCTGCTCGAATATCGCGGCGCGTTGGTGCTGGTCACGCACGATCGCTACATGCTGGATCGCGTGTCGACCATCGTGCTTGGCCTGGACGGTTTGGGGGGCGCGGAACGCTTTGCCGATTACTCGCAGTGGGATGCCTGGCAGCGTCCCCGGCAATCGAAAGGGAATCCGAACTTGAGCAGCGGACCACGGCGCTCCACCGCGGCGGCAAGTCCGCAGACATCCATTGCGAAGAAAAAACTTTCCTATGTGGAAGGCCGCGAACTTTCAACCATCGAAGAGCGCATCGCCGAAGCGGAACGGCAAGTTGACGAGAAACGTGCCGCGCTCGAAGACCCGGTAATCACGAGTGATGCCACGCTTCTGCGGGAAACTTGCGCTCTGCTGGAAGAGGCGCAAAAGACGATCGACAATCTCTATGCGCGGTGGGCCGAGTTGGAGGAAAAACAGCGCTGATCCGTGGTCCGGGAGCTCTACTACATAGTTCACATGAAATTGATAGATAATGCCTGTGAAATACTAACGCGCTGCGACGGTAGCGGGCTCTTTGCGTGCCGGAGCGCCACGCGCGGGCTTGCGGCCGCGATCGGAAAACCAAGCGAACAGCCGCCAGCCCAGCAGAACGGCCATAATTACCGCATATAATAGGGGTAAATGGACGTCCGATTTCACCAGCCAGTAGAAATGAATCACTCCGGCCACGGCGCTCACGTAAATCGCGCGATGCAGCATCTGCCAGCGGCGATAGCCCATTCGGCGAACCATCCCGGCCGTGGAAGTGATGGCTAGCGGAATCATCAGGACAAATCCCGTGAATCCCACCGTGATGTACGGGCGCTTCACTACGTCGGCCCAAACGCCGCGAAAATCCAGCACCTGGTCGAGGCCAAGATAAATGCTGAAGTGCAGGAAGGCGTAGAAAAAAGCGAACAATCCCAACATGCGGCGGAAGCGGATCAATTGCGTCAGGCCAAGTATTTTTATTTTGCGCAGCGGGGATACCGCGAGAGTGATGGCCAGAAACCGCAGGATCCAGTCGCCCGTGGCGTGCTCGAGGAATTGGGTCGGGTTCGGCCCCCATTCGCCGTGGAACCCTTCCCAGATCAGGATTCCGAGGGGCACCAGGCACAACGCGAACACAACTACTTTTGCCCATTTGCTGATAAGCAGGCGATTCATAGGATTGTGACGTTCAGTAATTTTTCTTCAAGTCCATGCCGGTGTAGAGGCTGGCTACTTGATCCCCATAGCCGTTGTACATCTGCGTTTTCGTGTTCTTAAAGTACCCGGGCAGCCGAATTTCTCTCGCCTGGCTCCAGCGGGGGTGGTCCACAGCCGGATTCACGTTCGAATAGAAACCGTATTCGTGTGCGTTGGTGATGTTCCAGGTGGTCGGCGGCTGATCCTTGACGAATTTGATTTTTACCAGCGACTTGATGCTCTTGAATCCATACTTCCACGGAATCACCATTCTCACCGGCGCGCCGTCCTGGTTGGGGAGCGTTTCGCCGTACATCCCGACGCACAGCAGCGCCAGCGGGTGCATGGCTTCGTCCAGCCTTAACCCCTCTACGTACGGTAACTGAATCCCGGCGCGGCCCCACAGGGGCATTTGCTTCTTGTCAAAATAGGTTTCGAAGGCCACGTAGCGAGCGTTGGAATTCGGCTCGACCAGCTTCACCAGAGTACTGAACGAATAGCCGACCCACGGTACGACAATCGACCACGCCTCCACGCAGCGGTGCCGGTAGATTCGCTCCTCGAGCGGCGCAAGCTTCAGGATTTCCTCCATGGTGAACTTGCGCGGCTTGGCGACTTCGCCCTCGACGGAAACAGACCAAGGCGAGGTCACAAATTTTTGCGCATTCTTTGCGGGATCACCCTTGTCGGTGCCAAACTCGTAGTAATTGTTGTAGGTCGCCACCGCTTGTTCGGGCGTCACCTTCTCGTCCGTGCTGAACGGCCCCTTGACTAAACCCGGCAGACTCGTGGCGGCGTACGCGCGCGCTGAAGGGAGGGCTAGATTCGCGACGCTCTTGCCTGCGAGCGCCAATCCACCCGCTAATCCCATCCCGTAGAGGAACTTGCGCCGATTCAGGTAAATGTCGCGGGGGGTCACATCGGAATATTTCAAATCTGGAGCGCGCTTTAAGAGCATAGCTTCCCTCCTTTAAAAACAGGGCCCGGCCTATTTTCCCTGTCTTTCTAATATACGCCGATTTCCTTTCATCGGATGTGGGCAAAGTGATGGAAGTTACAAAATTCGATTGTTCCAAGTACGACCCACCACATCAGGGTGAAGGTTCCGGCAGCGGGTGCAACCGAAGAGCGGTGATGCGGGCGACGCGGGAGAAATCCTTGTCCAGACTGAACAGGCTTGCCTGGCGCTCAAGAGCGATGGCAGCAATCAGCGTATCGATGGTGGTCAGACTGATGCCCCTAGACCGAGCCAGCCGGGAAATTGCGGATGCCTCACGGTAGGTGGAAAAACCGCGCGGCTCGAGCAGCTCCCACATGGAAAGGTATCGCTCGATGCGATTGACCTCCCGCGTAAGCCCTTGCAGGACCTCTGTCACGACAACCCCAGTGAGCGCGAAAGGCTCGACTTCTTCGATTAGGCGCCGTAATTCACGACCCGCGTGGCCGGGGGAAGAACTGAAAAAATCGATCCAGACAGAGGTGTCAACCAGGATCAAGCGCGATTCCTTCGCATCCGCTTAAGGTCTCCCTTCCAGATTCCGCTCCCGTAGTAACGAAGGATGCCCTTGCGGCTTTCCGAGCGCACCAGCAGCTCCAGCGCCTTGTCCACGATCGCGCGTTTGGTTTTGAGCCGCGTGAGTCTGCGCGCTTTCCGCACCAATTCGTCATCCAGGTCGATGTTGGTTCTGCTCATGGAAATAGTATACACCTTTTTGCGAACAATTGGTGTATGAATCCGAAACCTGACGAATGTGCTTGGACACACAGTGTACTGTTACGCGGAAAGGTCTTTGAACAAAGACTCACGCAGACGTTCCTGCTGATCAGGAGTGAGCTTGCCGCCGGAAGAACTGAGATAAAAGACGTCGATGGCCGTCTCGCCTTCTGTCTCGATCAAGGCGATGTCGATGTTGCAGTTTTGGTGTGAAAACGCCGAGCTGATCCGGTACAAAAGGCCGGAGCGATCCGGCGTAATGATTTCCACGAGCGTGCTGTGAGCGGAGCAAGTATTGTCAAATTGGATTTGCGTTGGCGCCGCCGCTTTCGCCGGTTCGTCTTTCCCGGACCGGAGGCGATCCTGCAACATGCGAGTCAAGTCTTGTTTTCCGGACAGAACTGAATGAACAGTGCCCTTGAAGCGCTCCCACTCCGGCAGATTCATTTCCAGCGTTCGAAAGCGATCGGTAAAGTAAAACTTGTCCACGACGGTACCGCTTTGATTCGAAAAGGCTGCCGCCTTTCCGATGTTCATTCCGCAGGCAGCCAGGGCTCCAGCCACGGTGGCGAACAGGAAGGGGCGATCCGTCGTAACGAGCGTCAGTTCATACCAATGGCGGGTACGTTTTAATGCTAACTGCACCGGGTCCTGGCCAAGATGCGTCGACATTTCCAAGTGCGTCAAAATTTCGTCGACCGGATGCGTGCGCAAATACCTGCGCGGCAAACCTTCCAGGAATACCTGAAGTTTCTTCCCAGCCGCAGGGGCAAGCGAGCGGAGGTGATTCAGAACTTCATCGTTGGCGTCGGCGTGCACGCGTTCGTCCACGGTTCGGTCGAGATAGTTCGCCGTGCCGATGTAGAGCTGCCAGAGGTCTTCCGCCTTCCAGGCGGCGAGAGTCTCTGGACTAACCGCCTTGATGTCCGCATGCGTGAAAAGGCAGAGCATTTTCAAGCGATCAGGTGTGCCGACAATTTCCGCGAATTGCGCGATGGTGCGGGGATCGTAGATGTCCCTGCGAAGAGCCGCGCCCATATCGAGATGGCGTTCGATTAGAAATAACACCGTTTCGCGGTCGGCCGCGGGCAATTCCAGCCGTTCGAGGCACGTTTTCGCAATCGCCAAGCTGGCAGGGATCGGATCTTCTAATGCCACAGCCTTTCCGGTATCGTGGAGCAGCACCGCGAGATAGAGCACCTCGGGCTGTTCGAGTTCACGAACGATCCCACCGTACCGCTCGTCCCATTTGGATTTGGACTGGCGCAGGGCATGCAGATTCTCGATGATCTGAAGCGTGTGCTCATCGACTGTGAAACGATGCAAAGAATCGCGCACGGCCAGCGCATCAATGCCTTTAAGTTCCGGCAGAAACATCGTGAGCAAATGCAGGGAGTGCATGGTTCGCAAAGCGTCCACCGCATGCGAATCCGGCAGAATTTCCTGAAGAAAATGCCAGAAATCATTTCCCGCCGGCAGGTGGTTCGCGAGCTGTGGCAACACCTGCGCCACTTGATGTTCCACCGCCGGGCTGAGTTTGAAGCCGCGTTGCGCAATCAACCGAATCGCGCGGAACAAGAGCTGCGGGTCGGCGAGATTCCCGGGGGGTTGCAGAAAGATCAGTCCGTCCACTACGGAAAAATCGGAATCGGAGAATCCGGTTCGCCACGTTTCGAGTTGCCTGTAGAACAGGGACTGGGCCGCGGGCATCTCCTCCAGCAGCTGTCCGGAAATCCGGTCAATGGCGCGCGCATGTCCGAAGTAGATTCGCATCCACTCGGCGGAATTCGCGATGTCCGACCCGGCGGCGCCGACTCTCTGAGCCGCCGCCTCATCCTGCGCGGCCCAAGTGAGGACGTTGTCATCCTGTCCGTTGCGAAAATGGAGAAAGCAGCGCACCGCAGCAAGAAACTGCAGCGCCGAATCGAGCGCATTTTGAACGGCGAAGGGAAGTATCGTGTCCGGCGAGGGCCAGCCATGCTCTTCCTCCATTTTCGACATAAGGGCGAGCCGACAGGCCAGGGTGTAATCCCGATAACCGCCAAGACCGTCCTTCACGTTCGGTTCGAGATGAAAGACAGTGTTCCCGAATTTGCGGTGGCGAGTCCGCGTAATATCCGCCAAGTGTCCCACGAGGACCTGCGACTCTTGGGCCATCATTTCAGGAATCAGGCGGTCCCGTAGTTTCGTGAAAAGTTCCAGGTCGCCTGCAAGATAACGGCAATCGAGCAAGGAGAGAATCAACTCCGGATTATCCGAGTTAAATTGAGTGTAGTCAGAAAAGGTCTTCGTCGTTACGTTCAACTTCAACGGAAGAGCCCCCATGTCGTGTGAGAATCGACGGGCTGATTCGCTGAACTTCTCCGCTGTGTCTTCCGCCGCGTAGAGAAGCAGGAGGTCAATTTCCGAGTAAGGAAAGAGCGATCGCCTTCCAAAATCTCCCAGGGCAACGAGTGCAAATCTGGAAGGCCCGCTTTTTTCCGGGGAGACGAGCTGCTGCCAAAGTCGAAGAGCAATCGATTCGACGAGCGCGGATCGTTGTTGAAGAAAACCTAATCCGTCTTTGGCGGCGGAGAACTGCCGCTGAAATCTTGAGGATTCGGAAGCGTACAGGTCCCTCAAATCATTGCTGGGTGGAGATTGAGTGGGCATGCAATTTTTTCTGGTTTGTCACCCCCGGACAACTGCTTATGGAGGATACTCGCAAAAACGGTGTCCGGTGAAATCCAAAGAAACGAAGCTACGAATCGTGGAACCAGATACTTACAATCGACACAAGTCCCGGCCCGGAACAATACCAAATCCAGGGTTGCAACGCCACTCATGAGGGCTTGCCCCCGCAAGGGTCAAGTCATCCTCGGCCCTTTTGATTGTTTGAGATACATCCAGATGCGGAATCGCTGATGGGTCCGATAGATTCTTTCGTCGCATGAATGGAAGGCCGTCTTGCTAAAGTACTAGCATGGCGGCAATGCCATCACAAATGCCTTTGCAGGGGCTATTCAGCGACTACAAGGCTGGGCCGTTCTACGATGAAATGTTCTCGGCCCCCGATGAGCCGCGCCCCCCTTACGCGAAGATATACCAGAAACTAGCGAGGATGGTGGCGTCGCAATTTGAAGAGCGGCGCCAGCATGCCGATCTTGCGTTCCTCCTGCAGGGAATCACGTTTACCGTGTACAGCGATGGGCGAGGCACCGAGCGGCTATTTCCCTTCGACTTGATCCCCCGCATCATCCCAAATTCAGAATGGCAACGCATCGATCGCGGCCTGGCGCAACGCGTGGTGGCGCTCAACCTGTTCCTGCAGGACGT
>Ga0137409_10008567_pt1 | contig 10439 bp, 10 predicted proteins | sample CZODoug1_16funga_FD_122059 | JGI IMG/M metagenome (GOLD analysis project Ga0137409, IMG submission 122059) | Vadose zone soil fungal communities from Angelo Coast Range Reserve, California, USA - CZODoug1_16fungal (Hybrid Assembly) | ecosystem: Environmental > Terrestrial > Soil > Vadose zone... | reverse complement strand
CCTGTTTCCGACGCACGCCACAGGTCGCGCAGCTCCCCCGACTTCCGTGCTACGGGAAGGGGCTTTTGTCGGATGACGCCATACCATCTCGCCGTAACAACCGATCCGGGTACGCCCGGAGCCAGCGCGGCGCGCGACAGGCGCCGCGTGTCGGTGGAAGTGCCGACGCTGCTTCTCGTCGTGGCCGCCTATGGCGCGTGGCTCGCGATCACCTTTGCCTACGGCTACTGGCCGCTGGCGATCCTCGCGCCCGTCACCGCGGTGCTGATCACGCTGCACAGCTCGCTACAGCATGAAATCGTGCACGGTCACCCGACCCGCTGGACCGGTATCAACCGGCTGCTCGGCATGGTGCCGCTGTCACTGTGGATGCCGTTCGAGCGCTATCGCCGCAGTCATCGCCTGCACCACATCGATCAGCGAATCACCGACCCGCTCGATGACCCGGAATCCTTTTACTGGACACCGCAGGACTGGGCGCGCCTCAAGCCCATCACCCGTGTGTTGGTACAGATCCAGCAGACGCTCGCCGGGCGGGTGATCATCGGTTCCTTCTGGTCCATCGGGAGGTTTCTGCACGGCGAATTCCACGCCGTGATCCGCAACCAGGACCGGGCGCGGGTGATGTGGCTCGAGCACCTGCTGTGGTGCGTCCCGGTGATCCTGTGGGTCAAGGTCGTCTGCGGCATGCCGCTGTGGATCTACCTTCTCACCATGGTGATCCCCGCAAACGGCATTGTGATGATCCGCGCCTTCGCGGAGCATCGCGCGCGGCCGCAGGTGCGCGAGCGGATCGCGATCGTGGAAGAGTCCTGGATCCTGGGTCCGCTGTTCCTGTTCAACAATCTGCACTCGCTGCACCATGAAGCGCCGCTGATCCCGTGGTACCAGTACCCCGCCCGCTACCGACTCATTCGCGATCGCCTGATCGCCGAAAACGGCGGGCTTGTCTATCGCAGCTACTTCGAAGTAGCGCGCCGCTTCCTGTTTCGCCCGCACGATGCGCCCCAGCACCCGAGCGGCCGGGTGCCTGTCCGGGCCGCTTGATCGATCAGGCCGGCTGATCGAATCCGGCCGCCCTCGCTTCCGCGTCCCATTCCAGCAGCGGCGCGAACGACGCCTCGGTCGCTTCCGCAAAGCCCTCGAGCAGCAGAAGATCGGCGAATGGACCGAACCAGGGCCGGCGCGCGGCGCCCGTGAACGCCGCGCGCAGTCGCGCCACCATGTCCGCGGGAGCGGCGGCGGCGGCGACGAACGCGGGCATCGGTGTCACGGGTGTCGAGGTGAGCACCCGAATGCCCGCCGTGAGGTGCGGCGCGTGATGCGCGATCAGCAAGTGCCAGTAGGCGTCCAGCGGCCCGACGTCGATGCGTCCCTCGCGCACGGCCTCAAGGACGTTGCGCGCGGTCACCAGGTTCCCGACCATCTCGGCGTAGAGCGCCGGGCGCTGCGCCGTGCGGTAGGCGAGCAGCTGGTGCCTGAAGGCGTTGAATCCCGACTGGGAGTGCGCGACCGTCCAGCCCGCACGCCCGCCGAAGGTGTCCTCGAGCGTCAGGTAAGGGGCATCCTGTCGCACGATCAGGTCTGAGCGATACACGGCGCGATGAGCCGCCCACTCGGCCCGGGGGATGGGAGCTGCGATCGGCGTCACCGGTGCGAGCTTCAGCGCGATCGGGTAGCCGCACATGAACACCGACCCCAGATCGCCTCGCGACCACAGCTCCTCGAGCGGCTGCGGCGCCGGATAAGGCACATAGGTGAGCGGCACGTGCGCTTCCTGCGTGATGTGCCCGAGGAGCGCACGCCAACCGGCCTCCACCGCGGGGGTCACCGCGTACATGCGGGCATTCGTGATCCATTCGCTCACGCGGGTACCGTATCCCCAAGCTCACGCGTCCTGCGAGCCACGTAGGCGTCGATGGCCTCCTTGACTGCGGGCTCGAGGGGCGGCGGCAGGTACTCGGCGAGCATCTTCTTCCAGATGCCGGTCGCGCGCACGGTGGCATTGCGGGCGCCGGCATCGGTCCAGTTCTCGAAGTTCGACCAGTCGGACAGCAGCGGGCGATAGAACGCGGACTCGTAGCGGGCGAGCGTGTGGGCTGCGCCGAAGAAGTGCCCGCCCACCGCGACGTCCTTGATGGCCTCGACCGCGAGGTCGTCGTCGCTGAACGCGATCGGCTTGAGCATCTCGGCCCAGTTGCGCAGCAGTTCCGCGTCGACCACGATCTTCTCCAGCGAGGCCGACAATCCGCCTTCCAGCCAGCCGACGGCATGGTTGATCAGGTGGCTGTGACTGAGGATCGCGGCCTGCAGCGAAAACGCGGTCTCGTAAGTCGACTGCGCGTCCACCTCCGGCGAGGCATTCACCGCGCTCGTGCGCACCGGGATCTTGAGGCGGCGGCCGATCTGTGCGCTGGCCAGGACCGCATTGCAATACTCCGGCGTGCCGAACGCGGGCGAGCCGGTGCGCATGTCGACGTTGGACGTGAAACCTCCCATCACGCACGGGGTACCCGGGCGCAGCATCTGGCACAAGGTGACGACGCCCAAGGCCTCGGCCGTCTGCTGCGCCAGCGCGCCGGCCAGCGTGATCGGTGCCATCGCCCCCATGAGCGTGAAGGGCGTGATGACCACGCATTGGCCATGGCGGGCCATCACCATGATGTTGTCGAGAATCTCCTCATCCACCCGGCGCGGTGAATTGACGTTCGTCACCGTCATCAGTGTCGGACGCGCCGCCAGCTCCTCGACCGTGCAGCCGTGCTCGATGGCCGACATGGCGATCGCGTCCTGCGCCTGCACGCCGCCGATGCCGCGCGCCGCCCACACGATATCCGCGCACTCGATGTGGGACTGATAGGTCAGCAGATGGCGGACCGCCACCGGGATGTCGACGGGCTCGACCACAATGCCGCCCTGCCAGTGCAGGATGCCGAGCTTGTGGGTGAGCCTGAGGATGTTGCGAAACCCCTCGAGGTCGCCGTAGCGACGTCCGCCCTCGAGATCGCGGATGTTCGGGGCGCCGGTGACGGGTCCGAAATTGACCACATGATCGCCGACGTGCAGATGCCGCTCGGGATTGCGGGCATGGAGCACGAAGCGCTCGGGCGCGTGGGCCAGATGCGCCTCGACGATGTCGCGCCCCAGGCGAACCATCTGGGTCGCCTCGTCCACCAGGGCGCCGGCACGGCGGTAGAGCTCGCGTGCCGCGGGGCTGCGGATCTCGAGACCCGCCTGTTCCAGAACCTGGAAGGCCGCGGCCAGAATTCGTTCGACCTGCTCGGCGGTGAGAATTTCCAGCGGCGGCCAGCGGTTGGTGAGCCGCGGCAGCGGCGTGAGCGAGGGACCGGTGGAGCGGTGGGCGCGCCCGCGGTCGCGGCGGCGGGAGGTTGCCGGAACTTCGGTCATGGCTTGGCCTTTGTCGATTTCGACCGCCCTCGTTCGTCTATCTGCTGTACGCGACGCAATCCGATCGAGGAGCCGCAAATGCAATTTGTCGTGAGGAGCGTGGGAGTGACCTGGGAGTTGGCTCGGAGGTTGGGTCCGTACCTCATGCTGGAGATCCTGCTGCCCGGGGGCACCCTGCTGGCGCTGCTTCTCTACCTGTACCGACGCCGCCAGTCGAATGGCACGACCGGCGCGCGGCGCAACGCGCTCGCGTGAACGACATCATTCAGAGTGAGCGTGATCAGCTGCAAGCTCGCCCGGATCAATTACACGGCCTCCCAGAATGATCTTGTCAATCCGGCCATAAGCTTCGATCGTTTTCGTGGGATCCGCGGGAAGCAGCAGTAAATTCGCACGCTTGCCGACTTCGACGGTCCCGATGTCCCTGTCCAGGTGCAGCGCTCGCGCGTTCGACAGCGTGGCGGCCTCAAATATCTGCGCGGGTGTCAGACCCGCGTCCACGAGATTGTGCATCTCCCGCCACGCATTCAGGCCCGGCGGGTTGGCGAAAGTCGGTGCGCTCGGGGTGTCCGTTCCAAACAGGAAGTGCGCGTGATGCTTCGCGAGATAGCCGGTAGCTTTTTCAGCCCTGCCAATCACCACCGCAAAGCCGGAGTTCATTTGGGCTTCCGCAGCTTTGGGGTCGGTAATTGGCGTGTCGGCAACCGAGTCGCGAAGCCACTGCCCTTCCTTGGTCCCGTACCAGGCGATCAAGCTGGAGGGCAGGACGCGCGCCAACGCCGGATCCGAGAGAAAGGACGTGCTGAAAAGGTCGCGCACCCCGAACAGGACCTGGATCGTCGCCTGCCAGCCGATTTTTGTTTCAACCACACGGTCCAATACCGCGCGTACCGCGGGCGTGACTTCGATCGTCGCTGACGGGTCATTCCAGTTCCAAAGACCGTGGGCCAGGATGTCGACCCGCGCATCGAGCCCGAAGGTCTGGGCTTCCGCAGAATTGGCGTGCATCAGGACCGGGAGCCGCGCCGCATGGGCTGCTGTCACCAGTGCCCGAATCGTCTCAAGCCGCGGCACCGGCAGGTCGTGAACGCCGCCAAAACCTCGCTCGAAGAACGTTTTCACGCAGATGGCGCCGTCGGACTTCATATGCGCCACGACCGCCTGCGGCGAATGCACGGCGGCGTCGACGCCTGGCGGCATGCCGGGATGAGCTCCAGGCTCCACGATCAGATACGGCATGCGTTCGTAACGAACGGGCGTGGGCATGTAGTTCATGGGATAGCCGTCGATCAGCGCCGCGCCCCCGCAGAAATAGGTGTCCGGCACGAGGTCGTGGCTCTTCCAGCGCGCCATCGCCTCGGGTGTGGAAATCAGGTCGATCAGGGTGGTGAAGCCGAAATACAGGAAGCTCCGGGGGATCTGCTCTCTCGCCGCGCGTGCAATATCAGGATGGAGCTTCTCCTGTTCGTCCGTCATTCCCGGGATCTCATTCAGGTGAACATGGCTGTCGATCAGCCCGGGCACCAGATAGAGCCCTTTTCCATCGAGTTGAGAGGCGGGGCCCGAGGGTGCGGCACCGGAAGGTCGCGTAGCGCTGCCGCCGCTGATCGCCACGATTCGCCCCTCGTGAATGATCACGGTGGCATCGCGCCTGGGCTGGGCGCGCTCGGGTGAGACGATCGCCACGTGTTCGATACGCAGATCCTGAGCGCTCACCGACCCCGAGGGCACTGCAAGCGTCACCGCCAGCCACGCGACTGCAGCACCGCCCACGGACGCGATCCCATCCGCGCCGGCGACGCAACGCTTTTCTCTCAAAGAGATTTCAGGAACTCGACGATCGCCTGCTGATCGGCCTGGTTCAGCTTTTCAAAGCGCTCGGTCACCTCGCTGGCTTCGCCCCGGTGGCGGACGATGGCATCCCGGAATGTCAGCGACGCCCCATCATGCATCAGCATCGGATGCATGCGCACACCCCAAAGGGGAGCCGTGCGTATTCGGTTGGCGCCCGAGCGATAGTCCTCAAGCGACAGGCCCTTCCATTTGATCTGGTACATGCGCTTGCCGTAATGCTCCTCCATCGCGATAGCGATGCCATCGCCCGTGCCGACGTCGTGCAGCAGGAAGTCGCTGTAGGGATGGAATGTCTTGTTTCCGAGCGCCTCGGGAATGGCGAATTTCCCGCCATTCACCGCCGTGCCCGCCGCTGCGGTGGTCAGCTGGGGGACATGGCAAACGTCGCAGCCGACGCTGGCGAACAGCGCTTCGCCTTTCTTGGCGGCAGCGGTCGCGGCTTGCCGCGCGTCGCGGGCCGGGGCTTTGGTCGCGCGCATGAAGCGTGCGAAGTGATCGACGTCCGCGAGGCCGTCTGCATCGGGCTTGTTGTTTGGTTCGGCCACCGTGTTGCACAGGTCGGTCACTTCATCCGGAAAGAGCGCGCTGGTAATTCCCATTTCATTGAGGTAGGCGTCGCCAGAGAATGACAGGAGGCTGGCGTGCTGGTTCTTCCACCCGAAGCGGCCGACCCGTGTCACGCCCGGGGACTCAAGGATTGGGACGTATAGAACCAGGCCGCAGATCCTGCCGCGGTCCTTGTGGCATTGTTTCCTGGAGATTTCGATCAGGGTCGAATCGTCGACCGCCTCCACGAATCCGTCGCCGAGAACATCCACTGAGATGCGAAAGGTGCGGATATTTTCCGATTCCGGTACGCGCTCCTGAATGTCGGTGGTCGGAAAAGCGGCGTTGGGACAGATGGCACGTTGGTTGACCAGCGTGCGCCCCCTGATGATCGCGGATCCGCCGTTAATCGGAATGTCCGCGTTCTGAAAACTGCCGTCCGGGCCCTTGTGGCCGACACGCAGCTCCAGAACCTGACTGCCGCCGCCAGACACCGGATTCTGGTGGCACTCGCGGCAGGATTGCGCGTTGAAGAGCGGACCGAGGCCATCCGGGATATCTTCGAATTCATCAAATTTGGCCTGGTCTGCCTGGTGCGTCGGCTCGTCTGCGACGCCGTTACTCTTATTGTCGAAGCCGGTGGGCGCCTGAGTCGGCGGCGGACCCGCCGAACACGCTGTGCCGAACACGCTGAGACTGAAAACAGCAACCCCAACCAAAGTGTTCATGGCTCCCTCCGCGGCTGGCCCCCCGCGAATCTATGCCTGTTGCGGCGGAACGGTCAAACCTCTACCAGCGAGCAGGGGTAGACTTGGCAACCCGGGGAGCATGAGAGGACCATCATGTCGGTACGATCTGTCGTGGCCGTGGTCATGCTGGGGGCCGCCTTGCCTGGCACCGCGCCGATTCAAGCCCAACAGACACCTGCGGCGAATCCGCTGGATGTGGTGCCGGACAAGATGCCGTTCGACATCCCCTATGGCACACCCATTTCGCTCGAGCGCGCCGAGGCGGCCATTGCTGCGACGGTCGCGGAAGCGAAGAAACACGATTGGAAGTTGAACGTCGCGGTCGTGGATTCGGGAGGCAACCTGGTTGCTTTCCAGCGCATGGACGGAGCGCAGCTTGCGTCAATCCAGATCTCGGAGCACAAGGCGCGCACCGCGGTCACATTCCGTCGCGAAACCAAGGCGTTCGAGAACGCTATCCAGCAGAGCAATTTCAACTACGTCATGACGCTGGATGGGGTCATTGCGTCGCGTGGCGGTATCCCTCTGGTGCAGGGCGGCAAGCTGATTGGCGCGATAGGGTGCTCCGGGGCGACCGGCTCGCAAGACGAGGTCGCCTGCAAGGTCGGCGCCGCGACTATCAAGTAGCCTGGGGAGTCACAGCTTTTTCACGACGACGCGGCCGGTCGAGTCGACAAACACGTGATAGCGATTGCCGTCCTTGCAGGAGGCGGTGTAGTCGCTGTCTCCGTTGCGCTTGGCATCCACCACTTTGTCACAGGGCATACCCTGCAACGCGATCGTAGCAGCCAAATCCCTGACCATGGACGGCTCCTCGGCGCTCAACATGCGCGCGCCGCCGAACACGGCGCTGACCGCGAGAACGAGAATGAATATGCGGCGGGACATGATGTCTCCTGTTGCTCAAGTCTCAAGTCACAGTTTGGCGAAACTTTACCGGATCCGCGAGAATGCCCCACAGCGCCTCCCGCGAGGATGAGATAGCTGTTGCCAGGGCCGGGTCGCCGTCCTGCAGCAGGCTGAGCACTTTGAGCAGCAGCAGGTCATACCTTTGCCGCAGCTCCGGCAGAGAAGTCGCGCCCTGCCTTCCGTGGAACGCCCGGAATTGATTGAGCAGGTCGTCGACCTGATTCTTCAAAGAGAGCTTGGTAAACAGGCCGATGGCTCGTGTCTCCTTGAGGCGTTGCTCCAGCGCGCCCAGATCGAGCGCCGGGGCCGACGGCGTACTCTGACGGGCGGACGTGTCGCCAGCCGGGGCGGCGGTCGGCTTTGCGGCCGTCGCCGGGGACCCCGCCGCCGCGGCGGGAGCGTTTCCCGCGCTCTTGAGCGTGGACGGCTTCGGCTTCGGGCGGCTCGAGCCACCTGCTCCGCTCTGAGATGAGGAACCCGCAGCTGCGGCGGCAGACTGGGCCGTCGTTTTCGAGCCGTTGCCCGGTTCTGCCGCAGCAGGCCCGGTCGGGGCCGGCAGCGCCGTCCCGGACGGCACCGTCGCGGCGCGCTCGGGCTCCGGCGGCGCCGCCGCCGGCACCGTCGGCCTTACATGCGTGCAGCCGATCAGCACGAGAAAGCACGCAATCCCAGCGATTATTGGCGGGCGCATTGTGTGTGCCGAAGCTTCCAACCGGTCAGTTGCATAGTGTCAGGACCTCGCTGAACCGCTGCTGACATAGGCGACCCCGCATCCTCCGATGCCGCAGTAGCCATCCGGGTTCTTCGCCAGATATTGCTGGTGATAGTCCTCTGCGTAGAAAAACTCCGGCGCGTCACGAATCTCGGTGGTGATCGCGCCCCGCCCTGCGGCCGTGAGGCGCGCCTGGTACGCGCGCTGCGACGCTTGCGCGGACTCGAGCTGCTTCGGGTCCGACGCGTAGATCGCCGAGCGGTATTGGGTGCCGACGTCGTTTCCCTGGCGCATGCCTTGCGTAGGATCGTGCGACTCCCAGAACGCCTCGAGCAGATCCTGGTAGTCGATCTTCTGCGGGTCGTAGATCACGCGCACCACTTCCGCATGCCCGGTCTCGCCGCTGCAGACCTCCTCGTAAGTGGGATGGAGAGTGAAGCCACCCGCGTAGCCCACCGCGGTCGAGTACACGCCCGCAAGTTGCCAGAAGATCCGTTCTGCGCCCCAGAAGCAGCCCAGACCGAAAACCGCCTCGCGCATGCCGGCCGGGAATGGCGGCACAACGCGATGACCGTTCACGAAATGCGTCTCCGCCACCTTGAGCGGCGTGCTGCGTCCGGGCAGGGCGGCTTCCTTTGTCGGCATCGTTGATTTGTTGCGGAACAGCGCCATGGCGTAAGCCTCCTGCTCGAGGGGCATACCAGTGTGGGGACGATCGTCAATGGACTCAAGAGCCCACCGCACCTTAAGCTTTCCGGCGCCAACGCATCTGCGAGCCGCTGCGACAGCAACGCAAGGAATGTACCGTGCTTAGCTCCTTACGGATGCTCACCGGTAGGCAACGCCGCGCCTTCTTCGCCTCGCTCGCCGGCTGGTCGCTCGACGCGTTCGACTTCTTCATTTTCGTGTTCTGCCTGAGATCGATCAGCGCCGAATTCCACACGGACGTGAAGTCGGTGGCGGAGGGTATCTTCCTCACGCTGGCGTGCCGACCGCTCGGAGCACTGGTATTCGGCTGGCTGGCGGAGAAGTACGGCCGCCGGCCGATCCTGATGCTGAACGTCGCCAGCTACTCGGCGGTGCAGCTTGCCACCGCTTTCGCACCCAACCTCGCGACCCTGCTGGCGCTGCGTGCGCTGTTCGGCTTCGCGATGGGCGGGGAGTGGGGCGTGGGCGCCGCCTTGGCGCTCGAGACGCTGCCCGCACGGGGGCGCGGCCTTTTCTCCGGACTCCTGCAGGAAGGCTACGTGATCGGCTACCTGCTGGCGTCGCTCGTGTTTGCGTACGTCTTCGTTCACGTCGGTTGGCGCGGCATGTTCATCATTGGCGCGGCGCCGGCGCTGCTGGTGCTGTATATCCGCGTTGGCGTCGAGGAATCCCCGGCCTGGGCGGCGGGCGTCTCGCCGCAGCGCGCCTCGGCCGCCGCCATCTGGGCTGCGGTGAAGAACTACTTCCCGACGCTCGCCTATCTGGTCCTGCTGATGGCCTGCTTCAATGCCTTCTCGCATGGCTCGCAGGATCTGTATCCGACCTTTCTGCAAGCGCAGCACGGCTTCTCCGCGGCGGCGACCGGCAACATCGCCATCGTCATGAACCTGGGCGCCTTGGCGGGCGGAATCTGCTTCGGTGCGTTGTCCGAGCGCCTGGGCCGCAGGCGCGCAATCATGCTGGCCGCGGCGCTCGCCCTGCCGATGATTCCCTTGTGGGCCTGGTCGCACACCGCCGTCATGCTCGCGGTCGGCGGCTTCCTGATGCAGTTCATGGTGCAAGGTGCCTGGGGCATCGTGCCGGCTCATCTCAACGAGCTGTCGCCACCCTCGGTGCGCGCGATCCTGCCGGGTTTCGCCTATCAGCTCGGCAATCTGGCGATGTCCAAGATGGGGCCGCTACAGGCCGGAATCGCCGAGACGCATGGCGGCGACTACGCACACGTTCTCTCGTGGACGACGGCCGTGGTCGCCGTCGCGCTGATCCTGGTCACGGGGCTCGGTCCCGAGGCTCACGCCGCGCAACTGCGGGTCTCGTCCGACCGCTAGGTACGCGCGCTGCGAGGCTTGCGCGGCTTGCGGCCCCCAGGCACCGCACCTTAAGCTTTCGGGAGCCATGGGTATCAGCCAACCGCAGAATCTTCGCACTCCGCCGATCGAGAAGCTGCGTCCCTACGGGATCCGCGTCAGCCTTCCGCCAGGGGATCCGTTCCGCAAGCTCCTCGGACCGGAGTGGCAGCGGCAGCACTGGTATCCCACCCCGGCAGAGCGTGA
>Ga0137409_10008566_pt1 | contig 10439 bp, 9 predicted proteins | sample CZODoug1_16funga_FD_122059 | JGI IMG/M metagenome (GOLD analysis project Ga0137409, IMG submission 122059) | Vadose zone soil fungal communities from Angelo Coast Range Reserve, California, USA - CZODoug1_16fungal (Hybrid Assembly) | ecosystem: Environmental > Terrestrial > Soil > Vadose zone... | reverse complement strand
AGGTAGAAATTGCGGAACTCGTTCGCCGCGACCTTCTCGCGGTACATCGGCGTGATGAAATGCTCCTCGATGGCGATCGTCTTCATGGCTTCCCTGGCAGCTTCCTCATGAGCTTCCTCCTCGGCGCCATTCTAGACCGGCACCCCTTCCGGGCGGATTTCACGCCCCGAGCCCATGACATTTGCATGAAGGCGCGAACGCCCCTAACATGGCGCCGCCATGCTCAGCAAACGGGATCTGCGGCGTGCGGTCAGGCACGGCGAGCGCGAGCTGCGCGCCGCCGGAGGGGACATGGCGGGCCAGCTTCGCCCGCGCAACATCCTCAGGGATGCGCGCGACCTCGTGCTCAAGTTCGCGCGCGACGACGTGGTGCAGGCCTACATCGGCCCGCGCATCTGGAAGATTCTCGCGGTGGCCCTGGTCTTCGTGCTGGTCAGCACGGTATGCTCGATCGACGTGATGTTCCGCTTCGCCCGGCTGGTCTCGGATTCGCTGCTGCTGAAGGCGCTCGTCCTGCCCTTCGGGGCGGTGGTGTGGCTGGGAGGGACGATCGGCCAGATCTACGTGTTCGCGATCTCGCTCGAGGGCTGGGCGGCGCAGAGGGACCGCGAGGAGCGCGGCATCGGCGTGGAGATGCCCGGGGGGGTTCTCGCCTATCTCAAGTACAGCCGGGCGCTGGTGCCGTGGATCGCGGTGGCGGCGTTCGTGATCCTGCCGCTGCTCGTCATGGGGCGCTATGTGCCCGTCATCGCGCTGGGGCTGTGCGTCGCAGGGATCGGGGCGCCTCTGCTCTTCAGGAAGCTCGATCGCTGAAAACCGCGTCAGTGGTCCGCCGCGTGCGCGATCACCTTGAGTTGCCCGGTCTTGTACGCGCGGCTCGCCAGCTGATAGTAGCTGATGGCCTCGTCCAGGAGATCCGCCGAGCGCGCGTCCCCGCTGGCCGCTTCCCCGGTAGCCGCGTCGACGATGCGGTAGCGCCGCCTCGGTTTGAGCTCGACCACTAGGCCGTCCCGGTAATACCCCACCGTCTGGTAATTGGCGAAGAGCGCACGCTGGTGATTCGCGCCCTCCCTGAGAATGTCGTGACCGAAGAAGCGCGATCGGTAGCTGAAGTCGAGCATGCCCAGTAGTGTCGGGCCCACGTCGATCTGCGACGCGAGCGTATCGACGCGGCCAAGACGCACGTGCCCCGGTGAATAGACGATCAGGGGGATGTGGTAGTTCTCGGGCGGCAGCTCGGAGTGGCCGCGGCCCTTGTGCGTATGGTCGGCGACGATCGCGAACAGCGTGCGCCCGAACCACGGCTTGGCGCGCGCTCTGTCGATGAACTGCCCGATCGCGAAATCGGTGTACTTGACTGCGCCCTCGCGCGTCCCGGTCGGGATGTCGATGCGCCCCGCTGGATAGGCGAAGGGGCGGTGATTCGACACCGTCATGATGTGCGCGAAGAAGGGTTTGTGCTCGGCCCAACGCTTGTCGAGCTGGGCCGTCGCCATCTTGAAGAGATCCTCGTCCGCCACGCCCCAGATATTCTCGAAGGAGATATCCTCGCTCCCGATCGAAGTGCGGTCGACGACCGTATAGCCGTTCGCCGAGAAGAACGCCCCCATGTTGTCGAAGTAGGCGTAGCCCCCGTAGAGGTACAGCGGCTCGTACCCCTTCGCCTTGAAGACTTCGCCCAGGTTGAACAGCCCGCCGTTGTCCGGGCGCTTCACGATCGAGTAGCCCGGTGTCGGAGGATACGAGAGCGTCAGCGCCTCCAGGCCCCGCACCGTGCGCGTGCCGGTCGCGTAGAGCCGGGTAAACAGCAGCCCTTCGCGCGCGAGCGCGTCGAGACGCGGAGTGAGCCCCTGGCCGTTGCCGAACGCCGCCATGAAATCGGCGCTCAGGGCCTCGACCGAGATGAGCACGACGTTCAGGCGCTTCTCGGGTCCGCTGCCGGCGATATCGCGCTCGAAGGGCGGCTCAGGGCTCGCGGCGCTCGGCGGCGGGCGGTCGAGTTCCCTCGCGAGCACGCGCCGGGCCCGTTCCAGGGGCAGCGTCCGGTAGAAGCGCTCGTAGTCGAGCTCGTTCGCGCGGAAGGCGTGGAAAAAGTCGAAGTAGCCGTCGCCCGCGAGTTCGTTCAGCAGGGCGTCGGCGGAGAACTCCTTGTAGCGGGCGTCGAGCCCAGCGAATACGAGGAAGGGCGCGAGCAGCCATAGCAACACCGCGCGCGCACGCATGCCCCAGGGTCCCTGCGGCGTGGCGACCCGCGGGGCAACGCGCCGGAAGATCGCCCACCACAGCAAGGCGGCAGCAACGCCGATGATCGAGAGCAGCAGAGGCATGTTGTACGACTCGCGGATGTTGCCGATCACCTCGTTGGTGTAGACCAGGTAGTCGACGGCGATGAAGTTGAAGCGCGAGGCGAACTCGTTCCAGAAAACCAGCTCGGAGGCTCCGACGAACACCATCACGCCGGAAAGCAGGAGGAACATGGCCGCGAGGACCGCTTTGAGCGCTCCGGGGTAGCGCTCGGGCCACCACGCGAGCAGCGCCGCGAGCGGCGCCGCGACAAAGGCCGCCGCGCCGAGGTCGAAGACCGCGCCGATCGCCATCGCCGGCAGCAGGCGCCAGGGCAGGAAGAAGGACGGGTCGCCGTTGAAAGCGGCGAGCGTTATGCGCGTGAGCGCGTTGAACGCGAGGAAGGCGAGGAAGAACTCCCGCACGATCGCCAGCCGGCCGGGGAACAGCGCCGCGTCGATCGAGCGCAGAAAGCGTTTCATGCGCGGCTAGCTTACCCGATCCGCGGATGCGCTATGATGGCCCTTGCTTTCGAAGACGGGTGCCGATCACGGCCTCCAGCGAAGGGCCGGCGGCTTCCCGGAACACAACCCATCAGGAGGACCCGACATGTCCCAGCCCAGCACACGCTACGACGTTTCCCGTTCCTTTCAGGTAATGCTCGCGGCCCCGCTCGCCGCGCTTTGCATGATCTCTTCCGCTCCCGCGCTTGCGGACGACGACCCGGACGACCTCCTCAAGACCGTCAAGAAGGCGCGGCTCATCGACCTCTCGCACAACTGGGAGAACGCATCGCCAGTCGCCTCGGTCAATCCGCCTTATTCGTTCACATTGGTCAGCACGCACGCCAATACCCGCGGCGCATTCGGTGACGGCGGCAAGCTGTCCTTTGCCGCCGAGGTGCAGCATTTCAGCGGTCAGCACGGCGCGCCCTCCATCGACGCGATCGGCCACATCGGTCGCAACGGCAAGCTGTTCGGCGGCGTCGACGCGGTGGCGGCGACCAGCAACCCCGACGGAATCGGCACCAGCGGCGTGGGCGCCAATCTCGCGATCGACCAGTTTCCGGCGGACCTGCTGGTGAACCGCGGCGTGCTGCTCGACGTGGCGCGCATGGTCCAGGGCGACTCGAGGCCGCTTCCCGCTACGTTCGAGATCACGGCGGCGCATCTCGAGCAGGCGGCGAAGCACCAGCACGTGAAGCTGAAGCGGGGCGACACGATCTTCATCCGCACCGGCTGGGGCCAGTACTTCAAGGGGAATTCGGCCCTGTACGCGGGAGCGGATTCCCCCGGTCCCGGTCTCAACGGCGCGGAGTTCCTGATCAAGAACGGCGCGCGCGTGGTCGGCGACGACACGCTGACCTTCGAGCAGCGCCCGCCCATCGCCAACCCCGGCACGCCGAACTTCGAGGTGTTCCCGGTGCACATGCGCGTGATCGCCGACTCCGGGGTCTACATCGTCGAGAACCTGAACCTCGAGGAGCTCTCGGAGGCCAAGGCGTACGAGTTCGTCGTGGTCGTTCCGCCGCTCCGCATTCTCGGCGGCACGGGCTCGGCGGTGCGCATCTTCGCGCTGGTGCAGCGCGACCACTGAGCGACCGGACGGCGAACCGCGCCCGGCCAGCACGCCGCCGCTCGTCATTGATCGAGGTTCCTTATGCACAGATCGATTGCCGTCATTGTTCTTGGCGCGTTGGCATTTCCGGCATTGGCCCAGATGACGCCGGCGGGCGTGTGGCGCACCATCGACGACAAGACGGGTGAGGTGGCATCGGAGGTGCGCATTACGGACGACGCGGGCGTGCTCTCCGGCCGGATCGAAAAGCTGCTGCGCAAAAGCGCCAAGCAGGACGACGTTTGCGGCAAGTGCTCGGACGACCGCAAGGACAAACCGGTGCTGGGAATGGAGATTATTCGCGGCGCCAGGAAAACCGAGGGCCGCGACGTTTGGGAAGGCGGCAAGATTCTTGATCCGGATAACGGGAAGGAATATACCCTGCGCCTGACCCCGATCGAGGGCGGAAAAAAGCTTCAGGTGCGTGGCTATATTGCGTTTTTCTTTCGAACCCAGACCTGGATTCGCGCGCAGTAGTTCATTCCCTCAGGCGGCTTTCTTCCCGGGCCCGTCGGAGCTCGCGGGCTCGTCTTTCGCTTCGTGGCTCGCCGGCCGCGTCGCGATTCGGCCGGCGGTCCACTCGGCGCGGTCCGCGACCGCAAGGCGGTAGGCTTGGTCGCGGCCGGGCCAGTAGGGGCGCGGCCAGTACTGGCCGGTGTGCTGGTACCAGGCCGCGGCGTGCAGCGTGAAGTAGGGGTCTGCGAGGTGCGCGCGCGCGAGCGCCACCAAGTCGGCGCGCCCCGAGATCACGATGGTGTTCACCTGGTCGGCGCTCGTGATGTTGCCCACGGCCAGGGTCGCGATGCCGATCTCGTTCCGGATCTTGTCGGCGAAGGGCGTCTGGTACATGCGCCCGTAGATCGGCTTCTGCTGAGGGACCACCTGGCCGGTCGAGACGTCGATCAGGTCGACGCCCGCGTCCTTGAAGGCGCGCGCGAGGGCGAGCAGGTCGGCCTCCGACAGGCCGCCCGGCGCCCAATCGGTCGCCGAGATGCGCACCGACATCGGCTTCTCCTCCGGCCATACCGCGCGCGCCGCGCGGAATACCTCGAGCGGCCAGCGCAGGCGGTTCGCGATCGGACCGCCGTACTCGTCCTTGCGCTGGTTGGTGAGCGGCGAGATGAACGAGGACAGCAGGTAGCCGTGCGCCATGTGCAGCTCGAGCAGGTCGAACCCCGCGTGGTCGGCGTACTTCGCCGAGCGCACGAAGTCGTCGCGGATGCGGTCCATGTCCGCGCGCGTCATCTCGCGCGGCGCCTGCGAGTGCGCCTGGTAGGGAAGAGGCGACGGCGCCACCAGCTCCCAGTTGCCCGAGGCGAGCGGGTAGTCCGGGCGCTCCCAGCCGAGCTGAGTCGAGCCTTTCCGGCCCGAATGGCCAAGCTGCATCGCGAGCTTCGCGCCGGAGTGCGCGTGGCAGAAGTCGACGATGCGCTTGAACGCATCGCGCTGCGACTCGTTCCACAGCCCCGTGCATCCGGGGGAGATGCGCGCCTCGGGAGAGGTGCAGGTCATCTCGACGAACACCAGGCCCGCGCCGCCTAGCGCGCGGCTGCCCAGGTGCACGAGATGCCACTCGTTCGGCACGCCTTCCGCCGCCATGTACTGGTCCATGGGCGAGACCACCACGCGGTTCTCCACGCGCATGCCGCGCAGCGTGAACGGCGTGAACATCGGCGGCGGCGGGTTGCGCACCGCGACCTCGAATCCCGGCGGGATGAACTTGTCGGCGAACCAGCGCGAGACGGCGTCGAGGAAGCTCGGGTCGCGCAGGCGCACGTTCTCGTAGGTGATCTGCTTGGAGCGCGACATGAGCCCGAAGGCGAACTGCTGCGGGTCCATGTTCCAGTAGCGGCGCATGTTCTCGAACCAGGCGAGCGAGACGTCCGCGGCGTGCTGGGTCCGCTCCACGCCCTCGCGCCGCTGCGAGTCGTAGCGCGCGAGCGCGGCTTTCACGCCGCCCTCGGCGCGCAGCGATTCGTAGAGCGCGATCGCGTCCTCCATCGCGAGCTTGGTGCCCGAGCCGATCGAGAAGTGCGCGGTCGCCTTGGCGTCGCCGACCAGCACCACCTTGTCCTTGACCCAGGTGGCGTTGCGGATGTTGGGGAAGTTGCGCCACTGCGAGCGGTTGGCGATCAGCTTGTGGCCCGCCAGCTCCTCGGCGAACAGGGATTCGAGAGCGCGTAGCATCGTCGGCTCGTCCATCTTGTCGAAGCCCGAGCGCTCCCAGGTGTCGGCGTTGGTCTCGATGATCCAGGTGCTCGCGCCCTCCTCGTACTGGTAGGTGTGCGCGAGAAGGATGCCGTGCTCGCTCTCCTTGAAGAAGTACTTGAACGCGTCGAGCGGCCGCGTCGATCCTAGCCACACGAACTTGTTCGGCCGCAGGTCGACCGAGGGCTTGAAGTGATCGCGGTAGATCTCGCGGGTGCGCGAGTTGATGCCGTCGGCGGCGACGACGAGGTCGCTGTCGCCGAAGTCCGAGACGGCCACCTCGGCCTGGAAGCGCATCGTGACGCCCAGCTCGCGGCAGCGCTGCTGTAGCAGCTTGAGGAGGGTGACGCGCGAGCAGCCGCAGAAGCCGTTTCCGCCGCAGCGCAGCGCCTGCCCCTTGTAGACGACCTCGACGTCGTCCCAGTAGGCGAAGCTGCGGCGGATCGACTCGTACGAGGGCGGGTCGTAGTCGAGGAAGGTGCCGAGGGTCGCATCGGAGAACACCACGCCGAAGCCGAAAGTGTCGTCGGCGCGGTTGCGCTCGTAGAGCTCGACGTCCCAGCGCGGCCAGCGCTTTTTCGCGAGCAGCGCGAAGTAGAGCCCGCCCGGTCCACCGCCGACGATGCTGATCTTCATGGCCTCAGTCGGGAACCACGGCGGTCGCCTCGATTTCCAGGCGCGCCTGGCTCTCGACCAGCGCGCCGACCTGCACCACGCTCATCGTGGGGTAGTGTTTTCCCATCAGCTCCCGGTATGCCTCGCCGACGGCCTTGAGCGAGGTGAGATATTCGTCCCGGTCGACCACGTACCAGGTGAGGCGCACGATGTGCTCGGGCTTGCCCTTCGCCTGCGCGAGCACCTCCAGGATGTTCGTCAGCGCCTGACGGAACTGACCGGAGAAATCCTTCGACTCCCAGACGCCCGTGCCGGTCCAGCCGACCTGGCCCGAGATGTAGACGGCCGTGCCGCCTTTCACGGCGATAGCGTTCGAGTAGCCGCGCGGCTTGGACCAGGACGGCGGTTGCAGGATTTTCACGATGGCTCCTTCAGCAGCTCGCGGGCGATGATGAGCTTCTGCACCTCGGTCGCGCCTTCGTAGATGCGCAGCGCGCGCACTTCGCGGTAGAGGCGCTCGACCGGGTGGCCGCGCTTCACCCCCAGTCCGCCGCAGATCTGCACCGCGGTGTCGACGACGGCCTGCGCCGTCTCGGTCGCCTGCATCTTCGCCATCGCGGCCTCGCGGGTGACGCGCCTGTCCTTCACGTCGCGTGTCCAGGCTGCGCGGTAGGTGAGCAGCGCCGCGGACTCGATGCCGGTCGCCATGTCGGCGAGCTTGGTCTGGGTCGTCTGGAAGTCCGCGAGCCGCTGGCCGAACATCTTCCTTTCGCGCGCCCGCAGGAGCGCTTCGGCGAGCGCGCGCCGCGCGAAGCCGAGCGCCGCCGCCGCCACCCCGGTGCGGAAGATGTCGAGGGTGCGCATCGCGAGCTTGAACCCTTCGCCCTCGGCGCCGAGCAGATTCGACTTCGGCACCCGGCAGCCCTCGAAGCGCAGCGTCGCCATCGGGTGCGGCGCGACGATCTCGATACGCTCCTCGATCGAAAGGCCCGGCGCGTCGGCGTCGACCACGAATGCGGAGATGCCCTTCGTGCCGGGCGCGTCGCCGGTGCGCGCGAACACGATGTAGAAATCGGCGATGCCGCCGTTCGAGATCCAGGTCTTCGCGCCGTCGAGCACGTAGTGCGGGCCGTCGTGAACGGCGCGCGTGGAGAGCGCGGCGACGTCCGACCCCGCGTCCGGCTCGGACAGCGCGAAAGCGGCGATCGCCTCGCCCTTGGCTGCGCGCGCGACGTAGCGGCGCTTCTGCGCCTCGGTTCCCTCGAGCACCACCGGCCCGCTCCCCAGCCCCTGCATGGTGAGGGCGAAGTCGGCGAGGCCGGAGTGAAAGGCGAACACCTCGCGCAGCAGCGCGAGCGAGCGCACGTCGAAGCGCGAGTCCTCGGGCGCGCAGTGGGCGAGGAAGCCGGCCGCGCCGAGGCCTTTCACCAGCCGGCGGCACACGGCGTCCACGTCCTCGTCGTGCGCGTAGAGAACGTTGTCGACAGCCCAGCGCTCGGCCGCCCGCGCGAGCTCCGCGTGCCGCGGCTCGAAGAAGGGCCACTCGAGGTGCGCAAACCTGTTCATCAGTCGCCTTCGAACACCGGTTTCTTCTTAGCCGCGAAGGCCTCGTAGGCGCGCAGGAAGTCCTTGGTCTGCATGCACACCGCCTGCGCCTCGGCCTCCATCTCGACCGCCTGGTCGAGGCCGACGGCCCATTCCTGATGGAGCATCTTCTTGGTCATGGCGTGCGCGAAAGTCGGGCCGGAGGCGAGCTGCTTCGCCGCGTCGAGCGCGGTCGGCATTAGGCGGTCGGACTCGGCGAGCGCGTTGAAGAACCCCCACGCCAGTCCTTCCTCGCCCGACATCGACCGGCCGGTATACAGCAGCTCGGCTGCGCGTCCCTGGCCGATCACCCGGGGCAGCATCGCGCACGCGCCCATGTCGCAGCCGGCGAGCCCGACGCGTGCGAACAGGAACGCGACCTTCGCGGCGCGCGTGCCGTAGCGCAGGTCCGAGAACAGCGCGAGGATCGCGCCCGCGCCGGCGCACGCGCCGTCGACCGCGGCGATGATCGGCTGCGGGCAGGCGCGCATCGCCTTGACGAGGTCTCCGGTCATGGTCGTGAACTCGAGCAGATCCTCCGCCTCCATCTTCGTGAGCGGCCCGATGATCTCGTGCACGTCGCCGCCCGAGGAGAAATTGCCGCCGGCGCCGGTGAGCACGACGGCGCGGATGTCGCGCGCAGCCGAGAGGCGCCGGAACAGGTCGCGCAGCTCGGCGTAGGACTCGAAGGTCAGCGGATTCTTCTTTTCCGGGCGGTCGAGCGTGATCACGCCCACCCGCTCCTCGGCGCGCCAGCGGAAGTGCGCAGACCGGTAGCCGGCCAGGTCGGCTTTGCTCATCGCGTCCCCTTTCCTCGTGGAGCGCAGGTTTGCGAACCGGCATTATCCACCGCCCGCGCCGGCTTGACTTCCCGTTCCCGCCCACTATAAGGTCTGCCTTTCCTCCGGAGGGAAAATCATGAGAAAAACGCCGCTCGCCGTAGCGCTCGCCTTCATCGCCGCAGCCACGGTCCCTTCGCAGGCGGCCGACAAGGTCAAGATCGGATTCATCAGCACGCTCTCCGGCCCGAGCGCGGCGCTCGGCGTCGACATCCGCGACGCCTTCCTGCTCGCGGTGAAGCTGAACGGAGGGAAGCTCGGCGGCCTGCCCGCGGAGGTCCTGATCGGCGACGATCAGTTCAAGCCCGAGGTGGGCCGTCAGCTCGCCGAGAAGGACGTGAAGCTCGACAAGGTGAACTTCCTCACCGGCTTCGTGTTCTCGAACATCATGCTCGCGTCCGTCCCGGTCGCGTTCGAGAACAAGACCATTTACGTGAGCCCCAACGCGGCGCCTTCGCCGCTGGCCGGCAAGCAGTGCAACCCGTACTTCTTCGCCGCATCCTGGCCGAACGACGCCTACCACGAGGCGGCGGGCCAGCACGCTACCGACAAGGGCTACAAGTCGGTGTACATGATCGCGCCGAACTACCAGGCGGGAAAGGACTCGCTCGAAGGCTTCAAGCGCTTCTACAAAGGAACGGTGTCGGGCGAGGTCTACACCCAGCTCGGCCAGCTCGACTACTCGGCCGAGCTCGCACAGGTGCGCGCGGCGAAGCCGGAGGCGATGTACATCTTCCTTCCCGGCGGCATGGGCATCAACTTCATCAAGCAATTCGTCGCCGCCGGCCTGTCGAAGGACATCCAGCTGATCACGCCGGGGTTCTCCTCCGACCAGGACATCATCCGCGCGGTGGGCGATCCCATGCTCGGCACCTTCGACGCGGCGCACTGGGCGCTCGACCTCGACAACGCCGCCAACAAGAAATTCGTCAAGGCCTTCGAGGAGGAATACAAGCGCCTGCCCACCGTCTACGCGTCGCAGGGCTACGACACGGCGCTGCTCATCGACGCCGCGGTGCGCGACGTGAAGGGCAGGATCGAGGACACGGAGGCGGTGCGCAAGGCGCTCAAGGCGGCGAAGTTCCAGTCGGTGCGCGGGCCGTTCAAGTTCAACCGCAACCAGTACCCGATCCAGAACTACTACCTGCGCGTCGTCGGCAAGGATGCGCAGGGGCGCATCGTCAACAAGACTATCGGAACGATCTTCAAGGACCGTGGCGACGCCTACGTGCAGGATTGCCCGATGAAGTAGGCAGGTCGAGGCGGTTCTGCGGCCGCCGCGCGGCATGTCCT
>Ga0137409_10008565_pt1 | contig 10440 bp, 8 predicted proteins | sample CZODoug1_16funga_FD_122059 | JGI IMG/M metagenome (GOLD analysis project Ga0137409, IMG submission 122059) | Vadose zone soil fungal communities from Angelo Coast Range Reserve, California, USA - CZODoug1_16fungal (Hybrid Assembly) | ecosystem: Environmental > Terrestrial > Soil > Vadose zone... | reverse complement strand
ATCCGGCTGCTCCTGGCCAGTGCAGACAATTACTCGTGCGCTTCTTGGACAATGGTTCAGCGGCAAGGGTGTATGTCACCTTGCGACGGATGGATGTCCGCACCGGACAGATCACCACGCTCCTGACCTTCGACAGCAATACCGTCGCTGCGTCATCCAGCTTCCAGCGCAGAGGCGGTTTCTGCAATGCATTCGAGTTCGATTTTGCAGATGCGCAGGACGATGCTGGTAGTGGCGTGTACTACATCGAGGCCCAGCTTATTAAGACAAGCAGCGCCGGCAATCCCGGTGTTTCTGCCATATCGATCGAGACATTGAATCCTTAAAGCTTCGAACGGTTCCGCGACGAGTCGGTCGAACCGCGCTACCGGGCGATTCACTACAACGAGGCAGATTGTAGAATCGCCCGGATGCAAAATGTCTCCTCTCGCGGCACCGGGCACGCCGTCACCGCCGGCTTCCTTGGCTGGACGCTCGACGCGTTCGATTTCTTTGTCGTCATATTCCTGTATGACGTTCTCGCCGCGCAATTCCACGTAGAAAAATCGGCCATCATCTGGACCACCACCGCGACGTTGGCGTTCCGGCCGGTGGGGGCGCTCATCTTCGGCATGCTGGCCGACCGTTACGGACGGCGCATGCCCCTGATCGCGAATGTCATCTATTTTTCCGCCATCGAGGTGGCGTGCGGCTTCGCTCCCAACTATAAGACCTTTCTGGTGCTGCGCTGCCTGTACGGGATCGGCATGGGCGGCGAGTGGGGCGTGGGCGCGTCGCTGGCGATGGAGCATGCGCCGCGCAAGTGGCGGGGATTGCTCTCGGGAATCCTGCAGAGCGGATATTCGATCGGCTATCTACTTGCCGCATTGGCGTACCGTTTTGTGCTTCCTACTTGGGGATGGCGCTCCATGTTTTGGCTCGGCGCGGTCCCTGCTTTGCTGGCGCTTTACATTCGCACTAAGGTTCCTGAATCTGAGGCTTGGAAGCAAAATCGAGCCGCAAGCACTAGTCAAGTTTTGCGAGCCGTCTTCGGACAATGGCCGCGATTCATCTATCTCGTCATTTTAATGACGTTCATGATGTTTCTCTCTCATGGAACGCAGGACTTGTTTCCAGACTTCCTAAAGGAAATTCACAAAATCACACCAAGAGTTGTCGCCAATATCGCGATTTTCTACAACGTCGGCGCGGTCGTTGGCGCGATTATCTTCGGCTTTGCCTCGCAAGCTCTGGGAAGGCGCAAAGGAATGATGGCGGCGCTGGCACTTTCGCTCGTGACCATTCCGTTCTGGGCCTTCGGGCATGGCATCTATGCGCTGGCTTGCGCTGCTTTCGTCATGCAAATGGGAGTGCAGGGCGCGTGGGGAGTCATCCCCGTGCACTTGAACGAAATGTCCGCGGACGTCGCGCGCGGATTGATGCCCGGACTTGCCTATCAACTGGGAATCCTGTTCGCTTCCCCAACCAATTCGGTGCAATACCTGCTGCGCGATCACGTCGGCTATCAATGGGCGATTGCCGGATTCGAAATCGTGACGATTGTGACGCTGGCTGTTCTCTTACTTTGCGGCACCGAGCAGCACGGCAAGGATTTCACGCACGCTTGAACTTGCCTCCAATTGGGGCGAAAGCTTGACTATTTGGATGCGCGCTGAATTCCTCGCAGCCTGGTCAGCAATTCAGCCAGTTGCGGCCCGCAATCCTTCTCGATCGCCGTAAATTTTAGTCCCAAACCCTGCTCGGGGAGGTTGTAGCGCACGACGGCGTTCGCCCGGATGGGACCTTCTTGAACCAGGAAGTGGAGATTCGTCGCCATTCCTTTCGGGATTGGTCGTCGCAACTCCAGAAACATTCCACCGGCACTGACATTTCGAACTTTCGACACGTCCGCGAGTTGGCCGCATTGCCAATAAACCCAGACTTCGCCGCCCGCTTCAACCCTCGTGGTGAGCCTTCTGCTTTGTAAGTTCGTGCTTCTCAAACGGGGCGCCCCAATCTTGCTTGGCGTTCGGGGAGGAGGTTAGGCGTGCGAACGTGCAAACATGTTTCGGTATTGCCTCTTGCAATTCTCCATTGCCGGTTCGATTGTCGTCTTTAACAGACGGAGAAACCTTCGGGAAAATACCTGAAAATAGCATCGTGGGAACCCAGTAGATGCTAAAGGGAATGTAAAATGTACGCGGTTACAAGTTGTTCTTCCACGCTCCGGAGGTCATTTGAATCCAAGCCGGCGCAAATATGGGGATAGGATTTGCCCCTAGCGTACCGTCCGAAAGTCTGTGCTAAAATATCTATCTCGACGCGCCCTTAGCTCAGCTGGATAGAGCGTCTGGCTACGAACCAGAAGGTCGGGAGTTCGAATCTCTCAGGGCGCACCACTTCTTTTGCAGCTTGTTTTGAACGACTTCCGCCGATACCCTTTTGCGGATTCGAACAAAGATCGAAGCTCGCTCCAATTCAATTAATCCAGCTGTGATCTGTGCGGTTCCCTTGTAACCATTCGAGTGTTCGACCGTAACCTGTGTGGCCACCAAGAATGACGGACGTCGAGAACCTCTACGAACGCTATGCCGGTGATGTCCGTCGATTTGCGCTGTATTTGTGCGGCGATGCGGCGATGGCGGATGAGTTCACCTCGGACACGTTTGTGCGCGCCTGGATGTCGGCTGATCGCATTCGCCAGCCGACGGTAAAAAGCTATCTTTTCGCCATTGCACGAAACGCGTATACCGATTTGTTGCGACGGGCGGCGCGCTACACACAGCTTGACGAGAATATGCCCGATACGCGCATCAGCGCTCAGAGGCAAATGGAGGAGAGCGCGGAAGTCCGCGCAGTGCTTGCGGCATTGCAGCAACTGCCAGAGATGGACCGCACGGCGCTGCTGATGCGAGCGCTCGACGAAATGCCATACGAGGAAATCGCGGAGACGCTGGGAATCACGGTGGTCACCGCAAAAGTGAAGGTTCATCGCGCAAGATTGAAGCTGATGCAAACCAGGCAGGCATGGCGGGACGTCGTTCCCGCCGCAGGAGCAAAACCATGAACGTTACACGGGAAGTGGTCACGGATTTGTTGCCGATTTATTTTTCGGGCGAGGCTAGCGGGGATACGAAGGTGCTGGTCGAAGATTATTTTCGTCAAGATCCCGACTTCGAACGCATTGCGCGCAGCGCGGCGACGCCGCTCGAAACTTTGCGGGCTGCCGCGCCCATCGCGGCCGCCTCAGAAAAGGAGAAACGCGACCTGGAGAGCGTCCGTCGGGGATTGTGGCGGCGCAGGATGTTGTTCGGCGGGAGCCTATTCCTCACGCTCGTCCCGTTGTGGCCCTATTCCAGCCATGGCCATATCGTCTCTCCGATGGTTCGCGACGCCCCCTGGGAAGCGGCGTTTCACTGGAGCTTCGCGGCGCTCCTCTGGTTCCTCTATTTCTATTTCGCGCGCCTGGGCCGGCGCGCAGCCTCCCTGGTGGGCGCGATCTTTTTTACGCTGATCCCCATTCCCTTCGTCTTGCACTCGGTCTTCGCCGGCGAGCCAGTGGGAGAGAAGGCGTTCGTCGTCTGGATGTGCTCGGCAGTCGTCTGGATAGGGTATTTCAGGCAGCGACCTCGTTAGGACCGCGGCGCGAGGATTTCGAATCACGCTTTCCGGCTCAATCCAGCAGGGGCTCAACTCGTGTGACGCTTGCCACAAAGTTGCCTAGAAAAGTTCTAAAATCCTCCCCTTGGGCGCGCCATTCTTCTGTTTTGACCTTTTGGAAAATCAAACGGCTTCTTATAGACAGGATAGATACTTACGACATCTATTGCGCAGTTCGAAAGTACGATTTTCAGCACTTTGGCCTTTTCCCCGGGAGTTTGCTTAACGAATAGAAAATAGGCCTTATTCGCGAGTTCTAAAATCCTCCCCGCGTCCAGCAATCGCCCGGGCCGAACCACCTGCAAATCGTGCAAAGAAGCGATTACTTGCGTTTCCTCCAACTGCCACTCTCGCGACTTTCTCTCCCAAAACTCTTCGCTAATCTTGCCGCCTAGCCTGTCCTGGTATGCCTGATCGAGTCTCCGCTGTGGCCTCCAGCTCCCAAACTAACCATTTACTCCTATTGACAGTCTATAGGTAGAGGCTTATCCTTCCCACAGAATGTCTATAGGAGCAAGCCCTTGGATTCAGAACCAACAACCCTCTTGCAAGGCACTTTGGACTTGCTGATTTTGAAGTCGCTTGTCGCCGGCGAAATGCACGGCCTGGGCGTCTCGCGCCGAATCGCGCAACTCACGCGCGGAACTTTTGACGTTAAACCTGGTTCTCTCTTCCCCGCTCTCCACCGGATGGATGAAGAAGGCTGGATTTCTTCCTTCTGGGGAGACTCCGAAAACAATCGGCGCGCGAAATACTACCGCTTGACCAAAGCAGGGCTGAAACAGCTCGAAGCAGAAACCAAGCGATGGGGCCGCATTTCCTGGGCCATCGCGCAGGCCTTGGAAGCGTCCTAGAGAGGGATTCCTATGCGGCTGTTCGTCAAAATCCGAAGTCTCTCGCGAAACCTCTTCGCGTCTCGCCGCGTGGAAGCGGATCTCAGCCAGGAGATCCACTGTCACCTCCAGATGCTGACCGAAGAAAACATTCGCGCCGGCATGACCCAAGAAGAAGCACAACGCGCCGCGCGGCTGGAGCTTGGCGGCATCGAACAGGTAAAAGAACAAGTTCGCGACGAACGAATCGGTAATTGGCTTCGTTCCGTGCTCTCCGATTGCCGCTATGGCCTCCGCCAACTTCGCAACAATCCGGGCTTCACCGCCGCGGCTGTGATTGTTTTGGCCTTGGGAATCGGCGCGAACACATCCCTGTTCAGTGTCGTGAATGGAGTCTTGCTCCGCCCGCTTCCCTTCCCACACCCGGAGCAGCTTGTCATTCTTCGGGAAAGCAAACCGAACTTCGCCACGGGATCGGTTTCTTATCCAAATTTTCTCGATTGGCAAAGAGAAAATCGCACATTCACATCCATGTCGGTTATGCGAGGCGGGCGTTCGCTGATTCTCACGGGCATCGGCGAAGCGGAGCAAATCAACGCGGTCCTTTTGGGTCCGGGATTCTTTGAGCAACTCGGAGTGAACCCAGCCCTCGGTCGCACCTTTGCTGAAGATGAAGTCCGAATCGGAGGAGCCCCAACGGTGATGTTGTCCGCCGCTTTCTGGGAACGCAAATTCGGTTCGGCGCACGATGTTCTGGGAAAAACCATCACGCTCGAAGGCAAAGACTACTCGATCATCGGAGTTGTTCCGGCCTCCTTCGATTTCCTCGGAAGTCTTCGTTCCGTCGATGTATATATGCCAATCGGACAATGGAGCAATCCTCTGCTGACGAGCAGGGCTGCAGGTCTTGGTATCGGAGGCATCGGGCGTCTTGCGCCTGGCGTAACCATCGAGCAAGCGCGCTCCGACATGGAGCGCGTTACGCGGAACTTGGCTGCCACCTACCCCGACGCTAACAAAGGCATCGGGGCCGCCGTAATTCCGCTAAACAAGTGGATGCTCGGCAACACCGAGTCATTCCTCTTCATACTATTCGGAGCCGTGGGGTTCGTTCTTCTGATTGCCTGTGTCAACGTTGCGAATCTACTGCTCGCGCGCTCCACAAGACGCACGCACGAATTTGCAGTTCGCGCCGCCCTCGGAGCAGGACAAACCCGAATTGTCCGGCAACTTCTGGTGGAGAGCACTCTCCTGGTTTCCTTTGGCGGCGGCATTGGCCTTATGCTTGCCGCTCTCGGCACGAAAACAGTTTTGCGCATGTTGCCAACCACGCTTCCCCGCTCCGCGGAAATCGGCGTGGATGCCGACGTGATGATTTTCGCTTTGGTGATTTCTTTCGCGGCGGGAATTCTCTTCGGATTGGCGCCCGCGCTCAAAACCGCCCGCCGCGATCCGCAGCAGTCGCTGCAGGAAGGCGGGCGCGGTGGCAGCGGAAGTCGCCATCGGCTGCAGGGAGTCTTGGTTGCCGCCGAGGTCTCCCTCGCGCTCGTCTTGCTCATTGGCGCAGGACTCATGATTCGCACCCTGTCCACTTTAAGAAATGTAAGTCCGGGCTTCGAAGCGAATAAGATTCTGACGTTCGGGTTTTCGCTTCCACCATCCATGTTTAACGCAAACCCGGATTCCGTGCGTGCTGCGCTCCGCGAAGCTCAGGACAAATTTCAGGCCGCTCCCGGCGTCCAGGCCGTTTCCTTTACCTGGGGAGCTGTCCCACTCAGCGGAGATGACGAATGGCTTTTCTGGATCGACGGCCAGCCCAAACCGCAAACCGAGTCCGAAATGAATTGGGCTATCGACTATGTAGTTGGGCCCGACTATCAGAAAGCAATGGGCATCGCTCTCAAAAGCGGCAGATTCTTTACCGCGCAAGATGACGAACACGCAGCCCGCGTCGCCGTCATTGATGAAGTCCTCGCGAAGAAATTCTTCGATGGTCAAAATCCCATCGGAAAGCGCCTGCACGTAAATAGCGCCGAGGAAACCACGGAAATTGTCGGCGTCGTCGGCCATGTGAACCAGTGGGGCCTCGATTCCGATGACAAAGAAACGCTGCGCTCCCAGCTCTACACCCCGTTCATGCAGCTCCCCGACAAAACCATGGCGCAAAACGCCTCTGGCATAGGAGTGCTTGTGCGTTCGGATAAGCCGGCAACCGTTTTCGGCTCAATTCGCCAGGTGAACAGTCGGACAAGAAGTGGACAGGTCGTTTTCGGCGCCCAAACTATGGAAGAAATCATTGCGAGTTCTCTCGGGGACCGCCGTTTCTCCATGATCTTGCTCGGTATTTTTGCCGCACTCGCGCTGCTTCTATCGAGCATAGGCATCTACGGCGTGATCTCGTACATCGTCGGCCAGCGAACTCGCGAAATCGGCGTTCGTATCGTCCTCGGCGCCAGTCGCGCAGACGTCCTTCGCTTGGTCTTCATCGAGGGCGCAAAGATGACCGCCATTGGACTCCTCGTCGGACTAGCCGCTTCCTTTGGCCTGACCCGTCTCGTGGCCAACCTGCTCTTCGGCGTCAGCCCCACAGACCCACTCACCCTCGCCGCAGTCGTCCTACTCCTCGCCGCCGTCTCCTTGCTGGCCTGCTACATCCCCGCCCGCCGCGCCACAACCGTCGATCCCCTGATCGCTCTCCACTCCGAATAAGCTTCCGCATCAGCGTTCTTGTAAGGCTTGGCTAAATTCCCCAACATCTTCTTTCTTATGGAAAGCTTCTGTAGTGCTCCCCGCTGAAACTAGACTGTCGAATTGAGTATGATTCAGGGCCTCCAAACAGGAGGCAGCATTTGAGACGAGTTCTGCAAAGAAGGTTCTAAGATCGTCCCCTTGGGCGCGCCACTTCAGGTTGTGGTCGAATAAATATTAATCGGAGTGGTCGGCTCCCTTTAATGGAAAGAAATACTTGCGTGGCGGAAACCCAGTTGTTGGCTTCTTCTGTTGACTATCGGCGTGGCGATGATGGTGAGAAGTGCGATTAAGGCAATCACAGGACGCCAGCAGCGGTTGAGCCTCTGAAGGACCCGCGCACCAGACTGTTTTTGCTCCATCCAGTCTGCGAATAATTTCCCTAGAGTTAGCCATTCGACTGTTCCAGCAAGAAGCATCAATCCTGCCCCGAAATACGACCCCACGAAACGTCCCACGCGAAAGACTTTCAAGGGGGCAACAACAACAATGTCGAGCGGGATGGCCGCAACCATAGCGGGCAAGTCGACCACGAAAAGACATTTCAAGAGATTCGACTCGTAATGGAAGTGAAACGGCCTTCCTGCAAGAACAGTAGCGGAAGACGCACCACGCTGGTCCAGAAATTGGGCGAGCTGTGGAGATGAAGGCGACATATTGGCGATAGCCACAAAGAACCACGCTGCATGTAGGGACGCGAAAATCCACGTCAGTCGGCAGGTAACACAGGCACGCATGAATCTAACAAGCCGATTGAGAATCATGTCTTCGCTCACGTTCTGTTCTTATATCAATAGACACCGGGATATCGAGACGGTTCCACCGGCAAGTGGCAGAGCAGTTAGCCGCTCTGTGGCACGGATTACTGGACAAGTGCCCCTGAGGCTCGCGAACGAACTACGGGTTCAATCGAGTCGCAGACTCGATCTGTGGCAAGGCTGCCACGAAATCGCCGAGAAAAGTTCTAAAGATCGTCCCCTTGGGCGCGCCACTTCTTTCCATCACTATCCATTGAACATTCCGGTAAGCGCGTTGTTGGAGAAAAAGTCCGTTGGCAGCCTCTCGGGCCCGCCCGAATTCAATGAAATTGGCCTACACGCCGGCCGCGGCCGTTTTTCAGTTTGAGATTCCCGTACAATTGAAGCTGCCTTCGGAGGCCGCATTTGCTCAAGACAAAGACAGTCGTTTATTGTGCCGTGGACCCGTTTTTGTCCTCGCGGGGCAAATTCCTGCATGGATTTGAAAGTTTTCAAGCGGAACTCGACGAGCTCGAGATTCCTTGCGTTTGGGTGAGCAGCAAATCACGCATTCAACTGGATGACCCACGCCGTCGCGTGAGTCATACCGAACCTTTCTTTGCAGAAGACGGCTGCGGTGTCTATCTTCCCGAAGACTATTTCCACCTGAAACCTTCGAGCAAAACGGTTCGTTTGGCGCGCTTTACGTGCATTCCGATTGCTCAGCAGCAACCCGCCGCCCAGGAAGCCCTTGAATGGCTGGCCGAAGAATCAGGTGTACCCGTTGTCCCCTTGCGCACTCTGAGCCCGCGCGAACTCTCCCAGAATATCGGCCTTCCAAATCAGGAAGCTGAGCTGGCCCGCCAGCGCGATTTCGACGAACTTTTCTTTTTTGCCGGGGCAGCCGAAGCGGACATCGCGCGTTTCGCGTCGCTTGCCCAGCAAAAAAATTACGCGCTTCGCGAGCAGGGTGTGTTCTGGTCGCTCGCGATGGGAACAGATATCAAGCGGTGCGTTCGCGAAATCGGTGACCTTTATGATCGCTCCATGCGAGCGCATGCAGTCCGGTTCGCGATTGGGCCCGTCGGGGATTCAACGCTTTTTTCCGCCTGTGATCGTGGCATTCGACTCGCCGGAGCCTCAAAAAACGAATCCGCAGCCGCAGAAAATCCGTCGCGCTTCATTGAAATTCCCATTGCGGCGGTGGAACTCTGGGATACAGTCCTCGCATCTCTCACTGCTCGTGGCTGATTTCCGCAAAACTCCGCGGGAAACAAAGTTTCTCTAAAACCCACGATTGTGCACACATTTCTACGTTACCGCTGCAGTGTTCTTTTTCATTCTTCCGTTTTTCCCACATTTATGCGAATTCTCTTTTTTCGGGAGATGAGAATTTTCTTGGCCATCAGATTGCACTTCTTTAATCGGTGAACAGTTCTTTCGGTCGTAGTTTGGTTGCGTGGGTTATCAAGTACTAGGAGACCTGTACATGTCTTGGCTCATTCGCACTCTTCGCCTGCCGGCACGCGAGTCTCACACCAACCTTGCTCTTGCTGTTTGTGTCTTCCTGATGAGCCTCATGTCCATCGGCCTCATCTGGCAGGCCCAGATTATTTCCAACCAGCGGGATGCCATCCGATGGCTTGAATCCATGAAGCTGGGCGGCTAGGCATCGCCGAAATTCAGCCGTTTTCCCACCCGTACCCTGTCTCGCGCAAAAGTTTCCATTCCCGATTCCATTCTCCCTCTCGACATTTTTCGTAACTTGAGTATTCTGTCCTTATCGGGGAATTCGTTCGCTTTGGGGACAATAACCATGAAGAGATTTTTCGCGCTTGCAGTTCTTGCTTCCATTCCTTGCATCGCTTCCGCTCAATCAGGCGGATCCGCAGCGCCGCAGTCTGCCGCTGCCCCCGCGCCCACAGTCACGCCTCAAAATTCTTCGCAAGGCGCGACATCGCAGGCACGCCATAATCACCGCCACAAACGAGGGCATCGCCATCACCGGCGTCATGCCAAAGCCGGCAGTACGCGACCATAAATTCAAAACAAAAAGGGGAGCCTGGCGGCTCCCCTAATGTGTCACGTTTGTTTTTTTGCGCCTCGGCACCTGAAAAGGTAACCCGGGCCGCTCGCACCGCAACAGCGGTGTTGTCTAAACTGCAATTCACTCTAAATCAGGTGGAGTCATTCTCCCTCCAAACCTCTAGAGCTAATTTTCTTTTACGCCTGCATCCGCCGCGATGCAAGGGAAATTCCAAGTTCTGTAAAGTCCGGGTATGGGAATGTGGCCATTTAAACACATCGTGCCAACTCCGTTTCTCGGGACCAGATAATTCTTCGGTCATAATTGTAAAAACTTCCAACAGGTTCTAGTACTCAATCGGTCATACGCCACTGATACCGCTACATTTAAAGGATGCGCAATTGGCGTGATTATTGCCTGTTAAATATATGCCGCTCGGTCGGAGGTGATCTATGCG
>Ga0137409_10008564_pt1 | contig 10440 bp, 8 predicted proteins | sample CZODoug1_16funga_FD_122059 | JGI IMG/M metagenome (GOLD analysis project Ga0137409, IMG submission 122059) | Vadose zone soil fungal communities from Angelo Coast Range Reserve, California, USA - CZODoug1_16fungal (Hybrid Assembly) | ecosystem: Environmental > Terrestrial > Soil > Vadose zone... | reverse complement strand
ATGCCGTTGCAAGCCGCGCCCCCGAGTGAGGCCACATAGAGATCTGGACGGAAAATGGCGTAGTTGTTGTTGGCGTCATATACGGGAGGCGTGAACGACCAGCGGAAGCCGTATTCCAAGGTCAAGCGAGAGCGGGCTTTCCAGCTATCACCGACGTAGAACTCCAGGTCGCTCCAGCGAGCCAGCGCAGTACCATTCTTGACATTCTCGCCGTAGCCCCAGTTGATGCCCCGGACCAAATAGTCGCCGTATTGGTTGCCGGTGGTGCCGTTCCACTGGGACGTACCATGACCCGTAGAACCCCACAGGCCGCCATTGTCGCTGCCGGTTTCCTCATCCTTCTTATTCTTGCTGTAATAAATACCAGTTCTCAGGATGTGCTTCCCCATCACCTTGGAAAAGTCGTCCTTCCAGGTGAACAGATCTTGTCCGTTGTGCCAAGGTCCAAAGTGCCCGGTAAAGCCGCTGGGCCCGCCGCACCAGCACAGCGGCTCGGCCGTGCCGGCGCCATGCAGCTTGCCACTCTGCGGGAATACAGTCGGAAAGGCTGCCTTGATGGTGTCGTTCAGCGCGGGTGTGTCTCCACCGAGAGCGAGATTAATCCGGTTCGCCGACCAGGAAAATGTGAAATCGTTGGTTGCGCTGCTGCCGAGGGTGGTGGTCAATTTGGCAATGGCGACCTTGCCGGGCTGGTCCCAGGAATCGCTGATCGCGGGAAACGCCTGCTCGCCCCAGAGACCGCCTTCGGCGTCCGAATGCAACGGGTTTTTCCACGAATCTGAGGTGTAGCGCAGCGTCAGCACGGTGCTCCTGGTAATATTGATGTCGCCGCGCACATTCTCTTCGCGCCAGTCGACCGGGATTGTCACACCTTGAACCCAGTTCTTAACGCAGGGATTGGACCGATTGGGTTCAGGAAACTGCGAAAGGTAAGCTTGGCCAGCGGGGCTCTGACGAGCGGGATCGATCACGTTGGTCTGGCCGTTAAAAGTGAATGCGGCGTTTCCGTTAAAAGGATCTTTCGGTATTTGGTTCGGACCACTCGCGGGAAGCCCAAGGGCAGGGTCCGCGGGGCTCCCATCACATCCTTGAAATGTTGGTGTCCGCATCATATCGCGGTAGTCGCCGGCTCTCTCGGCCAGTGTGGGGATTTGCACGGAGCGTACCCGAGCGCGCTTCTCCTTATTCCATTCTTCCGACCAGAAAAAGAAAACCTTGTCTTTTTTAATGGGTCCGCCAATCGTGTAGCCATAGTCATTGCGGCGGAGCAGTTGCTTATGATCCGTTGAAAGAAGTTGAGTACTCTTAGCAATCAGTGCATCGTTGCGGCCGAAATAGAATGCACTGCCATGGAAATCGTTGCCGCCGCCGCGAGTTACGATGTTGATCTGCGCGCCTCCCGCACCGCCGAATTCCGGCCCATAGCTATTGCGGAGAATCTTGAATTCCTCAATGGCGTCAATGGAAGGATAAACCAAGATGGTGCGCTGAGAGCCGATGTCATTATTATTGGCTCCATCCACACGCCACTGATTGGCGTTGGCGGGCGCGCCGCTGAAGGAAATATCCACACCGGCGAGAAGCCCTTTGTTCTTGGGGTCGAAGTTCTCTGCGACCGCGACGCCTGGCATCATCGTGGTCAACTGTACAAAGTTGCGGCCGTTCAAAGGCAACTCACGCACCTGTTCCCCGGTAACGAGGTTGCCCACAACACCCGTCTGCGTTTCGACCTGCACCGCAGAGGCCTGCACTTCCACGGTTTCCACCATGCCGCCCACGGGCATTTTGATGGTGACATTGTTAAGGTCGGCGACGTGCGCTTCGACGCCTTTTTGCTCTACCTTTTTAAAGCCTTGTTTCGTGACGGTGATGTTGTATACGCCGGGCGAGAGCTCCGGGAAGCTGAAATTTCCCTCGGAGTTGGTCGTCGCGGTACGCACCGATCCCGTCTGCGTGGAAGTGATCGTCACGCTGGCGCCTGCGACTACTGCGCCACTAGTATCGGTCACCACGCCGGTGATTGTTCCCGAAGTGATCTGTGCGACAGCGGCGGGAACAAACGCAAGCAAGGAGATAATCAATGTTGCAAATATGAAATATCGCAAATTGCGCATGGGCAACCCCCGATGATTAATTCTTTTGATGTGAACCCCTAATTGTTTTGCACTATAGACCCGGCACGGGAGTGCTTGTCAAGCAAAAAATAACGATATTCTACGGATCATGTTGGAAAACTTCGTGGGGGTGGCCCCTTCCGCCGTCAGGCCTACCGGGCGACTCCGCCTTGGGACGACATTCCAAAATTTGTAGACTTGTTTGGTTCGGAGGGGCAGGCTACTGCTGCCCCCAGCAAATTTCCGCGGAGCAAAGCGCAAGCCAGGAACCCAGACTAAGACTTGGTTTTTCAGTGCCGCCGACTCATTCCACGACAAACTGGCTCTGCTGCGAAAGCGAGGTATTCCGAACCAGATCGCGGACCAGGGCCTGCAGGGTGTAGTTGCCGGCATGCAGTGACTTCAGGTCGTACTCCGCGAGAACTAGTACTGCATTGGGGGACGGACCGGATAGAGACTGAATGTTTTCCGCCGATGCGGTTTTCACAATCTCATTGCCGGACTTCAAGGTGAATGCCACACCCAGCCGCGGCTTTTTTGTCTGCGGGTCCAAGGAAAGGTCATTGGCGGCAAAATAGACGATGACCTTGGTCGAAGAAGGGAACCGCGACTTGGGCGGCTGGCGCAGCCGCACATTCATGAAGCAGAGCGAATCGGAAGGATCTGAACAGGTGGCCTGTTCAGCCCGATCGGACACCAGAATGCTGGTAAGGCGGAATCCTGCCCCCGCAGGATCGGGTACATCAATGGTTGTCCCTCCCCTCGCAAACGCCGTGTCCGACAATTGAAGAATTGCCTCCACGGAGACCGACTGTGGATCAGCGATCAGAAGTTGGCTCCGGACCGTCACCAGTGACCTCTCGAAATCACTCTTTTCTTTGTCATTAAGCCGGACACTCCAACCGCGCTGGGAGACGGACAACAAATTATGATGGGCGTCGCGCGCCACCAAGACCAGAGTCATCGCTGCCTTATATTCTTGCCCCTCCTTTTCCAGGGGAATCCGATTCGCGGGAAAAGAAACTGTCACAGGAGCAGTGTAATGGCCGTCAGGAGCCAAGAGTAGATCAGCAAATACGTCGGGCACAGACGATGACTTCATGGATCCATTTTGAAAGCCGGCAATGAGCTGCGCGGCAATCGGAGTCATGGCGACAGCCTGTCCGCGAGGAGTGGCCCAGTATCCCTTGCGATAACGGAGCTGGTGTCCGTGCTGCAGAAGTTCTATTTTGATGCTGTGAAATTTGCCGTCAAATTCACTTTTTGCAGGTAGATAGGCCAAGGTGTAGTAGTCGCGGCCGTCGTCCAGAACTTTGCTGAAGGCGGGGAGCAGGTCGTTTGTTCGCTTGACCATGAGCCCGCCCGTGGTGTCGGCCAGCCATTGCAGTTGGTCACCCCGGCTCAAATTTCCAACGGTCTTAATCCTGTCAAACTTAGTCTCGCCGCCGCGCTGCCCGACGTTTGAGCCAGGGGCGCCGGCAGCAGCCATGCGTGAGGCCATGGTATCGGTGGGCCTGCCGCCGGCCCCATAAGGATTGATTTCGACGCCTTCCGGATCGATGACGTAGATGGATACATTCGCACGATTGGCAGCGTCGGCGACGGCCTCCATTTCCTGTTTGGCGTCGTCGGAATAGAGAAAACCTTCCGAGAAGAGGACCACGTTTTTTCGTCCGGGCATGTCCCGGTAAGCCAAACAGATGGCCCGCAGAGCCGCAAACACTGCTCGAGCCTGAAAGGTGTTCTGCATGTTGAGGTAGGTCCGCATGGTGTCAATCTGGCGTTCCATCATCATGGCCATGTTGTTAGCTGGTCCAGAACCGCCCCCCGGACCGCCGGACCCGCCCTGTAGGTCTCCGGCGACGGCTCCAAGCGCTGTCTCGGGGTGCGCCTGCCGGTATAAATCGTTGATTTCTTCTTGGGCGGCCGCACGGTCCGAACCGCTAAAGGTACCACCGCTGCGGCGCGTCTCGATACGCTGAAGCGTCTCACGCGCCTTCTGGAGATCATTGGTGAAAGGCAGAGCCATGTGAAGACTCGAGTCAATGTAATAGATGGCTACGAAATCGCCGGTGCCGAGAGTCTTATCCAAATAATGCAGCACCGCGTCGGATGAAGACTTGGTATTGGCGGGACGGTTGTCCGCCAAATCCAGGACCACCGTGAGAAGGTGCGGCTGGGGCAGCGAACCGGCTGGGCCAGACGGCGAAACAGGTTTCACATTTGCATCGGGACTCGCGACCGTGGGGGACGAAGATTCCGCTGCTGAGCCCGCTGACGGCGTAAATCCGATAATCTTTTGAGGAACTCCATCTTCGAAGACTTTGAAATCGGCAGCGGTTAATCCCTGCACATGGCGGCCATGACGGTCCGTCACGATCAGGTCGACGACCACGTTGATGGCCTGGACCTTGATGTTCGAATCGGCAGTTTTTTCCTGCGTCAAAATCGAGGGTGCCGCGCAGAACACCAGGAATACCGCCGCCACGATGATTCGCACGAGATCACGATTTCCGAGCATGTAACGCACCTCCCTTGGCGATTCCGGTGAAGCTTCCTGGATCAAACAGAATTTCCCATTTTTTGAATCCATGTTGGCCAGTAATATACACCCGCGCGCTGGCTTGCGGAAGCTCACGGTGGCTCGACCTCGCTGAGGCGGCGAATTTCTATCGAGTCGGATCAAACTTCAACACTCGCTTCAGAGATCAGCAGAAGTGGCGCAGCATTGAACATGATGGCGGGCTGGGGCGATTCGGATGCCCGACCTCCGAATCGCCTGTATTCACAAGTGGATACAAGTTTGGTTTATGGCGGACCCGGTGAGACTCGAACTCACAACCTTCAGCTCCGGAGGCTGACGCGCTATCCATTACGCTACGGGTCCAAATTTGTCCGACGCTCAGATCACCCATCATTCTATCCGTTATGGATGGCTTGCGCTAGCGCGCATTCGCGGGGCGAGATGAGCGTACCTGTTCAGCCCTTCGCGCGAGATCGAATGTCTCTTGCGAGTTTTTCAATCTCTTCCGTTTTCTTTAGCAGGGCCAGGGAGAGCACCTGCGCCGAATCCGTCTTTTCGACTTCGTTTTTCAATTCGCCGGCCAATTGGAAAAGGCGCTCGACACTTTTCTTGATGTCCTTCTGGTTCGCCTCAAGGATCGTCTTGGTGCCGACTTTGGGCGCATCGGGGTCATCGTCTTTGTCTGTTAGGGAAGGATGGCGCTTCTGCACTGGCGTCGGAGCCTGAGCGGCCACCGAGCCTGCCAGTATTCCCAGTGGGACGCCAAGCGCCCAAAGAGCGATCATGAATTTGCGTCTAGAATTCCTCATGGAACCCCCGGGTCCGCACCATTTCCGTCGGCGCAGGCGACAACAGTTTACCGAACCACTTCCAATGTTATACTCGCTCCCTCGTAAAGAATATGTCTAGCCTCTTCACGCATTGGTCTGAGTTTACGCCCCGCAACATTCTCCACCTTCTCGGCATTTTTATCATCGCCCTGCTCGTGAACCGGCTGCTGCGGGCGGTGACGAACCTGCTGATCAAACAGGCCTCAACGCCGGCGCGAGCAGCTCAACTCCGGGAGCAACAGACGCGAACGATGGCGGGGGTTCTCTATGCAGCAGCCAGCAAGATAATCTGGGGAATCGCCCTACTAACTGCATTGCCGGAATTCGGCATCAATGTCGCGCCTGTCGCGGCGGTTGCCGGTCTGGCGAGCGTGGCGGTGGGTTTCGGCGCACAGAATCTGATACGCGACATTATCACCGGCTTTTATGTCGTGCTTGAAGATCAATTCGGCGTCGGTGACACGATCCAAGTCGGAGACACGGTCGGGAAAGTCGAGCATCTGACGCTGCGGCGGACAGTGGTGCGCGACGCGCGCGGCGCAATAGTGACCATCGCCAATGGCGAGATCCGAACTGTGAGCAATCTCAGCCGGGACTGGTCGCAGGCCTTCGTGGATGTATCCTTCGCGCCGGAAATTCCAATGGACAAACTGCTGCAGACGCTCGAAGCCGCGGCATCGGAACTGCGCGGCGACCCGGCCTGGTCGCAGGCTCTGGTAGACGGGCCGCGCCTCCTGGGGGTGCAAAACCTCGATCGCAACGCCTCGACGGTGCGCCTGCAAGTGCGGACCGCGCCTACGCGCCAGGATGAAGTTGCACGAGAGCTGCGGCGGCGCATCCAAATTGAGTTGCAGAGGCAGGGGATTCCCTTGTCGAGCGTGCAACGCATTGAACTGGCTAACGCTTCTCCGTCTCTGCAAGAGGCGGTCCGGCCCGGTTCGGCGAACTAGGGCAAGGAGGATTCCAGATGACCCAGATTACGTACGATGAAGTGAACCTGATGCTGCGCTTGTACGATATGCGGCGCGAGTCGCGTCTCCGCCAGGCGCGAGCCTGGTTCACCGAGCACTTTCATCCCGAATCGCCCGAAGAAATGATGCAAAGGTATCCGCAAGGCAGCGAGGAAAACACGTACATTCGCATGGTCATCAGCTACTGGGACATGGTGGCCGGGATCGTGAACCGCGGCCTGATCAATGACGAACTATTTTTCGACAGTAACGGCGAAATCTGGGTGGTGTGGGACCGCATGCGGTCGATCGTCCCGACGTGGCGCGCCGCTTTCAAGAACCCTCACCTCTTCGAGAATATTGAAAATACTTGCAAGCGGCTCGAGGCCTGGCGTGAGAAGCGCGCACCCGGATCATCTGCAGCGATGCGGCAAATGATGGGGCAGGCAATACCGAAAACGAAGAGCACTTAGCTTTCGGGAAACGGGAGAATCTCCAATCGGGCGTCGCGCGTAATCCACATCACCCCTGCCTGGCGGGCTCATCGACCCGCGAGTCCGAAAACCCAACGGCGGCAATTGTACTCGCGACCTTCACGCAATTGCGCCCCGCCCGCTTCGCTGCGTAGAGAGCCGCATCGACTTCATGAAGCAGCTCTTCGGCCGGCCGTGTGCCCCATTCATGGCTAAGCAGCAAGCCCAGGCTCATCGTCACAGGAACCGGACCAGCGGACGTTTGCACCGGGCGTTGCGCGATGGTATTCCGAATCTCTTCCGCGCGGGCGAAGGCAAAGGCAGGGTCGCAATTATTCAAAACCACCAGGAACTCCTCGCCGCCGTAGCGTCCCACGAAATCGTACAATCGCACCGAGGCAAGCAGGCGTTTCGCCGTTTCGCGCAAGACCTCATCCCCGACGAGATGACCTAAGGAATCGTTGACGGCCTTGAAATGGTCAATGTCGCAGAGAATGATGACCGTAGTCGCATTCTCGCGATGCGCACGGGAAAGTTCGCGCGCCAGCAACTCCAGGATCACGGCGCGGTTCCATAGAGTTGTGAGCGCGTCATGCGACGCCTTGAAACGCATCTCCTCCCGAGCTTCGACCAACCGGTTTTCGAGGCCGAGGATCCGCAATCCCGTGCGCAAGCGCGCTTTCAGTTCCTCTGCGTCGAAGGGCTTCGTCAAGTAATCATCGGCCCCGGACTCCAGACCTGTAATGACATCTTCTTTCGCTTCCTTCGAAGTGAGAAGCACCATGTAGACGTAGGATTGATCTTTTCGTTTGCGGACTTCGCGGCAAACACCCGGCCCATCCAGCTCGGGCATGACCCAGTCCAGCAACACCAGCCTCGGTCCGTCAATCGTGCAGATCCGGTCCGCGGCCTGGCGGCCATTCTCGACGGCGATCACGTCATAGCCCGCGCGTTCCAGCGTAATTTGGAGCAGCCGCCGCGACATCGCTTCGTCATCGGCGATTAGAATTCTCACTTGTACGCCTCTGCCATGCAGGCGTCCAACTGCGGCAGGAGCTGGCTGGCATCGTTCTCGAAGGCGGTGAAGGCCTCTTGAAATCCCGAAGCTTCTTTCTTGCGGCCCATCTGCTCGAGTCGTGCCGCTGCGGCGGCGGCCTGAGTGGCCGCAAGATTGGAGAGCATTCCCCTCAACGCGTGGGCGGCAGCAGCGACCCGGTTTCCATTTTTTGCTTCCACAGCTTCGCGTAAGGCGAGAAGTTGATGCGGAAACTCCTCTCTGAAGATCGTAAGGAGGTCGCGGAGCAGCTCACGGTCGTTCTCTACGCGCGCAAGCAGTTCCTCGTAATCAAAGATCAAATGAGGCAAGTCTTTGACCGGTTTCTTCAGGGTCTGCTCCTCCCTCGCTGCCGTGGCGTTCGTGCCGATAAGATCCGCTGTCGACCGTAACTCATGACAATCTTCGCCATTCGCGAACTTTCGCTCCGCCAGTGGTTGCGGCGCGCATGCCGCGCGTCCGCAGAAGATGGAAGTTAGAACACACGAGTCCCCCGAGGGACAAGGGCACGCCTGTGCCCACATGTTCGGCCGATTATTCTTCCAGGTGATTGATAAGAATCGAGTTCAGCGCAAGGGTTCTAGTAAGTGATGCGCGCGAGTATCCGTACTGGAACGATTCTTCGAAAACGTTTCAATTTGAAACGGTTCGTTGATTCGGCATCCCAGCACATGAGAACAATAAAGAGCCTGGAGGCGCGGGTGGGATTCGAACCCACGAATGGAGGTTTTGCAGACCTCTCCCTTGGGCCACTTGGGTACCGCGCCGAATCTCTAAGTATAGCAAATCCTCCAAAACGCTCCGGTCAACGCAACCGACGGGAGCATCTTTCCATCTCTACTTTTTATCAGCGGGAGCAGGCGTGGCAATTTGCGCTTCGCGCAGGAAGCGCGCAGATTCTTCCGGCGGCGTGGGATTAATGTAAAAGCCGGTGCCCCATTCAAACCCCGCCACCTTGGTCAGCTTCGGGATGATCTCGATGTGCCAATGGTAATGATCGTTGATCTCTTCCCCGATCGGCGAAGTATGGATCATGAAGTTGTACGCGGGACGATCCAGAACGGCATCCAGACGCATCAGCGTGTCCTTCAGCATCCGCGCCAGGCTGGCGTACATCGAGCTCTGGTTGTTTTCGTAGGACGACCCATGCGCCTTGGGCAGCAACCACATCTCAAACGGGAACCGTGAGGCGTAAGGGGCCAGCGTGATGAAATGTTCGTTTTCACCGACGACCCGCTCGCCGGTGTCGCGTTCCTGCCGGATGATGTCGCAGAAAATGCAGCGTTCCTTCTCATCGTAATAGTGCCAGCAGCTGTCCACTTCTTCGCGCACGCGCCGCGGAACGATGGGAAGTGCAATCAGCTGAGAATGCGGGTGCTCCAGGGAGGCACCAGCGGCTTCCCCGTGATTCTTGAAAATCAGAACGTACCGGAAGCGCTTGTCGTTTTTCAGGTCCAGCATGCGGTCGCGATATCCCCACAGCACATCCTCCACCGCGCGCTCCGGCAGTGTCGCCAGCGTCGCTGCATGCTCCGGCGACTCGATGATCACTTCATGCGCGCCGATTCCGTTCATTTTATCGAAGAGGCCTTCGCCTTCCCGGTCGAGTTCACCCTCGATGCCCAAGGCCGGAAATTTGTTTGGAACCACGCGAATACTCCAGCCCGGCGTGTTGGCGCCGCCGCCGTTGCGCCCATACACAAGAATCTCCGGGGGCGTCTTGGATTCATTCCCTACGCAGAACGGGCAATTCTTTGCATCTGTGGCGACCACGCTTTCGCGCAGAAATTCGTTCGGCCGTTTTCCGCGCTCGGTCGAAATGATCACCCACCGACCTGTGATCGGGTCTTTCCGCAACTCCGGCAATTCGATCCTCCTCGAAAGTGTCGTTGGTCTCCCCAGGGGGGACCATCAACAAGGTCCAGATTGTACCGCGTCTAGCGTTGCTGTGAAGGTGTTCCTGCGATCCCTCGCTACACTTGGGGGCTGAACGCGTCCTTGTGCAGCCTTACTTCCGGAGGCTGCCCTGGTTTGTTGTCGATGGCTACGACGTCGAACCGGTAGGGACTTTCCGGTGCGCGGCGCTCGGCAAGAAATCGCTGCGCCGCGCGAATCACGACGCGCTGCTTTTCCCTGGTCACACTAAGTTCCGGCAGCGCCGGCGACTCCTCTCGGACTGTGCGCGTTCGAACTTCCACAAAGGCAAGTGTATTGCCATCGTAACCGACCAAATCCAGTTCGCCCTTTATGCCTCGCGGCGTGTAATTCCTCGCTACAAAAACGTACCCGTTCCGCCGCAAATACCAATACGCATAGGTCTCCCCGCGCACCCCGGTGCGCCGGGCTTCCAGCTTTTTCGCGTCGCTGGAAAAATCCTCCTCTACGCGCAAGCCGCGACGCGACGCCCAGCGCACCGCTCGAAACATCAAACTTGAAAAGATCGGCATGCTTCCTTCACCGGCAATTCACATTTTCCGGGCAGTATAAACAAAAAT
>Ga0137409_10008563_pt1 | contig 10440 bp, 10 predicted proteins | sample CZODoug1_16funga_FD_122059 | JGI IMG/M metagenome (GOLD analysis project Ga0137409, IMG submission 122059) | Vadose zone soil fungal communities from Angelo Coast Range Reserve, California, USA - CZODoug1_16fungal (Hybrid Assembly) | ecosystem: Environmental > Terrestrial > Soil > Vadose zone... | reverse complement strand
AAAGGGTGCGGTGCGGGCGGATTTCTTCTGGGGTTTCGGCGATGAAGCCGGGCAGATCGCCGGACGCATGCGCCAGAACGGCCGGATGTGGGTGCTCTATCCTCGCGGCTTCGAGCCTCGCCTGCCCTGACAGAAAAACCCTCACCACGGAGGACGCGGAGGACACGGAGGAAAACCAAAAACGAGGAAAAGCAAATGGGGGTTAAGAGCAAAGTGACTGTTAGTGACCCGCCACCACTTTTCGACTTTGCTGGAGCATCTGTCAATTAGAGCTTTTTACACTCGTTTGCTTTTTTTGCTCCTGCCTTTCCTCCGTGTCCTCCGCGTCCTCCGTGGTTAGCGCTTAATTGGATCTTTTCCTTCAGTTGCGGCCGGGTCGTAGTCGACTTTGACGAGTATGCGGCTGCGCACCACGCGGCCGTTCTTCTGCGCAGGAGAGTATGCGGTCGCCGCCAGGGCCCGCAACGCCGACTCGTCGAATACGTCCGGGGGAAACGCGTCCACCACCGATGCGTTGGTGACCCGCCCGGATTCATCGATCAATAGCAGCAACGTCACTGAACCGCCGATTTCGCCGGCAAGTGCCGTTTGCGGATAGACAGGCTCGATGCGATTCAGCGGTTGCGGATAGACGTCGAGATCCCTTGCGGCGTAATGAACCGGATCGGGAAAGCTGGCCATTGAATCTTCCGGCTCCGGGCTGCGATCCCCGGCCGGCGGAGCTTGCGCGGCCGGTACCGGTGTCTCGACCGGTTCAGGCAACGATGAAACCCGCGGCTGCACAGGTACGATGCGCCCGCGCTGCACCGCAGGCGCCGCGGGCCGCTTCGTCACGGCGGGTTCGGGCAACAGCCGGGCGTTGATGATGCTCAGGCGATCCGGGGGGCTGTGGGCCGGCTGCAGCGCCAGCCCGTAGATAAGGTACAGGTGCAGCGTCGCGGACAACACCACTGCAACAGACAGGCGCTCGAACGCCGTCTGGGACGCGCCTTGGGGAAGCTGCCTGATCCTGCGCACCGCCCGATCCCGTACTGGAAACGCCGACGCCCCGATTCTAGAGCGCCGGCGGCGATGCCGGGAAAGATTTACCTGGTCTGCGCCTTCGCGAGGTTATCCTCGATCTGGTCGACCGGAATCGCCCCGGGAACACGCTTTCCATCCGCAAAGAAAATCGTGGGCGTACCGGTAATCTGTTTGGATTTGCCGAATTCCACCAGCTTGTCCACGGGGTTGGCGCAGGTGCCTGCCGCTTTCGGTACTACACCCTTGAGCATGTATTCGTCCCAGGCCTTGACGCGCTCGCCCGAACACCAGATTGCACGCGCAACATCCGGGGCTTTCGGATGCAACTCGACCAATGGATAAAGGAAGACATAGATGGTCACGTTGTCCACCTTGACAAGGTCGCGCTCGAGCCGCTTGCAGTACGGACAATCCGGATCGGAAAACACGGCGAACTTGCGGCTGCCGTCGCCCTTGACTTTCTTGATCGCCAGTTCAAAGGGAAGTTGCTCAAAAGGGAAAGCCAGTTTCCTGAGCTTCAGCTCCTCCAGATCCCTCTGGCGCGCGGCCGTCACGTTGGTCATGCTCTTGGTTTCGATGATGCTGCCGTCGATCAGGTAATTGAAGTCTTCATCGGTATAGAACAGCTGGCCGTCGACAACCACTTCATATAATCCGAGATGGGATGTCTTGGTCACGCTTTCGACGTGGGCCTTGGGAAACTTCTTGATGATCTCGGAGCGAATGGAGGCCTCATCCGCGCAGGCGACGCCGGAGAACAGCAGGATGATCGATGAAAATAGGGTCAGGGCGCGAATGGTCATGACGGATCGGCCGGGAAAAGTCCGGATTTTTCGTTGAGAGGGCATTTTTAGACCGCTTAGCCGAGCGCTCGTTTCACTAATAACTTCTTGAGCGGCGAGAGTTGATCGACAAGATTCAGCCCCGCATTGCGCAGGCGCGACAGGCCCGGCAGGGAGCTGCTGAAAAGCTTGTGCAGCCCATCAGTTACGCACTCCATCGCCAGAATGTCTTCCTTGCGGCTGCGTTCGTATCGCCGCAACAGCGCCGTTGCCCCGCAATCGCTCTCCAGGCCGCGGCCGCCGATGACCTCGGCAAGCGATTCTGCATCGGCGATTCCGAGGTTCAATCCCTGCCCGGCAAGCGGGTGCACATTGTGCGCGGCGTCGCCCAGCAGGGCAAGGCGCGGCGCGATCAAACGGGTGGCGCGCAGGCGTCGCAACGCAAATGCGGCGGCGGCTCCGTTGATCCGCATTGCGCCAAGCCTGTGTGCGGCCGCGTCCCCGACCGCGCCCGCCAGCTCTTCACCGCCCATTGCCAGCAGATCCTGTGCATGCGCGTCCGCGGTGGACCACACCATGGACACCTGGCCCTGCGGCAGAGGCAGCAGCGCGAGCACGCCATCCTTGCGGAACCACTGGAACGCCACGTTGCGATGCGGCCTCTCGACATCAAAGCTGGCGACCACGCCCCTCTGTCCGTAGTCGCGAACCTCGACCTCGATTCCTGCCTGCGAACGCATTCTCGACTCGGCACCGTCGGCCGCAATCACCAGCCGCGCTTCCAGCTCCGTGCCGTCGGAGAGCGCAAGCACGGCTGCGGACTCCCTCCAGTCCGCGCGCAGGCATTCGACGCCGCTCAAGAGCACGAAATCGGTCTGCCCGTCGAGACATCCGGTCAGCGCCTGCTGAAGATTGGATTCCTCCACGATCGCCGCAAGCTCGAAGACGCCGTTGCGATAGGCACTGAACTCGAGCTTCGAGCTGCCGTCATCGCCGAATACGAGCATTTCCTGAACCGGCGCAATACGCTCCTGCGCGAGCCGCGGCCATACACCCCAGCCCTCCAGACAGCGCACGCTGCCTGGATTGAGTGCATAGACGCGCAAGTCGAATCCCGTACCAGGTAACGGACGTGGCGATCTCGGCTCGACCATCGCGAGGCTCAACCCGCTTTGGCCAAGCGCGCGCGCGATACTGCCCCCGACCAGACCTCCGCCTACAATGGCGATGTCGACTTTCATGCAGCCAGTCTACTACGGCCGTGCAGGCGCGCGCCCAGCCCGGTTCCTGCCTTGACAATGCAGGGGGCCGTCAGTACCCTTTCGCTCCCTTTTCCTCCCCGATTCAGAAAGAGGATTGGCAGGTTTCCGGTGATATAGCTCAGCTGGTTAGAGCACAGCACTCATAATGCTGGGGTCGGTGGTTCAAGTCCACCTATCACCACCACCGAACGTGGCAGTGCGCGGCCGCGGACGTGCCCAAACGCGGCCGCAATCTGCCCCCCGCGACTCAACCACGAGATGCGACGGCGCTGTCAACATGAGCGCAACGCGGTATACTTTTAAGTCTCTGTTTCCTTTGTGGTAGTCACTTGAGAATTGCAGAGGTCCGGTCATCCATGCGTGTGCGCAGAATCGCCCTGCGGTTTCTGGTCGCGATGATTGGCGTAACTTTAATGTCGCCTGCATTCCCGGCCCGCAATTTCCCCGAGAAAGCAATTCGCGGCGAATTGAAGTCGCACGATTTTCCGTACGTGAAGATCGGCGACCAGACCCTCCGCCTCGCCGCCGGCGGCAGGATTTTCAACCAGCAGAACCTCATCATCATGCCGGCCTCGCTGCAGTCGCAGACCGCGCAGATCATGTACACCACGGATATGAACGGCGACCTGTCGCGCGTGTGGCTGCTGACCGCCGAAGAAGCGGCGCAGTATCCAATCAAGAAATAGCGCGGCATGGGCAAGCTTTACATCCGCACCTTCGGCTGCCAGATGAACGAGTACGACTCGGACAAGATGGCCGACGTGCTCGCCGCCGCGGAAGGTTTAGAAGCTACCGACGACCCCGAACAGGCCGACGTCATCCTGTTAAACACCTGCTCGGTGCGCGAGAAGGCCCAGGAAAAAGTATTCCACGACCTCGGGCGTATCCGGCCCCTGAAGCAGGCCCGGCCCGAGCTCATCATCGGCGTTGGCGGCTGTGTGGCCAGCCAGGAGGGCGCGGCGATCGTTGCACGCGCACCCTACGTCGACCTGGTCTTCGGCCCGCAGACCCTGCACCGGTTGCCGCAGATGATTCGGGCGCGGCGCAGCAGCGGCAAGCCGCAGGTGGACATCTCCTTTCCTGAAATCGAAAAATTCGACAACCTGCCGCCGGCCAGAGTCGAGGGATGCACGGCCTTCGTCTCGATCATGGAGGGCTGCAGCAAGTATTGCAGTTTCTGCGTGGTGCCCTACACGCGCGGCGAAGAAGTCTCGCGCCCGTTCGACGATGTGCTTACCGAAGTGGCCGGGCTGGCGGATCAGGGCGTGAAGGAGATCACGCTGCTCGGACAGAACGTCAATGCCTATCGTGGCAGCATGGGCGACGGTGAAGTTGCCGACTTTGCCCTGTTGCTCGAGTACCTCGCCGAAGTTCCGGGCGTCGAGCGCCTGAGATATACCACGTCGCATCCGAAGGACTTCAGCGAGCGCCTGACCAATGCCCACGCCAGGATCCCGCAGCTGGTGAGTCACGTGCACCTGCCGGTGCAGTCCGGCTCGGACCGGGTACTTTGCGCAATGAAGCGCGGTTACACCGCGCTGGAATACAAATCCATCATCCGCCGCCTGCGCGCGGCACGGCCGGACGCAGCCATCTCTTCCGACTTCATCGTCGGCTTTCCCGGCGAGGCCGACGAAGACTTCGAGCAGACTCTGCGGCTGGTCGAGGACATCGGTTTCGCTTCGAGCTTCAGCTTCATGTACAGCCCGCGCCCCGGGACGCCCGCAGCAAGTCTCCCCGACCAGGTGCCGCAGGCGACCAAGCAGGCACGCCTCGCACGCCTGCAGGCGCGGCTCGATGCGCAGGCGCTGGCGATCAGCAGCCGCATGGTCGGTTCGATCCAGCGCATCCTGGTCGAGGGGCCCGCAAAGAGGAACCCGGAAGAACTGGCGGGCCGTACCAGCAGCAATCTCATGGTCAATTTTCGCGGCCCGCAGCGCCTCATCGGGCGGATGACCGACATACTCATCACGACGGCGATGTCGCATTCGCTGCGCGGCGAAATGCCGGTAAAAGAAGCTGTTTGAAGCCCTTCGAACTTTCTTTCTCCCCCGTCGACAACGAGCGCCTCGCCAACCTGTGCGGCGCGCTCGACGAAAATCTCAAGCAGATTGAAACCGCGCTCGACGTGTCCATTGCGCGCCGCGGAGAGAACTTCAGCGTCTCCGGCAGCGCCGAGCAGACCCGGCTGGCCGCCCAGGCGCTGCAGCGTTTTTATGACCAGGCGAACCGCAATCTGGGCCTCGAAGAAATCCAGCTCGGCCTGATCGAGGTCGCGGGCGGACCGAATCCGTTGGCAGCAGACGAAGCCCTGGTGCTGCACACGCGGCGCCGGGACTTGCACGGCCGGACCCCGCGCCAGGTGCAGTACATCCGGCAGATCAAGGAGTACGACATCACTTTCGGCATCGGCCCGGCCGGTACCGGCAAAACTTATCTAGCGGTCGCTTGCGCGGTGGATGCATTCGAGCGCGATTCCGTGAAGCGGATCGTGCTGGTGCGCCCCGCGGTCGAAGCCGGCGAGCGTCTCGGTTTCCTGCCCGGAGACATGGCGCAGAAGGTCGATCCCTACCTGCGGCCGCTCTACGACGCGCTCTACGACCTGATGGGCTTCGAGAAAGTCGGCAAATTGTTCGAACGCGGCTCGATCGAGATCGCGCCGCTCGCCTACATGCGCGGCCGCACGCTCAATCACTCCTTCATCATTCTCGACGAGGCGCAGAACACCACCCCCGAGCAGATGAAAATGTTCCTTACCCGCATGGGCTTCGGCAGCAAGGCGGTGGTCACCGGCGACGTCACCCAGATCGACCTGCCCAAGGGGCACAAGAGCGGTCTGATCGAGGCACAACTGATACTCGCAGAAGTGCGCGGCATCGCCTTCACCCAGTTCCTCAGCGAAGACGTGGTGCGCCACCCGCTGGTGCAGCGCATTGTCCACGCCTATGAACAGCGCGGCTCCCGCAGGGAAGGCTGAGCGGCGATGGCCCGCGCCGGCGGCCGGCATGCGCGCTCCAAACCACCGTACGGACTTGCGTTGACGGTGCAGTACGCAGCGGAGATCGACGGATTGCCGACGCGCAGCCAGGTGCGCGCCTGGGTGAAGGCCGCGTTGCAACGCGATGCCGACGTTACGGTGCGCCTGGTGGGTGCCGAAGAAGGCCGCACGCTCAACCGCCGGTATCGCGGCAGGCATCACGCCACCAACGTACTGACTTTTGCCTATCCCGAATCCGATCCGTTGTCGGGCGACATCGCACTGTGCGTTCCGGTGGTCGAACGCGAAGCCCGGGAACAGCACAAGAATCGGGAAGCGCACTACGCCCATCTGGTGGTGCACGGCATGCTGCACCTGCAGGGTTACGATCACGAGAAGCCCGCAGACGCACGGCTCATGGAAACGCTCGAAACGGAAATTGTCACCGGCCTGGGGTATGCTGACCCCTACAAGAACAAGGATGAGGGATGAAGGATGAAGGATGAAGTGAAAAACGATTCGCGGGTGCGAGATGAGGCGGAGTCCATGGTTTGTTTTTTGCCTTTCCTTCCGCCTTCATCCTTCCGCCTTCATCCTTGATTTCATATGGACGAAGAACAGGACAAACCCTCATTGATGGAACGGCTGGGCGCGTTGCTGATGCGCGAGCCGGAAGACCGCGAGCAGCTGATCGAGCTGCTGCAGCGTTCCTACGAGCGCAACCTGCTGGATGCCGACGCACTCGCCATGATCGAAGGCGTCTTGCAGGTTTCCGAGATGCAGGCGCGCGACATCATGATCCCGCGTTCGCAGATGGACGTGATCGACATCGGCGACGCGCCCGAGAAGTTCATTCCCTGGGTGATCGAGACCGGTCACTCGCGTTTCCCGGTGATCGGCGACAACAAGGACGACGTGATCGGCATCCTGCTGGCCAAGGACCTGCTGCGCTACTACGCGGGCGAGGAGTTCAACGTGCGCGAGATGCTGCGGCCGGCGGTATTCATCCCCGAGTCGAAGCGCCTGAACGTGCTGCTCAAGGATTTTCGCAGCAATCGCAACCACATCGCGATCGTGGTGGACGAGTACGGTGGCGTTGCCGGTTTGGTGACCATTGAAGACGTGCTGGAACAGATCGTCGGCGAAATCGAGGATGAATTCGATTTCGACGAGACCGAAGCCAACATCGTGCTGGACAGAAACGGCCAGTTCCGCGTGAAGGCGCAGACCGAGATCGACGACTTCAACAGGACATTCGGCACCGACTTCAACGACGAGGACTTCGACACCGTGGGCGGCCTGGTACTGGCTCACCTGGGCCGCCTGCCAAAGCGCGGCGAGCAGTTCCGCATCGGCGACCTGAACTTCAAGGTGGTGCGCGCCGACAGCCGGAGGCTGCATTCGGTCCTGGTAGAAAAGGTCAGGACGGAGAGTGCGGCCTGAGTTGTCCGCCCGCCGCGAGTCAGGCGCCGCGGCCGCTGTTTTAGTTCGACTCTTCCTGCTCCCGTTCCTCCTGGGGGCGGTCACGGTCGCGGGATTCGCGCCGTTTCATATTTACCCGCTGCCGATCCTGGCGCTGAGCGGATTGCTGCTGCTCTGGGAACGCTGCCGCAACATCAAGTCTGCCGCAGCCATTGGATTTTGCTTCGGTCTCGGCATGTTTCTCACCGGCGTGAGCTGGGTATACGTCAGCCTGCACGATTTCGGCGGGATGGGAATGCTGACCGCCGCGATCTTCACCTTTTTATTCTGCGCAATCCCGGCCTGTTATCCGGCGTTGATCGGGGCAATTCTCAAGCGTCTGCCGGCCTCCCGGCCGGTACGCCTGCTGCTCTTTTTCCCGGCGTTGTGGGCATTGGCGGAGTGGGTGCGCGGCTGGCTGTTCACCGGCTTCCCGTGGCTCGCTATCGGTTACTCGCAGGCACCCGGCAGCCCATTGGCCGGCTTCGCGCCGATACTCGGGGTGTTCGGCGTGTCACTGGCTACGGCTGTCGCCGCGGCTGCGCTGGCGTCGGTCCTCGCGCGCGTCGCCGAATGGCGCTTGCAGCCCCCGCAACGGCGGATGGGGCTGCTGATTCGTGAGCCCGGCGCATGGATCATCATCGCCCTGCTGGTCGCCGGCATCGCATCGAGCGAGCGGGAATGGACACAACCTTTGCCCGGCGAGCCGACCAGCGTTGCACTTCTGCAAGGGAATATTCCGCAAGAGATGAAGTGGCGGCCGGAGCGCGCGCGCGCGACACTTGAAACTTACCTCAGGTTGGCGCAGTCGGCTGAAGCCAGATTGATCCTGTTGCCCGAGACGGCGCTGCCGATGTTCAACGTGGACGTCCCAAGGGAATATCTGGAAATGCTCGCCGACCAGGGCCGGCGCAACGGCGGCGACCTGCTGGTGGGCGTGCCCGAGCTCGAAGCCTCGGGTCGTTATTACAACAGCGTGATGAGCTTCGGCTCGGCGCCGGCGCAGATCTACCGCAAGCACCATCTGGTGCCCTTCGGCGATTATTTTCCGCTTCGGAGCGTGCTAGGCTGGATCATGAACTTGCTGCATATCCCGATGTCGGATTTTTCCCGGGGCGAGCCGGTGCAGCGCCCCATTCAAGCCGCCGGACAGAAGATCGCTGTCAACATTTGCTACGAAGATGTGTTCGGCGAAGAGATCATCCGCCAGTTGCCGGAGGCAACCGTACTGGCCAATTTCACCAACGACGCCTGGTGGGGAAAATCGGTCGCCTCGGAGCAGCATCTGCAAATCTCCCAGATGCGCGCCATCGAAACCGGCCGGCCCATGTTGCGCGCCACCAATACCGGGGTGACCGCGATCATCGACCCGAAAGGTCGCATCGTGGCGTCCGCTCCTGGTTTCACGGTCACGACGGTAACCGGCAAGATTCATGGTTACCATGGAGCAACGCCGTACGTGCGCCTGGGCAACTGGGCGTTCCTGGCACTCGCCGCACTGATGATCGCGTTGCCGCTAGCGGCGCAGCGTTTCTCGCGGCGCGGAGTTTGAGCGCCTTGACCTCTCTCTCGAAAAAACGCATACCGCAGAGGACGCGAAGGACGCAGAGGAAAGGCAAGAGCAAGAAAAAATGGGTTCGGGTAACAACCTTTCACTGGCCAATTGTCCGTCTCAGCGAATATTGGCGGCATAGGTTCGCGAACTGTCTCCTGGCTTTTAACCCCAATTTGCTTTTCCTCGTTTTTGTTTTTCCTCCGCGTCCTCTGCGTCCTCCGCGGTTAGAGTTTGTCTGAAAGAACACTGGGAGAAAATCATGCGCAGACCCTTGACACGCGCCGCAACAAAATTCGCCGCGTTCGTCCTGTTGTGCGCGGCGGCGCTGGCCGCCAACGCCGCGGATGAACCGGTCATCGTCGACACCGGCTTCGTCGAGCAGGCTGCAGCGCGCGGAGCACTTCTCTGGGACGTGCGCAGCCAGGAAGAATACCGGCGCGGGCACATCCCGGGCGCCGTCAACATCGACGAGATCGCGCTGGTGCTGCGCGATCCAAATACCGAGGATTACATCCCGGTGGCCAGGATTGAACAAATCCTTGGCGAAGCCGGAATCGACCCGACCCGCGAGATCGTGTTCTACGGCGCCAAAGCGCACACTTCGGCCTACTTCGGTTACGTGACGGTGCGTTATCTCGGCGGCAGCGGCGCCCGCGTGTACCACGGCGGGATCGACGACTGGAAGGCCGCGGGCAAACCGATCGCTACGGATGCGGTGAAACTGCCCCCGGTCAGCTTCAGGGCGCAAGTGAATCCCGAGGTTATCGTATCGACGCGGGAAGTCGTCGCCAGGCTGGGGACTCCCGGAGTACAGATCGTCGACGCGCGCACCGAGAAGGAATTCAACGGCGGGGATATCCGGGCGCTGCGCGGCGGCCACATTCCAGGTGCGGTGAACATCCCCTACGAAGCCAACTGGGTGGACCCGGACACGCCACTCAAGCTGCAACGCCGGCAGGTTGCGGGCAAGGACGGGATGAGCCTGAAACCCGCGCAAGACTTGCGCGCGCTTTACGCCAGGCTCGACCCGGAAAAAGAAACCATCGTCTATTGCCAGAGCGGCGTGCGCGCCGCGGAAACAGCGACCGTGCTGCAAAGCCTGGGATTCCGCAACGTCAAGGTCTACGACTCCTCGTGGCTGGGCTACGGCAACAGCTTCGACGCGCCGGCGGAGAACGTTACCTATTTCAACGTCGGCCGCGTCAACGGCATCCTCATGCAGATGCAACAACGCATCGAGCTCCTCGAGGGACAGATCGAGGAACTCAAAGCCGCAAAAGAAAAGAACTAGGGAAGCTCTGACCAAGTTCCACATGCGCGACCGAGGCGATTCGGGTCGAGGGCAAGTCGGCGAGGACGCCGTGTAGCCGGCCTACATAA
>Ga0137409_10008562_pt1 | contig 10441 bp, 5 predicted proteins | sample CZODoug1_16funga_FD_122059 | JGI IMG/M metagenome (GOLD analysis project Ga0137409, IMG submission 122059) | Vadose zone soil fungal communities from Angelo Coast Range Reserve, California, USA - CZODoug1_16fungal (Hybrid Assembly) | ecosystem: Environmental > Terrestrial > Soil > Vadose zone... | reverse complement strand
CCGTTGCGATTGAACAGCACGCGGCCGCGGTCGTCCTGCGCGTAGACGTTCCACGTCGCGCGGTCGAACGGCGGTTGATCGAGCAGTCGCGTGAGGCGCTGCTGCAGCGAGCCACGACTCTGCGCTGCGGCCGGAACGGTGAACGCGGCGCTAATCGTAAGCGACGCGAGGATCAGCTTTCGCATAGAGCACGTCTGTGAGAAGGTTGACCAGCACGAATATCACGGACAAAAAAAGAATGCTCCCCTGGATCGCCGGCAGATCGCGCTTCTGGATCGCGAGCAGCACGTATCGTCCGACGCCGGGCCAGGAGAATATCGTCTCGGTCAGAATGCTGCCGGTCAGGTAGTTGCCCACGTCGAGTCCGAGCACCGTGATGATCGGCAGCAGCGCGTTGCGGAATGCATGCCGGCCGATGACCCGTCGCTCACTGAGCCCCTTGGCTCGCGCGGTGCGCACAAAGTCGGATGGGAGGACGTCGAGCATGGCGCCACGCGTCATCCGCGCGAGGAACGCGATCGAGCGCGTTCCCAGGGTGAGCGCCGGCAGCACCAGGAACGCAATCCCGCCATATCCCGAGGGCGGCAGCCAGCGCAGCGCGACCGCAAACAGCAGGATCAAGAGCAGGCCCACCCAGTACACCGGGAACGAGACACCGACGTACGCGATGAGCATGCTGAAACGATCGATCAAGCCCCCCGGGCGGATCGCGGCGATCACGCCCAGCGTGATCCCAGAGATCACGGCGAGCAACATGGCGGCGCCCGCGAGCTGCAGCGTCTTCGGAAAACGCTCGGCCAGATCGCCGAGCACCGGGCGCTGGGTGATGTAGGACCGGCCCAGGTCGCCCCGCACGACGCCCCACAGATAGTGTCCGAATTGCACAGGAATCGGCTCGTCGAGATGCAGCTCCGCGCGCAGCCGGGCGATCGTGGCGGAGTCGGCCCGCTCGCCCACCATCTCGGCGACGGGATCGCCGGGGACGACGTTCAGCAGCAGGAAGGCGACGACGAGAACACCGAACAACGTAGGAATCGTCGCCAGCAAACGCCTAGCGACGAGCTGCAACACGAACCTTGGTCCAGTGCTGGCCGTTGAAGATCACGGGGACGTCCCAGCCTTCTATCGACGGATGCTCCGCCCACAGATCCACGGGGAACCAGAGATAGATCCATGGGGCGGCGTCAAACACGCGGGTCTCGATCCGGCGGTAGAGCGTTTCACGGGCCGCCTGGTCGACCGTGCGACGGGCCACCATGATGAGCGAGTCGGTGATGCGATCACTGTAGAAGGAATAGTTGCCGCCGGGGCCGAAGCTCGCGCTGTGGAACAGCGGGTACAGGAAGTTGTCGGCGTCCGGGTAGTCGGCCCACCAATCGAGAATCGCCATGTCGGTGTCGCCCTTGCGGACCGCCTCGCGCATGCTGGACGCGTCGCGCGACACGATCTCCACGCGAATGCCGACGGCGGCGAGCTGCGCCTGAATCGCCTGCGCGACCTGGCCCAGCTCCACGTTGCTCCCCGACCGCCACAGCTGCACCGCAAAGCCGTCCGGGTAGCCGGCGGCCCGCAGCAGCCGGCGGGCTTCGCTCGTGTCGTAGCTGTAGGGCCGGCGCGAGGGATCACTGCCGCCCAACGTGGGTGGAATCGAACCGGCAGCCAGGGCGCCGCGGCCATTCCAGACCGTGCGCAAGATTTCCGGGACGTTGACTGCGTGATTGATCGCCTGCCGGACCCGCGCATCGCGCAGGGGGCCGCGCCGGTTGTTCAGCGGTACGTAGACAGGGCGGAGTGCCGGCCTGCGCTTCAGCCAGTCCGGATGCTCCTGCTCCCATTTTTTCGTCTCGCCGAACGGGACCTCGACGACCGAGATCCGGCCCGACAGAAACTCAGCCGCACGCGTGAGCGCCTCGGGAATGATCCGAACGGTGAGTGACTCACTCAGCGGCGCTCCACCCCAGTAATTCGGATTGCGCGCAAACCGCAGGTAGTCGTCGTGCTGCCACGCGACAAAGCGCCACGGGCCCGTGCCGACCGGCCGCTGGCCAAAATCGGACGGCGGGGAGGACGGAACGACCGACGCCACGGGCATCGCCAGGAACTTGGGGAAGACGGCAAGGGGCTCGGTCAACGTGAAGGCGACGGCCGTGTCTCCCAGCACCTCGATGCCGCGGACGTCGGTCGCGTGCCCGTCCGCGAAATCGCCGGCACCTGCGATCGGCAGCAACGGCCAGACCCGACCGCCGTGCGTTTGGGGATTCAGCACCCGAAGGAAGGAGCGCTTGACGTCCGCCGCCGCGACGGACCGTCCGTCGTGAAAGCTGACACCCGCTCGCAGGTGGAAGACATACCGCCGGCCTGTGCGGTCTGCTGTCCAGCGGTCGGACAGGGCGGGGAGCAGCCGGCCGTCGCCATCAAATTGAGTGAGTCCGTCGAATAACAGGGCGATCATCTCGCCAGTGGTCACGTCGGTGGACAGTGCGGGGTCGAGCGAGCGGGGATCGTCTCGCTCATAGTACACCGGTCCCCGGACCTGCCCCCGCTCGCCGGATGGGTTGCAGCCGGCCAGCAAGCACAGGAACAGGACACTCTTCGCGGTGTCGAAAAGGTTGACAGTGCGGAGCAAGTGTCGCAACATAGCAAAGATCGGCAAACTACGTCAATTGCGCGTCATACCCTGCCTGTTGCTCGCCGCCCTGGTAGCGACAACCGTCCTCGCCGCTCAAGAACAAGAGCGGGTGGTTCGGGGTCTGTCGTTCGCCGGTAACCGGGCGCTCGACCACTACGCGCTGGAGAGCGCGATTGCCACGACCAAATCGAGTGCCTGGGCTCGTCTCTGGTACGTGCGGTGGCTGGGGCTCGGCGAGAAGCGCTATTTCAATGAAATCGAATTCCGGCGTGACGTGGTCCGTCTGATTCTGCTCTATCGCCAAAGCGGCTACATGAACGCCGTGGTGGACACGCTGGTGCAGCGCACGCCGCGCGATGTGTACGTCACGTTCCGGATTCACGAAGGGGAGCCGGTGCGGGTGGCCCGGTTCGAGGTGCGTGGCTTGGACAGCATTTTCGATGTGCCGAGACTGATACGCGATCTGCCGCTGCAAGTGGGCGATCCCTTCAACCGCTTCATGATGCAGGCGTCCGCCGACACGATCGTCGCGCGGCTGCGGAACAACGGCTATCCCTACGCCGAAGTGCTGCGGAACTTCGATTCGGAAGCGGGAGTCCTGAAAGCCGAGGTCGAGCTCGATGCGCAGCCGGGTCCCCGCATGCGCATCGGCGAGGTCATGATCCGCGGGTTGCGCGACGTGGACACCGGCACGGTCCGGCGCGTCATGTCGGTGCATCGGGGCGATAGATTCAACTTGGACGCGCTTTACCAGACCCAGCGCGATCTGTATGGCGTAGGCGTGTTCAACTCAGTCAATGTGGTGCTGGTGGATTCGGTCGCGCCGCAGGAAGCGGTGCCGCATGACTCCACGGTGCGCGCGCTGATCCAGGTGCAGGAAGGCCCCCGCCACCAGGTGCGGCTCGGCTTCGGCTATGCGACGGTGGAGTGCTTCCGGGTGCAGAGTGGCTGGGCCGCGCACGACTTCCTCGGTGGCGCGCGGACGCTCGACGTGTCGGCCCGGGTCTCCAAACTGGGCTCGGCTCCCTCCCAGACGACCGGATTGAACCAATTCTGCAATCCGTTCTCCGGCACCTGGACGATCGACACGCTCAACTACACGTTCGGCGTCACGCTGCGCCAGCCGGCGTTCCTGTCGCGCTCCCACATCGCCACGTTGGGTTTCGTCGTCGAGCGGCGCTCGGAGTTCGGGATCTACACGCGTGAGGCGATCGGTAGCAACGCCGACGTGACCTTCAACGCCCGCGGACCCTTGCCCGTCACCGTCGGTTACTCCTACTCGGTGGGACGCACGGAGGCCAGCGATGCCGTCTATTGCGTCCTCTTCCGGCTGTGCGATTCGACGAGCCGAATATTTCTTCGCGACCGCCGGCAATTCGGCGCGGTGACGATGACGGTGGTGCGCGATCGGGTGAACAGTGTGCTCGACGCTTCCGAGGGCAGCATCACCACCGCGACGCTGGTGCACGCCTCCCACCTCGTCGGTTCACAAGTGCCGTACGAGTTCAACCGCGGTGAGCTCGAGATCGCCAAGTACTATCCCATTGGACGCCGGACTGTATTCGCCTGGCGGGTCCGTGGCGGGGCCATTCTCGCGCGCGACATTCAGCTCAGCGGGCCCCCCGTCGGCTATGTGCCGCCGGACCAGCGGTTCTACGGCGGCGGTCCGAGCTCGGTCCGCGGATACGGCCGAAATGAGCTGGGTCCGCGCGTCTACGTGATTACCGATAGCCTGGATCCGGCGCTCGACCTCGACGCCACCGCACTCGCCGGCGAGAAGGTCTGGCGCGGCGTGACCACCGCCGCGACCGGCGGCAACACGGCGCTCGTGCTCAACGCCGAGCTGCGCTTTCCGTCGCCGATCTTTGCCCAGCGGATGCGTCTGGGATTGTTCGTCGATGCGGGACAGGTGTGGGAGCGGGGCGACTCGCTCACCACGATTCGCGGCATCCGTATCACTCCCGGCGTGGGCCTGCGCTTCGCAACGCCGCTCGGTCCTGTACGGATCGATGCCGCGTACAACGGCTATTCCACCGAGCGCGGGCCCCTATTCTTTCTAGACAGGACGACCGGGACTCTCACGCAGATCCGCTCGGCGTACCCGCCGCTGCGGGCCCAAAAGACCTTTTGGCAAAAGGTCATCATTCAACTCGCCGTCGGGCAGGCGTTCTAGATGCGCCGCTCGCTGGGTGTCGCGCTCTGGACGCTGGTCGGACTGCTCGCCTGTTTCCTCGGCGCGCTCAACGCGCTCGTCGGCACGCGCGCGGGCCGCACGATGCTCGCGCGCGTGGCCAGCACCGTGGTCGAAGGCGCGGTACACGGCTCGATCGAAGTCGGCGAGGTCCGCGGGTCGCTGCTCACAGGCGTCGTGCTTACCGATGTGCGCCTGCTCGATCCCGATTCGACGCTCGTCGCCTGGCTGCCCCGCGCCGAGCTGGGTTACAACCCGATCGACTTCGCGGCGGGCCGCGTGGTGTTCATGGAGGTGCGGCTCGACCGCCCGATCATCAACATCGTCCAGCACGCGAATGGCCGGACGAATTTCGATGAGCTGTTGCGGCTCGGTGAGAAAGACACCGTCACGGTGAGACCGCTGGGCCCCGCGGGACCGCGCTCGCTGATCCTGCTGCGCAACGTGCAGATCATGGACGGGTCGCTGACGCTGCGGCTGCAAAAGCACGGTGAAGTCAACAGTACCAACGAAGAGATCGAGTACTCCGGCGAAGACGGCCGGTACCGTGTCCGGCGCTTCGAGCATCTCAACGCGCGGCTGGCCGCGATGCGCATCCAGGCGCCGCGTGAAAAAGGCATCCGCATCGACATCCTGCGGCTCGCGACCGAGGCCAGCGACCCCAAGCTTTCGATCGCCGACGTCGTCGGCCGGGTGACGATCGACGGCCGGACGCTCGACGTGGATCTGTCGCGCGTCCGCTTCCCGGCCACGCAGTTCCGCGCGCGCGGCACGGTCCAGTGGCCGCGCGACACGCTGCTCTGGAACCTCGTCATGCAGGCGGACTCCGCGACGCTGACCGATATCCGATTCCTCGATCCGCGGTTCCCCGAGGGCGCGGTGCTGCACGGCGGCGTGACGCTGGCTTCGCACGGCGGACGCGTGCTCGAGATTCAGCTCCGGCCGCTCGACCTCACGTTTGGCGAGGGGCGTCTCACCGGACACGTGAACGCATTCAGCGCCGCCGACTCGGGACTCGTGGCGCTGCGCCAGGGCGATCTGGTCGCGCGGGAGCTCTCGCTCGATTTCCCGCGTGTCTACATCGATTCGCTGCCGTTCCACGGCCGCCTGACCGGCCGCACGGTCGTGGACGGGCCGATGAGCGCCCTGAAGATCGAAACGGAGTGGTCGTTCCGGGATTCGCTCGTGCCCGGCTGGCCCGAGTCCCAAATCTTCGGCAAGGGCGAAATCAACGTCGCCGGGAAAGACCTCGCGTTTCAGCCGTTCGCCGTGGAAACGGGCCGCATCGATATCGGCACGGTGCGGCGGCTCGTTCCGGGGTTCGATCTCCAGGGCGAGCTCGACGCGTCGGGCACCCTCACCGGCACGCTCAAGAACGTGATGTTCAGCGGCACGTTACGGCATCACGACGGTGATCGGCCCGCCAGCGTGGTCCGCGGCGTGGTAGGCCTCGATTCCCGCACCGACGTGTTGGGCGTATTCACCGATGTGCACGCCGATTCGCTGTCGCTCGACGGCCTGACCGGCCGGGTCGCCGCGTTCCCCCTCCGGGGCACACTCACCGGAACGATCCGCATGAAGGGTGACCTCACGGGCGTCGAGACGCACGCCGATCTCGCGATGCTGGGCGGCGGCGGCGCGGTGCGCGGCGACGGGACGCTGCTGCTCGGCGCGCGGGACGTGCATCCGGGCTTCGGCGTCCGGGGATTCGCGCTGCGCGCCCAGGACGTCAACCTCCAACGCTGGATGACCCGCGGCAGCGCGCCACCCTCGCGGCTCACGTTCACGGCCACCGGCAGCGTCGCAGCGGACAGCGTCACGAAGCCCACCGGCGACCTTTCGATCTTGCTCGCCCCGTCGCTGTTCGCCGGCACGATCATCGACAGCGGGGCGACCAAGGTCCGGTTCGCCGAGGGCAAACTGTTGGTGGACTCGTTGCGACTGCAGCAGCCCGGGCTGTTGACGAGCGGCCGCGGCTCCCTCGGATGGCGACGTCCCGACCACGGCACACTGACGTTCGATTTTGACGCCGACACACTCGGCGTACTCGATTCGCTCGTTACCTGGCTCGCCGGTCCCAACGCGGCGAGCGCATTCAGCGAGGACAAGCTCAAGGGATCGGCCCAGGTGCGAGCGACGCTGGATGGCGCGCTCGACTCGGTATCGATCGGCGCGGACGCCCACGTCCTCGACCTGCGGTGGCGCGGTTGGCGGCTGCCGAAAGGCGAGGGCACGATCGCGTATCAGCCCGGACCCGTGCCGCGCTTCGACGCAGCGGCGAACATGGACTCGCTCGGGTACGGGCGGCTCGGGTTCGGCGCCGCGTCCGCTCATGCCCGCGGCACGCGCGATTCGCTCACGTGGTTTGCACGCTCCCGCGTCGGCGACCTCGGTGCGTTCCTGGCGGGCGGACGCTACGCACGCCCCGCCGGAGGGACTACGCAGCACGCGATCGTGGATTCGCTCGCCGTGTTGCTGCCGAGCGGCGTATGGTTCCTCGAGCGTCCGACGGCGCTGACATTCGGCGATTCCGTGCTGCATGTGGATTCTGCGTCGCTGAAAAATGCCGCCGGTGCGGGTCGCCTCACGGTCAGCGGCGATCTGCCGGACCGTGGTCCGATCGACGCCCGTGTATCGCTGGATGGCTTCCCGCTCACCGGCATCTACGCGCTCATGCAGAGCGACACGTTCGGCGTCGCGGGCGCCGTCACGGCCACAATGGTCGCGAACGGCACTCGCGCGAATCCCTTGTACAGCGGCTCGTTCGCATTCTCGAACGCATCGTTCGGCTCGTTCCGCGCGCCGTTCATGGACGGGATCATCGACTATCGCAACCGCCGGCTGAACGGCGAGGTGCACCTGTGGCGGTCTGGGCAACAGGTCCTGAACGTCACCGCCCATCTGCCGCTCGACCTCGCCCTCGTGCCGGTCGCGCAGCGGCAACTGCCGGACACGCTGTCGGTGCAGGCCCGGGCCGACAGCGTGGATCTGGGCGTGCTCACCGCGGTCACGACGACGGTGCGGGATGTCGAAGGGGTCTTCTCGGCCGATCTCGGGATCGGCGGCACGTGGGAGGCGCCAAGGCTGCGGGGCGGGCTCGAGATCGGCCATGCGGCGGCCACGATCCCCGCGTTGAGCGTCCGCTACACCAACTTGAACGGCAGCCTTTCGCTTCGCGGCGACACGATTCGCGTGGACAGCCTCACGGCATCGAGCGAACGCGGCCGGGCCGAGCTGAGCGGGTACATGCAGCTCGAGCGTCTCACCAAGCCCGTGCTGGCGTTGAATATCACCACGTCGGAATTCAAGGCGCTCGACCTGCGCGGCTATCTCGCCCTCACGGCGAGCGGCCGCGTCGCCCTGACGGGTCCTGTGTTCGGCGCGACACTCAGCGGACGCGGCACCGTGACCTCGGGCGTGCTGCATTTCGCCGATCTCCTCAACAAGCGTGTCGTAAACCTCGATGAGCCGTGGGTCCAGGACCTCATCGATACGACGCTGATCCGCACGCAGCGGCTGGGCCCCGAATTCGAGAGCGTTTTCTTCGACAGCCTGCAGGTCAGCAATCTGCAGCTCCGCATGGGCGAGGACGTGTGGCTCCGGTCCAACGAAGCGAACATCCAGTTGACGGGCCTGGTCACCGTCAACAAGGTGCGCAACAACTACCTCCTCAGCGGCACGCTGCAGGCGCCGCGCGGCACGTATCGGTTGATCGTCGGACTGGTGACGCGCGAGTTCATCGTGCGCCGGGGGACGGTCCAGTACTTCGGCACGCCGGATCTCGACGCCGCGCTCGATATCGAAGCGACCCATGTCGTCCATCCGCTGCCGGGGCCGGGGCAGCCGGCGGAAATCACGGTGACCGCCCATATCGGGGGCACGCTGCGGCTGCCGCGACTCACGCTTTCGGCCGAGAACGCTGACTATTCGCAAGCCGAGTTGATCGCGTTTCTCATCACCGGCAGGCCGTCGGTCGAGCTGAGCGGTAGCCAACGCGCCTATCTCTTCGGCGTCGGCGCGTCACTGCTTGCGGGTGAGCTGGAGCGCACCGTGGTATCGGATCTCGGTGTGCCGCTCGACTACTTAGAGATTCGCCCAGGCGATCCGACGAACCGGTTCCAGGGCACGCAGTTCGCGGCGGGGTGGGCGCTCGGCGCGAAAACGTTCCTCGTGCTCAACGCGGGCGTGTGCCAGAGTAGCAGCCGCCAGACGCGCTTCACGAACAGCCTCGGCGCCACGCTGCAATTCCGCGTCAGTCCCGAGTGGCGCACAGAGGCGAGCTTCGAGCCGGTGCGCAGCTGCGCGATCGGCGATCCCGACCTGAACACGACCACGGTGCCGCGCCAGGTCGGCTTCGATTTGTTCTGGGAGCGTCGCTACTAAGTGACCCGCGCGCTGCTGATCACCAATCCCTTCGCGGCGCGCGCCCACGGGCGGGCCGTCACCACGATCCGCGACATCCTGCAGGGCGGCGGCTGGAGCGTGGAGGTACGGTCCACGGCCGGCCCCGGCGACGCCCGCCGCATCGCGGAAGAATCGCGAGCCATCGGATTCGACGTCGTCGTCAGCCACGGCGGCGACGGCACGGCGATGCAGGTCGCGGCCGGCATCGCCGGGACGGCGACCGCGCTGGGCCTCGTGCCCGGCGGTACGGGCAACGTGCTCGCCGGCAACCTCCGCCTGCCGCGTTCGACCGCCGGCGCGGCGCGCGCACTGCTCAAGGCGCGCCGCGAACCCATCGACCTCGGCCTGGTGGAGCGCGCCGACGGGCCGCATTACTTCGCGGTCGCCGCGGGCACCGGTTTCGACGCGCAGCTCATGGCGGACACGGGTCTCCAGGAAAAGCGCCGGTGGAAATTGGGCGCCTATGTCGCGCGCGCCGCGCTGACCCTGACGTCGGTACGGAGCGCGCCACACCGGGTGACCGTGGACGGCACCGCTCACGACGTCGGCGCCGCGATGCTCCTCGTGCTGAACTGCGGCAGGCTGCCGCCCGGGTTTCTCACCCTGCGATCGAATCTGGTTCCGGATGACGGTTGGCTCGATGTCATGGCGCTCGACGCCGACGGCGCGTTTCAGAGCGTGAGCGCGGTGATCGAGCTGCTGCTGAGCAACGGGAAAGCGGATGGAAAGGGGCGGCGTGTCTGGTGGGCGCGCGGCCGCTCGGTGCGCGTCGAGGTGCCGGAAGGCACACCGCGCCCGGTACAGCTGGACGGCGAGGTGACCGGGACGACCCCGTTCGAGGCGCGCCTTCTGCCCGGCGCGCTCGCGGTACTCGTTGGCCCTGGATTCAAGGCTCATCGTGGCTGATACGCTGTTGCTCGTCGATGATGATGCGGATGTGCTCCGCGCCATCGGGGACTATTTCGAGCGCATCGGCTACGAGGTGTGGCGGGACGGCACCGGCGAGCAGGCGATGGACACGTTCCACCGCGTGCGCCCCGACGTGGTGCTGCTCGACCTCCACCTCCCCGACGCGAGTGGGCTCGTCGTGCTCGAGCGGCTGCGGCGTGAGGGCGCGGCGGTGATCCTGCTGACCGGGCAGGGCGACATCGAGACCGCGGTGAAAGCGATGCAGCTCGGCGCCGAGAATTTCCTCACCAAGCCGGTGGACATGACGC
>Ga0137409_10008560_pt1 | contig 10442 bp, 9 predicted proteins | sample CZODoug1_16funga_FD_122059 | JGI IMG/M metagenome (GOLD analysis project Ga0137409, IMG submission 122059) | Vadose zone soil fungal communities from Angelo Coast Range Reserve, California, USA - CZODoug1_16fungal (Hybrid Assembly) | ecosystem: Environmental > Terrestrial > Soil > Vadose zone... | reverse complement strand
CCGCTCGCCAACAGTTGTTTCCAGGCATTCAGGTTCACTTCACCGTCTCCTTCCAAGCGCTCTGTCGTGATCGCACCTTCGTATGAAACCGCAAGATCGTGGTCGTTGAACACGCAAAGGATGTCGTGATCGGGGCCCAGTTCGACGTTTTCATCCCTTGGGAAGGCCAGGAATTGCTGACAGGCATTCCGCACGAAAACACCGGCCCGAGTCGAGGCGACTCATTCGCGACTTGGGCACAATGGACAAGAGCTCTGCGCGCGAGGTGCCCATGTTCACGACTGACCACTTCGACCTCATCGTCATCGGTGCCGGCTCCGGCGGCGTTGCAGCTTCCCGCCGGGCCGCGGCGCATGGGGCGCGCGTGCTGATTGCCGAGCCCGACCGGGTCGGTGGCACCTGCGTGATGCGCGGTTGCGTGCCGAAGAAGCTGATGATGTACGCCGCGGGCTTCTCGCGGGAGCTGCACGAAGCCCAAGGATTCGGGTGGACCGGCGTGGCGGGCCGCTTCGAGATGGCGCGCTGGGCCGATGCCAAGGCGCGCGAGATCGATCGCCTGGAAGACGTCTATCGCCGCTTGTTGGCCGATGGCGGTGTCGAGCTCGTGCCCGGGCGCGCGCGCCTGCTGGCACCGGATCAGGTCGCAATCGGCGGCCGCACGGTGCGCGCCAATCGGGTATTGATTGCAACCGGAGCTGCGCCCGCGAGCGGGGCGCTGCCCGGTCTGGATCTGGCGATGACATCGAACGAAGTCCTCGACCTGCGCGCAATCCCGGCGACCTTGTTGGTGATCGGCGGCGGCTATATCGCAGTGGAGTTCGCGAGCATCCTCGCGGGCCTCGGCGCGCGGGTCACGCTCGCCTATCGCGACACGCTGCCGCTGCGCGGGTTCGATACGGATCTTCGGATGCACCTGGCGCAGGCGCTCGGGGAGCGCGGCATCATGCTCGCGCCCGGTGTGGGAATGAGGGTGCTCGAACGGCACGCGACCGGCTTCGCCCTGCATCGCGCGGACGGCTCGGTGTTGACCGCCGCCGCGGCACTCAATGCCACTGGCCGCCATCCGAATACATCCGAATTCGGACTCGAGGAGGCCGGCGTGCAACTGGATGCGCGCGGCGCGGTGGCGGTCGACGTCGACAGCCGCACCAATGTCCCAGGCGTGTGGGCGATCGGCGACGTCACCAATCGCAAGAACCTCACGCCGGTGGCGATCGCCGAAGGCCGCGCGTTCGCCGACACGGAGTTCGGCGCGCGGTCCGTGCGTGTCGATCATCGCAATGTCGCCAGCGCCGTGTTCACCGATCCGCCGGTGGCGACGATCGGTTGGTCGGAGGCCGAGGCCGTGCATCACGGTCCGGTGGATGTTTATGAAACGGACTTCCGGCCGATGAAGACCGCGTTCGCCGGCGGCAACATGCGCACCTACATGAAGGTCGTGGTTGATGGTCTCGATGGCCGGGTGCTGGGAGTCCACATGATCGGCACGGACGCACCGGAGATCGTCCAGAGTCTCGCGGTGGCATTGACCTGCGGCGCCACCAAACACGACCTCGATCGCACCGTTGCCGTGCACCCGACCGCGGCCGAGGAGTTCATGTTGTTGCGCGAGCCGACGCGTAGGCGCGCGGCGATGGTTCCCGCGATGGCGGGTTCGATGGGAGCCTCGAGGTCGGCCTCGATGTCCGGTGCGATGTCAGGCGCAGCGATGCCGGGCGCGGCGATATGAGCGCGCGATCGGTGCGGGGCAAAAATATCGCCGACGGCGGCAACGTCATGCCGCGCTCCGCACCGATGTCCTAGTGCGAGCAGGAGGCGCATGCCGTTCGCCGCCCTGGCCCTACTTTGTGTGCTGCTGATCGGCTACGCGGCACACCGCGCGAGCTTGTGCAATGTCCGCGCCGTGGCTGAGGTCATCAACACCGGCCGCGCTCCTATGTTGTGGGGTTTGTTGCAGGCGGTGCTGTGGATGGCCACATTGACCGGCGTGCTCGTGCTTTTATTTGGCGTCGTGCCACAACCGGCAACGGCGCGGATGCCGATCGCCTGGGCGCTTGCGGGCGGCGGCCTGTTTGGCCTCGGCGCCGCGATCAACGGCGGTTGTTCGCTGTCCACTTTGCATCGCCTGGCCGACGGCGAGTTGGGAATGCTCGCGACGTTGGCCGGATTCGTGCTGGGGGTCTTTGCCTGGCTCACGATCGGCATGGGAGGATCCATGGTGTTCACACCGGTCGCATCGCCATGGTTGCGCTGGCCCGATCTGGCGCCCTGGCTGCTCGTCGCGTTGCTGGTCTGGGCGACGCTGCGGGGGCGATCGCTCTGGCAGCTTGCGAAGAAGAGCGGCAGGACATCACTGCGCGATTGGCTCATCGCGCCCGCGTATCACGTGTCGGTCGCCGCCGCGGTCATGGGACTTGCGGCCGGCCTGTTGTACGCAACGCAAGGGGCGTGGTCGTACACCAACTACATTCGGAGCGAAGTGCAGCACACCTTGGGCGATACGCATGCGCCGACTGCGTGGCACGGCGTCCTCCTGAGTGGCCTGGTGATGGGCATGGCGATCTCGGCGCTGCAGAGGAGATCGCTGAGAATACGCGCACCGGAGAAGCTTGCCGCATGGCTGCGTCACAGCGCGGGCGGCGCTTTGATGGGTGCCGGTGCAGCAATGATCCCCGGCGGCAATGACACTCTGCTGCTGAGCGGCCTGCCGGCATTGACGGCCACTGCGGTGGGAGCTTATGGGTTCATGCTGATCGGAATCAGCTGCGGGCTATGGGCGGTGGGTCGTCTGCGGCGCTCAATGAAAGGCAGCTGAAACTGATGTGGTGCAGAATGCCGCCTGCACGACACACCGAAAGGAGTTTCCATGATCAAGTTCTACTACCACCCGTCGCCCAATCCGGCCAAGGTGGCGCTCTATCTCGAGGAAACCGGCCTGCCGTACGAATTGATGCCGGTGGACACGCGCAAGGGCGAGCAGCACGCGGCGGCTTACAGGGCCATTAATCCTAATGGCAAGACTCCGGCCCTGGTCGATGGCGATATCACAGTCTTCGACAGCAATGCGATCCTCCTGTACCTGGCCGACAAGACCGGCAAATACCTGCCCCCGAATACGGCCGCGGCGCGCGCCGCGATGTATTCGTGGTTGATGTTCGTGGCGAGCGGGATCGGGCCGTTCTCGGGGCAGGCCGTGCATTTCAAGCACTACGCGCCGGAGCCGATGCCCTATGCCATCAACCGTTACGACTTTGAAGCCTGGCGCCACTGGAGCATCGTCGACGCGCAACTGGCGCGATCCCGTTACATGCTGGGGGAAACGTACACACTGGTGGACATGGCTGTGTGGGGTTGGGCGCGCGCCGTGCCTTTTGTCCTCGGTGCCGAGGCGTGGGCGAAATTGCCGCAAGTCAAGCGCTTGCTCGACGAAATCAGCGCGCGACCTGCGGCGCAGCGCGCCGAAGCACTCAAAGGACGGCATCAGTTCAAGACCGAAATGGATGACGAGGCGCGCAAGGCCATGTTCCCGCAAAACGCCCGCCTGGCCGCCTGATATGTGGCAGCGATCTCGAGGGACCTGAGTCGAGCAAGACCCATGGCGGCAACTCCTAATCCCGAGGCCGGCGATTCAGCGGGCTACCGCAGCGCGCTGATCGTCGGCGTGGGAGAAGGGCTGGGCGCAAGCCTGACCCGGGTCTTCCGTCGCGAGGGTGGCATGCAAGTCGTTATGGCCGCGCGCCAGCCTCATAAATTGCAGGCTTTTGCAGCGGAGCTGGGCGCGCATGCGTTGCGTTGCGATGCGACCAAGGCGACCGACGTTGCGGCGCTGTTTGAGGAGGCGGCGCGCCTTCTCAACGGTGCGCCGGAGGTCGTTGTTTACAACGCCAGCCGGCGCGTGCGCGGCCCGTTTGTGGAGCTCGATGCGGACGCGGTGGCGCAGGCCATTGAGCTCACCGCGTTCGGTGCGTTTCTGGTCGCCCAGCAAGCGGCGCGCCGCATGGTGCCGCAGCGGCGCGGCGCGATTCTGTTTACCGGCGCATCGGCGAGCGTCAAGGGCTATCCACAATCGGCCGCGTTCGCGATGGGCAAGTTCGCGCAGCGCGGACTGGCACAAAGCTTGGCGCGCGAGTTGTCACCGCAGGGCATTCACGTTGGCCACGTCATTGTCGACGGTGCCATTCGACGGCCCGCCGCGGCGGGTGCCGCCGTAACGGGTGCCACCGATGCCGGCGATGCGCAGCTCGATCCCGACGCCATCGCGCGCACCTACCTTCATCTCCTATCCCAACCACGCAGCGCCTGGACTTGGGAGATCGAAGTCAGACCCTGGGGCGAGCGGTTCTAGGACAGTGCGAGAAAATCGGCGTCAGATTCGAAGTCATGCGGAACACGACAGCGCAAAACTCGGCGCCGAGCGAAACGGCGCGCCGTCATTTCGAAATTCGACTCTGACTGGGGTCTTCCTACGGTAGCAAGCACGTAACCTGAGTCCCCGCTAGTCCAGGGACACGATCGCTCGTCAGGCGAAGAAATTCCCAAAGAGAATTTCTTCGCCCCGCGACCTGTCAACTCTCCCGACTACTCGTCCGCTTCAATCCGCCGCACGCCGCCGATCGCGATTTGCCCCAGCTTGAAAAATACGTCGGTGTTGTCGAACACGCCGGAGAACAGCGACGCACCGCGGCCGAACGCCGACAATGGGACATCGGTAGCGGTATGCACGGCCTGGTCGCCGGGCACCTGACCGATGACGAGATACCCGGTAGCGGCGTTGCGCACGCTGGGATTGGCCGGATAGCCGTTCAGCGGAAACTGTCCTACAAACGGCTGCTGGCTGTCTTGCGTCGGTTGCGGAGTGGAGACCCAGGCTTCATAGCGGTCAGCTTTGGCACCGTAGCCGATCAGCACCTTGTGGTCAACGTCGGTGGTCGCCGGATAACCGTCAGCAGCGATCTCGTAGCGTGGGAATTTCGCTGCGTCATAGGTTCCGACCACGGTGTCGCGCATGTCGGCCGCGGTCGGCGCTTTGGCGCGCAACGCGGTGTCGGTGACCAGCGACGCGCCGATGATCGCCGCGCCCGAACACTCATGGTCGGCGGTGACGATCACCACGGTGTCAGGGTGCGCCTGCGCGAACTCTTTGGCCTTCCGCACCGCGCGATCGAATTCGATCGTCTCAAGGATCCAGCGATCGGCGTCCATCAGATGTGCCTGCTTGTCGATCGAGGCACCTTCCACCATCAGGACAAAGCCGTTTGCTTCGTCCCGGCTCAGCACCTCGAGCGCCTTGTCGGTCATCTCGTCCAGCATCGGCTGATCGGGGAAACCATAGTCGTTGACGATCGTCGAGGTGCCGCGCCGGCCGTCGATCTTGTCGAAGGCGACGTTCATGTTGGAGTAGGCGAACAGTCCCAGCAGCCGGCGCGGCGCACCCAGCGAATGCAGGGTCGTGCTGTCGGGCGCATAAGCGAAGCCCGCCGCCTGGAAGTCGGCAATCAGATCGCGCGCATTGTCCAGTGCACCGGGGGCAGCGCCCCAGCCGGCTTGCACATCGGCGCCTAGGACATAGTCGTTGGCAGTGCGGCGTTGCGATCCGTTGACTGGCTGCGGGCTGATGCTGTTGCTCGTATTCGGCAGGAACCACTTGCGGCCGGACGACATGCGCGAGGCGCCGAGTCTCACGATCATCCACGAGCTGCTGCAACGGGGCGCGCAGATCCGCGCCTTCGACCCGGTGGCGGCGCGGCGCGCGAAATCATTGTTCGATCCGCGCGCAGCCATCGCAACAGTCGACGAATCGCTGCAGGCCGTCGCCGGTGCATCGGCGCTGCTGGTCGTGACCGAGTGCCGCGAATTCCGCAGCCCCGATTTCGCGGCGGTCCGCGAGCGGATGCGCACGCACGTGATCTTCGACGGTCGTAACCTCTACGACCCCGACCTGATGGTGCAACTCGGTTTTGAATACTTTGGCATCGGCCGGCGCGTTTCCTCGTTCCCATTGCGGCCGCCGTCGCCGGAGTCGGAATGGGCTCCCTTGCCGGCAAGAGTCGCGCTGGCCGCCGAGGCCGCTTGATGGGGTAGGGGTCCGGGCAGGGAAGTCGGAATAGGAGCGCCGGCCAGCAATCGGCGCGCTTCGCTACCTCCTATCGCGCCAAACGGCCGGCGTTGCCCTCCCGGTCGCTCGCGTGCCGCCGCAGACGACCCTCGCTCGCCAGTACTGCGATCTCAGTGCTGCCGGCCCGCCGGTGTCGCGCCGAACACGCTGTCCGCTCGCCTCAAGACCTTGGAGCGAAACGGACTCATTGCACGCGAGCAATACAGCGACCATCCGCCGCGGCTGGAATATCACCTGACGGAGAAGGGTCGCAGCCTGGGGCCGGTCCTCAAGGCGCTGCGTGACTGGGGCAGCCGGCATAGTTGACCGGATAGCCGATCGGGGCAGCCGCCTCGATGGCCCGAGGTCGCCCGTGGCCGTCACGTGCGTCACATGAGTGAATTGGTTCATGCGATTTGTGCATGCATGGCCTGCAAGAAAATCATTTGTGACTACGCGACCGCGAAGGCAGGATGTTTGCCATGCGGCAGCACACTTTGTGCCGAGAGGTTGAGTTGCGGCGCGCTCCTCGCCAGGACAAGTGTCACGTTAACAGGCTGTTGAGAAACTACTGCCGGGCCAAATTTGCGGCTACGGTGATCGGGTCGTACACCTCGTACGGGCCCGCTCGCCCGCGCTCATTTGATAAATGAGTTGGCCCTGATCGCTACTTTTTTCAACAACCTGTTTACCCCGCACAGTAGGTGAAATGCCGGTCGATATCCTCCTCGGTTTCGCGTGGCGGTCGCTTCCCGCTTTTGTCGCCGCGCTACCCGCGCTTTCGGCGCGATTTGCGCGTCGGATCGCTGCTGCCGGCGCGACGTTGGGCGCACGATTGCGCACTTGGCGTCAGCGGCGCCGGTCGCGCGCCGAGCTCGCCGAAATGGACGACCGTGCGCTGCACGATCTAGGGTCGTCGCGCGGGCAAGCCATGTTCGAAGCGTCGAAGCCATTTTGGCGCGCCTGACCGTGCCGGTTGGGAGCAAGTAACGGCGGCGCAGAATCTGCTGCCGATGTCGTTCAGCGTCAGCAGCCGGAACATCAACGGAGATCGCAGTGATCAAGTCTTCGAGCGGGACAACGGTCAACCCCGTGGCGATCGTCGCCGCTGAAGCGCCGCCGCGGTTGAAGTCCTCGAACTATCCCGAGCCCTTCTTTGCGCTGATGGCACGCCGGGAGAAGCGATCGTTGGGCGACCTGTTTGGACTGTCGAACTTCGGCGTGAACCTGACGCGGCTTGCGCCCCAGGGCTTGTCCGCGCTGCGCCACGCACACTCGAAGCAGGACGAATTCGTCTACATATTGTCGGGGCGGCCGACGCTCGTCACCGACGAAGGGGAAACACAACTCCATCCGGGCATGTGCGCAGGCTTCAAGTCCGGAACGGGCAATGCTCATCATCTGGTGAACCGGACGGGCGACGTCGTCGAGTTTCTGGAGGTGGGAGACCGCAGCGCGGCGGACGAAGGATCCTATCCCGACGACGACCTCAAGGCCGTGCTTGGCGCCGACGGCAAATGGAAGTTTGTGCACAAGAACGGCGCTTCTTACTGAAACTCCCAACAGCCTGCCAAGTGATCCCGACGCGCGTCGAACACTCACGTTCCGTCGCTGCATCTCCTCGCTCACATTGAGAGGATATTTGCGCCCCGGCACTACGTCGTCGGCTTAAGCTGGCAGCCAGTCCATGACTCGCCGGACGGCCCATTGCCCGTCGTCCAGCGGCAGGTCGTGGCCGGCGCTCGGGTGCTCCGCGAGATCGGTCTCCCAGGCCAGTGCAAGTTTTCTTGAGCATCGCACGTCGACCAGTCCATCGCGGCTGCTTGCGAGGTCGACTCAAGATCCATGGGACTTAACTTCCACTGCTTCAGCGGATCATGAATGCGGCCGAGAAACCGCAGGCGCTGCTCTTCATCGGTGATCGAGAACCAGTATTTGATCAGTTGAACTCCCGAGCGGGCCAACATCCGCTCAAACTCCGGCGCCGGGCCGAAGAACTCCTCATATTGATCGTCGGTGTAAAAACCCATCACGCGCTCGACGCCCGCGCGGTTGTACCAGCTTCGGTCGAACAGCACGATTTCACCGCCGGCCGGCAGATGCGTCGCATAGCGCTGGAAGTACCACTGGGTTCGCTCACGATCGTTGGGCGCCGGCAGCGCGGCAACCCGGCACACACGCGGATTCAGGCGCTGCGAAATGCGCTTGATAACACCACCCTTGCCCGCCGCGTCCCTGCCCTCGAACAGGATCACCACCTTGTGGCCGCTGCGGACCACCCAGTCCTGCAGCTTGACGAGTTCGGCCTGCAAGCGGAACAGCTCACGGAAATATCGGGCGCGATCCGTTGTGTCGCCGCGTTCGGCACCCAATCCCCCCAATGCCACACCCGCTGCCAGGCGATCGTCGATGCGGTCTTCCAGTTCGAGTTCCACCTCCTCGTCGTAGCTGTCCTGCAAGTCACGGTGGATGCGTTCGATAGGTTCTTCGTCAAGAGATTTCATCAGGTGCGCTCCCGGACCAGGCGTTGGTCGGAGCGACCTTATTAGCAGTTTGTGGCAGCTGTGTGACAAGCAGGAGACATGACCTGCCAGCAAGCGCTGTCGCCGCGAGTGAGCGAACCCGGGCTGCGGTGGAGAACGATGTGGACATCTTGCGCGGGCGATCCGCAAGCGACTGATTTTTCAGAGCACCGAGCGCCGGCGAAATGGGATGAATCGAAACGGGCGCGGCCATTATTAATTGGCGCGCCCGACTAAAACGAGATGAGCGAGCACCGTGACTTGGGATGGTCACAATCGGGCAGAGATCTCGGTTTCTTGTCTCACAAGTGTCACGCGCCCGACACGTCGACGCAATTTGCACTGCGTAATTTGTGCCATCGTCAGGTAGCGCAAAGGCGAGGCGGCGCGCCCCAGCTCCCCGGGGTTCGCTGCAAGGTGACCAAGCGGGTATTCGTGATTGCCTATGGCCTGTTGTCCAATGGTGTGAGCCGCAGCCGCAATGCTGCCGAACCGCCGCCTTTTTTCCCCGGAATGCATGGCGGCAGCGCGAATTCATCCGCGCTCCCGGCCGACGCGGAGGTTGAGACTCCGCTTCGCTTCCGCGCGATCTGGATCTCCGACTTGCACCTGGGCACCAGCGGTTGCCAGGCCGGCCACCTGCTCGACTTTCTCCGGCGCACCGAGTCGGACTACCTGTATCTGGTCGGTGACATCATCGACGGCTGGCAATTGCGCCGCCGCTGGTACTGGCCGCAGGCGCATAACGACGTCGTGCAAAAGGTCCTGCGCAAGGCGCGCAAGGGCACGCGCGTGGTCTACATCCCCGGCAATCACGACGAGTTCGGGCGCCATTTTCTGCAACTGTCATTCGGCGGCATCGAAGTGCGGGACGAGGCGATGCATGTCACGGCCGATGGCCGTCGCCTGCTCGTCCTGCACGGCGACCTGTTCGATGCGGTGGTGCAGCGGGCGCGCTGGCTGTCGATCGTCGGCGATAACCTGCACACGGCCATCTTGCACCTGAACCGCTGGCTCAATGTGCTGCGCGCGCGCCTCGGGTTCCCCTATTGGTCGCTCGCCAAATATCTCAAGCTCAAGGTAAAAAATGCCGTGAGCTACATCGTCGACTTTGAGTGCGCGGTGGCGGCCGAAGCGCGGCGGCGCGGCGCGCAGGGCGTGGTTTGCGGCCACATCCACAAGGCCGAAATCCGTGACATCGACGGCATCCTCTACTGCAATGACGGCGACTGGGTTGAGAGCCTGACCGCGCTCGTCGAAAGCAACGATGGCGATCTGCGCGTCCTGGACTGGCACCATCTGGCCGGGCAGGACGCGCGCGAAGTTTCTTCCAAACAACCCGAGGAGGTGACCCTTGCGTATCTTGCTGGCGAGTGACGCCTGGACGCCGCAGATCAACGGCGTGGTCGTGACGCTGACCAATACGGTGCGGTGGCTCGAGCGCTGGGGGCATGAGGTCCACGTGCTCTCGCCCGAAGGCTTCCGGACCCTGCCGATGCCGACCTATCCCGAGATCCCGCTGGCGCTCTTTCCGGGACCGAAGGTGTCGCGCCGGATCCGCGACTTCGAGCCCGACGCCGTCCATATCGCCACCGAGGGCCCGCTCGGCATCGCCGCGCGCGCCCATTGCGTGAAGCACGGGCTCGCGTTCACCACGGCGTATCACACGTGCTTTCCCGAGTACGTGAAGCCGCGCTTCGGCGTGCCGCTCTCCATCACCTACGCGCTGCTGCGCCGCTTTCACGCGGCCTCTTCCGCGGTGCTGGTGGCCACGCCCGCGATCCGCGCGCTCCTCGAGAAGCGCGGCTTCGTCGACATCGCCGACT
>Ga0137409_10008559_pt1 | contig 10443 bp, 7 predicted proteins | sample CZODoug1_16funga_FD_122059 | JGI IMG/M metagenome (GOLD analysis project Ga0137409, IMG submission 122059) | Vadose zone soil fungal communities from Angelo Coast Range Reserve, California, USA - CZODoug1_16fungal (Hybrid Assembly) | ecosystem: Environmental > Terrestrial > Soil > Vadose zone... | reverse complement strand
TGCAACTTCAACCGGGCCTTACATTCTTATGGGAAAGGTGCTGGAAAAGAAGGGAGAAGCCGAGCTTGCGGTAAGAGCTCTGCAGCATGCTTTGGGAATGGATCCCAACAATTCTGTGGCCCACCACTTGCTCGGTCAGGCTTATCGTGACATGGATAGGAACGAAGACGCAGAGCGGGAACTGCAAATCGCCCAACAGTTACAGGAAGGCAGCGGGGCCAAACCCTAACTCGTTCGGCACGCGGCGCTTACTTCGTAGCGGCGGATGCCGTGCCCGTCTGCTCTTTCGCCAGGCGGTCCACCCAATCCTTCGGGAGTTCGTGCAGAAATACCAGGAACGCCCCGTTGGTCCAGCCGAAGCCGATCACGTTCTGCTGATATCCAGCGTGGACGCCCGACTCCGAGGAACGGGTCACCACGTTGTATTTCTCTCGGATAGTTCCGTCGTGGCGGAAATTCTCCGCGATCGTGCTCAGGAAATTGTACGAAATCCGATTGGCGTCATCGTTGAACCCGTACCGCCTCAGACCCTCAATGGCGATAATCTGGGTCGGCGCCCAGCCGTAGGGATAATCCCATTGCACCTCTGCATCCGTGGTGCTCATCGCCAGCCCCCCTGGCTGTTCGAAAAGGCCCAGGTTATGCACCAGTTCGCGGGCTTCCTCGGGAGTTGCGACCCCGGCCCATAGCGGATAGAAAGTCGTGACGTACTCGTAGGACGAACGCACGCCGGTATAAAAGTTGTAGTCGAAAAACAGCCTGCGAGCCGGGTCCCAGAGGTATTTCTGTATCCGGTCCTTTCTCTGCTCGGCGCGCTCTTGGAACTTCTGCGCATTCTCCGCGTGACCGAGAATCTGACTCATCTCCTGCAAGTCCTTCTCGGTTTTGTAAAGCAGGCTATTCAGGCAAATCGGCGCAAAGTGATGGGTGGCAGCCCCGTAGGGTCCGAAACGAAAGGAAATATCGAAGCCCGATTCCCGCATGGACCGGTCGCCCTTGTAGTAGTCCGGGCTGAGATAAATTTCGTTGGTCTTCTCACACTCCGGCCTGGCCATGGTTGTGGCCGCATCGCACAGTTGCACCGTGAACTGAAATCCCACAGGCGGAGCCGAGCCTGGCAAGCTCTCCAACAGGTAGCCGCGCCCGACTTCAGGGTGCAGTAGAAAATAATTGGCTACCTTGCGATGGATTCCAGCCTCGTCCTTCAGGCTCTCCGGAGCTGGACCGCTTCCAAAATCGTAATAGCGCGCCAGGCCCGTAGATCCGGCAATGTGGGGCTCCCGGTTCCAGGTTTCATAGTCCTTACTGGCAAAGCCGTATGCCTTTTCCAGCCAGGCGCGGTTTTCATGTCCGGCAGCTTTGTCGGCTTCATACACCGCCATGATCATCGAGGTGAGAAACGGAGGTTGAGAGCGAGTGAGGTAGTAGGCGCGATTCGCGTTCAGGATGGTGCCGTAATGTTCGATTTCGAAAAAGAAATTTTCCACCATGCCCCGGGCGAGGTCGACGCGCCCGTCACGCAGCAGTCCAAGAATAATGAAGTAGCTGTCCCAGCCATACATTTCATTGAATCGACCGCCCGGAACCACATACTTGTTCTCGAGGTAAAGCAGGCCGGGAGCGATTTTCCCAGGATCGATTTGTCCCGGTGCGGTGATGACTGCGGGCAGCGGCCGCACTTGAACCTTGCAGCGCTTCTGCAAATCCCGCACAGCGGTAGGAGCGGTAAAGTCAGCCGGTAGATACAGGACCGAAGCCTCGGTCAGCTTGGGATCGATTACTGTCTGGCAGTCCATCATCGAACGTGTGAGGGTGTCCCAACCTGATGAAATGTAAGTGAGGATCGGGGCCAGGCCGTTCTCTTGTGTGGATTTGTCGGGATCGGACGCGAAGACCCGAGCGCTCGTTACGACAAACGACAAACTGAGAACTGCAAAAAGGAGAGATCGATTAAACCGTTTAGGCGACGAAGGCGCTGTTGAGGTGGACATTAGCTCTTTGACAGGTTGCGTCACATTCACCCCGGCGCAAGATGGTTGTTGCACAACTTTAGCGAATCCCAGCTCACCAACTGATTGTAAAACACTTAACAGTGACGCGTTAGTCCGCACGCCCGCCGCAATGAATCCAGGTAGATGTGCTCGAGATCCTGGACGGCAGGCTTGAAATCGTGTGAAGTTAACGTCGTTTTGAGGCTAGTCCTGGTCCCACAAAGTCAAACACTTTACCACGCGACCAGGCGCCAAACATCTATATCTTTCATCCCAATGCTCGGCAGCCATCCGCTATTCCTAGCGGCCTCAGCCAGCCCGCTAAGTCAGTCACCCTCGACTTGAAGAACCGATAAAGCTTCGGACCAATGCGGCGATCTCATTGGCAGCCGTATCCAATGCGAAATGACCCGCGTCGAGAATGTGAACTTCAGCGTTTGGAACGTCCTTGCGGTAGCGTTCCGGTTCGCCGAGATCGAACGACAGGTCGTATTTGCCCCAGAGGACAAGAAGTCGGGGTTGCTTCTCGCGCATCCAGGTCTGCCACTTGGGGTAGGCGTCAACATTGGTGCGATAGTCGTAGAAGAGATCGCTTTGAATGTCTGCCTGGCCAGGCTGGTTGAGAAAGGAAATTCATCGATCCAGAGATCGGGGTCATAGCGTTCCAGGTTGGGATCGTTTCCGACATGCCGGGTCCGCGTCGTGGGCAGAGACAGGAGATTTGTGCGAAGGGTGGTTTCGTTGGCAACGCGATCGGCCCAAAACGCCCGTCGCGAATTCCAGTTGGCCCCCAGGCCTTCGTTGTGCCCGACAGCGTCCTGGACGATGAGAGCCTCGATCCGGGCGGGATGGGCTAAAGCCATCCGAAAACCCACGGGACCGCCATAGTCCTGCATGTAAAGCGTGTAGCGCGAGAGCCCGAGCGCTTCCGTAAAGTGATTCATGATCGCGGCGTAATGATCGAAGGTGTAGGTGAATTGTTTTGGGTCCGGCCAGGCGCTGTGTCCGAAGCCCGGGTAATCGGGCGAAACCAGGTGATAGCGATCGGAGAGCCGGGCGAAGAGCGGCTCGAACATTCGCGACGAAGAAGGCAGTCCGTGCAGCAGGAGAAGCGTCGGCGCGTCCTTCGGGCCGGCCTCTCTGTAAAAGATGGAGAGCCCATCTATTTGTATCGTGCGATAAAAAGTCGGGTGTTCCACGGGACGTCCCTTTCCGTGGGCTAGGACAGCGGTCTTCAGCGGAGAGATGTTAGTAATCGGGACTTTCTCTGCGGTCTCTCTATCCCGCTCGTTTCAGATCGTAGATCTCGCGGTTCGTGAAATTGCTACCTCCGCCTACCAACAGCCGGCATGAGCGCCACCATCCACGTGCAGCACCTCTCCCGTTACTTGGCCTGCCTCCGCCAAGTAGAGAACAGCCTCGACAATGTCTTTTACCTCTGCGAGTTTCCCCATTGGCTGCCTTGTCATAAGAGAGTCCTGGGGACCATCCTTATGCAATGGCGTGTCCACAACACCAGGGGCTACGGCGTTGAAGCGGATACCTTCTTTTGCGTACTCGATTGCGAGGCTCCGGGTCACCGTATTCAAGCCTCCCTTCGTCATCATCGAAACCGAAGCATTTACACCGGCGATGGGCTGATCCGCAAGAGCCGCGGTGATACTCACAACGTTCCCCGATTTCTTTTTCAGCATTTGTTTCACTGTGAGCTGGGTAATGTAAAAGAATCCCAGGAGGTTAGTCGAGACCAGGGCATTGAAGTCCTCGGTAGTAAAGTCGGTAAAAGGCTTGGTGCGTAAAATTCCAGCGTTATTCACTAGCGCATCGATGGTTCCGAAGTGCTTGATCGCGGCCTCGACAGCTTTGGCAGCTGTCTCCTGCTTACCAATGTCGCCATCAACCAGAACCAGGTTGGGTGAGGCAGTCAACGATTGAGTGACCTTGAGAGACGTTGCGACGACGTTATAACTCTTCTTGAGGAAGGCTTCGACCAAGCCAGCGCCAATACCCCCCGACGCTCCCGTGATGATTGCTGTTTTCTGTGCATTTGCCATTTCTACTTCTCTTTTATTGGCTGCGTTCGCTCTGTAGATACAAGCCTACCCGGCTAGACAGGGCGCCACATCCGGTAACAGATCCAGATTAGACCAGACTGACCCCAACATCGATGTTGCCGGGTGTCGGGAGATTCTGACGGTGTAGAGTGAGATGTCTTACATTAGAGGCCGCGGAAAATATCATGATCAATGTCAGCAGTGAATCAGGTGTTTGCTGTATAGGGCTTGGCGGGTCGCCACCCTTACCCGATTTTTGGGTATGGGCACACGTTATGCCCGTATCCGCTTGAGTTGAATTAGCGCAGTGGTTGGAATGAGTCACGCGATGGAAGTCGCCGGCAAGACTATCCCAGCACAATCTGGTCGATTAGTCTAAGCTAGGCAATCCGTTCCCCAAGACCCTGGGTTGGCTGAGAGCAAAACTTTATCGAAAACGTCAGATGACCCGTCCGCGACACTACAGAGAAATTCTAATGACGGAGAAACGAGCATGAAGGAACGGATGTTTTTGTTGGGCCTGGCGCTCGTATTGTGTTTGGGGATGGCGACTCTGGGCGTCGCCGTCGGGCCTTTGGACAGCGGCGACTCGTCCCTGTTGGCGGCAACCCCGCCCATGGGCTGGAACAGTTGGGACGGCTACGGCACCACGGTCAAGGAAGCCGACGTCAAAGCCAATGCCCAGTGGCTGGCCGAGCACCTGAAACCATTTGGTTGGCAGTATGTCGTGGTCGACATGGAATGGTTTGTCACCAACCCGCTGCCCGAAGGAAATTCCAAGACGTCGCTTTACACTATGGACAAATACGGCCGCTATACGCCGGCGGCAAACCGATTTCCTTCCGCGGCGAATGACGCCGGTTTCAAACCGCTGGCCGACTACGTGCACTCGCTCGGCCTGAAATTCGGCATTCACATTTTGCGTGGCATTCCGAAACAGGCGGTGGAGAAAAATCTGCCGATCCAGGGATCTTCTTTCCACGCGACCGATGCCGCAGACTCTTCGGACACCTGTCCCTGGAACTTCGACAACTATGGCCTTGATGGCTCAAAGCCGGGAGCGCAGGCCTACTACGACTCGATTGCAAAGCTGTACGCCAGGTGGGAGGTGGACCTGATCAAAGTGGACTGCGTCAGCAGCCGCCCCTACAAAGGCGATGAAATCCGAATGTTGAGTACAGCGCTCGTGAAAGCTGGCCGGCCAATTGTTCTGAGTTTGTCTCCGGGGCCTGCGCCGCTCGAGAAAACGGACGAAATGCGAAAATACTCCCAGATGTGGCGAATTTCGAACGATATCTGGGACCTTTGGCACAGTACCGTCGACTATCCGCAGGGATTGGGCGATCAGTTTGCCAATGTCGCGAAATGGGCAGGAAAAGCGCCACCCGGACGTTGGCCGGACGCCGACATGCTCCCGCTGGGATATTTGGGGCCGGCCCCAGGATGGGGCCAGCCGCGCTACACGCGACTTACACACGATGAGCAGAGAACATTTGTTACCTTATGGTGCATCTTTCCCTCGCCCCTGATGGTCGGCGGCGACTTGGCGAAGGCGGACGCGTGGACGACTTCGCTGCTTACTAATTCCGAGGTCATCGCAGTGGATCAGCGCTCAAGCGGCAACCGTCCAGTGATTACGACCGACAGGACGGTGGTGTGGGTAGCAAAGTCGAGTACAGCGGATACCCACTACCTGGCCGCCTTCAATCTGAGTGAGTCCAGTGAAACAGTCCACTATTCGTGGAACGAACTGGGCCTTCCGGCGGCGAAATACAGTTTGAGGGACCTGTGGGAACGCAAAGATCTGGGCACTTCGGATTCTGTGAGTGTAACCTTACCGGCTCACGGTAGTGTGATGTATGGCATTTCCGCAATGCCGGAGACTGACCACTGAGATCGGAGAATCACGGTTAGGCGCTCCCGGCGCTCTGACACAATGAAGGCCCTTGTCAAAAAAAACGGGTGAGGTGGCGGTAGGGCGAGAATCCCTCTCGCTTCACAAAGATCTTGGCTTGCCTGGATGGAGTTGGCTGGCCTGCGGACAATCGGCGGAACCCAGTTTCGAAGTCTAAGGAAAAACACAAAATGCATGTTTCTACGACGGGAAGCACGGACACATCCGCAGACGCACACGGTTCTCTTTTTCCCACGGGCCACCTTCTTCCCTTCGTTCTGGTGACCGCACTGTTTTTCTTGTGGGGGATCCCAAACAATCTCAATGACGTACTGATCCGCCAGTTCATGAAGTCGTTTGCCATTTCGCGTTTTCAGGCCGGCCTGGTGCAATCGGCTTTTTACATGGGATATTTTCTGTTGGCCATGCCGGCCGCATTTCTGATGAGAAGGGCCGGCTACAAAATAGGATTCGTGACCGGATTGCTTCTCTACGCGACCGGCACATTTCTGTTCTGGCCCGCCGCTGTTATGGGACGCTATGAGTTTTTTCTGCTGGCTCTCTTCGTGATCGCAAGTGGCCTTGCCTTTCTGGAGACGGCTTCCAATCCCTTCATCGCGCAACTGGGAGATCCGCAGAGTTCGGAACGACGGCTCAATTTCTCGCAGGCATTCAATCCGCTGGGCTCGATCACCGGGGTCCTCATTGGGACGATCTTTATTTTTTCCGGCGTCGAGTTGACGCCACAGGAAGTGGCTGCCCGCAAGGTTCAGGGAATCTACCAGGCGTACCTGCGGGCAGAAACGCTCCGGGTGGTCAAGCCCTATCTGGTCATCGGCGTGATTGCCCTGGTCTGGGCGGTCCTCATCTTGCGGACCAGATTTCCCACCATCCAGGGTGAACACGAAGATAGTGCGGGTGACCACGGGCACGTGGGGGAGCTTTTCCAGGTTCCGCACTTCCTGCTCGCTGTTTTAGCGCAGTTTTTATATGTTGGCGCCCAAGTCGGGACCTGGAGTTATTTTATTCAGTATATCCAGGAGTACACCCATCAACCTGAGAAGGTAGCGGGATATTTTCTGACCGGAACTCTGGCCGCCTTCGGAGTGGGCAGATTTGTGTCGGCCTACCTAATGCGCTTCGTCGCGCCCAACCGGCTCATGGGATGGTACAGCGTCGCCAGCGTAGTTCTGGTGGCGACGGGTGTGCTGTTTCCGGGATGGGTTGGATTGTGGTGCCTCTTCTTCACCAGCTTTTTCATGTCATTGATGTTTCCTACTATTTTTGCTTTGGGACTCAAAGGCCTGGGCCCTAACACAAAGATCGGGGGGTCACTGCTGGTGATGGCGATAGTCGGTGGGGCGGTACTGACCCCGCTGATGGGTCTGATCTCCGAGAAATCCGGTAGCATCGCAACGGCCTATTCGATTCCCCTTCTTGCCTACGTATACATCGCGTTCTATTCGTGGTTTGGATCGAAGCCGCGCACGCCCCAGGCAACCGCTCAATACGCAACGCGGTAGCGCCGAAATGCCGCCTTTTCGGCCCGTTTGTACCGATTTCTATCGAGTTCGAGTCAACCGCGCCCTCAGTGATCTTTTCTCCTCTGACTTCCCGCGATACTCCGTTCATGTCAGATCTTGGCACGAAGCGCTCACTCGAGACGTTCCCTGTACATCCTGAATGAGTTTAGAGGGGGCCGTCGAGAGAGGGAGCGACAGCAAATGGTCTTAGCGATTCGCCGGCGACATCGGTAGTTGCACGATGAATTCCGAACCCTTGCCGGGAGAGCTGACAACGGTGATCGAACCTCGATGCTGTTCCACGATCCATTGGGCAATGGCCAATCCAAGGCCTGCGCCTCCAAGTTCGCGGCTCCTCGCCTTGTCGGCGCGATAAAAGCGTTCGAAAATACGAAGTCGATCTTCGTTGCTGATGCCTATTCCGCTGTCGCGGACGGCAATCACCGCCGTTTCGTCTTTCGTTTCCAAGGCAAGCTCGACGCTTCCCGTTGAGGGAGTGTACCTGACCGCGTTGTCTAGCAGAATATTCAGCAGGCGAGACACAGCCGTCTTGTCCCCGGCAATGCAGACATCGCGGGCGGCAAGGCTTTCGGTGAATCGCAGTTGATGAGTCGCCATCACATGGTGCCAGTCGTTTGCAACCTCTCGCACCGTATCCCCGAGATCCAGCCGGCGCATATCCAGCGACTCCCGACCCGCGTCTGCGCGTGCCAGCGACAAGAGCTTTTCAACCAGTGCGGATGTTCTTTCCGCCTCGTGGAGAATGTGGCTGAGGGCTTCCTGGTATTCAGCTGGGTCTCGCGATTTTCGTAATGCGATCTCTGCCTCAGTACGAATCAGCGAGATAGGAGTACGCAATTCGTGAGAGGCATCCGCCGTGAACTGTGAAACCCTGAGGAACGCGGTCTCGATCCGCGCAAGCATCTCATTCAATGTGTCTGACAGCCGCTGCACTTCATCTCCAGTGTTCAGCCGCTCTAACCGGCTGCTGAGGTTCGCTCCGGAGATACTGCGTGCGGTTCGGGTAAGCGCATCCACCGGAGCAAGGGCCCTCCGGCTCAACCAGTAACCGACTGCTGATGCTGCCAGCAGTATCAGACCTGCAAATATCAAAAGATATTGTTTGAACAACCTTAGGGTTCTTAAGATGTCGCCTTCGGGTACTGCGGTTTGGACGATGAAGCGGCGGCCATATACTTCGACGCGGTCGCTTAGAAAGCGAAATGACCGGCCGCCAACCCTCCGGTTTTCGTACGACGCTTTTTGCCATTGACTGGCAGTCAGCGCGGGTAGATTGTGCTGTTCCAGGAAAGAGGAGCGGTAGATCCAATCGCCTTGTTCGTCCTGAATTTGCAGGTAGTCTCCGGAGTGCACCAGAACATAAGTCTCGGTGACTTCTTCCCGAAGCTTGGCCACAGAAGCATCCCGACGTTGCGCTTCTAGGAAGCGCTTCACATCATCGATTTGGCCTTCCAGGGTATCGTCAGCGATGTCGTACAGGTTGTGACGGAGAATGAACCACATTCCAACACCAAAAATGAGTTGCGCCACGGCAAAGATTATTAGGTAGGACAATGTCAGGCGCAGGCCGATGGAAAGACCCTTTTTCATCGCGGCTCCACCCGGATGACGTACCCCACGCCGCGCACCGTGTGAATGAGCTTCGGCTGCCCGTTGCCATCCACTTTGCTCCGCAGCAGGCGGACAAACACGTCCAAAGTGTTGTCCTCAATCTCACGTTCGAAACCCCATACCGACTCGATTAGACGGCGGCGCGACACCACATGGCCTGCTCGTCCCATGAGTCGTTCCAACAAGCTGTACTCGGTGCGGGTGAGCGCTAACCTCACGCCACCACGCGACACTTCCCTGCTCGCCGGATCGAGCGAAAGATCGTCCACCTGAAAGATCGTCGGCTGAGGCACCAGGGCCCGCCGCTTTACCGCCCGCAAGCGGGCAAGAAGTTCGTTGAACGAGAAAGGCTTGGTCAGATAGTCATCGGCTCCCAGATCGAGGCCGTGGACGATGTCCTGCACCGAATCTTTCGCCGTCAACATGAGAATCGGGGTCGTAATTTTGTCCGCACGGAGTTTCTTGGCCAATTCATATCCGTCGAGCTTCGGCATCATGACGTCAAGAATAATCATGTCGAAGTCGTAGGCCCTGGACATCTCCAGGCCTTCGATTCCATCAGCGGCGCAAACAACCGCGTGGCCCTCCTCCTCAAGTCCCTTGCGGAGGAGCTCGGCCATTCGCTTTTCATCTTCAACGATCAGCAAATTCATTGAAGTCTCTGCGCAAGGTGAATAACTTGACCAGCCCTGACCTTAGAGATTATCGCCAAGAGCTGAATATTGTATGAAAAGGTTTTGGCGAAGAATGGTCGAATCTGAAGAAATTTTAACTGTCATTTCACGCCCAGTTTACATGCCCTTCCTACACTTCCAAAAGCAGCCGACAAACCAAGTCTCGAAGCGCTGCGGCGTGTTCGCATGACTCTTTGGAGACCGGTTCTCGCCCTTGGTTTGATCGGGCTCACAACATTGCGCAAGTCGATAAGGGGGCCTTATGCGGACAGTGTGTTCATTTCAGCCGATACGCCTTTTGGACCCAATTCGATGGCTTTTTCTGATTTCCGTCGTGTCATCGATTGCCGTGCTACCCGCAGTCGCGCAAATTGATCGCGCCGTGCTCGAAGGCACCGTGCTCGATCCCTCGGGCGCCGCAATCGTTGGCGCCAGCGTGAAAATCCTGGCTGTGGACACGCAGATCTCGCAAGAACAGCACACCAACTCGAGGGGCTACTACCGCTTTCCGGGTGTAGCCCTCGGCAGCCACACGGTGACCGCGACGAGTCGAGGGTTCAAGACCAAGGTAGTTGAAGAAGTGATCTTGCGAGTCGGCCAGACTCGCACCCTGGACGTCACTCTTGAAGTGGGCGGAAGCACGGAGAAAGTCGAAGTCCAGGCATTGGTGCAGAC
>Ga0137409_10008558_pt1 | contig 10443 bp, 9 predicted proteins | sample CZODoug1_16funga_FD_122059 | JGI IMG/M metagenome (GOLD analysis project Ga0137409, IMG submission 122059) | Vadose zone soil fungal communities from Angelo Coast Range Reserve, California, USA - CZODoug1_16fungal (Hybrid Assembly) | ecosystem: Environmental > Terrestrial > Soil > Vadose zone... | reverse complement strand
TCTGGGCGCTGAATTGCTCACGGTTCTTGAGTTGTCAGGCTGCAGTTCGAACGTGTCAATCACGGAAAAACTCGACGTCCCTCGTGATGTTGCGAGCGGAACCGAGAACCGCATGGCACTCCGCCTCGGCTACGCCCCGCGGACCAGAAAATCTGTGGTGTTGTCGTGCGACGTTTCAGACTCACCTTTGGACGCGATAGTTCTGACCGATATACTCCGCATCGGGCGCGCAGCGGTAGAACTTGAAAAGGCGCGCCAGGAGGAACGCAGCCGGGCTGCGCTGTGGCCGTCCGAGCCGATCGAAGAGCAGGCTGGCGCGCTCTTCCTCGCCGAGGAGATGCAGACGCTCCTCTACACCGCGCGCCGGGTCGCCGCGGCGAACATTCCCGTCCTCATCACCGGCGAGACCGGCACCGGCAAGGAAGTCCTCGCGCGCCTCATTCACAGCTACTCGCCGCGCGCGGCCAGGACCTTCCTTCCCTTCAACTGCACCGCCACGCCGCGCGAGATGCTCGACGCGCAGCTGTTCGGCCACCGGAAGGGAGCCTTCACCGGCGCCTCCGAGAACTTCGCCGGCGTGATCCGCGCCGCCGCCGGCGGCACCCTCTTCCTCGACGAAATCGGCGAGAGCACGCTCGAGATCCAGCCGAAGCTGCTCCGCTTCCTCGAGTCCGGCGAAGTCCATCCGATCGGCGAGACGCACCCGCAGCGCGTCGACGTCCGCGTCCTCGCCGCCACCAACGCCGACGTCGATGCGCTCGTCGCGCAGGGACGGTTCCGCGAGGACCTCTTCTACCGCCTCAACATCGTGCGCCTCCACATCCCGCCGCTCCGCGAGCGGCGCGTCGAAATCCCCGCCTTCGCGAACCACTACCTGCAGAAGTTCGCGACGGAAATGGGCCGCGGCGACCTCAGTCTCGCCGAAGAGACAATGGAGTACCTGATCCTCTACCGGTGGCCCGGCAACGTCCGGCAGATCGCGAACGAGATGCGCCGCCTCGCGGCGCTCGCCGAGCCCGGCGCCGTGCTGATGCCCGAGCACCTCTCCGCCGACATCGCCGCGTCCCGCCGCACCGTGCCCGCCTCGGAGCGCCCGCCGGTTCCCAGCGAGATCCTCGTCCGCATCGACCAGCCGCTCGGCGCCGCCGTCCAGCACCTCGAACGCGCGATGCTCAGCGCCGCGCTCGCCAGGACCAGCGGCGTGGACGAAGCGGCAAAGCTCCTCGGACTGTCGCGCAAAGGCCTCTACCTGAAACGCCTCCGTTACGGGATGGAAATCGACCGGCCGAAGAGCGGAACCGAAGTCGCCTGACCGGGCCGCGCACAGATCGATCGAGCGGCAGCGCCAGTCGTCATCCTCGATCTGCACACGCGATGTGTAATGATCACGCGGCGCGTAAATCGGCCGCGCGATTTGATCGGCGTCAATGCGCCGATCTGCCGGGCCGCACTAGACTTGCGGAGGCTCGCGCCTTTCGATGCAGACAGTCGTGGCGGGAACCAAACGAGGTGGACGTGCGTCAAGCATGTACATGCCTGTACCGACGCATCGCGTATGCAGGTGGCATCCTCCGGGTGCCCGAACCCGGAATGAGTATTCATCAAGCGCCCTGAAAAATCGTCTCCTTTCCCAATTGCCCGAGGGTGAACGGGCCATACTCCTCTCTGAAGCGGAATACGTCGTCGTGCCCGCGGGGCAGACGCTTGCCGCTCCCGGGGAACCGGTGTCGATTGCCTTCTTTCCCGAGACGGGGGCGTTCTGCTGGATCAGCGACATGCGGACCGGGCACCAAGTCGCGGTGGCGCTCGTCGGCACCGAGGGTCTGATCGGCATCAGCAGCCTGATCGACATTCCGCGGCATCCGCATCGCGTCATCGCGCTCTTCGAGTCCGCGGGCTACCGTCTCCGCGTGGAGACGCTGCGCCGTGTCTTCGACGAGCACAAGGCGCTGCGGGCGCAGGTGCTCGCGCACATCGGCCGTCAGCTCGTCGAGATCTCGAGCCTCGTGGCCTGCACCCGCCTCCACTCCCATCGCCAGCGTCTCGCACGGTGGCTGCTGATGATGGCGGAGAAGAGCGGCGAGTCCTCGCTGAAGATCACGCACGACATGCTGGCGCAGGTGGTGGGCGGGCCGCGTCACGCGGTCACCGTGGGGCTCAACAAGCTGAGCGCCGAGGGCGCCGTCGCGCACCTCCGGGGACGCGTCGACATCCTGGATCGATCGCGGCTGCAGTCCAACGCGTGCGAATGCATGCAGCGCAGCCCGCCGTGATCGTGCGCAATCCGCTGCACGGGAAGTGGCAGGTTGGTACATTGATGTACTGACTGTCTCTGCCCTTCCCCGGTACTGTAGCTAGCTCCAACCTCAGCCATGGCAATGGTTACAAGAACCATCTCCCGACACACGGTCCTCATCGTCGACGACGAACCCGGTGTGCTCGACGTGTGGTCGCGAATCCTGCTGGACGAAGGCTACAGGGTGGCGCGGGCGTGCGACGCGTTCGACGCGGTCGGCATGCTCGCGAGCAACCGCCCGACGGTCGCGATCTGCGACCTGCACCTGCCGGGGCCGAGCGGCGTCTGGCTGGCGAAGATGATTCGCCAGCACTGCCCCAAGACGGCGGTCGTGCTGGCGAGCGGTGATCCAGCGGTGGCCCACGACGAGCCGATGCACGACGCCGTGGTGGCCTGCGTCGCCAAGCCTGTCTGCCGCGACCAGCTGCTGGCCGCGGTCAGAATCGGCATCGGGTGGGCGTCCGAGCAGACGACCACCCTCAACTGAGATCTAGGCGGGACTCTTCTGCTGGCGCGGGGCGCGCTGACGCCGCTCCTGTCCGCGCGCGCGCGCCTGCGCCTCGAGCTGCTTCGCCTTCTCCTGCTGCTCGACGGTGAGCACCGAGAAGATGTCGGCGTGCAGCCGCGCTTCCTCGACAGCCGAATCGGCCTGCACGGCGGCCAGCGCCGCCGCGGCCTGGCGCACGGCCGCTTCGTTCACCGGCACCTGGTTGATGGCCGCGCGCTGCGCCTGCATCGCCTGCTGCATCCGCTGCATCGTCCCGCTCGACTGCTCGCGGTGGCGCTGCATGATGTCGCGCACCTGCTGCTTCTGCGCGTCGCTCAGGTCGAGCTGACCGAGCGCGAAGCCCGCCGCGAACCCGCGCCCGCCCGGGCCGCCGGGCCCGAACGGCCCCGCGCCGCGTCCCGGTTGGGCCTGCGCGAACAGCGCCACGGCGCCGGCCGACATGAGGGTGACGAGTCCCGCCGTCACAACGATCTTTCGAACACGATCCATGGGTATAGCCTCCAAAGGTTCAGACGTGGCATCTCGAATCGAAGTTGGTCGCGCGCCGGTGACAATTCCGTGTCCGCCCCGGCGCGTCATTCATAACGCAGCGCGTCGATCGGGTTCAGCCGCGCGGCCTTGCGGGCCGGGTAGAAGCCGAAGAACACGCCGATGGCCGCGGCGACGCCGAACGACATCGCCACCGCCGACGGCGTCACCATCGCGGACCACTGCATCACCCGCTGGACGCCGTACGAGATCCCGAACCCGAGCGCGATGCCGATGGCGCCACCCGCGAGGCTCAGCACGATCGACTCCACCAGGAACTGCATCAGCACGTCCACGTCTCTCGCGCCCACGGCCAGGCGCAGGCCAATCTCTCGCGTCCGCTCGGTGACCGACACGAGCATGATGTTCATGATGCCGATGCCGCCGACGATGAGCGACACCGCCGCGATGCCGGCGAGCAGGTACGTCATCGTGTTGGTCGTCGACGTCAGCACGCTCGCCATCTCTTCGAGCGTCCGCACCAGGAAATCGTCGTCCGTGCCGGGCTGGAGCCGGTGCCGCGTGCGGAGCAGCGCCGCAATCTGGTCGCCCAGGGTGTCGAGCGGCACGCCGTTTTCAGCCGAGACGGTGATGTTGGTCACGTGCTGCACGCCCATCAGCTTCTTCTGAACGGTCGTGAACGGGACGATGACCGTGTCGTCCTGGTCCTGTCCCATCGCCGCCTGCCCCTTGCTCGTGAGCACGCCAATCACCTGGAACGGCTGGTTCTTGATGCGGACGATCTCTCCCGTGGGATCGGCGCCGGCGCCGAACAGCTGGTCGCGTACGACGGACCCGAGCACCGCGACCTTCCGGGCCGCGGTCACGTCCTCGTCGGTGAAGAAGGTGCCGAACTGCGCGGGCCACGAGCGAATCGCGGCCAGGTCGGCGCTGGCGCCCTGGATTTGCGTGTTCCAGTTTCCTGCCGCGGCGACGACCTGCGTGCGTGTATTGAGCCCGGGCGAGATGTAACGGACGCCCGGCACCTCGCGCCGAATCGCGTCCGCGTCCTCCGCCGTCAGCGTCGTCACGGCCCCCTGACCCTGGCGGACGGGGCCGAAGCCGCCGGAGCCCGCGGTCACCATGACGATATTGGAGCCCGCGCTCTGAATCTGGCTCTGGATCGACGCGCTCGCGCCCGTACCGATCGCGACCATGACGATGACGGCCGCAACGCCGATGATCATGCCGAGCGCGGTGAGCGCGGTGCGCATGGCATTTCGGCGGAGCGCCTTGACCGCGACAACGAACGTCATCAGAAACGACATGGCAGCTCCCCTACGCGATGCGGCGGCGCTCGATGGCGCTGTCGTCGCGCACCAGTCCGTCGCGGAATGTAATCACGCGCGTGCCGTATTCGGCGATGTCGGCCTCGTGCGTCACGAGGACGATGGTGATGCCGCGCTCGATGTTGAGGCGCTGGAAGATGCCCATCACCTCGACGCTCGTCTTCGTGTCGAGATTGCCGGTCGGCTCGTCGGCGAGCAGCAGCGTCGGGTTGTTCACCAGCGCCCGCGCGATGGCGACACGCTGCTGCTGGCCGCCGGAGAGCTGATTCGGATGGTGGCCCAGCCGGTCGCCGAGGCCCACGGCCTTCAGCGCGTCGGTGGCGCGCTGCCGCCGCTCCGCGGCGGGCATCTTGCCCGCGTAGAGCAGCGGGAGCTCGACGTTCTCGAGCGCGGACGTGCGCGAGAGCAGGTTGAACCCCTGGAACACGAAGCCGATCTGCGTGTTGCGCACCTGCGCGAGGTCGCGCGGCGAGAGCGTCGAGACGTCGTTCCCGTTCAGGAAATAGCGTCCGGCGGTCGGCCGATCGAGGCAGCCGAGCAGGTGCATGAACGTCGACTTGCCGGAGCCCGACGGGCCGGTGAGCGCGACGAACTCGCCAGGCGCGACATCCAGCGAGACGCCGCGCAGCGCCTGCACCTGCATCTCGCCGAGGTCGTAGGTCTTCGTCAGCTCACGAACCGAGATGATCGGGTTCATCGTCCCGCTCCGCCGCGCGCGCCGGCCGCGGCGCCGGCGCCCGCGCCGCGATTCGCGTTCGCGCCGCCGCCACGGCGGCCGAATGGGATCAGCGGCGACGTGGTGCTGGTCCGTGCCGTCGCACCCGGTTGGGACATGCCGGTCACGACCTGATCGCCTTCCTTCACGTCGCCGTCGACGATCGCGGTCATCGCGCCGTCGCTGACGCCCGTGCGCACGCGCACGGGAACGAATTCGCCGTTGCGAAGCACGAAGACGCGGCCGAAGGATCGCGGACCTGAAACGTCCGCGCCGCGCAGTCCCTCGCCCGCGCCGCTCGTGCCGCGAACCTGCGAACCCGCGAACTCCGAACCCTGCGAACCCTCTGCCCCCTGCCCCCTGCCACCTGCCGCCTGATCGGTGGGCCGGAAACGCAGCGCGGCGTTGGGCACACGCAGCACCTTCTCGTTCATCGCGATCTGCACGGTCACGTTCGCCGTCATCCCCGGCTTCAGCTTCAGGTCCTCGTTCGGGACGTCGATCATCGTCGTGTAGCTGACGACGTTCTGCTCGGTCTTCGGCTCGAGGCGCACCTGCGACACGATGCCGCGGAACGTCTGCGCGGGATACGCATCCACGCGGAACGTCACGGACTGGCCCGTGGCGATGCGGCCGATGTCGGATTCGTCGATGCTCGCGCTCACCTGCATGTGCGCCAGGTCCTGCGCGATGACGAACAGCGTCGGCGCCGACATGCTCGCCGCGACCGTCTGTCCCACGTCCACGCTGCGCGAGATGACGATGCCGTCGATCGGCGCGCGGATGATGGTGTGATCGAGGTTGACCTGGTTCTGGTTGAGCGCGGCGCGTGCCTGCGTCACCATCGCCTGCGCCGACTTGAGCGCCGCCTCCGCCTGCGACGCGGTGGCCACCGCGGTCTCGAGGTCGTTGCGCGAAATCAGCTTCTGGTCGTACAGCTCCTGCGCCCGCCGCGCCTTGCTCGTCGCGTCGTCGAGCTCCACCTTCGCGCGATCGGTGTCGGCCTGCACCTTGATCAAGGTCGAGCGAGCCTGGTCCACCTGCGTCTGAAACAGCGACGAATCGAGCTCCGCGACGATCTGTCCCTTCTTCACCTCCGAGTTGAAGTCGGCGTGCAGCGCCTTGATGGTGCCCGAGACCTGGGTGCCGACCTGGACGGTGGTGACCGCCGCCAGCGTGCCGGTCGCATCGACCTTGGCGATGACGTCGCCGCGGGTCACCGCGGCCGTCATCGGCGCCGGCGCGTCCGCCGCCTGGTGCGAGCGGTAGTAGTAGATGCCGCCTCCTACGAGCGAGACGGCGAGCACGATGAACGTCAGCAGGCGCTTGGACATGGCACTCCGTTTCTCATTGCCCCCATTGGACCGGATGCGCGTGGCTGGGCCATGTCGAGCCGGTGACATTTGCATGGCCGGGCCCGACGGGCCGCGGCCATGCTTTCTTCACAATTGCGTCAACCGGGAATCACGCGGCGGGGATGCAATAGAGGGGTATGTCAGTCGAGCCGACGGCAGATCCCTTGACTCCGCTCGGGCCACGCTACCATGGCACCGAGCCCGTGGAAGCCGCGAACACGCCTCGACCTGCCGTCCTCATCGTCGAAGACGAGCCGAACATCCGCGAGCTCGTCTGTTTGCACCTCGGCCTCGAGAACTACGAGTGCGTCCCGTGCGGCGACGGCGAGAGCGCGCTGAAGCTCGCACGCAGCAGGCGGTTCGACCTCGTCATTCTCGACGTGATGCTGCCGGGCCTCGACGGCGTCACCGTCTGCCGCGCCATCCGCCGCGAGTCGGAAAATCCCGACGTGCCGGTCCTGATGCTCACGGCACGGCGCGAGGAGTCCGACAAGGTGGTGGGCCTCGAGAGCGGGGCCGACGATTACCTGACCAAGCCGTTCGGCGTCCGCGAGCTCGTCGCGCGCGTGCGGGCGCTGCTCCGCCGCGGGCCGCGTCCGCTCGTCTCGTCCGGCACGACGAAGGAAGCGGCGAAGGCGATCACCTACAAGCACGTCGAGATGGATCCGGCGCGGCGGCGCGTACGCGTCGGGAACACGGACGTCGAGCTGACGACCAACGAGTTCCAGCTGCTGTACGTGCTGCTCGCGAGCCCCGGCATCGTCTTCAGCCGCGAAGCGCTCCTGAGCCGCGTGTGGAAGGACGACACGTTCGTGACCGTCCGCAGCGTGGATACGCTTATCAAGCGCCTCCGCAAGAAGATCGAGAGGAGTCCGGCCGACCCCGAGATCATCCTCACGGTGTGGGGCGCCGGCTACAAGGCCGAAGATGTCTAGCCCCAAGAGCTCGTTCGTGGCAGGCACCATCTGGTACCGCAGCCTCTACTGGCGCATCGCCGTCGGCCTCGTGCTGTTCCTCTCGCTGATGCTCGTCGCGCAGGGCGCGCTCTTCATCTACACGAGCGACCGCATCGCGGGGTCGATGCCGGCAACGTCGCCGCGCCGGCTGGCGGTGCTCGTCGCATCGGATCTCACCGCGGCGCTCGACACCGACCCCGCGCTCGACATCAACGACTACGTGCGGGACCAGTATTCACAGGTCTTCCAGCCGTTCATCGTGCTGATGCGCGACGGCCGCGAGGTCTCCAATCATCCCGCGTTCATCCCGGACGTGATGCGCAACGCGCTGCGGCGCGAGGTCGCGCGCGGCGAGCTTCCCGCGCGCGGACGCGTCTTCGTTCCCCGGCGGACCGATGACGACCGGTTCCGCGGCGGCCCGCCGCCGTTCCAGCTCGGCGAGTTCGCCGCGGTGTTCATGGACGGCGAGCCGGTCGGAACGGTGGCGGTGCTCCTGGGACGGCCGCCGCTCGGCATGGTCGTCCGCGAGCTCGCGCCGACGATGGCGCTGGTCGGCGGGTCGGTGCTGATCGTCGGCTCGGCGTTGATCGCGGTGTTCGTGTTCGGTCCCGCCCGGCGGCGGATGAAGCAGCTGCAGGAGGCCACGGTCCGCTTCGGCGCGGGCGACCTGACGGCGCGCGCGCCCGAACGCGGCGGCGACGAGGTGGCGGCGCTCGCGCAGTCGTTCAACCAGATGGGCGACGAGCTCGCGAGCCGCGCGCGGGCGCTCGAGGTGTCCGACAGCGCCAGGCGCCAGCTGCTGGCGGACGTCTCGCACGAGCTGATGACGCCGCTGACCGCGATGCGCGGCTACATCGAGACGCTGACGATGAAGGAGCTGAATCTCGACGGGTCGACGCGCGACCGCTACCTGCACATCATCGACGACGAGACGCACCGGCTCGAACGGATCATCGGCGACCTGCTCGACCTCGCGCGCCTCGAGGGCGGCGGCGGCACGCTGCGGCGCGAGGACGTGCCGGTCCAGGCGCTGTTCGAGCGCGTCCACTCGCGCCACGAGCGCGAGCTGACGGAGCGGCGCATCACGCTCGCGGCCAACATCGCCAAGGGCGCCGAAACGGTGCAGGGCGATCCCGACCGGCTCGAACAGGCGCTGCAGAACCTCGCGGCCAACGCGTTGCGGCATACCCCCGACGGCGGCGAGATCGTCATGTCCGCGGATGTGGTTGGAGACAGGCTGCGGCTGCGCGTACGCGACAGCGGCGCGGGGATCCCGGCCGAACATCTGCCGCTGATCTTCGATCGCTTCTACAAGGTGGACGCGTCGCGCAAGGCGGCCGGCGGCAGCGGGCTCGGCCTTTCGATCGTCAGGGCCATTGTCGAGCGTCATGGCGGCAGCATCTCGGCGCACAACGAAGGCGGCGCGGTGTTCGATGTCCTCCTGCCGCTGTCTCCTCCGACGGACTCCGCCCCGTCCCCGATCTGATTTACGTGGAATTTCAGCTCATCTGAAAAGGCACGGCCATTGCCTGTCGGCGGTGCGGTTGCGCCTGTATGGAGGGACTTTCGTGAAAGTCACCTGGACTCCCCTCGCTGCCGTTCTGGCGGCGGGCATCCTCTGGAGCGGTCACGCGGACGCTCAGGTTCGAGTCGGCGGTGGTGCGCGGGTCGGGACGCCGCGCACCCGCGTCTCGGTCGTGGCTGGACGCCCGTACGCCTACCGGCCGTACGCGTACCGGCCGTACTACTACCGGTCGTTCTACGACCCGTTCTATTTCAACGCCTTCTACGGCCCGTCCTACTACCGCCCGTTCTACTGGTATCCGTACGGGCAGGTCGGGTACGGCTACGGCGGCTTCTCGGGGAGCGCCGCGCTCCGCCTCCAGGTCACGCCGCGCGAGACCGAGGTCTACATCGACAACTACTACGCGGGCACCGTCGACGACTTCGACGGGATGTTCCAGCGCCTCCACATCGAGCCCGGCGCGCACGACATCACGCTCTACCACGACGGGTACCGCACAGTCCGGCAGCGGATCTACCTCCAACCGACGGGCACATTCCGGCTGCGCTACATGATGGTGCCCCTTGGTCCGGGCGAGGCCGCTGAGCCGCGCCCGGTGGAACCGCCGCCTCCGCCCTCGCAGGGCGCGCCAGGCGCGCCGTCGCAAGCGGGACCGAATGTCTATCCGCCGCAGCCGCCGCGCGGCGTTCCCGGACAGCGCCCCGAGGGCCCGCCCCCGGGCGCGTATCCTCCTGCGCCGCCCGGCAATCGATCGGATGCCGCGTCGCTCTCGATTCGCGTGCAGCCGGCCAACGCCGAGGTGGTCATCGATGGCGAGCGCTGGGACGGCTCGTCGGGTGACGAGCGGCTGGTGGTCCAGGTTGCACCCGGCGTCCATCACGTCGAGGTGCGGCACGACGGCTACCGCTCGTACCAGACCGACATCAACGCAAGACCGGGCGAGACATCCACCGTCAACATCAGCCTGACGAGGCAGCCATGAAGGTTCTGTTTTTTGCAGCGGCGCTGCTCGTTGCGACCGCTGCGTATGCGCAGAACGCGCCCGCGCCGGCAAACGGTCCACTCATCCTCGAGCGGGTTCACGACGGCTGGGTGCTGGCGCCCGACTACAAGGTGACCGCCATCGACAACCGCACGGGTGAGCTCGCGGGCGTCTACGGCGGACGCCTCATCGACAACACGCTGCTGATTGGCGGCGCGGGCTACTGGCTGACCAACGGCGCGCGCGACTTCGGGATGTCGTACGGCGGCGTCATCGTCGGATGGCAGTC
>Ga0137409_10008555_pt1 | contig 10444 bp, 10 predicted proteins | sample CZODoug1_16funga_FD_122059 | JGI IMG/M metagenome (GOLD analysis project Ga0137409, IMG submission 122059) | Vadose zone soil fungal communities from Angelo Coast Range Reserve, California, USA - CZODoug1_16fungal (Hybrid Assembly) | ecosystem: Environmental > Terrestrial > Soil > Vadose zone... | reverse complement strand
GCCTCCGCGCGCTTGAGCGCTTCTGGGAGACCCCAGCCCGCGATGAGCGCTTCCACGCGGGCGACCAGCACAAAGTCGGCGTCCTGCTGGCTGTCCTTGCCGGCCTTGATCTTGCCGCAGAACTCCGCGATGTCGGCGAGCGGCTGCAGCTCGGAGCGGAGGAACGAGTTGGTCTTCGGGAAGAGCTTGTCCTCGATCACCACGCCCGCCACGCCGACCTGCGTGAGCTTCCTGACGAGGCGCCGCATGTTGTTGAAGTTGCCGTAGCCGGTGTCGCCGTCGAGCAGCACGGGCACCGCCGCCGCCTCGGCCATGAACGCGACGTGATCGACGACCTGGGTCCAGCTCAGCTCGTTGTTGTCACGGACGCCGAAGGAGGCGGACAGAGTCAGCCCGCTCGCCCAGATCCCCTCGAAGCCGGCTTCCTCGACGATGCGGGCGGAGAGCCCGTCGTGGGCCTCCATCATGAAGGCGATGTCGGGGCGGGTCACGAGGTGCCTGAGCTGGGTAGTCGTGCGCATGGGTGCCCTCCGTTACGTGCGAGTGCTCGCGCGGAAGCGGTCGCGAAGCTGGTGCGGGGTGTAGGGAATGCGGGGGACCTCGGCTTCCTCGGCCGTCACCTTCGCGAGGATGAAATGCGGGCCGTCGCTCTCGAGTGCCGTCCGCACCGCCTGGGTCATCTCGTCGGCGTCGGTCACGGCAGCCACGGTCCGGTAGCCGGCCGCTTCGGCCAGCCGGTCGAGCCGGATCTCGGTGGTGATCGATCGCTGGCTGCCCGTGGACCCGTAGACCTCGTTGTCGAAGACGATGTGGACGAAGCGCCTCGGCCGAAGGGCCGCGACGAGCGGAAGGATGCCGAGGTTCATCAGCAGATTCCCGTCGCCGTCGAGCACCACCGCCGGCGTGTCGCGGTCGGCGAGGGATAACCCGAGTCCGATCGCCGAGGCCAGACCCATGGAGCCGATCATGTAGAAATTCTCCGGCCGGTCGCCCAGCGAGAAGGACTCGCGACACATGTAGCCGTTGGCGTGGATCACGGGCTCGCGTCCGAGCGCTTTGCGCGCGGCGGCGATCGCGTCCAGCCGCGAGAGCCGAGGCGTGAGAACCGGAGGCATCACGACACGCCGCGGATCCGCGGGAGTGGTCGTGGGGCTCGCGATGGGCCGAGTCCGGTCGGCGGCTCCGTGCCCGGCCTTGCCGATCTCGACGACCCCGGGGGGCACCAGGAGGGCGACGGGCTGCATCGCCCGGTCCATCGTCTCGACCGTCCAGGCGAGATCGGCCTCGAGCGTATCGGCGCTGAGTACCCGGTGCGGAATCCTGAGCAGCTCGAGCAGCCCGGGCGAGATCTCACCGGTCAAGATGTGCTCCGGCGCGTCCTTGCCGAGATGGCCGCGCCAGGTCACCAGCAGTAGCGCCGGGAGACCGTACATGAGCGCGAGCGAGGCGAGCGCATTGAGGCTGGTGCCGAGGCCGGAGTTCTGCATCAGGACCGCGGGCCGTCGGCCGGCGAACCACGCGCCGGCAGCCAGTCCAACCGCGACGTCTTCGCGCGGCGCAGGGACATAGGGCAGGCGCGGGTGAACCTCGAGCACGGCGATCAGATCCTCGATCAGCGAGCACGGCACCCCGGCGAAGAAGTCGAATCCCTGCCGCTCGAGGAGCACGGCGAGCTCGGAGCCGGCCACCGTCATCGGCACAAGTCTATCGCGGGCGTGCCGGCCGGGGCTCACTTTGGGACTTGAGGCTTGTCAGGAGGCCCGGGAGTGCCCATGATGAGCCTGGCATACTGATCTCATCGGGCCGGGCCCGGAGACGATGAAGGAAGAGCGAGACGCGACACCGCGAGCTGATCGGCTGACGATCGCTCGAGCCCTGCGTGAGATGGCCGGACTGCTCGACGCGTCCGGGCAGGAAACCTTCAAGGCGCGCGCCTACGCGCGCGGCGCCGAGGTTCTCGAGCGCCTCGACGCCGACCTCGGCGAGCTCGTCGACCGGCGTCGGCTCACGACGTTGCCGGGCATCGGCCCGGCGCTGGCCGCGATGATCACCGACCTCTACCAGACCGGCCGCTCGCCGACGCTCGAGGAACAGCGCCAGCGCGTTCCGGCGGGCGCGCTCGAGCTCTCCCGTATCCCGCGCCTGGGCCTCGACAAGATCGCGGCGCTCCACGCCGCGCTCGGCGTCAAGACGATCGAGGACCTCGAGGCCGCGTGCGTCGCGGGTCGCGTACGGTCGGTCAAGGGCATGGGCGAGAAGACCGAGCGCCGCATCCTCGAGGCCATTCGCCGGATGCGCGAGCCCGAGGCCCAGCGGGTGCTCCTGCCGGAGGCGCTCGCCGTCGCCGACGCGATGTGCGCTCACTTCCAGAAGGCACCGGTCACCGCGAGCGCCGAGGCCGCCGGCGATCTCCGGCGCTGGGTCGAGTCGGTCGACGAGCTTTCACTGATCGCCGCCGCGGATCGGCCGCCGGACACGATGAAGCATGCGCTCAGGGCGCCGCTGCTCGCGGAAGTGACCGCGCGGGCCAAGGAGAGCTTCCAGGGGCGCCTGGCCAACGGTCTCCCGGTCCGCGTTCAGGTCGTTCCGCGCTCGGCGTACGCGCCCGCGCTGCTGAGGGCGACGGGCTCAACGGCCCACGTGCAGCACCTCGAGCGCCTGGCCCGAGAGCGCGGCGTTCGCCTCGAGGGCGATAGCGAAGCCGACATCTACCACCGGCTGGGTCTTCCGTTCATTCCGCCGGAGCTCCGGGAAGGCGAGGGCGAGATCGAAGCCGCGATGTCCGGCGCCTTGCCCACCGATCTCGTCACCGCGGGGGATCTCAAGGGGCTCGTGCACTGTCACACCGTGTACAGCGACGGTCAGCACACCGTCGAGCAGATGGCGCAGGCGGCCGATACGCTCGGCATGGAGTACATGACGATCACCGACCACTCGCCGGCCGCAGCCTACGCGGGCGGACTCACGGTCGACCGGCTGAAGGCTCAGTGGGAGGAGATCGCGCGCGTCCAGGAGCGAGTGTCGGTGCGGCTCCTCCGGGGGACCGAGTCCGACATCCTCGCCGATGGAAGCCTCGACTACCCGGACGCGATCCTCGAGCAGCTCGACGTGATCATCGCGAGTATCCATCGGCGCCACCGCATGGACGCGAACCAGATGACAGAGCGACTGGTCCGCACGATGTCGCTGCCTTGCTTCAAGATCTGGGGGCACGCGCTCGGCCGTTTGATCCTCTCGCGGCCGCCGGTCGAGTGCCGTGTCGAGGAGGTCCTCGACGCGGCGGCCGCCGGCCGAGCGGCCGTGGAGATCAACGGCGATCCCAAGCGACTCGACCTGGCCCCGCGCTGGCTCAAGGCCGCGCGCGAGCGGGGCATCCGCTTCGTCGTGTCGACCGACGCCCACTCCGTCGGGGAGCTCGGCAACGTCCGGTACGGCATCCCGATCGCGCGGCGCGGCTGGGTCAGGCGCGACGAAGTGCTGAACACGCGGAGCGCCGCGGAGTTCGTCCGGTCGGTGGCCCCGACGGGCCGTGTGTGAGCCGGATCTTCCTGCTCTCTCCCGCTCACTGCGGGGGACTGCGGGCGCGGATGGTCCTCAGCGAGCGCGCGTCGTTCGAGCTCGCTCAGCGCGTTCGGGTGGGCGGGGGCGCGCCGCTCGGTGAAGTCTTCTCGTTCCTGAGCGGTCTCTACTTTCGCGGCAAGCTGACCTACGCGCGCGCGTTCGCGAATCCCGCGGACGGTCACGCGGGCGTGTTCGTCATCACGCCGACCGACGGGTTGTGCCCGGCCGACGAGCCCGTCGATCTGGCGCGCCTGCAGCGCTTCGCGACCGTCGACATCGACGGCGACGATCCCCGCTATCGGCGCCCGCTCGACCGCGACGCGCGACGGCTCGCCCGGCGCATCGGACGCGGCGGCGAAGTCGTGCTGCTCGGCAGCATCGCGACCGGGAAGTACGTCGACCCGCTGCTGGCGGTACTCGGCGAGCGCCTGCGGTTTCCGGCCGACTTCGTGGGGCGCGGCGACATGAGCCGCGGCGGCCTGCTGCTCCGCTGCGCGCGCGCCGGCACCGAGCTCCCGTACGTGGGGGTGCGCGACGCCGTGCGCCGCGGGCCCCGCCCGCCGCGCCTGCCGCCGCCGCTCCGATGAGCCCGGCCGGCGCCGGGCGTGCTCGCGCGACGGGAGCTCGCGCGACGCGCACATCCGGCCGCGTGATCCCGACCGACGTCGACACGGTCGAGATGCGTGCGGGGCAGCGCGCGGTTCACCTGACGAATCTGCGCAAGCCGTTCTGGCCCGAGCTCGGCCTCACCAAGGGCGACTTGCTCCAGTACTACGTCGACGTATCGGCGGTGCTCCTTCCCCATCTGCGCGACCGGGCCATGGTGATGAAGCGCTATCCGAACGGCGCCGCCGGGGACTTCTTTTTCATGAAGCGCGCGCCGTCGCCCCGGCCCGACTGGATCGAGACGTGCGCGATCGAGCACGAGTCGGGTAGCGTGATCGACTTCCCGATCATTCAGGATCTTCCCGCGCTGCTGTGGGTCGTGAACCTCGGCTGCATCGATCTCAACCAGTGGTACGCGCGGTGCGACGACACCGATCGGCCCGACTATCTGCACTTCGACCTCGATCCGGTGAAGGGTGCCACCTTCGCGCAGGTCAGCGAGGCCGCGCTGATCCTCAAACAGACGCTCGACTCCCTGAAAATGCCGAGCTACCCGAAGACCACGGGCTCACGCGGGATTCACGTGTACGTGCCGATCGTCCGCGGGCCCACGCAGAAGGACGTGTGGTCGATCGCCAAGACCATCTCGGTGTCGCTGGCCGGGGCGCATCCGCGCCTGCTCACCGCCGAATACCGTGTGGCCCGGCGCCCGACCGAGCGCGTGCTCGTCGACTACAACCAGAACGCCTGGGGCCGCACCCTGGCCTCGGTCTACTCCGTGCGCCCGCACCCCGCGGCCGCCGTCTCGACACCGGTCGAGTGGGCGGAGATCGAGCGGGATCTGAGGATCGAGGACTTCCGGATCGACAACGTGCCGGCCCGCGTGGCCAAGCGCGGCGACCTGTTCGCGCCGCTGCTGGCCCGGCAGCGGCGCTTCAAGCTGGAGGGCCTGGCGTAGGTCGGGGCCCCGGCGAGCCGAGGCCCCGCCGAACGCGCTACAGCATCTGCTTGCGCGCCTTCTTGGCGCGCGCGGCTCCGATCGCGGTCTTCACTTCCTGCTCTTCCTCGGGCGGCGGCAGCACGGCGGGCATGCCGAGCGACTCGATCCACAGCTCGCGGCACCAGCCGGTCGTGTGGTAGAGGTGCTCGTCCTCCTCGTCTTCCACCTGGTCGTAGGCGGTCATGAGCGCCTGCTTGAGCTCGCCCTTCGCCTTCTCGGCGATCTCGTGGATCAGCTCCCAGTTCAGATGGTCCTTCGTCTCCGCTTCGACCACGCTCTCGCACGCGACGAGCTGCGCGGCTTCCGGCGGACCGTCCTCGAGCGCCATTTCCATGGCTTCGACCAGCGCCTCGCCGATGTGGCGGACGACCAGCCGGCCCGGCGTCTCCAGATCGGGATCGAGCCCGAGCTTGTCCATCGCCTCGAGCACGATGCGCTCGTGGTTGCGGGTCTGCTCCAGGTACTCCTCCCACTCCTTCTTGAGGTCGGCATTGACGACGCAGTTGAGCGCCGCCGTGTAAACCTCGATGCCGCCTCGTTCGGTCTCCAGCGCTTGATACAAGAGCTCGGCGACCTGTTCGTTCTTCAATGCACCCTCCTGGTCGGCGACTTCGTGTGAGTTCGAGCCGACCTGCTTCGCAGCAGGCAAGGGTTGTGCCGTCGGAACGCACGATGACGCTCATCGGGCGATCGGTGCGGCTTTTCGTGAGCTCTCGAAGCGGCGGGGCGGGCGAAGCGGGCGCGGTCGAGCGCGCGCGCGATGCGCTCGGTCTACTCAGTCGGGCAAAGTTACCCGGTAATCGTTACGTCTTGCGAAGCGCGCCGATCCAGCTCACGAGGTGGTCGGCCAGTGCCCGCTCGTGGCCCTGAAAGCCGTGCCGAGCGCGGGGGACGACGGTGCCCGTGAACGAGTGGGCGCGCACCGCATGCTGACGGAACGCCTCGATCACCTCGCGCGCCGGGCGGTCGAGAAACTCGTCGCGGCCCCCGAGGATCGCGGCGACCGGGAGGCGCACGGACCGGAACGTCGTCCACCGGCCGTTCGACCGGTAGTAGGGGAAGACATCTTCGACTTCTCCCGGGCGATAGAGGCTGATGTAGCGCCGGGCGCTCCAGAAGCCCCAGGCGCGCGGCACGAGACCCTCGGGATCGCGCCGCGCGATCCGCTCGGCGCCTGCCACGCGTCGGCGCAGCTCGCGAGCGCCCAGCCGCCTGGCCTCGGCCGCCACGTCGGACACCGGGCCGACCAGGACGATCCCGCGCACGCGCCGGTCGTGGACCCGAGCCCCGTAGTGGAGGACCTTATTGGCGCCGGTCGAGTGACCGGCGAGGACGACGCGGCGGTATCCGCACTTGCGGGCAAAGCCGACCATCGCCCTGATGTCCTCGATGCTTTGCCCGAAGCGCTCGAACGCCGCGCCGGCGAGGTGGGGGCCGCGACCGGCCACGACGTCGTGGCCGCGGTTGTTGAGCTTGAAGAAGGCGACGCCTGCCGCGTTGAGGCGCGTGGAGAGCTCGCGCGTGAGCGGTTGCCCGGAGGAGAACACCGACCCAAGGCCGTGCACCCACACCAGCGCCGTGCGCCGACGCCCTCGGGGTTCGGCGACGACGCCATCGAGCCAGACGCCGTCGCGAGTCGCGATGCGCACGAGCGAGACGGCGACGCCTACCGATCTCGGCATCACCGGACATTGGCCCGTTCGGGGGAGGCGGTCAAGCGCAAACGGTGACACCGGACGGGAGCGGGCCGGTCGCAGTATAATCAGCCAGGTTTCTGAGCGGGCGCTCGGCCGTGGAGCGTTCAGCGGGGAGGAAGACGCCATGCTGACCCACGAAGAGAACGAGCTCATCACGCGCATCAGTCCCGGCACCCCGATGGGGACCACGCTGCGCCGGTACTGGATTCCCGCCTTGCTCGCGTCGGAGCTGCCTCAGCCCGATTGCCCGCCCGTGCGGGTGAAGCTGCTGGGCGAAGACCTGGTGGCCTTCCGCGACACCGAGGGGCGCATCGGCCTGCTCGAAGAGCTCTGCCCCCATCGTCGCGCGTCGCTGTTCTTCGGCCGGAACGAGGAGTGTGGGCTCCGGTGCGTCTACCACGGCTGGAAGTTCGACGTCACCGGCCGCTGCGTGGACATGATGAACGAGCCGGAAGAGCTCTCCTTCAAGAACAAGATCCGCCAGCCGTCGTATCCCACCGTTGAGATCGGCGGCGTCATCTGGGCGTACATGGGCCCGCCCGATCTGCAGCCGCCCTTGCCCAAGTTCGCCTGGACGCAGGCGCCGGCCACGCACCGCCACGTGTCGAAGGTGATCGAGGAGTGCAACTGGCTCCAGGCCCTCGAAGGCGGCATCGACACCTCGCATGCGCCCATCCTGCACCGGTTGCTCGTGCCGAATTCCAGGCGCGGCGGGCTCAACCCCACGACCGCGTTCGTGCGCGGCAAGGCGCCGGCGCTGGTCGTGGACCTGACGGACTGGGGCTACCAGTACTCGGGCATTCGGCCTCTCGGCGAGACCGAGATTCACATCCGGACCTACCACTTCGTGATGCCGTTCCATCAGATCCGCCCGTACCAGACCCACCAGGGCTTCCCCGCGGTCGCCGGCCACATCTGGGTGCCGATGGATGACGGCAACACGATGGTCTACAACTGGCATCACAGCACCACGGAGGAGCCGCTCGACCAGGAAGATCGGCTCGAGCGCCGTTCGGGCAACGGCCCGGAGCACGTCGACCAGACGACCTTCCGCTCGAAGGCCAATCGACAGAACAACTACCTCCTGGATCGGCAGGTTCAGAAGACCGAGACGTTCACCGGCATCGACGGCATCAACACGCAGGATCGCGGGATCCAGGAAAGCATGGGACGCATCGTCGATCGCAGCAAGGAACACCTCGGGCCGGCCGACAAGGCCATCATCCAGGCCCGGCGCCTGCTGCTCGCGGCCGTGAAGACGGTTCGAGACGGCGGCACACCGCGCGGCATCAATCCGACGTATTACCCGCTTCGGGCCTCCGAGGGCGTGGTGCCGCGCGACGCCGACTGGCGCGAGATTTTGACGCCGGAGATGGCGTCGGCGGAGATTCTCCAGACGGTCTAGTTGACCGCGACGGCTGGGCTGCGGCGAAGGCCCAGGACGATCGCGGCGGTCGCGACGGCCGTTGGAGTGTCTCTCGCGGGGTGTGCGATGGGCCCGCTCAAGCTGTCCTACGAGTTCGTCGATGACGCCTCGACCGCTGCCGGGCCGTCGCGCGTGTCCCAGCACGCGAACGGCATCGCCGCGGGCGTGGACGTCTCCGCCGTCGAGCCCGACGTCCGCTATCTCGCCGCACCCGAGCTTCAAGGGAGGCTCCGCGGCACCGCGGGCAGCGCCAGGGCGCGCGCGCACATCGTCGCGAGCTTGAAGGCGGCGGGCCTCGCGCCGCTCTTCGGCGACGGCTTCGAGCAACCGACCTACCCGAACGGCCCCGACTCGGCGCCCTACGCCGTCAACGTCGGCGCGATCTACCGCGCGTCCGCGCCCGATGCGCGCTGGATCGTCCTCGTCGCCCACTACGATCACCGGGGCGTGCTCGGCGGCAAAGTCCAGGCCGGCGCCGATGACAATGCGAGCTCGGTGGCGTTGGTCCTGGCGGTCGGACATTCGCTGGGCCGCGCGAGGCCGTCGCTGCGGCGCCACGTCGTCCTGCTGTTCCCCGACGCCGAGGAGCCGCCGGATGTCCGCACGGAGCGGATGGGATCGTCGTGGTTCTGGCAGCATCCGCCGCTGCCGGCCGATCGACTCGACCTGGCCCTCGTCTTCGATCTCATGGGCGGGCGCGCGTCGCAAGAGATTCGCGCGGCCGGTCTGGCGGATGCGCTGTTCGTCCTCGGTGCCGAGGCGCACCCGAGCCTGCTCTCGCTCGTGCACGACGTCGCGCCCGCGGCGCGCGTGGAGCCCGTCAGGCTGAGCCTGCCGATGATCGAAGTGATGCCCTATCGGCCGGGCTCCCGGTTCGCGCGCAGCGACTATCACGGCTTGCGCGAGCACGGGCGGCGTCCATTCCTCTTCCTCACGACCGGGCGCACGGAGACCTACCACACGGCTGCCGACACGCCCGACACCGTGGACTACGATCGACTCCGCGCGCTGTCGCGCTGGGTGGCTCGGCTGGCCGCGCACGCCGCGGACGTCGACGTCGAGCTCGGCTGGCAGGACCTTCGCGCCGACGCGCGCACGGACGCGCGCTCGCTGCTGAGGCTCTACGGCGCGATCGACACGAGCGACCGCGTCTCCTGGCTCTTGCGCCGGGCCCTGGCCACCGATCGACGGCGTGTCGAGAAGCTGCTCGAGAGCTGGGACCAGGGCATTTCTCCGACCCCGCAGAGCTATCGCACGCTGCAGCTCGCCTCGATCCGGGTCCAGGCGGCGCTCTGGCATCCCTCGGGCTGGTGGTTCGCGCTGTGGTAGCGTTTGCGTCTCGGTCGCCACAAAGGAGGCGCGCATGAGAATCGCTGATCGCGCAAGGTTCGTCGCGGCTCTGGCGGCTCTCGCCCTGGCCGCGACCTCGATCGTCGTCGTTCCACGACCAGCTGGAGCGATCGAGGCTGGCGATCCGGCGCCCGACTTCACCCTGGCCAGCACCACCGGTGGCGATATCTCCCTCAGCGACTTTCGGGGGAAGAAATGGGTACTGCTCGAGTTCTACGGCGCCGACTTCGCTCCGACGTGAGCGGCCAACTTGTCGGCCAGGAAGGCCGACTACAAGCGATTCGAAGCCCTGGGCATCCAGAACCTCGCCGCCAGCGCCAACCAGACGTTTTCGCAGCAGACGTTCGCCGAATCCCTGAAGCTCCCGTTTCCGCTGCTCAGCGACTTTCCCGAGCGCAAGGTCATGCGCGCCTACGGGGTGCTCAACGACAAGACGATGAACGCGAACAGGTCGTTCTTTCTCATCGATCCGCAGGGGATCATCCGCAAGAAGTGGATCATCGAGAACGGGCCGACGACGGTGGTGTACAGCGAGACCCTGCTGCGGGATATCCGCGAGATCGTGGGAAAGCGCTGACGTTGACGCCGATTCCCACCGCGCGGATGAAGGACGGGTGGCGGCTGCTCACGCTGGGGCTGCTCGTCGGCTCGCTCTTCAGTCCGGCGGAGGCCGAGTCGCCGGCGGTGACGTCCCTCCTCAAGCCCCTGGATCTGCGCGGCTATCCTTCCGGGACGACACCTCCGCTCTTCAGCGGTCTCACGCACGAGGCCCGGCAGCTTTCGATCGCTGATCTCCGTGGAAAG
>Ga0137409_10008554_pt1 | contig 10444 bp, 8 predicted proteins | sample CZODoug1_16funga_FD_122059 | JGI IMG/M metagenome (GOLD analysis project Ga0137409, IMG submission 122059) | Vadose zone soil fungal communities from Angelo Coast Range Reserve, California, USA - CZODoug1_16fungal (Hybrid Assembly) | ecosystem: Environmental > Terrestrial > Soil > Vadose zone... | reverse complement strand
TCGAGCGGCGGCGCGGCTCCCAAAAACAGATGACTGCCATCCAAGGAAAAGCCCAGCGTCGCTTTCTCGCTGACCACGAAATCTTTGCGAAAACCTGCCGAGGAAGTTGAGACGACCTCAGTCGCGCTATTGATCACCGAGCTAGCATGGTTCCGATCTAAGCCCTCCCTAACGGTCGGGCTACTGCCATTGCTTTCGATAGCCGTGGGAGCGCCGCTACGATTCCACAGGTAGACCTTGAACTTCGGCGGTTTCGAATCCTGATCGTCACGGTCGCTGATGAAAGCCAGTTCAGTCTGATCCTCATCCCAGGTAAGTTTTTGATATTTCCCTTTACCCGACAGCAACGGCACCGGGGCCGCGTCGTTCTGGGGGGCAACAGCGAAGGCGCCGTTTGTTTCTTCCTTCCTGGCAGCGACTGTATAGACCAGCGTCTTTGCATCCTTGCTCAGTGTGTAATCAAGCACGTCATTGACAGTGCGTTCCGTTCCACTCGTCATGTTTCGCAGGACGAGATCGGTTCCATACTCTTTTTTCTTTTCTTTTGAGGTTGCAACCGGCTTCGGTAAAGGTGAGGTTTCGGTCGGTGAAGTTTCTTTTGAGCCCTCCTTCACGGTCGGGCTAACGCCCGGTTTCGGCTCGAGCAGATAAGCAATAAATCCCGATCCGTCCTCCGGCACTTGCAAGTTTTTTACTCGCTCAATGCGGGCGACCTGGCCCGTCCCGACGTCCATGATGCCAAGCGCGTTCTTCGGCATGTCTTCGGGCTTCTTCTTATCCTTCTTTGCCTTGTTCACTTCGGCTTTGGTTGGCTCAACACTGAATATTACGAAGCGACTGTCGGCAGTGAAGACCGGTCGCACCAGGCGCGCCTGGGCAGCGATGATCTCGGCAAAGTTGGGAATCGAATCGTCAGGCGGCGGCGCCGGTGGACGATAGCCGCGCGGCGCTCGCCACTCAGCGCCAGTCGCCCGGTTACGCACGACGATCTCGCTGTCGCCGTCCTGCGCCATGAAGGCATACGCGATGAACTTTCCGTCGCGCGAGATTTGCGGCGCCTGAATCGATCGCCATGAATCATAATCCTGATGGGTTAAGGAACGCTTCGTGCCCGACCCTCGTTCCTGCGCCAGGCCATTGACCAAAGCAGTTGCCAGCAACGCGACCAGACAAATGATGGACACGCCTCGCCGCTGTAGTTTACGGGTTTTCATGAAACACCTCGCCGTGAATTAGTGTGGTTGGCGGTTTGACCGCGCGATATGCGGAAAGGCTTTGCCCTTCCAAAATCTGAATTTAGTTAGTGAAGACGACGCCCGGGAAACATCAAAGGCGAAGCCTCAAGGATTCCAAAAGAAGTCGTTACCGGCGAAGCCCTGGACTTTTCGCAAACTGCTGCGGACCAGCCAAACGCCTGCTTAGAACAACTGGAACTTAATCGTCAGATACTTCTTCGGGTTCTGGCGAAAGTCGTAAAGCAGTTTGACGCCTTCGGACGAGAGATTATTTACGTTCGAATAGAGCTGATCGTCGGTGATTAGTTTCCCGAGCGTTCCTTCGCCGCGTTGGGCTCCGGCGACCACGTTATCGATCCTGGCCGCGGTTGTGTTAAAGCGGGCGATCGCAGTGCGCGTGTCGTTATAGAGGCCTTCATCTTTTACCAACTTGCCCAGTGTGCCCTGGCCCGAGTTTACTCCCGCTACGATCGAATCGATCTGATCCATTGAATGGTTTACCCGATCGGCGATTCGGTTAATCTTATTGTACATTTCGTCGCTCTGCAGCAACTTGCCCGCCGTGCCACGTCCGTTCGCGAGGTCCGCGGAAAGCTTGCGCAGATTCGCGGCGATGTCGTTGGCGTTGTTATAAAGCGCCTCGTCATAAATAAACTTGCCGGCGGAACCTTTGCCGCTCTTGATTTGCTGTGCCAGTTCTTCAGCATCACGAATGGTGGCGTTCAGATTGTTATAGAGCGCTTCATCATTGAACAGCCGGCCAACGGTGCCTTTGCCTTCACGAACATTCTTCACGACTTCGTTGAGCTGGTCCGATAATTTGCTTAGGCGTTGAGCCAGATCGGTTCCCGAAGTAGCCAGGTCGCTCATGGTGCTGCCCGACGTTGACGGCAAAAGGGAATTCTCTGACACTGGCTTCCCCAGGGCGGTGCCGGGCGTGATATTAATGATCATTTCGCTGCCGAGAATGCTGGGCGATGCCTGGTTCGCGGTCGAGTCGGTGCGAATGCGGTCAGTGGCCGGAACGCCGTCGATTTTGGTATCGATGGTCAGGAACGCTTCAATCTTTTGCGGATTCGGCGCCGTGCCCACTTCGGAAGCGGTCATCAATCTAATCCGCTCGACTTTGCCAATACGCACGCCCGCGAGGCGGACTTCCGAGCCCTCGCGCAATCCGTTGGCGTCAGCGAAACGGGCGCGCAGATGCAGATGGCTCTTGAAAGGATTGATCTCGCCTGAGGCGTTCAGGATCAGAACGACTAAAACGGCGATGGCGATCAGCACGAGCAAACCGACGCGCAGCTCGCTGAGCCCAATATTTCTGGTTGATTTTGGCATGACCTACTCCGATTTGCGATTTTAGATTTCAGATTTGCGATTTGGATTCTGTCGTCCGTTTGCGCTAAATCGGCAATGGGCAATCGCAAATCAAAAATTGCTTTCAGTGTCCGCGCAGAAATTTATGAATGTACGGGTCGTCCGCCTTGCGCAGGGTTTCGTCCGTTCCGCTGAAAATAACCTGGCCGTCGCGCATCATCAAAACCTTACTGTTAATCAGGCACAGCTTTTCGCCTTCCTTCTCAAAGACGACCTCACCGGCTTCATTGACCACAGCGTACTCCGAAGTCAGGTAATCAAGATTGTTCATCTCATGCGTGACGAAGATGGAAGAGACGTCTTCCAGGTCGCGCAGCTTCATGGCCAGCTCGCAGATGGTGCGCGCCGTGGGAGGATCCAGACCCGCGGTCGGTTCATCGAACATGACAATTTTCGGGTCGCCCACTAGAGCTCTCGCGATTCCGACGCGCCGGCGCATGCCGCCGGACAGCTCTGACGGCATGTTATCGATGGCATCTTCCAGATTTACGAACCGCAGCATGCGGCGCACTTCGCCTTCGACGTCGTCTTCGGGGACGCCCTGTTCATGCAGCTTGAACGCTACGTTCTCGTAAACTGAAAGAGAGTCGAACAGCGCGCCTTCCTGAAAGATCATCCCGATCTTCTTGCGTACTTTCATCATATCGGTTTCGGCGTATTCTGTAACATCTTCGCCGTCGACCAGGATTTGACCACTGTCCGGCTTGAGCAGACCCAGGACCAACTTAATCGTGGTTGATTTGCCGCAGCCCGAGCCGCCGAGAATGATCTTGGTCTCGCCCTTCATCACCTTAAAGCTGAGATCGTTGAGGACCTTGCGCCCGTCGAAGATCATGGTGACATTGCGAAACTCGATCGCGGGGATGGCGCGATCGGAATCGTCCACCTCGCGGAACGTCGATTCAGCCGCGCGGTCGCTGACACGATTGTCAGTCGCCGGCCCTTCGGGTCTGTCAATTGAAGCTTGTGACATCATCTTTGGGTGCCCAGTACAAGTTGCAGCGCGCGGGCCAGGATAAAGTCCGCGATAATCACTATGATGGAGGCCATCACCACGGCCGAAGTCGTGGAACGTCCCACGCCGACCGTACCGCCTTCGGTCTTCAGCCCCTTGCGACAGGCGATTGTACCCATCAGGAAAGCGAAGAACAAAGGTTTGATGATGCCACCAATAATATCGTCGGTGGTGATGCCGTCGCGCACGGAATTGGTAAACATCGCCGAGGGCAAGCCGAAAAGAAAGGTTGAAACCGCCCAGCCGCCTCCGATGCCAACGACGTCGGCGATCAAAGTCAATAAGGGTAGAGTAATGATCAAGGCCAGGATTCGCGGCGCGACCAGCTTGCGAATCGGATCGGTGCCCAGCGCGCGCATCGCGTCAATCTGTTCCGAAACGACCATCGAACCCAACTCTGCTGAGATTGCGGAAACGACGCGCCCGGTGACCATTAAGGCGGTCAAGACGGGACCGAGTTCGCGAACGAGGGAAATCGAAACCAGATAGCCAAGTTGATCCACCGCCCCGTATGAAGCCAGCGTCTGATAAGTTTGCAGTGTGAGCACGCCACCGGTGAAAAAGCCGGTGAGCAGAATGATTGTCAGGGAACCCACGCCGATGCTGTCCATCTGCGCGATGGTCTCGGGAAGGTAACGCGGTTTTCTAAAGAGGCCACGCGCGGCACGGCCTACCAGCAACGACATCTCTTGCAGTTCCAAAAGAAAACGCGTGGCTATGTTCATGCGAGACTCAATGACAAATAGGCCGCTCGAAATCTGCGGCCGCCAAGACTAATCGAGAGGTTGGTAGTCTGGCAAGCTGGGCGCATCATTGATTACGTAAAGTGCGCGAAGCGCCGGCGCGTTGCGAGTCGATTTTCAACAGAGCCGCCTATCATGCGCAGAACCAACCGTGTGCGTCAAGGTTAATCCTTGCAGGCAAGCAAGAAAGGGCAAAGAAAAGCCGGCCCAACTGAGTCAGACCGGCTTGAGACGTACTCGAGCTTTCCAATTTTAAGGATTTCGCTGTTGACGCATCAGCCTTCGTTGTCGCAGAGGCGCCAAGGAATTGTTATTACCCCGCACTCCGTCCTGACGTCGATTAGCTCCATTCCGCGGAAACTGTTGATTGCCGCCCCGCCGTAGTGCCTGATTCCGCTGTCGCATCTCTCTCAACCGGACTCGTTGTTCCGGCGTCAGCACCTGCAGAATTCGCGCTTCGGTAAGGGAACGAAGGCGAATCGTGGCCGCCTGAGCATCGGCGACCTCGTGAGAGCGTTGGTCAATCAGCGCTTCATTTGGGGTTGGAGACTCAATCGCTTCAGTCAGCGCGCGCTGTGCCTGGCGCAGATGTTGTATCGCGGCCTGGCGCTGGTCCTTCAGCTCCGCGTTGATGGTGCGAATCTTTTGAATCTGATCAGGGGTTAAGTTCAGGGGCCCGAAATCAGGAATTTGATTGGTCTGCGTCTGAGTTTGCGCCTGAGCAGGATCAAGGGGACTCGGCGCGGTCTGCGCACGGGTTATCGTGCCCGCGCCAATCAACAGGAGCAGAATGGCTAATGAAAGACCACAGCTTCGTAGTTTGGATTTGTTTCTCATGATTGCAACGTCCTCGCTTCCCGTACGCCTTCGCCGGAGGCGGTCATTGATTAGGCTCCTCGGAAAACACAAACGGCAGTTCGTCTTCGTCTCTGGGAATCAGTCGCAAGTCCGCCGCCAATTGCACGCGCTCCTGTCGAGATAAGCCGCGCGGGTGCACTCTCGGCTGGCTTCGGTTCCCAGCAACTTGAGACTGGCGGCTCTTATCGTTCGACTTATCCGTCGTGATCGTTGAATTCGACGATGCGGAAGGATTCTTACTCTTCAGTTCGCCCATCCGACGTTTGACCTCGTTCGCGACCGCCGTATCGAACTGTTCCTTACTGTACGCATCGTTTTTCGGTTGATTGTTCGCCAGCGGAGGCGGCTTGTTCCATGAGCGTGAAATTGCCAGGACGGCCAGCACGCAGAACATCAACGCAGCAAACGCCGTTGCGGCGCGCAACCATAGGGGCGAGACACTAAAGAACTTGCGCAGCGCGCCCAGCGCCGAAAGTCGGCGTTCGGGCCGTACGGTTTGAATAGAAATCGGCCCTGTAACAGCCGGTGCCGGCAAAACTGCCGTATTGAAGGCCGCGCCCAGCGCTTCATTCCGCCAGAGCGAGATGGACTCGTGCACTTGTTTGAAAACGGCGAGTTCGGCGCGACACGCGTCACACGCTTCGGCGTGATTGGCAAAGTCGCGGGCTTCCGCTTCATTCGCCTCGTCATACAGGTAGGTCACCAGATCTTCCGCCCGGTGGCAAACTGGACGTTCGTTAATTTCTTTCATCTCGAAACTACCTCACCTTCGCAAACTCCTCAGGGGACTCATTCGCCAAACTTTTGTAAGCGCATCTGCAATTGCCTGAGAGCCGTGTAGAGTCGGCTTTTGACTGTGCTCAAGGGCAATTCAAGCGCCTCTGATATTTCCTGAAACGTAAGCTCCTCGAATTCTTTCATTAGCACGACCTGTCGCAGGTCCGCCGGCAACGCCGACACTGCTCGTCTGACGGCAACGCTTCGTTCCAGGTTTTCAACCGTGCGCGCTGGCGAGCCGTCCAGCGGCATCGCGAAGACAGCAGCGTTTTTTTCCGCTTCGTCTTCCAGGGCCGTTTCGCCCCGCACTCTGGCTCGCCTTTGCCGCGTAATACACTGATTGACAGCGATCCGGTGTAGCCACGAGGAGACCTTTGCATCACCACGAAAGCCGCGCAAATTGCGAAATGCCGCCAGGAAGGTTTCCTGAGTCGCATCACGAGCGTCCTCCTCGCGGCCAAGCATGCCAAAGGAAAGCGCGAAGATACGTCGCTCCCAGCGGCGTACGATCTCTCCAAACGCTTCGGGCTCGCCCGACAGGGCGCGCTCAACCATCTGCTCGTCGCTTGTGGCCGTCTCCATCCGGTTCCGTGCTCGCGTCCGGCGCTGCGAGGCCGTCCAAATGTCTTACGCGCAACAACCCACGCTGCTCAACCTTTTAGACGCCGCCCGGGGCCGGCAAGTCGGCAAAAGTATCGCACGAAACCGCGCTGGCCAATCAGATCAGGCTTAGCCCATGGGCCCTTTTATCGTGAGTCCATCGCGTCGCGCTCGTTAGATTCTCCGGCGCGACCGTTTAATCTAAGTATTTCAGCAGTTAAAGCACGGCCAAAACGGTTGACAACAGCGGCGATGACCAACTAGTCTAGGTGAGGTGGCCAAGCGGGCGGGACCGCCTGCTTACCCGTAACGTCCAGCGCCTATCTCGAAAAGTTTTCCGCAGTTCACCACAAGGGTTTCCACGATTCAGAGTGTTCGAACGCTTTAACCGAATCCGCCTGCTTTATGTCGTGCTGGCAGTGTTGCTGCTGGTCGGCCTTTTGCCTCTCGGCCTCGCCGGCATCCTGTTGTCGGGGCGCAGCGCAGAAGAACTGCGCGCCGTCGAGGGACGCTATCAGGCGCAACTGGTTCAGGACAAGGCCAGACAAATCGAACTTTATGGCCAGCGCTATCGCGACGTGGTCAGCGGTCTGGCGCGCGCCTTTGAGATATCCGGCGGCATTCGACTGCTCGCCAGCACTCGTGATGATGTTCGCCTGCAGACTACGCTACAGGACGATCCTAACTTGATCGCGCTGGCGATTTGTCCGGTCAGAGGAGAAGTCCATCGCGCCTTTCAACCTGACTTGATCAAGCGAGAAGAACTTGACCAACGCATCAGCGAAGTACTGGTCCGCATGAATAGCCGCGGCGTAGTCATGGGACGGCCCCAAATCATTCGTTCCGGCCAGGAGATGGGGCTGACGATTGCGGCCCCGGTAATGGATGGCGATGAAATCGTCGCTGCCGTAGTCGCCGTGGTCTCGTTTCAGGAAGTTTTCAAGGCAGTTCAGCAATCATCGTCAAAGAGTGCGCGCGAACTACTCGATGCCGGACTGCCCGTCGTCTTTGTCGTCGACCAGAACGGAAAAGCCGTGGCGCATCCCGATGCCGCCGTGGCTTTTTCAGAACGGCCGATGACTGATTTGAAGGTGGTGCAGGATTGGCTTGAGACAGGTGCACAAGTGCAATCGGCGCTGGCGCCGTTCACTCTCGATCGCGACGGCCGCATCACACCGATGCTGGGGTCGTACGCAACGGCCGAGCTGGATCACAATTCACTGTTGGGCGTGGTCGCGATTCAAGACGAAGCGGCCGCGCTGGCGTCGGTCCGCGACATGCGGAGACAAACGCTATACATAAGTTTGCTGGCCGCCACCCTCGCCTTGCTGATCGGATTCTATTTTGCAGAGAAGCTGACCCGTCCGGTGCGCGAACTGGCGGCCGGAGCGCTTCGCATCGCAGCCGGCGATTTCTCGCAACGCGTCAAAGTTCCGGGACGCACCGAGCTGGGCCAACTTGGCGCTTCGTTCAATCAAATGACGGATCAGGTGGAACGTTTTGTCGGCGACCTGCAGCGTTCGGCTAGCGAAAATCATGACCTGTTCCTGGGCACCGTCAAAGCTCTCGCGGCCGCGATTGACGGCAAAGATCCTTATACGCGCGGCCATTCTGAACGCGTCTCGCGATTTTCTGTGGCCACGGCCCAGGGGCTCGGTTTGCCCGAGAACGAAATCGAACAGATTCGCATCAGTGCTTTGCTGCATGATATTGGCAAGATCGGAATCGACGACAATGTTTTGAAGAAGCCGGCGGCGCTGACTGACGCCGAGTTCGAAATCATGAAGACCCATCCACAAAAGGGCTATAAGATCATGTCGCAGATTCCGGCGATGCGCGATTTTCTCCCGGGCATGTACATGCATCACGAGATGATTAATGGCGGCGGGTATCCACAGGGTCTGAAAGGCGATGAAATCCCCATGCAGGCGCGCATCGTGTCCGTGGCCGACACTTTTGATGCGATGACTACTGAGCGTCCGTACCAGCGGGCGATGGACCTGGAGACCGCGCTGACCAGACTGAAAAGTTTCGTCGGCACGCGTTACGACGCGCGAGTCGTAGCCGCTTTCATTGCCGCTTGCGAAGCCGGCAAGATTCGTCCCGGCGTGTCGCGCGTAAATCGCAACGGAACCAATTCGCTTAATCAGCCTGTCAATTCTTTGCCTTCCATAGAACCAGTGTCGGATTCTCTGCTGGCGGTTAGCTAGCAATAGGATGATGTCGGAAGCCCGATCGTAAGCGAGGGCTCCCTAACCGATCAGGCCTCCCAACGGTAGGGTCAGGTTCGCAAAACTCAATTAACTCGTTATTCGGCGCGTTGCCTTTGCGGCGACGCGCCGCTTTCGGTTTATAATCCAGAGAATTCATTTATCTTTCGATCCAGGAAAGTATTCAATGGCTTTTTGGCGAAGAAAAAAGGACGACTTTGTCTCGCTGGGCTTGAGCCGGGGTGCTGAAAAGCGGACCACCGAAGTTCAGCCCGAATCAAAAACTGAAACCGAAGCAACGCCATCGGCGGCTGAGCCTGCCGAGAATCCCGTGCGTTCGCCCTGGCAGACCTCAGTCCTGGGGCTCAATCTTTCGATCGAGGATTTACAGGCGCAGGAAGCGGCGCTGGAACAGGAATTCTCGGCCCGCTTTCGACGCGCCGTGGCGGCCACGCGTGAGTCGCTGTCGGAAAAGATCGACACCGTCTTCGCCGGCGCAAAGCAGATCGATGCAGCTTTGCTCGACGAACTCGAGGAAGCTTTGATTGCCGCCGATATCGGCGTACCCACGACGATGCATGTGCTTGAGACTGTGCGGCGAGGAATCAGCCGCAAAGAGATCGACGACATCGCCAAATTGAAGCAGGCAATCAAGTCGGAGTTGCTCTCGATCCTGAACGCATCAGAGCAGAACGGCGTCGCTTCCGAAGCCAGTGTGCCGGAAAGCATCGCGCCCTACGTAATGATGATCGTCGGCGTGAATGGCGTCGGCAAAACGACGACGATAGGCAAGCTGGCGCAGCGAATCAAAGCCGAGGGCAACGACGTTTTGATTTGCGCGGCCGACACGTTTCGTGCGGCGGCCTCTGATCAACTGGCGATCTGGGCTGAGCGGACTGGCGTGCCCCTGATTCAACAAAAGCAGGGGACCGACCCTGCGGCGGTGCTGTTCGATTCGATGAAAGCGGCGAAGGCCCGCGGCTCGGATGTTTTGATCGTCGACACCGCAGGGCGGCTGCATAACAAATCTAATCTGATGGCTGAGTTAGAAAAGATGAAACGCGTGGCGGGCCGCGAAGTCGAAGGTGCGCCGCACGAAACTCTCCTGGTGGTTGATGCGGTGACCGGACAGAACGGCCTGGAGCAGGCGCGTCAATTTTTGAAAATTGCGGGCGTGACCGGAATCGTTTTGACGAAACTGGACGGCACGGCCAAAGGCGGTATCGCCGTCGCGATCGCCAAAGAGCTGGGTCTGCCAATTCGCTATGCGGGAATTGGCGAGAAAGTTGACGACCTGGTCGTCTTTGATCCCGAAGTGTATGTGAATAGTCTTTTTAACTAAGATTTGACGGGTCGACGTCGAAATGAAGTCAGCACCATCCGCGTCAGCGGATGGGTCAGATATACAATGCGCGAGTTGGCCCCGGAACCCACCTGCTTACGCCGGTGGTACTGACTCCATTACGCGCGAACGAACCATAGACATTTCGCAGCTCTCCGGCTGAGCAAAAAGCGTGGAACCGCAAACTGAAATAGATCGCCAGATGATGACCCGCGCGCTTGAATTGGCTGCGCGTGGCATCGGCCAGGTCAGTCCGGGCCCCCTCGTCGGTACCCTAATCGTTGACG
>Ga0137409_10008552_pt1 | contig 10445 bp, 16 predicted proteins | sample CZODoug1_16funga_FD_122059 | JGI IMG/M metagenome (GOLD analysis project Ga0137409, IMG submission 122059) | Vadose zone soil fungal communities from Angelo Coast Range Reserve, California, USA - CZODoug1_16fungal (Hybrid Assembly) | ecosystem: Environmental > Terrestrial > Soil > Vadose zone... | reverse complement strand
TATTTTGGCGCACGACTATTGACAGGTGCCACCTTAGTGTCCTATTGCGTTGTCGATGTCCATTGATTCGCATGGGGCACGGCTATCGCGGCGGGACGTTGTCGAGCTGGCGACGTCGTCTGAGCAGCTCGCCGTCGTGTCAGGGATGATCCGATCGTCGGGCGTGAAGTGGGGCGAGGTCGCGGTCAACCTGTTGATCGTGGTCAACAACAACGTGGTTCGGATCCAGAGCAAGGGCGCGCGGGCCTTCGCGCGCTACCTCGAGAAATATCCACCACAGAGCGCCGAGGCGCCCGCCGAGGTGCCAGATTGGGGCGATGCTGCCAAGCGGGCCTCTGAATCGATTCCTGACGAGGATGAGGAGGGTTAGCGCGTGGCTGATGGAGGCCTGTCCTGTCCGTTGTGCCTGGTCGCGAACGATCCGGCCGACATGCTCGGCGTGGTGATCTCGCATTCGATGCCGGTGCAATTAGAGCCGCTCGGTCTCTGCAAGCGATGCGTGCTCGAAATCGTCAAAAGTGCGATGACGGCTGAATTTATTCAGCCTGAGGAGGTATTCGGCGATGCCGCTTCTGCTGCAACATCTCTCGATAATCCAGATGGAGCTCACCCTGCAGATAATCATCCTGCTGGTGCTGGTGGCGCAGAATCACCGGAGGGCGAAGATCCTCGAGAGCATCGACCAGATCTTGAAATGCCTGCCCGCGGTGAAGAACTCACAAGCATCCAAGACCAGCCCAAAGCGAAGCGCGGCGTGAGCTGAAACATGACGGATTTTGAACGATTCGCGGCGGCGCTCGCATTAACCGAGAGCGACGACGATCAAAAGGCATGGGGAGATCAAGGGCTCGCGATCGGCCGCTGGCAAATGCATCCGGCTTTCGTCGATGAATGGTGGCCAGACGACATCGAGGTTGGATGGTCGTGGGATCGCCTGTTTCACGCCGCGCTGCTCAAATTCTATGACGCGCGATATGTCGCAGGCGTGACTCTGAGCACCGTGGTGATGGAATTCCACCTCGGCGTAGCTGCGGTTAAAGAAGGCCGGGATGATCCGCACTATTTGGCGAAATTTAAGACGTTTTACTATTCGCCAGTGCCGGCGCGTGGCTGATCGCCATGAACAGTCTTGTGTTGATGGTACCGGAGATCGCGCGTTGCGCGCGGGCGGAGACGATCGGATGGTTGCGGCGGAGGCGGTGGTGTGGAGGCGGAGAGAGCAACCAGCGGCGAGTTCGCCGCGACCTGGCGCAATTATCAGGGCGAGATTGTCGGCAGCACGTTCGGGGGGACCATGTGCTGGATGCCGCTCAAGCCTTGGTCGCTCCGGATCGTGCGGGAGGGCTGGTCCGGGATCGTGCCGTGCGGCGAATGCCCTGGTTGCCTCGAATTCTATCGGCGCCGGCTAGCCGATCGATTCGTCAAGAAGTACGGCGAGTGGAAGCACGCGCTCTACCTGATTCGCATTTATGCGCCGATCGAGCATCACGCGGCGCTGAGCAGAAAATTACATCGCCGGCGGGGCCTCGCGCTCGAGCCGGGATTCATTCGGCTCGGTGCGACTTCGTTCGCAGTCATCGCGCACGTCAAGGGATTGCCCCCCCTTTACCTTGGCGGCCGAAGACTCGGAACCCGTACCGAGCCGATACGTCTATCACGCGGCCGGCGCGCCTGGCGATCGGCAACCGTGGGAATGCTGGTCGCGCGTGAAGCGTACGGTGCGCAGCTTAATCGTTTCTATTGTCGCGGCCTTCCTCACGCCGAGAAGGAAAGTTGGGATGTGCACACTCAATCAGGTGCAAAAAGCTACAATCGAGCGCGCGATCCGCGAGTTTGGAAGTCCGCCAATCTTGTGCTTGTTCCGCCGGAAGTCTGGTCGCTTGGTCGTGGTGATCGCCGAAGACTTAGACGCGACCTGGGCCGCGCAAACTCTCCTGAAGGAGTTGCATCAGTGATGGCGATGGTCTCCGAACTGGCGGCACGGAAATCGCAATCTTCACTCATAGGTCCGGCCGCCAGGCCGGTCTTAAGCCGTGACCAGGTGTTGGAATCATACGCGATGGCGGCGAGGCGATCGAAAGCTGCGAGCGGGAGCGAGCCACCTTTAATTTCCCCCTCTCCCCCTTCTGAGGGGGGAGGTTACGTAAGTTCTGTCCATATGGGAGGAGCCGATCCGCCAAAGCAGGCGGCCAGACCGGCGGATTTCGCCGGTCTGGAGCCGTGGAAGCCGCGACATTTCGCGGCGCTGCCCGAAGATTCGCTGAGTGAGCTGACGCAGAAGCAATATCTGCATCGGACGAATCGGAAATTACTCGATGAGCAGCTCGAGCGGATCGCTCAGCGACTCAAGGGAGGATGACCAGCGTGTTGGAAAGCGAAGTGATCATGCTGCTCGGTTGGATCAAGAACGCGGAAATGGAGCTGAGTGAAGCCGCGTTCAAAGCCGATGATGGCGAGTACAAAACCGCCAGGGAGTGTATTCATCAGGCAGTGTTGGCACTTGGCGAAGCGGGGTTCGTGCTTTCAAGGAGCGGCTACGATGCCGACTAACGGCAAGTCTCGCGAGGATGCGGCGTTGTCGGCCGGGCCGGTGGTAAAGGCGGCGGTCGACGTCGCCGCGACCTGGCAAAACCTTGAGAAGGATATCGCGCTGTTGCGCGCGCGCGTGGACGCCGGCGATCGCGTGGCGACCATGTCCTATGCGGTGTTGAGTGCGCAGCTGTTCGCGTCCGAGCTGCTTCAGCGCCTCGTCAAATTGCAGATCGCGCTGGCCGATGAAGGAGCGATGTGATGGGGCCCGAAAACACTAAGCGAAAGATCCGACTCATCAGCGGACGGCCGGAGGTGGTTGACGCCCAGGTCAACGAACTGCTCGGCGAGTACGGGATCGTGTCGATCAATTACGCCACGACGAGCGAGGGCGTGATCGTCACTGCGTACCTGATTCTCGCGAGCGAGATTCGCATGATGCAGATCGCCAATGGCGTCGCGCAGGTCCCGCAAAGGCGCTAACCGGAGGTTTTTAAGGTGAAACAGCGGAACGGCCTTCTTTATCTAATTAGCTTTGGTGTCGCCTGTATTGCAATATACGTCATTTGGTGGCTGTAGCGTCACTTCGTGGAAGGGATTTTATGGTAACTACATGTCCGCATGGTTGGCCGAAACACGAGTGCCCTCTCTGTTACTCGCGGCCGCGTTCAACTTCACACTAGGGATTTTTTGGCAACTAGAGCATGCAGATTCTGCGGATGGGTAAAGCGCCATCGTTTTCTCTGCCCGTATTGGAGATCTGCCCGGAAGTAGCTTTATGCCGACTCAGTGCGCCAACATCGATTGCGCGAACACTCCGATCTTTTTGATCGAGTTCAGCGAGATCGGTTTGCCACGAAAATCAACCATGCACCTGTGTGAAGCGTGCTTCCATCAACTTACCGACAATATGGGCATCACTCCGATCACGGTTAGCTCGTCTGAACCGGAACCGTGACGGCGGCGGTCTTTGGCGTGATGAGCGCGTCGGTGGCGGCGCGCAAGGCGTTGATATAGCGGTCAGGAATTCCCATCGCCTGAAGGCCTCCTACGAATGTCGGATCGTCGATCTGGAGACGCTTCCGCTGGTCTGCGAGTGCGGAGACTCGCGCCCGCAATAGACCTGCTTCTGCGGGAGATTTCAGAAGCCCGTAAATCCAGCGAAGCGCTCCACTCTGCTGTAACGCGGCAAGAGACACCCACGCGGCTGACTGAGTTGGAGTCAGACCTGTTAGAACTAGAGCTGATGCTAGAGCCGCTGCGTTCAAAGCTCCGCTCTTGAACCCCTCCATCGCGGCCTTCCGTTCCTCGGCGACCGTGGCGCGCTCGAGCGCGGCGGCCGCGGCCAGGTTCTTTTTGAAGGTCGCGACGTTCGCGGCGGCCTCTGCCTTGCCTGCCTCGAGGTCGATCTTCCATTGTTGCAATCCGAGGCCGGCGAGCTGCGCGCGATATTGCGTGTCTGTCCACACGCCGCCCTTGAACAGCTGCGCGTACTCGACGATCAGTAGCTTCGTCTCGTCGATCAGGATCTCGGAATTGACGCGCCGGAGAATGAGATCGTTGCGGACGGTGTTATGGTCCGCGGCGTCGAGTAGGCTGAATAGTTCGGCCTGGTCCAGAAGTCCCGCGCGGTATTGCGCTTCGTAGGCGGCTTGAAGCTGATGGCGCTGCGATTGCGTCGCCAGGTAGCCGGCCGCGACGATCATGCGGTGCTGCGAAGCGGGGCGCATCCCGGAAAAAGTCAACTCGTCGGCGATCTCAGCCGAGGTGAAAAGGCCAGTGTCGATCAGACGGAGCATGATCCGCGGCGACATGCCGTGGTAAGCAGATTTTTCCGCGATCGGCGCGAGCGTGTTGTGCAAGCCGTTGAGCGGGTAGAGCTTCGCGGCGTCGGCCGAATTCATCAGTCCGCGCGCCACCCATCCCGCGATCTGGCCGTTACCAGGTAATTCCTGCTGGAACAGCGCGCGGGCCTGTTGCTGCGCGATCTTGGCGAGGCCTTCGCGCACTAGCGGGCCGATTTGTATGTCTTTCAGCTGCTCGTAACCGATCCACCCTGCAACTAGATCGGTAAACTTGTTCAGCGGCTCGCCGCCGTCCACGCCGAAAAAACTCAGAATGTACATCGTCAGCGCGCTGGTCGCCGTCAGACTGATCGCCGACTCGACAGGCCTATCAAGGTTGACGCCAGCGCCGCCGACTGGCGGAACGGCGGGAGGCACAATCTGCTTCTTGATCAGGTCGATGAAAGGAACGAGTATCGGCGCGAGCACGGTGTCCGTGGTGTCGAGCCCAGCACCGATGCCATCGGTGATCCATTTCGCGGCGGTAGCGCCCGTCGGATCGACCAGCGAGCCGGTATCGATATCGACGCCAACGGCGCCTAGTACGAGGCCTCTCCACAGCGAATGCCAGCCGGTCATCTTGCCCGCAAAGTCCGCATCCGGCGGGTCCATCCCCTGAAACAAAAAAGCATCCTTCGGAGCGATATAACCGGCGTTCTTTAGCTCTTGGAGCAATGCGGGCTTGACGTCGTATTTCTGATTGAACTGCTTGAGTTGCTGTACGATGCCGGCGACGTCTGTCGGCGGGGCGTTGGCGATCGCGCGCGCGACGTCGTTAATCGCAACGGTGAGCGGGGCAAGGTCCATCGCCGGCGCCGTGGCGAGCGCGTTCAAACTAGCCGCCATTGCGGTCAATTCGGTTACTATTTGCGTCAGATCGATCGGGGCGCCAGGTGCGCCGAGTTTGCCGCTGAGCAGATTGAAGATCAGCCCGAGCAGGTTCACGATGCCGCCGATCGCGGTGACCAGGTTGGCGCAGCATTGATCCTGATTCGGACCTGGTTGCGCCTGCGAGAGCGCGTTAATCGCGGCGACGATGGCGGCGGCGTTCGCGGCCATCTGCGCGCAAAGAGTCTGCGTAATTTCGTCGCCGTACGGATCCGGCTGGCCGACGAGCGGCGGTGGCGGTGGTGGCGGCGGTGGTCCAAAGATCGGCGGCGGCAGTGGGATAGTGTCGGCGACACAGGTTTCTGTCGCCACGTCCCAGTGGGTGCCCGGCGGGCAAACCTGCGCCGGCGGCGGCGGCAGGTAATTACACATCAGCTCATTGATGCCGTTGTACGAGTCGCCATAGCCGCTAAGCGCCATTCCGACCGGACACTGATCTGACGGCGCCGTGCCGTCTAGGTGCGTCGGATCGGGAATCACGTATGGCTGAGGATTACCTAAAGTATCTTTTCGCTCCAAAACCAGGAAAACATTGCTATCCGGCCCCCAGTCGAGACCGTTGTTGCTGTCCTGCTTGGAGCTGGCGTAATAGCCGGCGGGCCAGAATTGCCAGCCCTGTTGGAACCAATCGATCGAGGTCCAATCGCCGCGCGTTGCATTCCACCGGAAAATGCGGATGACGACCGAGTTCGGCGACGTCGCGCCCGACGTAAGGCCGTCGAGCGGTGCCAGGACAGGCGGCGGTGGAACGATCGTCGCCATCTACGTCACTGCGGAGTGAGCTGGAACCACCAGCCGACGCCGGCTACTGAGCTGCTTTGAGGGTTGGTGACCACCAACGACCAGCCCACCGGGACGATGAACATCGGGAAGGGTGAAAAGGTCGTGCCTGAGTCGAATCCGGGCGCAGCGAGCAATCCAAAAGAGGCGGACGAAAGAAACGGGTTGACGGTGCCGAGCGCGGTCTGCACGTGCCTGGCCCATATCGAGGCATTCGGCGTCGGAAAATCCGGACGGACGCTCAGTGCGTTGCCTACTTTCGATCCGATGCTGCCATTGGTGAATGAAGCCTGAAAGCCGCCTCCACCCTCGGCAAAGGTGGTGTTTCCGTAGACGCGGAGGACGTTACCACCTTGGTCCTGGTTCAACAAGCCGAACTGGTGCCAGAGCAGGCCGGAGCCGACAAAGGCAATATCTTCAAAGAAGCTGGCGACGTAAAGCGAATCGGAAAACCAGTCGGCCGGATGCCTGGTGACCACGCCGAGCGGGCGGACGCCGGTGAAATCTTTCGGCATCGCGTGGCGCCCTGGCGCTCAAGGCACAGGGACGATCTGGTAGTACGTTGCTACTTTGAGAGTGCCATCGCCGTTTTGCACGGCGGTGATATTGACGGTGAAGCCTACACCGACGCCGGGTTGAGCGCCGCCGGTTGCGGTCGCAACGCCGTTCTCGACGCGATAGCCGGTGCCAGCGCCGGTGACCAAAAAGGTGAGTACCGCGCCGCCGGCGCCTACGGTCAGCACTCTATAGGTGGCATCATCCGAGCCGTCAACGATGGTCCCGGTGTCATTCGCTAAGTAGCCAAGCCCGCCCGCACCGAGAGTCGCGGTGACGATCGGGCCGCCCAATGTCATACTGCCGCTCTTGATCCGCAGCGCTTGGTTGGCGTCGGCGGCCAGGTTCGGATTAATCACGACTGCGGCCGGCACGACGGCAAAACTCGAGGCCGCGGCGGTGACGAGTGGGCTCAAGGTAACGCCGGCGAGCAACACGTGGTCGTTGGCGGCGCCGGCGTACTCCACCACGATTCCATCCGGGCCTTGATACGGCTGTGTGCCGAAATTGTAGAGAAATGCAAAGCCGATCGGTATGAGCAGCATGCCGGCGCCGGGCGCTGGGACCACTGTAAAAGGCGTGGTGGCGAGCGCGATGAGCGCGGCCTGGTTGAGCGTGCTGGTCGTGCTGAGCAGCGGGATCTGGCCGGGCGCCAGCGCGAAATTGCGAACCTCCGGCATCGCGATTACGCTCCGACGAGCGTGCGCTCAAGCATATGCAGTGTGCCGCCGGCGGCCGATGAGATCGCCCACAGCGGGCGTTCAAGTAGATCGCCGTCATAGTACCAATCTTCTTTGTAGAACCCACCCGGTTGCAAAAGAAAACCCGTTGTAATGGTGACGGCCGGATTGTACGAGATCGCAAAATTGGTCGCGCCGGTGTTGCTCAAGGCGCGAAGCACGCGCTGGCCGAGTCTGACATCGCCGAGCTGCACGGCAGTCGTGCCGATCGTGTATTCGCTGTCCATCGGTTGCGTGATGAAGGCGCCGCCGTAGAAGGTCGCGAGCAGCTCGCGCACCGAACGGAAATTCTGCATGAAATCCCAGTTGTCGGGCATCGCGGCGGCCGTAGCTCAATGCTGCGGAAAGATCTCTATTACGAGGAGCACCGCGACCAGGAGCAGGACGACGAGCTTGATGGTAATTTCCATCGGTGCTACGCGGCCTTGTCTTCGCTCGCGATCGCGGGCGCCGGCGTCGGCGGCGCGCTCGCTTTCTTGAGCCGCGACAGAATCAGGCGCATCGTCGGCCGGTTGCCAAGACACATGACTACTTCCTCGAGGAGCTCTAGCGCGTGCTCGGCGGCCGTTTTATTGTCGTCGGCGGTGGTGAGCGCGGCGGCGTGCTCCGCCTCCGCGGCCTCGAGCGCGAGGCGAGCTTTCGCTACCTGTTCGGCGGTTTCATCGGTGGTCGGCATTTTTCACCTTCAGCAAAGATTCTAACAACACTTCCCGTTCAGCGGCACTTAGTCTCGGATCCTGCGGCGGTAATTTGTCGGGCAACTCGCACGTGCCGCAGTGTCCGTATCCGCCAAAGTAAGGGCACAAGAGACAGCTCACTGCGCTAGATTCCGCCGGTCACGATATCCGAGATCTTGATGACATCGAACCAAAAGTCTTCTTTGGTGTCGGCGGCCGTCGAGAAAATTTGCACGGTCGGGACCGTGTTCTGAAAGAAGGTGAGCCAAACACCCCAGTGCGAGATCGCGCCGGTCAGGTTGTTGATGTAGCGCTGGCCGGGGAAATCAAGAGCGGTCGCGGCCTGCACTGCGGCGCCCCCTGGCCTCCACAGCGGCTCCTTTTGCGGAGCCATGCGGAAGGCGATCGCCTTGGTTGACATCACCCGCGCGCCGACGAGCGCATAGTAGCCGGCCGGCAATCCGGGAGAGTCGAGAATCGGCGTCACCGAGGTGAAAGCGTTCGCGGTGAGCGTGGTGGTCGCGGTGCCGTGAACCGTGGTCAGCATCCCGTTGCCGTTGAGGCTCGGCGCAACCGCGAGCGGCGGAGGCACGGTCACCAGGCCGTCGGTGAATTGCACGAAAACGGTTTCGATCTCGGCGCCGGCGGATGTCTGCGAGGCGAAGATCGAGAATGGCTCGGTCGGCCGCAGCGGTTTCGGATTGCGCGAGAAATCCCACACGGCGGCCGGCGAATTCATCGCGGTGCCGACGTTGTTCGAAGCCAGATTCGGGTACGGCAGCGGGAGCATCGACGGCGCTTGCGGCGAGATGTTTTCCAGCGTCGTGCCGAAGCCAAATAGAGAATGCAGCTTGGAAAGCGTATCGGAGACCTGCATCGCGTTGCCCGATGGTCCGAGCACGCCGGACGAGACGAACGTGACTTGCTGGAGGACGTCGGTGACGCCGCTGGCCAGCGACGACCGGAAAAATTCCATGTGGAACGCCATACGAGTAGTCTCCTTGCAACCGAGTTCCGACGGCGCGCGGGCAACGCGGCTGGCAATCGTTTGCCAGCCATCCCGCACCCACTAAAAATTAAATCTTGCCCTTGTACGCGCGCATTCCGTTCGCCCACGCGAGCATGCGGGCGTTGTTGTTGGCGCTGCCTCCTTTGGGCATCGCGAGCACGGTGGCGCGCACCGCGGTTTCAGCGGTCGCGAGGGCTTGCGTCTTCTTGGCGTAATTTCCGGCTTTTAGTTGCCCGGCGGCGCTGTAGGCGGCTTGGCCGTAGGTAGCGATCCCGTTCGCCATCGCGGCCATGTCGGTGCCCGCGAGGCCGGACGCGTAGGTTCCGGCGGCAATCGCGCCCTGCACGCCGGTCGACCACGCCTGTTGATTAGCTTGCGGATCTGCGTTGAAGGCGACTCGCGGCGCGAGCGTCTTGGTCATCCACTTGTTGGCGTTGTTGATTACGCCAGGCCCCCAATTCGCGGCCATCGTGGCGGGATTGATCGTTGCAGTCGGCTGGATTACGGCCATGCTCAGCTCCTCTAGTGAAGTGCTGCACGGCCGGGACAAACGGAACCGCTGTCACGATTCCGGACGCGTCCGGGCCGTGACAGCGGCGTGGTTGCATCGCGAGTTGTATGCTTGTGCGCCCGATTGTGTCAATTGGAGCCGTGTGGCGCTGCAAACTTGGCTGGCACCGATGGAAACTAATCTGGCACTCCCGCTGGACCGGATTTGTTTGGCGCTGCACGCGGTGCGGTGAATATTATGGGAGCTAGCTTTACACCAGGCGGCGTTCCTGACGGCGCGCGCCGGCGCGTTCAGGCAAGCACCAGGTTGCTGCACGAATGGTCGATTATGCAGGCGTGGGAGGCGCCCCCGATCTATGAGCTGCGTATCGGGCCCACGCCGCTGGTTGCCACGTCGGAGGCCATCACGCCCGCGATTCAGCGAATGCTGCGCAACTTTAACCGCTACGCCGACATGATCGGAATCACTCCCGCGGAAATTCAAGTGATAGAGGCGAAGATGGTGGCGGAGCCGGGCGCGATCTCACAATTGCAGCATTACATCGACCTCGTGCATACGACGCCGCAGTTGGCGCCCTACGCGGCGAGGCGGGTTCAAGGCGTGCTGCTATTCGCGGTAGGCGATCCGATCGTCGCGCAACGTGCGCAACAGGCCGGCCTTAGAGTCATCATTTTCACGCCGGCGTGGACGCAGGAATACTTGAACCTCAAGTACTTCAGGCGCCAATCGGTGATCCCGGCGGTCACTCCCGGAGGTCCCAACGAGGACTGACACAATAGTTATCCACACTATCCACAGGGTGAGCCTTCAACAATTTTTTAGGTAAATTTTCACCAAAATTGACGATTTCCCGGACAACCATCCCCTCAAAATCTTCCGCAACTTATTCTCAAGGAATTGTCTGCGAAAAGC